>Ga0208047_1000248_pt1 | contig 20100 bp, 18 predicted proteins | sample Kivu_220m_FD_184162 | JGI IMG/M metagenome (GOLD analysis project Ga0208047, IMG submission 184162) | Freshwater microbial communities from Lake Kivu, Western Province, Rwanda to study Microbial Dark Matter (Phase II) - Kivu_220m (SPAdes)... | ecosystem: Environmental > Aquatic > Freshwater >...
TCGTCGGCTTTTCCAGTAATCTTGTCCATGAGCGTATCCTTTCGGACCCCTCCGGGTCCATGTTAGATGTGATGATCCAACATAGGATACGCTCATTCTTTTCATACACAAGTTTCGATTATATCTCTGGAGACCGCAACTGCAGGGGTCTATGAGCCCCGCAACCCGCGCGCCGGCTCTCTGTATGGGTTGGTTGAAGACTACTACGAGGAGTTCGAGCGCGTCTACGACGACCGCTACCAGCAACAGTACGGCCCCTGGCGCCCCGTCATCGGCGAGGTCTTGCGCAAGTACCTCGAATGTGGAGACCTTCATCGAGGTTTCGCGCGCCTCGGCTGCGGCGGCTGCCGCTACCAGGCGATTCTTGCCTATTCCTGCAAATGCAGGCTCTTTTGCCCCTCCTGCCAGCAGAAGCGCGTACTGCTGTTCGCCGAATGGCTCGACACGCACATCCTCGAACCGGTCAGTCACGCTCAGTACGTCTTTACCATCCCCAAGCTCCTGCGCCCGATCTTCAAGTTCCACCGCCGCGAACTCGGCCTGCTGTGCCAGTCCGCCTGGCAGGCGCTCAGGGAGATGTTCCAGGAGGTTGCATCGGATCCATCCGCCCGTCCGGGCGTGGTCCTCGCGGTCCAGAGCTACGGCGACCGCCTCAATCTCCACCCCCATGTCCATGCCATCGCAAGCCGCGGAGTCTGGTCGTCCAACGGCAGTTTTGAACCGGTCCCCGCCCTCGACAGCCGAAGCCTTATGTTACTTTTCCGCCACCAAGTGCTCAAAAACCTACTCGCCTGCGGCCGCATCGGCCAAGCCACCTTGGACATCCTGGACCGTTTCCACCATCCGGGATTTTCCGCCTACGAAGGCTCCGGTGTCGCCGACACCGACAGCCACGCCCGCGAACGCCTCGCATCGTATATCATTCACCCGGCTTTCTCGCTGGCCCGCCTGCACTACGACCGCGACGCCGACATCGTCACCTACGACCCACCTCCCTCCTCGCGCTCGAACCCGTCGCCCATGCTCGCGGATCGGTTCTCTCCCCTGGATGCCCTGGCCGCCCTGACCGCCTTTATCCCGGAGAAGGGACAGCAGCTTGTCAGATATTGCGGCTACTACAGCAACAAGGCCCGGGGCCAACGCCGCAAGCGACAACAAAACGCTGCCGGCATCACTCCCGTTGCCGCCTCCCGGCTAGAACCACAAGCCGACGAATTCCGCCGCCATTGCAAACGCGCCTGGGCTCGGTTGATCCGCAAGGTCTGGGCTGCCGATCCGCTCGCCTGCCCCAAATGCGGCGGCCGGTTACGCATCATCGGCTTCATCGATAACCCGTCGGTCATCGAAAAGATCCTGCGCCACCTCAAGCTCTGGGACACCCCTGAGCGCCCGCCCCCGCCCCGGCGTTCAACAACGCTGGAACCTGACGCCGATTTTCTCGCCTGGGAAGTCGCCATCCGGCTATTGGATGGCATCGACTGAACCATCCGAGGCGTAGCCCCGAAAGTCCGGCCGGAACCGAACCGGGTCGCCACCAGAGACGTGTGCCCGGCCCAAGACACTAGAAGCGTGAGCAGAAGCGTCCCCCAAACTCCGCGGATTCTCCTCCTCGCCCTTCGCCCCGTTCTGCTCCCCGCGCCTTGGCCGAAAAACCCTGCGTCACCTGCCCGGTGCGACAATTCCGCGTGATTTCCTCCCCAAGCAGCACTATCATACTCTCGCCCGAAAAAGCGAATTACTATCTATCTCCGGCCGGACGCAGGAAGCGCTGACCGCCATGGCCGAAGCCTTGGCCGTCAATCCGCGCTCCATGGACGCCCTGACCGCCACCGCCTTGATCCTGGACGACGCCGGCCGGAAGGCGGAGGCGCAGGAGTATTTCGAACGCACCCTCGCCATCGAGCCCGAAAACAAGTTCCTGCGGCTCAGCTACGGCCAAAGCTTGGCCTCCGGCGGACGATTCTCCGAAGCCCTCGATCTCTATGCCAAGCTGATCCAGGAATATCCCCAGGACCCGATGCCTTATCAGCTGACCGGTTTCACCTACATCCTCCTCAAGGATTTCGACAAAGCGATCGAAAACCTGAAGCAGGCCATGTTCATCAAGCCTTCGCCGCCTGTCTATTATTTCCTGGCCACGGCCTACCGGTCGAAAGGGGACGCGGCCGAGGCCATCCGCTATCTCGAGCTTTATCTGGAAGATACAAAAGGGGAAAATCCGAGCCGGGTCAAGAATGCCCAAGCCGGCCTGGAAGCGCTGAAGAAACAGATCCGCTGAAGAGGACCTTGAGGAAGGCCGAGGTCATTTCATCTCCGCCGTCTTTTTCTTCACGACGAGAATGCGGTGCAGGGAACCCGTTACCGCGAAAAAGACGGCCAGCAGCAGGCACAGGGCGACGCTGGCGGCGACACTGACAAAGGCGCATCCCACGGCTAGAACATAGAGGACGATTCCGGTCAGCGCCTGGCGCTTGATCCCCCGGATCAGTCCCTCGTCCAGATCTTTGTTCAGGAGGCGTTTTTCCTTCGAGGCGTACCGCCATAAGAGGGTAAACGCCGTGCAGTTGCACAAGAATGTGCCGGCATAGATCGCGGCCGCGACGCTCGCGTGAGGATGGCGGATGTATTCCGCGAAGAGAGCCGTGGGAAACGGCACGACCGTCACGGTCAGGAGGACGAGACCGTTCAGAAACATGAAGAGTCCGTCGCTTCGTTGAATATAGGTGAACAGGTTGTGATGATTCACCCACATGATGAAAATGGTCGTGAAACTGATGAAGAAGGCCAGGTACGAGGGCCATTGCGCCGCCAGGGCGCGGATCAGGCCGGCCTGCCCTTGAACGCCCTCCAAGCGCGGCACCTTGAGCTCCAGCACCAGCAGGGTGATGGCGATGGCGAACACGCCGTCGCTGAACGCTTCCGTCCGGGACGCTTCCTTGCCCGGCTTTTCCGCCCGCTCGTCTCGTTCATTTCTCATCGATATAGCCTTGGTTCAACTCTATGATGTTCCCTTCCGGATCGGCGATCCAGCACACTCTCATTCCCGGGATAAATCCGCTCATATCGACGGGGCCCAGCGTCACTTTCACGGCGCCGCCGAGCTCCTTCAATTTCGCCTCCAGGTCCTCGACCAGAAAACAGAGATGCCGCCAGCCCGGGAATTCAGGGCCCGACTTTTCGGCCGGAGGGAGAGGGGACGTCTCGGCGGCCTTGAAAAGCTCGAGATAAAAGCTCCCCGATTTGATCATCACCACCTGGCCAGGCCCCGGCGCGTAAACCCTGGCCCGTTTGAAGCCGAAATAGCGGGCATAAAAATTTTCCAGGCGGGCCGGATCCTGACAGGTCAGCCCCATATGAGAACAAATCGCCTTGACCATGACAACCTCCACGCCGTAAATGGGCTTGCCGAAGGATTCCGCCTTCGCCCGCGGTTCCCGCGCGCCGGACGGGGCCAGGTCGCGTCGCTGACGACGACGGAATGCTCGAGCTCGACGATAGGGGCGTTCACGCGGTCTTTGGGAAGCTGCATGAAACGCCCCATGAGCGGTGAATGACGGGTTATTTCGACCGGGGACGAGCCGCGGGCCCATGGGCCGCGGGAGCGGTTTTTTCCGGGCGGAAGGCGGGATCGAAGGGGCGGGAATCGTGGAAATTGGCCATGTAGGCGATCTTCTCGTCCACGATCACGAAATAGTTCATGACCTTGGCCTCGATGGGCGCCCCGTCCGCGCTGGCCGCGGAGATTCGCGACACCACCGCCGCCTCGTTGTCCGAGATCACGATCTTTTCAGGGATGTTCTGGAACCGGGAATACGTCTTCTTCATGCCGGCCATCATCGCCCGCAGCTTCGACAGGCCTTCGATATGCCCGGCCAGCTGCTCGTCCATGACCATGTTTTCCGCGAAGAGGTCGCACCAGGCGGTCCAGTTTCCGGCGTTGGCGTGACCATAGTACTTTTGGATGATTTCCTTGACACTCAAGGCTCTCTCTCCTTTTTCGCTATTAAATTGATGATCTTTCCCGCAAAAAGGTGGCAATGCATGCCGGTCCGCGCCGTGACGAGATCGCCGTCGACGACGACGTCCGCGTCGGTGTACACCGCTCCCATGTTCTTCACGTCGCCGAGGAGGTTGTTATGAGCGGTGACTTTCCTCCCCGCGACCGTCTCCGGCACCGGGGCCAGCAGCCAGAGGCCGTGGCAGATGACGCCCTTGACGATGCTTTTTTCCTGGAACGCCCGCCGCATGAAAACCGACGCCGGGGGAAGCTTGCGGACGTCTTCCGTATAGCGCAGCCGGTCGGCGACATATCCCGCCGGCACGATGATGGCGGCGTAGCTCTTGAGCTCGGCGTCGCTCATGCCCTCGAAGCTTTCCGAGCACTCGAAGGGAATCTTGTCTTCGTGTCCTTTGAAGGTGATCTTCGGCTGGCCCCACAGGCGGGTCAAGAAATGGAGCTCCGCTCCCTCTTCGGCGAACCGCAGCTGGTAGTAGAAAATCTCTTTTTCGAAGAAATCGGATTCGATCAGAACCCCTATTTTCTTGCCTTGGATTCTCATAGGGATGCCGAACCTTCCATCGGATCGAGCTTGTCGACGATATACGTCGCGATCGCCGCTTTCCCCGATTTCGCGTCGCGCTTGATGATCCAGGTTTGAAACGCGTCGAATCCGAGCCATTTGCTTTTGGCGGCCGGCGGCTTCCAGACGTGCGCCTGCCAGTTGACCACCAGCTTGACCGTCGCCGTCTCGCCGGCGCAGTCGATGGCGAGCATCTTCATGACATGGGTTTCGTCGAAAAAGAGGTTCGTCACCCGTTTGTACCAGTCCTTGAATCCGTCGAGGCTTTTCAGGGTCGCCTCGGGGAATCTCATTTCCAGCCCGCTCGACACGAGCAGCGGAAGAAGCTCCTCCACCGGAGCGTGAACGTCCAGCTTTTTGTACCAGGCGTACACCAGCTCGTTGACTTCAAGGTTCGTCAAAGCCTTCATGACTCCTCCTCCCTATGTGTCGGAAACGACCAGATCGACAAGAAACGGCTGGTCATCCTTGAGCATCCGGGCGATCGCCGGTCCGATATCGGCGGGACCGGCGACCCTCGCCCCGTCGACCCCCATGCCCTTGGCCAGAGTCACGAAATCGATGGGAGGCGTCTGGAGCGAGAACGCTTCCGGGTAATCATGGGCCGGGATCGACCATTCCCTCCAATATTGGTCGATATTGAGCTCAAGGAGGCGATAGCCGTGATTGTTGCAGATCACCAGCTTCGCCCCTATGCCGTGGCGGGCCGCGCTCCACAGCGCCTGGATGGTATACATGCTGGCGCCGTCTCCGGTAAAACCGATGACGGTCTTTGTCGGATGCAGCAGCTTCACCCCGAGCGCGCCCGGGATGCCGACGCCGAGCGATCCCCCGCGGGTGACGAAATAGCGCCCCGGCGCCTTCGGAGGAAGGTAGCGGGTGACGGCCGGTGAGCTGGTCAATGCCTCGTCGAAAACGATCGCGTCTTCCGGCAGGGCCCGCGCGAGCTCCCGGGCGAAGGCGGCCATGCCCCATCGGCCTTGGCCGGCGGCCTTCGCGTCGTCTTCTTTTTCTTTGGCGATTCTTCGTTTCGCGGCTTCGGCGATTTCCTCATACCGCTTCCGCGCGGCTTTCTTCCGCTCCGGGGACATCGTCCTGTCCAGAAGATCGGCCAGGGCGCGCAAGGACAATTTCGGGTCGCAGACGGCGCCGAGGTCGACCCGATGGTTCTTGCCGATCTCGTAGGCGTTCAAATCGAAGTGGATGATTTTAGAGCCTTGGGCGTAGATATCGCCGAGCTCCGGGAAAACCTCCGGCAGCATGTATGTCCCGACGACGAGATTGACATCGCCTTGCCGGGTGATGGGAAGGCTGTCCGAGCCGAACATATGCCCAAACGTTCCCCGGTAGAGCGGATGCGTGGTATCCATATTGAAATCACCGACATCCGCGCCATAGACTTCGGCTCCAAGGAGTTCGGCGACGCGCGTCAGCTCCGCCGACGCCCCGGAATGGGCGATGCCGTCGCCTACGAAAATCATCGGCTTCGCGGCTTCGGAGAGCCAGCCCGCCGCGCGGGCCAGGAGAGACGGCTCGGGAAGAACCCTCGTCGAAGGGATCGGCGAGGCGAAGACCGGCTCATCGTTCGGCTCGTCGAGAACGTCCATCGGCAGGCAGACGTAAACCGGCCCCATGGGCGGGGTGGCGGCGATCTTGACCGCGCGCCGCAAAGTCCGCAGAAGCGAGCGGGAATCCGCGGCGAGCGTCGCGTATTTCGTCACGGGCGCCATCATGGCGACCAGGTCGTTGGCCATTTGAGCGTCCATATTCATGTATTTCAGGCCGGCGTCCCCGCCGATGACGACTAGAGGCGCGTGGCCCCGCTTCGCCTGATAGAGCGCTCCGGCCCCGTTGCCGATTCCGGGGGAACTGTGCAGCTGGACGAGGGTCGGCTTCTGCGAGGCCCGGGCGTATCCGTCGGCCATGAGCACGGCCACGCTCTCCTGCAAGGTGAGGATGTACGTCATCGCCGGCTGGTCGCGGAGGGCATCCAAGAAACCCTGCTCGACGGTCCCGGGATTCCCGAACATGACGGTCATGCCGTCGGCGAGGAATTGATCGATGATTTTGAGACGCCCCGGCTTACCAGCCATAGCGTTTCAGCTTTCCTTTCAAGACCTCGACGAGCTTCTCGCCGAATTCGCAGGAGCACTGATTCGACCGGCCGCAGACGAACGGATAATCGACGATCACGGAGGTCTCCTTGCCGAAATTGCCGTGATACTGCCCGTGGGGGCCGACCGCGTCGCGCAGCATGTATTCCAGCGTGTAAGGCGGCGGCCCGATGACGAAGTCCGTGTTGAGGAAGCCGGTGCCGTCGTGGTAATCGTATTCGATGCAATGGCCGGTCACGTGCTTGCCTTCGATGAGGCACTTGCGTTCGTTCAGGTCGCGGGCGAAGACGAGGCAGGCGACGCCGTAGCAGATCGCGCCGATGGGCTTGTTCGCCTTATAGAAGCCCAGGATCACGTCATGCAAGCGCTGGTTATTGACCATATCCACCAGCGGGCCGCTTCCGCCGACGAGCAGCAGGCCGGCATATGCGTCGAGCTCGCTCTGGGCTTTCTTGACGTCCGCGTAATACTGTTCCAATTTCCGAAGAAAATCTGGCGCGCAAAAATAGGGCCGTTCCGGAAACCAGGTCGATAGATTGAGGGGATGATCCAGCTTTTTGCCCGCGTCCAAGGCTCGAACCTTGTCCGCCGTCGCCTTGGACGTGACGCTCTTTCCCAGCGGCGGGTCGAAATACGCGGAGTCCATGCTCGGGGGGAGCGCATGCGCGCGCCCGCCTTTGGGCGTGACAAAGACGAGCTCATAGCCCGCCTTTTCGAGATTCTCGAGCGGGCCCAGGAGCTCTTCGCCCCAATACCCGAATTCGGACAGGACGGTCAGGACTTTTTGCGGCATTTCGGTTTCCTTTATTTTTTCAAGAGCTTCGTCAGGGCAAAAACATTGCGGCCGTCTACCCTTTGGTATCTGACGTCATCCATGATCCTGCGGATCAGGTGGATTCCCAAACCGCCGATCTTGCGCTTCTCCATCGGGAGCGCCGTGTCGGGGACGGGCAGCGAGAGCGGATCGAAGGGGATGCCCTGATCGGAGATCTCGATGATGATCCCTCCGGCCAGGGCCGGACTGCAGCGGACCGCGACCGTTCCTTCTTTCCCCGGGTAGGCGTAGCTGACGACATTGACGAGCGCCTCTTCGCAGGCCAGGCGGATCTGGCCCAGGGTTTCCTTGTCGAACCCCTCCGTCTCCGCGCATCGCAAGGCAAAATCGATCAGCGTTTCGAGATGCTCCCGCGTCGCGGGGCGTTCTATTCTTTCCACACCGCGCAATCCTTTCCCCTCTGTTCCGGAGGCCTATCCGTTATAAGTCGGCTGGATGGACATGAAGGTATCCAGCCCGCTCATCTTCAAGACGCTGACGACGGCCTCCCGCCCTCCGATGAAATAGACCTTCGCCTCGGCGCTTATTTTCTGCTTGGCGAAAATAATCACCCTGAGTCCGGCGCTCGAAATGTACTCGAGGTCGTTCGCATAAAAGACCAGCGCTTCGATGTTCTGGCCTATCAGCTTCTTCAGCTCTTCCTGCAATGCCGGAGCGCTGAGCGCGTCCAGCCTGCCCGAGAGCACGACCTTGGCGCACCCGCCGGCGCACGTCATAGAAATGTTTTCGGCCATGGCGTCCTCCTCCTTCTGCCGCGCAGGCTTATCTTTCTCCTCCCGGCCTCATCTTCCAACTAGAACGACGATCGACCGGGGACCGACCAGAAATTCCGATGGATTGCCGATCCTCTTCTCCGCTCCGGATTCAAAGATATCTTCCGGCGCGGGCATATCCGTGTTCGCCGCGACGTGCCAGGACAGGCCCTGGGGAAGCTGGGGCAGTTCGAAGCCGTGCATCTCCCAGTGCATGTTCATCGCGACGTAAATGAACGTGTCGTTGGCCGTGCCGCCTTTGACGTTCTCTCCATTCAAGAGAAAAGCCAGGGTGCGGCTCTCGGAGGACCAATCGCAAGCCCAAGCGCCCGTCCCGTGCCAGGAGATATCCGGGTAGCCGTTCGGGGCGACGTTGGAGGTGAAATGGTGGCAGGAGCGCAGCGCCGGATGCGCCCTGCGGAACCGGATAATCCCTTTGACGTAAGCGTGAAGCTCCGCGTTTTCTCCGAGCAAACGCCAATCCAGCCAGGACGTTTCGTTGTCCTGGCAGTAGGCATTGTTGTTCCCGCCCTGCGTCCGACCCATCTCATCGCCGGCCAGGATCATCGGGGTCCCCTGGCTCACCAGCAGCATGGTCACGGCGTTCTTGATCTGTTTGAGGCGCAGCCGGTTGACCTCCGGATCGGCCGAGGGTCCTTCCCCGCCGCAGTTCCAGCTGTTGTTGTCGTTTGCGCCGTCGGTGTTGTTCTCTCCGTTGGCTTCATTGTGTTTTTCGTTGTAGGACACGAGGTCCATCATCGTGAATCCGTCGTGAGCGGTGACGAAATTGATGGACGCCCGCGTGCCGCGCTTCTGCCACTGGTAGAGGTCGGGAGAGCCCTGAAGCCGCTGGGCCATGGCCCCCGCCAGCCCCGGATCTCCTTTGAGGAATCTCCTGACATCGTCGCGGAACTTGCCGTTCCATTCGGCCCACCGCCCCCAGGAAGGGAACGACCCGACCTGGTACAGGCCGCCGGCGTCCCAAGCTTCGGCGATGAGCTTGCATTTGCCGAGGATCGGATCAAAAGCGAGCGTTTCCAGAAGCGGCGGGCTGTGCATGGGCGCGCCGTTCTGGTCGCGGCCCAGAATGGAGGCGAGATCGAAGCGGAAACCGTCGACGTGATAATCGGCCGCCCAGTAGCGCAGGCAGTCGAGAATCATGTTCCGGACGATGGGATTGTTGCAGTTGAGGGTGTTCCCGCATCCCGTGAAATTGTAGTAGCCGCCGTCCGGCGTCAGCATATAATACGTTTTGTTGTCGATGCCCCGGTAGGAGATGGTCGGGCCCTGCTCGTTGCCTTCCGCGGTGTGGTTGAAGACGACGTCCAGGATGATCTCGATGCCGTTCTTGTGGAGTTCCTTGATCAGGTTCTTCAGCTCGTCGGCCTGCATCCCGAACTTGCCCGTCGCCGCGAATCCCGCTTTCGGCGCGAAAAAGCCGACATTGCTGTAGCCCCAGTAGTTCATCAGCCGCCGGCCCGTCGTCGGCGATATCCGGGAGTTCTCGAATTCGTCGAATTCATGGATCGGCATCAGCTCGACGCAGTTGATCCCGAGCTCTCTCAGGTACGGTATCTTCTCGCGGATTCCGGCGAACGTGCCCGGATGCCTGATGGCGGAAGACGGATGCCGGGTGAAGCCCCGCACGTGCAGTTCATAAATGATCAGGTCTTCGATGGGGATTTCCAGAGGGTGGTCCTCCTCCCAGTCGAAATCATCGAGGAGGACGCGGGCCCGATGAGGATACGGATTGCTCCAGTCCGGGTCGGTCCCCCACACGTCCCGGCCGCCGATCGATTTCGCGTAGGGATCCATGAGGATCTTCGTCCCGTCGAAACGGTGGCCTTCCCGGGGATCGAAGGGGCCCTCCATCCGAAAACCGTATTCGATATTCTCGTAATCCAGGTCGAACACGACCATGGTGAAGACGTTGCCGATCCTGAACTGGTCGGGAAAAGGAATCGTCGCGTAAGGCCGCGGTTCGTGCTTTTTGAAAAGGACGAGCTCGCAGGAGCGGGCGTGACTGGAATATACTGAGAAATTGACTCCCCCGGGAACCAGGGTGGCCCCGAAGGGAAGCGGTTTGCCCATCCGGATGTCAAATCCCATGTATTTATGGGTGGGATGGGCGTCAATGCGGAGCATGGGATCTTCTCAGGGACAGGCGGTCTTGACCGCCGCCAGCGCCTCGGCGACCGTGCCGAACGTGGCAAAAAATGCGGCGAAGCCGGTCATCTCCATGACGTCTTTGATCTCGGCCGACAATCCGGAGATGGCCCATCGTCCGTTCTTGGCCGCCAGCTGCTTGGCGATCATCAGGAGCACCCGCAGGCCGGCGCTGGACACATACTCGCACTGGCTCAAATCGAGCACCAGGCAGCATCCCGAAGCGATGAGAGGAAGGACCTCGTCCTGGGCCCGGGGAGCCGTCGTGCTGTCCAGGCTTCCGGAAATGGCGATCACGGAAACGCCGTCCCGGACCGTCTTGGTGATGTCCATCTCAAGCCGCCGGTACCAGCCGCACTTTGATTTTCGGCCGGTACGTGAGAGCCGGCAATTCCACGGTCAGCTTTTTCGCGTCGAATCGCGTCCACGGATTGCCGTCGATCCACACCTCGGAGATGCGGATACTCCCCGTCGGAAGGAGGTCGGGCTGCACCCGAAGCACGTCGTTGGCGAAGCCGTCGACCATGGGCTTGAAGTAGAGGTCGAGCGGCTGCTTCGTGTTGAGGAAATTCGTGTAGACCTGGGCCAGGTAGCACAGCTCAATGGAATGGTATCCGCTCATCGAATGGCTGCCTTTGAGCCGCTCGTTGCCGACAAGGTAGGGCAGTCCGTTGTTGAGAACGTTGAAATAGACGGAGCCGTCGTCATGGTCGAGGAAAAAGGCGTTGTAGAACGCCGCCGACTCGCGGGCGTATCTCAAGTGCTCCTTGTCTTTCAAGACTCCGTATAAAATCTGGTAGGCCAGAATCCCCTGCTCCTGCTGCCACCAGGCCTTGCGGTCATGCCAGGAGAATCGGTAATGGGTTTCCCCCTCCTTGAGAGTGCGCTCGATCACGTCGTACCAGCCGCCGCGCTGCTTGTCCAGGCCGACTTTGGGCATGGTTTCGGCGATGGTTTTGGCCAACGCGACGTAACGATCGTCCGGTTTTAAGCTGTTGATTCTCATTAGGTTCCAGGCGATCTTGAGATTGTGGCCGACGACGCCCTGGTTCATCTGCCATCTCCACTCCAGGTCATGCGACCAGTCTTCGAAGAACCGCTCGTTGACGAACGGGCTGGCCTCGTAATCGGGGAAATGCTTGACGATGCAATCCGCCGTATAGGTTAGGAAATCCTTGTAGGCCGGAGCGCCCGTGGCGAGGTAAAGGTTGATCAGGTAAGCGGGAGCGTGGTCGCCGACCGAATTCCAATTCTTCCGGGCTTTGTTGATGCCGAGGCTCTCGCCGCGGGGATCCAGGGTGATGGGATCGAGATGGGAGAAGTATCCTTCGCCCTTCTTGTCGAGGAAAAAGCGGTCGAACAGGTCGATCGTCATCCGGATGTCTTTCATAATGGCCGGATCGCCGTTCACCCGGTATGTCTGCGTGGGGCCGGCCAGGGCGTAGATCTGCTCGTACATGGGGATCGCATCCCAGTCGTCGCCGAATTCGGAGGCGAAGATCTTGTGTTCCTTGTCGCCTTTGACGACGATGCCGTGATACCAGTAGACGATGTTCTCGTCGTAATCATAAAACCGCATATGATCGCGCAGATACCGGACGCCCTTTTCCGCGGCCTCCAGGAAGCGGTCCTCGCCGGTCAGGAGAAAGGTCGAAGCGAATCCGTAGACGAGCCTGGAGATCGTATCCGTTTCCTGCCGGAAATCTCCTTTTCGCTCGCCGCTGAGGCTCAGGAACGTGCGGTAGTTGCGGTAATCGATATCCTTGCCGAGGAACTGCGCTTTGATGAAGAAATCGGCGATGCTCCGGGCCTGCTTGATCCACCAGTCGGGCTCCTCGAATCGGTATTTGCCGAGCTTGCTGCCGGGAAAGTCGAGCCCCTTGGCCTCGAACACGTGGCCCCCCTTTTCCGGATAGAAAATCCCGTAGGCGAACAGAAATTGTCCGGGCGCCAGCAGATCCGCGAGCTGGCCGGTGCAATCGGAATACGGCTCTTCGAGGTTGCGCACCCGGCGGGCATACGTGTTGCGGGTCAGCTTCACGGAAAACTCGCGGCCGTCGGTCGTTTTCAGCCCGAACGTATTTTTTTCTTTGTCGAACAGCGTCACGTAGCCCGCGATCAGGTCGGAAAACTCAAACTGCAGTGCGTCCATGGTGTCCTCCGGAGTTCAATGCATGAGCCCGCTCGAAGCCAAAAAAGCCCGCCGTCGATAGACGGACAGGACGAGAGCCTGGCCCGCGGCGGATCGTTGGCAAAAGCGTGTAAGATGCTCTTTTCAAATGAATTCGGAGCGGCCTGAAACAGCTGGCAGGCCGGCCTCTGAAAGAAAGAAATCTAACAAAACTCGCCCCGCAATTCAACGTATTTCTATTTTCCTTTGAACCTCAACGCCAGCATGGTGATGTCGTCCGATTGAGGCTCGTCCTTGGCGAACAGCTTGATCTCGTTTTTCAAGCCCTGGATGGTTTTCATCGCCTCCGTATCCTGCAACCCGGCCAACGCCTGTTGAAGCCGGTGTTCCGAAAAAAGCTGTTTTTGCGGATTCATCGCTTCCGTGACTCCGTCGGTGTACAAAAACAGCATGTCATCGGGAGCGAGCCGAATCTTCTGGGCAGCGAATTTCGAGTTCCGGATGGGGCCGAGAACGAATCCGTGTTGGACCCGGAGAAATTCGCTGGCCTGTCCCTTGCGGCAGAGCAGCGGAGGATTGTGCCCCGCGTTCGAAAATTCGATCTCGCCCGTTTCCGTGTCCAGCACGGCGCAGAAGATGGTGGCGAACATCGAGGAATCGTTGTCGCGGGCCACGATATTGTTGACTTTGGAGAGGACCTCGGCCGGGGAGAGCCCCTGCAACGCTTCGTTCTTCATGAGGATCTTCGTGATCATCATAAAGAGGGCGGCCGGCACGCCTTTGCCGGACACGTCGCCGATCAGGAAAAAAATCTTGTTGTTCTCGACGAGGAAGAAATCAAAGAAATCGCCCCCCACTTCCTTGGCCGGCTCCATAACGGCGAACAGGTCGAACTCTTTTCGGTCGGGAAACGGAGGAAAGATCCTGGGGAGCATGCTGGCCTGGATCTCGTGGGCGATCTTCAGCTCGCTCTCGATGCGCTCTTTCGCCGCCGTCGTTTCCTTGAGCTCCCGGATATACTGTTTCAGCGACGATTGCATGTATCCGAACGCTCCGGCCAGTTTCCCGACTTCATCGCCCGAGGCGACCGGAGGCAACGGCGCGTCCAGGTCGCCCCGGCCGATCACGCCCGCGGCCTTGGCCATGCCGCGCAGAGGCCGGGTGATGGATCGGGAGATGACGACGATGACGAACACCAGGAGCCCCAGCCCGGCCAGGCCCAGGCCGGCGACGATGCGGTTCAATCGCGTGATATCCGCCATGAACTCGTTTTCCGGAAAGATCACCCCCAGCGACCAGCCGGTGGAAGGGATGGGGGTGTAACACATCCAGCTCTTCAAATTGCGGCCCAGGGACGTGAACGGAACGAAGCCGGATTCCCCCCGGACCATTTTCCTCCCGATTTCGCGCAGCACCGGGTCTCCCCGCGCCTCGGCGACGCTGAAAATCGTTTCGTTCATGATGAGCTCTTTTCGGGGATGGGTGATGATGGTCCCATTCTGCGAGATCAGGAACGCGTCGCCGGTTTCCAGCACCTTGATGGAAGAAACCATGCCCTGCAGCCATTCCAGGGAAATATCCGCGGTCACGATGCCTTTCAGTTTTCTTTTCCCCAAAGCGTTCTCATAGAACGGGTGGGAAAATGTGGCCTCGAGGATTTTTGCGTCTTGATCAACGTACGGCTCGCTCCATGCCGGCCTATCCAACTCCTTGGGAATCTGGTAGAAATCGTCCAAGAAGTATCCGGGAGAGTTCGTGAATTTCAATTCCCCGTTCACTTCGAAGCAATAGGGGCCGTAGGACAGCAGATCCTTTTTGAAGGCGTACGGCTCAAACATAACGGACACGCCGGTAATATCCTCGTTCTCGACGGTCAACATGCGCAGCAGGGAAAGGATCTGGTTCTCGCCCATCGCGCCGTGCTCGAGGAAATTGGCCATATTCTTGGGGATCTTCTGCGCAGCGAGCGCGATCGCGTCAATGCGGTTGACGGCGCGCAGGGTGAGGTTCCGGGCGCTCTCCTCGACGTCCGCCAGGATGATCTTCTTGGAAAATTGAAAATTGAATAGAAAAATGCCCAACAGGATCAGCGAGCAGCTTCCCGAGAAAAAGACGATCAGCTTGAAGGCGAGGCTCTTGAATTTGATCATTTGTTTACGGCCGGCTTGTGAAAGCGATGAAAATCCGGAGCGGCTTTAATGGCTCCGTACTTCACCAACGCGGACGACACTCTCGCATAGTCTTCCGCGGCGAGCGCTCCGGTCACGTTCGCGCTGCCGTCGCCCGCCGTCAGCGCTTTCATTTTTTCCAGCATCCACTTCTGGTGAATCCTGTTGGCGGGAAGGCCGGCTTCCCTCATGTATTTCAAGACGATCTCTAGAGTCTCGTCTTCATGGCTGAAGGCGTAGGCCCATCCTTCCAGAGACGCTGTCACGAACGAAGCGCAGAGCTCCGGACTCCTGACAACCGTGTCTTCCATGGCATAAATGCCGTCCTCGGGGAAATTCAGCCCGTATTGATCGAAAAAAAACGTCGTGAGCTCGTTCTCGTCGAGGCCGGAATTCAGGAGGGTGTGGTATTCATTATACCACATGACCGCGGCCGCGTCGACTCCGCCTCTGAGAAAAAGATTGACGGAATAGCCCTGCGGCACGGTCGTGACGTTCAGCCGGTACTTTTCGATGAAGGCTCTCGGCTGAATCTCCAAGTCGCCTCCCCAAAAACTGATCTTTTTGCCGTTCAGGTCCTGAGGATTCCTCAACCCGCTGGATTTCCTCGCGACAAGGACGAGCCCGGAACGCTGCGTCATCTGGGCGATATTGACGAGGGGCGTGCCGCGCGCCCGCCCCCGGATGCCCGAGGAAAGCCACATCACGCCGAAATCCGCCCGCCCGGTTTTCAACAGCTCGAGCGGAGGATTATTGACGCCGCCTTGAATAAAGGAAACGTCCAGCCCGTGCTTCTTAAAGATGCCCTTTTCGAGCGCGACGTAGTATCCCGCGAACTGCGCCTGGGGACTCCACAGCGGGATCAGCGAGGCCTTCCTGAGGATTTCTTCTCCCCGGCCCGGGCCGGCCAAGAAGAAAAGGAGGACGGCGCCGCGGAGGAAATATTTTTTCATCATATCCGGCCCGCCGGGATGGATGCCTTGTCCGATGACTCCGACGACAATCGACTCTTTTCCCTTTTCGTTCCGACCGTCTTGGGGATCAAGCTTGGGGCTTTTTTCTCCGAGGAGCTTTTTCCCCCGGCTTCGTCTCGGCTGAAATCTCGTCCAGGATCTCCCGCTCGGCCGACAGCCAATCTTCGAGGTCGCTGCCGTGCCGCCCGTGGCGGGCGAGGAATTTTTCGTACGCTCTGCGCGCAATCCGATCGTACAACGATTCGTCCATCTCTCCTCCGTTACGGCGGGAGCCCTTCTTGCCGGCGGCAAAATCAGCTCCATCAGGCGCGTTATTCTAGCATCGCCGGGCGGGCGAATCAAGCGGCCGCATTGAATCATCTAACCTGAATTATTCATAAAAAAAGCTGTTTCCCCTCCAACGTATTGATTTACAATACGTTTGCACAAACCACGAAGGAGGAAACAGCCATGGATCATCCTAGCACCGAACGCCTTCTTTTTGAAGACATCCAGGGAAAAAAGATTTCGGCCGATTTCGACGGCGGGCAAGTCTCCTCCGACGCCGGCGCGCTTCTTCTTCGGGAGGTCGAACGGAGGATGCGCCTCATCGGGCGGGTGGCCGCGGTCATTCCTGAACGCCGCCACCCCGGCTACACGCGCCATTCCCTCCGGGAGTTGATCTCGCAGCGGGTCTATCAGATCGCCTGCGGCTACGAAGACGCCGACGATGCCGACCGGCTGCGCTTCGATCCGATCCTGAAGATGGCCTGCGGCCGACTTCCCGGGGACGAAGCCTTGGCCAGCCAGCCGACGCTCTCGCGGTTGGAGAACTCCCTCACCCGGACCGACCTCTATCGGATCGCAGACGCAATGGGCGAGGCCTTTATCGGTTCCTACCGGACTCCGCCCGCGGGAATCCTCCTCGACATCGACGACACCGGTGATACGGTGCACGGGCATCAGCAGCTGGCGCTCTTCAACGCCTACTTCGACGAGTACTGTTTCATGCCGATCCATGTTTACGAGGGCCGGACGGGGAAGCTCATCACGACGATCCTGCGGCCGGGGAAACGGCCCTCGGGAAAGGAGATCGTGGCGATCCTCAAGAGGATCGTCCGAAAGATCCGGAAGGCGTGGCCGGAGGTGGGCATCTTCCTGCGGGCCGACTCGCACTATGCGTCCCCCGAGGTCTTCGATTTTTGCCGGGAAAACGATCTGAGTTTCCTCTTGGGAATGACGCCTTACCCGCCGCTTCAACGACAGGCGGCGCCGTGGGTCGAGACGGCCGAACGCCGTTTCCAGCGGGAAGGAACTCCGGTCCGGGAGTTCGGGGAGTTCCGCTATCGAGCCGGGAGCTGGGCCGCGGAGGAGCGGGTCGTGGTCAAGGCCGAGCACGGCCCCCTCGGAGCGAACACACGGTTCGTCGTGACGAATCTCGCTTCTCTGACCCCGCGCGTCGTCTACGAGAGACTCTACTGCGACCGGGGCGTGATGGAGCTTCTGATCAAGGACCATAAAACCCATCTCCGCTCCGACCGGACCTCCTGCCATCGGTTCGAGGCCAATCAGTTCCGCCTCTTCCTCCATTCGATGGCCTATATCCTGATGCACAGCCTGCGGTCCCGTCATCTTCGGGCCACGCCGTGGGCCCGCGCGCAGTTCGACACGATTCGGCTGCAGGTGCTCAAGATCGGGGCTCGGGTGCGTCAACTCAGGACTCGTGTTCGGCTGCATCTTCCGACCTCTTACCCCTGGCCGGAGGCGTGGAGGGCGGCTCTTGCGTCTTGCCGGGCGTCGCCCTGAACCTCGCCCCACAACTAACCATCCGTTGACGGCCCCAAGGGCCAACTGTCTCCAAACTCTCCCCATGGCTCGATCGAATGCTCAATATCAGGCGGAATCGGGCGCTTCCTCGGCCTCGGCCGTAAAAATCCATGACCTTCGGTCAAGCGGTCCGAATCCCCTCGCCATTTTCGAGGTTTATGAATAGATCAGGCTAATATGTAACCGAAAGTTAAGTTGTTGAATCAAATAAAATGTAACCGAAATCCCAAGAACAGGACGGTTACACAAGGACCATGGACTTGAGCTCACGAACGCAATACCTCCAAGCCCTTCTGGACAGGTATCTCCCGGCCCGCAAACGCCGCAAGGGAGCCCTGCTGGACGAGATCTGCCGCACGACCGGGCAGAATCGCAAATACGTCATCCGCAAGCTGGCTAAGTTAGCGCGCGGAGAGCCCCGGCCTCGAAGGAAAAGGAAGGCCGTCTATGGCCGGGACGTCGAGGCGGCCCTGGCGGTCCTCTGGTCGATCTTCGATTATCCCTGTGGCCAGCGGCTCGCTCCGGTGATCCGGACGGAGTTGAAGAGGTTGCGGCACCTGGGAGAAGTCCGGGTCAACGACCAAGCGGCGGGAAAGCTGACGCGGATCTCTCCGGCGACGATCGACCGATTGCTGCGGGCGAAGAAAGGGACGTGGAAGAGGGGAAAGAGATATGCGGGAGGAAGTCCGGGGCTGCTGGCCAAGACGATCCCCCTGCGGATGGGGGAATGGAAGAGAGTCCAGATCGGACAAGTGGACATGGACCTGGTCCTTCACTGCGGAGGGACGACGGAAGGCGAATATGGGCACAGCCTGTCGGTGCTCGATGTCCGTTCGGGGTGGTGGGAGGGCGAGGTGACGATGGGCCGAGCTCAAGCCCGGATCTTCAACGCCCTCAAGGAGGCCGAGGTGCGCTGCCCCTTCCCCTGGGTGTCCATCCACTCCGACAACGATACCGCCTTCATCAACAACATCCTCTATCGATACACCCAGGAAACGGGCTTGGGCTTCACCCGTTCCCGGCCCTATCGCAAGAACGACAACGCCCAGGTGGAGCAGAAGAACTACACCCATGTCCGGCGTCCCCTGGGCTACCTGCGCTACGACACCCCGGCGGAGCTGCGGATCATCGAGGATCTCTATCGTCACGAGCTGAGGCTGTACAAGAACTTTTTCCAGCCGGTGATGAAGCTTGAGCGGAAGGAAAGAGCCGGGGGACGGGTCCATCGCTCCCACGATATCCCCCGGACCCCCTTCCAGCGGCTCCTCGAGTCGGGACAGTTGACGGCAGAGAAAAGAGCGGAACTGCAGGCGCTTTATGAACGACTCAATCCTGCCGAACTGAAACGGACGATCGATCGGAAGCTGGGGGAGCTTTATGAGATATATCAGAGGAAAAAGAAGCGGCCCATCACGGTCAATCCTTACAAGAAACTGGAGCCGAGTATGGTTACCTTTTTGGTGAGGGAACGACCTGCCGTTGGGTTACCTGGTTAAATGAGTTGATACGGCGGCGCCCCGGCCGAAATCGCGGCGGAGGATCGTCTCCCCGCCAAAAAAAAGGCCCGGCCCCCGGGCGGGGGCCGGGCCGTGTATCAATCCGCGATACGTGCTTCTACTTGAACAGTCTCGTCAGAAGGAGAGGCGCGCTCCGAGCCGCAGAGAGAACGGGCCGTTCCGGCCGGTCCACCAGCCATAGACCGGATTCAGCTTGTTGGTCACGGGGTTGTTGGCCACAAGCGTCTTCCAATCCTGGTAGTTGGTCTTCTGGGCGAAAAGCTGCTCGTCCGTCATCCGGAGCATATCGTAGTTGTACTGCATCGAATAGCTGCTGATGGTGCTGGTGTTGGTGAAGTTGGTGATCGTGGCGTTCAAGTTGATGGAGTATTTCTTCAGGATCCGGAGGTTGTACTCGAGGTAGAGGTCGGCGGTGAACACGAAGGGCAGCCGCTCGCCGGTGTTGTAGTAGCCGTCGGGGAACATCTGCATGTCGTTGAAGCTGAGGGTCGTGGTCTTCGGCAGGCCGCTCCGGCCGTAGCCGACCACACCCACCGTCAGTCCGAACGGGAAGGCGTAGGAGCCGTAGGCCTTGAAGTAGTGGCTGCGGTCCGAGGGGAGAATGCCGTCCAGGGGTTGCCCGTGGATGTCATAGCGCTCGAACCAGAGGTCCCAGTACCGCTCGACGTTCGGCGAGTTGCGGCCGCTTTCGTCCGAGGACGACAGTCCGCCGCAGTTCCCTTTCATCTGGCTCCAGGTGTAGTTGAATCCGCCCTGCCAGTTGTTGGAGAACCGTTTCTCCAGACCCAGGTTCAAGCCGAGATATTCTCTCTTGGCTTTGGGAGCCGGCCAGAAATCGTCGGAGAACTTGCCGCCCTGGGAGACGGGGCGCGTCCAGCCTTCGCCCGGATTGGCGATGTAGTACTGTTCGCTGTAGTTGCCCTGCGCGTCTATCTGGAGTTCATCGCCCGGGTGACCTCGCATATCCCGGATAAGGGTCAGGTGATGGTGCGTTACTATGGGCCTTACGCCAACGCCCACCGGGGGAAGGTCAAGAAGGGGAATATGTCGCCGCTCC
>Ga0208047_1000249_pt1 | contig 20098 bp, 21 predicted proteins | sample Kivu_220m_FD_184162 | JGI IMG/M metagenome (GOLD analysis project Ga0208047, IMG submission 184162) | Freshwater microbial communities from Lake Kivu, Western Province, Rwanda to study Microbial Dark Matter (Phase II) - Kivu_220m (SPAdes)... | ecosystem: Environmental > Aquatic > Freshwater >...
TACAACGACTTGGGCCTCACCCCGTCAAACTACCCACACGAATGCGCGAAGAGCCTCCTTTCTTAACTTTCGGACAACAACCCAGATGTTACCATCCGGGCAGGGGAACCGCTACTGAATTTCAACTAAGACAGGGACATCCTCCTCGGGAGATTCCCTGGCAAGTGACTTGGGAAGCAATGGGGTAAGCTATGGGGTAGGCATAGGAGGGGTCGGGGCGGCAATGTTGAATAGTGAATTGAGAATGGAGAACTTAGGACGGAAAATGGCGGTCGGCGGAATGTGTGCTATAGCACACAAATCTGTAGGATTGGGGATGCGTGACGTGAGCGAAACGCGCGACCCACCGCCCGAAGCACCATAGCGGGAGAATGTCCGGTTTCTGCCAGTTGTTTGCTGGCCTATTTTGGGCCTATTTTGGGGACACTTTATTTAATTGGTTTGGGCTCGCGGTTTGGGGCCTCGCTTGCGTGGAGCCAGAGCCCTGCCGATCTTGGCCTCGAGTGACTCTACGAACTCAGGACTGCCTAGGGGTCGACCGGTGCGCATGTGACGACGCAGTATCTCCGTATCAGTGCTGTCCAGGTCGGTGCTGAGATACTCGCGCCAGTCAGCAACACGGCCCAGCATCGGCTTCACCTTCACCAGCACATCATCTCGCTTCCGCACGTGAGCTGCCGCGCTCGACCACGCATATTGCCAGGGCCGCTCCACCAGCCTTGCCCGGACCGGGTTCAGTTCGACGTAGCGCACCGCCGCCAGCAGATACTGCTCATCCAGCGGATACGACGAGAACCTTCCCTGCCACAGATACCCGCGCCAGTTCTCCCGTTGGTTCACTCGCACCGTATACCGGCGATGTGCCTCGCCGATCGCTCGCGCCAGCCCCTGCTCATTCTCGGGCACAGCCACCAGATGCACATGGTTGGGCATCAGGCAGTAGGTCCAGACCTCAACTCGCTCCTGCCGGCAGTACGTCGAAATCAGATGCAGGTATACCTTGTAGTCCGCCGTGCTGAAGAATACCGGCTGACGCCGGTTGCCCCGCTGCACCACATGATGCGGGACTCCCTCCGCAACGACTCGCGCTATCCTAGCCATGACCCGAGTCTACGCCCGCGCGCCTTCAGGTCAAGTGAATTAATTATTGTGTCCCCGAAATTCCCGGAAACTCCCCGACGCAAAGAGGACCGCCAAGGCGGTGATCAGAAAGCTGCGCCCGCTGCCGGCAACAGCACGCCAGACCCTCACAATGGACAACGGCTTCGAGCATGCTCGCTACGAAGACGTCACGCGCGCCATCGGCATCAAGTGCTACTTCTGCGATCCCTACTCGGCCTGGCAGCGCCCCACCAACGAGAACCGGAACGGGCTCATCCGGCACTACTTCCCCAAGCGCACTGATTTCGCTAGACTGACCAAAGCTGAGATCGCGCAAGTCGAGCTGGCAATCAACAGCCGCCCGATGAAATGTCTCGGCTATCGAACGCCGTTAGAGGCTGCCGCCGAGTTTGTTGCACTTCGCGCTTGAATGCGGGTCAGGTCAAGTGAATTAAGTATTGTCCCCGAAATTCCCGGGGAATGTACTGGAGGGCGTACGCATCTGCCCGAGCTACTCGTTTGGACTTTCCGGCCAATCCACTCTATCTGACTAGAGTCAGACGTCCAGTCGAGACAACTTGGCCCGTCCAGTATCGCACGAAGTACACGCCCGGCGCCAGTCGGCTGACGTCGTTCGGGCCGGGCTGGAGCGTGGCGACGCGGCGACCGGCGGCGTTGAGGAGCACGGACTCTACGCGGCCTGCGTCTGACGCCAAGGGCATCAGCAGGTTGCCGCGGCTGATGGTCGTGAACGGCACGTTCGGTCGGTCGAGTCCCGAAGGAGGTTGCTCAATGCCTGTGGGCTGGGTGTACTTGATGGTCACGCAATCGTACGAATACGGAAGGCCGGTGCCCCGATCGCCTACAACGTACACATCCGACGTACCCCCAATATCATGGAGTGCGATACCGTGGCCTCGGTACCCGTAGGCGTCGGGCCTATAGAGCACGCGCCAATCTTCGGTTCCGTCCGCGTCGTACTTTGCGGTCACGATACCGCAAACCCCGGTTGAGTCTTCGCCAGCGCCGGTGAGGTAGGCATTGCCTGAGGCGTCAAGCGCGATTGCGCCGAAGTCGTCATCCTGACCGGGATAGAGCCCCGGATTTGTGCGGACCCAGGACGTGTCGCCGTTCTGCTGCCACTTGATCGTCAGGCAGTCATAGTCCCAGTTGATCGTGTCACTTATGGTGCCGCCGGTCCCATACAAGGAGCCATCAGTGGCGACAGCCAGCACGCTGACAAAGTCATCGTCATTGGCCGCGCCATCCCACGTTGACACCCAGGCAGTATCGCCGGTGACGGCGTCATAGGCCAGAACCAATGCGTCACTCCCGTTGGTGGGACTTGGCCAGATTCCGCCGACGTACACGCGGTCGGGTTCGCCCACGGCAATTGCCAGGGCACAGGCAGGCGTGTAGGAAGCGCTCCATGCCAGGTTTCCGTCCGAGCTGTACTTGACGGTGACCGCTGTCGATCCGTCGGTGCCTGTGACATAGGCGTTTCCGGCGCTATCGACTGCCAGTCCTGAAAGGTAGTCCATGCCGTCGCCATCGCCATGGAAGCGACGTACCCAGAGAGTGTCTCCGTCCGGGCCATACTTGATCGTTACGTAGTCGCAATCGTCCAAAACCATGCCGCCATAGCCCGCGACGTACACGTTCCCTACCGGCCCGAGCGCTACGGCCAATCCTGCATCGTCCGAATGACCAGGCGTGGTGTAGCGCGCAACCCATTGCTGGTCGCCGGAGGAGTCGTACTTGATGGTCACGAGATCTCTGCCCGTACCGGCACCACTGCTGGCCCCGGTGATGTAGGCGTTCCCTGCTCCATCAATCGCGATCGCTCTGGCGCCATCGCCATCGTGAGCCGGTCCGTCGTAGGTCCGTAACCAGGCCGTATCGCCATCCGGCCGGTACTTGATGACAAGGAAGTCAGAGTAGTTGTCTGCCGGCGAGACGAAGCCGGTGACGTACGCATTGCCTGCGCCGTCAACGGCGATCGCTTCGCCGATATCATCGCGGTGGGCTTCTCCGTCGTAAATCCGAGCCCAGGCCGGGTCCGGTTGAGCGTATGCGGTCACCGGCAGCAGCGCGGCAATCGCCGCTGCTATCAATAGCAGGAATCTCATTCAGTCCCCCTGTGCATAGCTTCGGGCGCGGTACGCCGTGCTCCCCGCGATCCTGAGCAGGGCCGCGACCGCGCGCAGCGTCGCCATGGCTGGTTTCGTTGCTACGATTATAGGCCGCCCCGGCTGGAGTCAATGCCGGACGCAGGAGTGCGCGTAGCCCCGGTGTTCACTTGCGCGCCGTCGGTTGAACGCTAGAATGGTCCCGATGCAGATGCCGGAACGGACACTGGCCGACCGCCTCGGACGGCGGATACGTGGATCCCGGTCCCGTACGTATTGGCTGACCGTGTTGGTGATGGCCGCGATCGGCGCCGCCGTCACCATGCTCTGGCCGGTTCGACGGGAGCGGCCGCTGCTGGCTGAACCGTCGACGCCGCGGCCGGACTGCAGCGTGGTGAAGGTAACGGATGTCTCCACGAGGAAGGTCGAACGGCTCAACCTCACGGTTCTGGTGCGGTCGGACATGCCGACCGAGACTCTGCAGTCAGCGCTGAACTGGGCGCTCTATTCAGTCCTGGACGAATACAACCGACAGCGTAAGCACCGGGTGCAAACGATCTGGGCCTACGCGGTCGAGGATTCTGCCCTGCCGCTCTCGCGTTGGCGGGCACTGGCGATCTGGGCCGACCCGAAGTTGCCTGGGCCACTCCAGCCCGCGCGCTCGGGCGGCGACGCCGTGCGAGTGGGTGCGGTGGAGTATGATTTCAGTAATCCGGTCTTGGCCCGCAATGGGGACAGTCCCCGGCCGCTGGAACGCGGCCGCAATCCGGGACAGTCCCCATTCCGCAAGGAAACATCGGCAAGGAGGTAGCTACGAAACACGCGATACCTGCATTGGTGCTTGGATTTCTGTTGTTGGCCACAGTCTCTTTTGGCTACGGTGGCTTCGAGGTGACCAGCACGTACAACAACCTGGACGGCTTGAACCGCAAGCTGGATACGTTGCTTGGGACGCACGCTTTTTCGTACCGCGCACCGATGTGGTGGCTCGGCGGCCATGGCGGGGAGCATGTGGGTCCGGTCACACTGGGCGGCTCCGGAGCGTTGTCATCGTCGAGCCAGCAGTCGGACTCACTGAAGAGCCAACTGGCCGCTATTCGTGCGTACTTCGAGGTTGGATTTCCGTATGTTCCGAATCAGTGGGTGTGGGTCAGGCCGTGTCTCGATCTTGGTGCTACGGGCCTGCTGGTCTATGCGCAGACAGTCGCGGCGAACACGAAAAAGTGGTATGCTGGGTGGTCGATTGGTGCCGCACCCGGCATCGAGGTGATGGGCAGCCTGCCGACGTCGTCCGAGGCGTTCATTGGGCTGTTTGTCAAGGCCAGCTACCTCATCCCGGTCTCCGGCCTGTCATGGTTCGGGGACGCTGAGCCTCCGTCGCTCGATCTTCGCGGATTTGCCCTGCAGGTGGGTCTCCGATTCGGGAAGAACGTCTCTCAGGCCGAAGGGGAGGACACAGAATACTGACGGCGCAACGCTGCCGCGACCACCACTTCCGTAACTCCCTTGTCTCCAACTGGTTAGAGCTGGCCTCCGTCGCGGCCGGCTGATGGTTATGCAGCAGAAGAGCGAAGGCAACCCCGAGCGCGGTCAGACGTCTAAACCGGGGAGTAAGGTGAACGATACCCTTGAAGTAGTCAGAACCGAGCGTCGGACCGGCGCCGAGCTGAGTTTCGAGCATCTGTACGAGACGTATCGGGGTCGGGTCTTCAGCACCGCCTACCGGATGCTATCCAATCGGGCCGACGCCGAAGACGTCACTCAGGACGTGTTCGTCAAAGTGTTCAAGAAGCTCAAGTCGTTCAGGGGAGACTCGGCGGTTTCAACGTGGATATACCGGATAGCCATAAACGCCTGTCTCGATTTCCGCCGTCGCCGCCGGCTCCGCCAGGCCGTGTCGCTGGATGACGGACTGAGGTCGGGTCCACGCCGTTGAGCGTGGCCCGGCTGATCGAGAGCGCCCTGCCACGGATGGCCGAAGGCTACCGCCAGGTATTTGTTCTGCACGATATCCAGGGGTTGAAGCATCAGGAGATTGGCAAGATACTCGGGATTACTGACGGCGCGAGCAAGTCGCAGTTGCACCGGGCGCGTGCGTTCCTGCGGAAGGAATTGGCACCCTACCTTGCCGACCGACACTGGATGAGAGGAGCGTAGTTGGAGCAGCATTGTTCTGAAGAGATTCTGAGTGCCTACCTCGACGGTGACCTTGAATCCGAGGCCGCGGGCACGACGGCCGAACACCTCGCGGAGTGCGAGGTCTGCCGCCAAGCACTGGCCCAGGTCCGTTCCATCCGCGATGCGGCGCCGGGAATGGAGCAACTGGTACCCTCGGACAGAGTGTGGGGTGCGATACAGGAGCGGATTCATGGGTCGCGCGCCCGCAGTCGTCAGCTGACCAGGCTGTTCTGGGTCGGGGCTCCGGCGCTGGCTGCGGCGCTGCTCGTCGTCGTGCTGGTTGGTCGTGCTCGGGTCCAGTCGCTGCCCGGCAGAGGGACTGCCGTTGCTGCGTCTGACCTGAGTGTGAGTAATGCGACCGAGGAAACGGTGCGGGAGTACGGTGAGTATGTGCGCGGGATTGACCGGGCAATCGACGAGTGCCGGGCTGCTCTGGTTGAGAACCCGGAGAATGCACGGGTCCGCGCCGCTTATGCCGGAGCCAGTATTGACCGCCGGCGCGCAATGGACCGGCTGGCATCCGGGGGGGAGTAGTGGTCGCGGCTCGGACGAGGTCAGAAGTCAGAATGGAGAAGTTGGAATGCAGAAGTCGGAGAAGGACTGACCAGGCGATTGCCGGAGTGCTCGTTCTGCTGGGGCTGGCCGGGGCGGTTCTGGCCGGGCCGCTGGTCGTCACGCGGCGGGTTGAGAAGCGCATTCCGCTTGCCGGCTGCGACCGGGTGGTTGTACTTCATCGCTACGGCAACGTGGCGGTGGTCGGGAGCGGCAACGCGGATGCACTGGTTGACGCGTTAGTACGCGTAACCGCCCGGAGCCGGAAGGCGGCCGAGGCCTTCGCCGAGAAGGTTCAGATCCAAACCACCGGGCACGGCGACTCGTTTGTGATCGCGACCGCCTATCCGGCGCAGGCGGCGTCGGACGCAGGTCTTGGCTACGAGGTGCAGGTGAGCATCAGGTTGCCGGCAGGGACCGCCTCATCCGTGCGCAACGCTTTCGGCGACGTGAGGATGACAGGAATGGACGGGAATTGCTACGTGACGAACCGGTTCGGCGACGTTGAGCTCGACCGCTGCAACCGCTGCGAGGTGGAGAATTCATATGGTCGGGTCCGGCTGGCCGATACCCGGGGCCAGTCAGTGGTGCAGAATTCCTACGGTGACGTCGACCTCAGGCTCGCCGGCGGTCCGGTGCAGGTCAAGAACCGCTACGGTACCGTTCACACCGACCAGTCGGCCGACGACGTGACCATCGACAACTGCTTCGGCAACGTCTTTGCGCGTTCCGACCGCGGCGCCATCTCGATTACCAACCGCTACGGCGACGTGAATGCGTGGGTGGACGATGCCGAACTCGCCGCCCTGAGAATTATGTCCCGGCTCGGCCGCGTCGAGCTGAGCCTCGCCGAGCAGGTGCCGTTCCGCATCGACGCCGTCGCCCAGCGCGGCCGCATCCTGTCCGGCCTGCCGTTTCCGGTCAGAAGCGCCGGCAACATCCAGCAGGTATCGGCCGAGTACGGGGCCGGCGGGCCGAAGATTGACATCCAGGGTATGTGGAGTGACTTTGCGATTCACGGACCGGTTGTCGTGCCGGATACACCCGGCGAAAGGTAGGTGAAGTATGAAGATAGTCCGTATTCTGGCAGTGCTGGTGCCGATGCTGGCGTTTGCCGCCAGCGACTCGACGGCAGCCAGGCGCGGTTGGCTCGGCGTCTACACCGAGGACTTGAGCAAGCCGATGCTCATCGCGCTCAATGCCGACCACGGGGTGCTCGTCACCAACGTTGGCGAGCAGTCCCCGGCCGAGAAGTCAGGCATCGAAGTCGGCGACGTCATCATGTCGCTTGATGGTGACACGATGACGGATGGCTCGGCTCTGCGCTGGGCGGTGCGTGACCGACCGGACGAGAAGGTCGTGGTCAAGGTCCTGCGGCGCGGCAAAGAGAAGAAGCTCGGCGTGAGACTCGGAGTGCGCGAAGCGGCCGAGCAGACCTTCAACTTCGAATGGCCGGCGATGCCGCGCGAGGCCCTGCTCAAGGCGGAGCAGGCCCTGAAGGAAGCCGGGCCCAGCCTCAAGCGGGAATTCGGTCGTTCCGACCTGAGTCTCGACTCGCTGCGTGAAGAGCTGCGGCAGTTGAAGAAGGACCTGGGCGAACTCCGCAAGAAACTGACTGAGAAGACGAAGAGCGAATAGAAGTCCGCCTCCTTGTGCCGGGAACGAGACCCTTCGGGGTCTCGTTCCGCATGTTACTGGGAGCGCGCTGGACCCAATCCGTTGGCCATCAGGGAAGTCTGAGGATTGGAGCGTGGAGTCTGGGGCCCTGCGATTCACCGGGTCAGGCGAGGTGACCAGGCCGGCGAGTACGCGCCGTTGACGGTGGTTACCTTGCGCTGGTTCGCGCCGGTCCAATCCATCGTATAGATCTCGAACGAGCCGGTGCGGTTCGAGGAGAAAGCGATGTGGAGCCCGTCGGGAGACCAGCACGGGTCTTCGCTGTTCATGCCCGAGGTGAGGCGCATGTACGTGTCGCCGTTGATATCGGTCACGCAGATCTGGTTGGTGCCGCCGGGCTGGCGCTGGACAAACGCGATTAGGTCGCCGCGCGGTGACCAGGCCGGCGACGTGTTGTAGCTGCCCTCGTAGGTCAGGCGCCGCACGTCGGTTCCGTCGGCGTTCATCACGTACACCTGCGGCGTGCCGGTCCGGTCGGACACAAATGCGATCTGGCGGCCGTTCGGTGACCAGCTCGGGGAGATGTCGATGCCCTTATTGCTGGTAAGCCGGCGCAGGTTCCTGCCGTTGGGATCCAGCAGGTAGATCTCCTGATTCCCCTCAAATCCGAGCGAGGCCGCCACTGTGCGGCCGTCGGGGGAGAAGGCCGGGGCGGTGTTGAGCCCGGCGCGGCTGCTCACCAGTACCGACTTGCCGGTGCCCATCGCATAGGTGTAGATGTCAAGCGTCCTCGAACCGTAGGTGCAGTAGGCGAGAGCTGCGCCGGACGGTGCCCAATCCGGATACAGCTTGAGTCCGCCTGATTTCGTGAGTTGGTTCATCCCGGCGCCGTCATAGTCGACAACACCGAGCTCCTTGGTGTCGCGGTTGATGGCGCGGGCGAATGCGATGCGGGTCCGGCTCACACCATCATCCGGCGTGAGGAGCTTGATGACCTCGTCGGCCATCTGGTGCGCCAGCCAGCGCCACTGGTCGGAGAGACCGTATGCCTTCGTGGCAATCAGGCGGTTTACGTCGAGATCGTAGAGTCGCAACTGCACCTGCGGACCCGACCGTTTGACGATGAGGTCGCCGCAGACGAGAATCTGGGCGCCGGTCGTGCCCCATCCTTTGAAGTCGAGCTTCTTCTCGTCGGTGACGAAGTTGAAGGTCTTGCCCGAGTCGGGCTCCTCGAAAGAGAAGTGAAGGGAGAACTTGAGGTCGGCAATCAGGACCGAACGGATCTCACGAACCCGGGCAGAGGTCTGGGCATCGGTGCCGGCCGGCGTCTGGAAGTCGGCGATGACGAGGTCGAGTTTCTTCCGGCCCCCGCTCGAGGTCAGCTTCAACCAGAGTTCCTCGGCCGGTATTTCGACTGCCGGCGCCGGGGTCAGCGGCGGCTGCTCCTGCGCGATGGCGGGGAGCGCAAGCACAAGCGCAAGCCACACGACAAGCCTCCGCAGCAGGCGGCTTGAAGCTTGCGGCTTGAAGCTTGCGGCTTCGCCGGTCCAGGGTCTAGAGTCCAAAGTCGAGTTTCTTCAGCGTATGATCGGCAGCCAGTCATGCAGCAGGAAGTAGAACCGGCCGATGAGCAGCGAGATACGCGCCATCACAGTGTATCCGAATGACGCCCCGAATGCAACCATGATGAAGATGATGCCGACGCGCGAGACGACACCCAGCGTACCGGCATGTTCCTTCGAGAAGTAGAAGTAGAAGAGCGTGGCGATGACGCCGACGTAGACCACGAAGTTGTTGATGGTGACCAGCGGGCGGAGCGTGTCCGAGATCTGCGGCAGCAGGTAGCCCTGGACGGCGGCCACGAGGCCGAGGCCGGAGCCGATGCCGACCGTGAACGAAATCGGCCAGCGGGAGATCCAGGCTATCTTCGGGATCGAGCGGCAGAGCATCATGATGCCGAGAATCGTCGGCACGATGAGAATCCAGGCCTCCCAGTAGTTCTTCTGGGCCATGTTGTTCCGGAAGGCGTCCACCAGCATCGGGTAGACATCGAAGGCCCAGGCGTAGATGACCGCAAACCCGGCTGACGTGCCGACATAGATGTGCTCGGCGACCTTGTAGAATGGGTTGTCCTTGTACAGGAAGGAGAGAATGGCGAGGGTCAGGGTGGCGGCGACCCAGGTGCCGATGACGTTCAGCAGCATCTATTCCTCTTCTTCCTGACCGGCAGAGAAGCCACGAAAGCTCGAAGGACACGAAGTGATGGAGAGTGGGACCCATGCTTTCGGTCCTTCCGGTTTCGTGACTTCGTAGCCATCTACTTGGGAGGCGGGGTCTTCCCTTTGTTCTTGCGCGACAGCAGGAACCCGGCATTGCCGATGATGAGCAGCAGAATTATCAGGCCGTGGCCCCAGGATTGAGCCGGCATCCCGAGCGTGGCCGAGCCGGGTTTGTCGATGAGGGTCTCGTACTCGGCCGCGCCCTGCAGTCCGCCGACGAGTCCTTTGATCTGGCCCGCGTGCAGGTACTGGTACAGGTTGGGAGCATTGACGCCGGTGCAGCCGACGATGATGGGTTCGTTGTAGCGTCCGCCCACGAATTGGATCCACGCGTCGGCGGTCGCACCGTGGGCGAGTACCACGAGCAGGCCGATGTCCTTGTAGTTGTGCACGCGGCGCATGAACTCGAACGAGTCGACCGGGACGCCGCGATAGTCGGTGCGGAAGTAGTCGCGGATTTCCCGGCCGATCCCGACCATCATTGCCGAATACCCGGGCCGGTAGCCGATGTTCACGTAGTCCTTGCCGTAGGTCTTGTTCATCTCGGGCGCGACCTGATTGAGCGCGATCTCGGCCAGCGGCAGCCCGAGCGCGAGTTGACCCATGACGATGACCTTCAGGTCCTTCTTGAACGCATGGCGGAGGATGCCGATGAGCATCGGCTGGACCTCGGGCGCGGACGACGGGTCGAAGTCGATGGAAATCATGATGACCGAACCCGGCTTGAGTTTGTCCACTGCTTCGAAGGCGGTGCGCACCGGTTCGGACACGCGGATGTTGATCTTCGGCTTGATGACCAGCGGCAGGGCAACGGCCATGGCCAGCAGCAGGTAGAGGATGCGGCTATCGACAGAGGAGAGGCGGTCCCAGAATCTCATATCCAGGGAGAGTATGAAGTACGAAGGGGAAATGACAAAGTGAAGAACCGGAGTTTGTCCTTTGTACTTACCACTCTGTCCTTCTCCTCATGACATATAGGTCCGTTCGATGCCGAGGATGATGCGGAGCGACATCGCGATGCCGCCGAGGGCGAGGCCGATGCCGATGCCGCGCACCGCCGAAGCAGTGGCGATGGACATCAACCAGTCCTTGATTGCCGCAAACGCTTCCAGCCGGCCGAACTTCACCAGGTCCACCGCCGGTACTATCGCATGGACTAGGGCGCCGATGCTCCGCCAGATCGAGCCACCCAGCGGTACGTTACCGATCATCACCAGCACCGCCGCCACCAGCAGCAGCGTGGCGGCGAAGTTGCGGATGCGGAACGCACGGTACGCGGCCGAGACGATGAAGAACGCGAGGCTCGCGAACATCGTGGACTGGAGCGGGATAATCATGAAGGTGTAGAGCCACATGAACGGCGCGCGCAGGGCGAACGGGCTCTGGAACTTGAACCACGAGTAGAAGCCGAGTCCCATCGTAGCGAAGAGCGAGAGCACCAGCACGAAGCTGTAGCCCCATCCTCCGCCGCGGCGGAAGACCCGGGTCAGGTGATGCCGGGTCAGCGAGTCGAGACCGAGCAGGAACGTGAACCCTGACACGATGGTGTACCAGTTCAGGAACCGCGATTCGAGGTCGCCGAACGGCTTGTGGGGGATGAAGAACGCCACGATGAGCATTATCGCGGTCGTGAAGACGAGTATCAGCGGGACGCTACGCTTCATCGGACCGGATTCTCACCACCAAGACACAAAGGCACAAAGGTCAGGCACCGGATTCCGGACTCCATCCTCTTGGTGCTCTTGGTGTCTTTGTGGTTGATGTTCCTCTCCCTAGTACGCAGGGGTCGCCCAGCGGACCACGGTTTCGAATATCTTGTTCAGCACCGGCGCCTGCTTGGCGAGCACCGCTCCGACCGTGCCCAGCACGACCGTGGCAGTGGTCAGCACTATCAGCCAGAACCGGATGAAGTCCTCACCCTTGAGTGTGCCGAGGAGCACCGGCTCGGGCCGCAGGTAGCACGACGCCGCGTAGATCTCCTCGCCGATCATCGTATAGTCACAGGCCGCGACGAAGAACGGTAGCTGGGTCGTCTCGGTCGTGCCGGCAAGCTGGATAGCGCCGACCGAGTGGCCGGTTTCGGCCATAATCAGCGACTCGGCGTAGAAGTAGCCGAGCCAGAAGATGGCGCCCGGCTTCTCGCGCAGGATGATGCCGTCCACGCCCGCAGCGTAGCCGAACTGGTCCGAGGTCAGGAACGTCACATTGTCCGGGTTGTAGAAATCCGGCCGGCCCATCTCGGTGTAGGCCTCCTTCACCGTCTCCTGCGCCGCGGTCATCACAATCGGGTCCGAGTTGGGCACAATGAGCCGGGTCGAGTACTCGGCCGACTTCTTGGCTATCTTCCGCAACAACGGCAGGGCCGCGATGACCACCATGTCGGTGATGTAGCCGAGGCCGAAGCTGAAGAGTATCGGCTTGCCCATCTCGGTGGCGCGGCCGAGCGCGTCGTCAATCGCGTCGAGCCCGGCGATCTTCCGCACGTACATCTTCACGCCTTTGCGCGCGCGCTGCAGGTAGAACATGAACAGGGCGCAGATGATGACCGTGACCACGAGGATGTTCACGCGGGCGGTGTTGAACCACTGGGCTTTGCTGACGACCGGGCCAGCTACGGCGCTGCGGGCTGTGTCCGTATCTGCGACGGTCGCGACCTGGTACCAGTACCTCACACCGTTCTGTACGTCGGTGTCCGTGTACTCGGTACTGACCGCGGGTTCATTGCCGACGACGGCAAACCCGGAGTCCGGGCTGGTCGAACGTAGTATCAGATAGCCGAAGGGACTGCCACTGTTTTCCGCCGAGGAAAACGGTGGCTGTACCTGTCCGGCGGATTCGATGGGTTGTACCTGTCCGACCCAGGTAACGGTAATGGATTGGCCCTGGTCATTGGGCGTGTCGGAGGCCGAGACTGATGCCGGCGGCATCAGTCCCACGAGCGCGGCGAAAACGAAGCAAGTGGCCGTCAACACAGGACGGCATCAAGCTTAGCGGCGGTTGGCCCTGAGTCAAACTGAGTAGAGGCGAGAACGGGGAGCGTGGCTCCGCGACGAAGCCGCCCACGCGGCCTGGATGACTCTCAGGTGGCAGGTGGCTGCAAGGGGCGGAAAGAGCTGGCGGTCTGAGCTAAGTTTCCACAGACTCATGGGCGGCCTCGCGGCCGCCCTTATCCTCAGTCAGCGTCAGGTGAGGACGCGCACGCGTTGACATGCGAACGCAGCCGGGTATATTCCCGGTTGATGAGGCGGGCATATCCAGCCCTGTATCGTGCTGTTCTGGCGGCCCTTCTGCTTTGGGTCGGCATTCTGTCGGCTGCGCCGCCGGAGGTGAAGAACGTCTGGTTCGCCCAGAGGGCCAACTCCAATCTGGTAGACATCTGGTACGATGTATCGGACCCGGACGGCGAGGACCGGTTCACGGTCACGGTGCTCCTGTCGGCCGATGAAGGCAAAACGTTCTCCATTGCGCCCCGGACAACCTCGGGTAACATCGGCCCGGGCCAGCGCGCGGGGACGCGGCGGCACGTCATCTGGGACGCGGGCCGAGACTACCCGAACCTGCGGGGTCAATTTGTCTGCCGCGTGAGCGCAGACGACGGAGTCGCCGCGCCGCCGGTCATACGTGATACGCAATACGCTGTACGCCCTACGTCGGACGCACGGGCGGGGATGACGTTTCTGAAGACGAACAGCCAGGGGTATGAGGAGTACCGGTGGGAGAAAGACGGCTCGACGGTCATCAAGATTCCGGCCGGGACGTTCACGATGGGGTCGAACGACGGTGACGACGAGAAGCCGGTGCACCTGGTGTACCTCGATGAGTACTACATTGACAAGCACGAAGTGACCAACCGGCAGTACAAGCAGTTCTGCGATGCGACCGGCCGTAGCAACCCTTCCGACCCGGACTTCCTTGGCATGACCAACTACTTCACCAACTTCCCGGACTACCCGGTGGTCAACGTCAGTTGGGATGATGCGACCGCGTACTGCAGGTGGGCGGGCAAGCGCCTACCGACCGAGGCGGAATGGGAAAAGGCGGCGCGGGGTACGGATTCACGTAAGTACCCGTGGGGCAACAGCGCACCGGGTTCCAGCCGCAACGGCAACTTCGCGGATGAGAGCGCGAAGCGGCGTTACGCAGACTGGACTATCATCAACGGCTATGACGACGGCTACGTGAATACGGCGCCGGTTGGTACGTTTCCTTCTGGCGCGTCACCATACGGTTGTCTTGACATGGCGGGGAACGTCTGGGAGTGGTGTTCGGACTGGTACTCGAAGGACTACTACGGGAAAAGCTCCAGCAACAACCCGTCAGGCCCGTCTTCTGGCTCGTCCCGCGTGACTCGTGGCGGGTCCTGGTGCGCCAGTGCCGGGTACATGCGCTGCGCCCATCGGGGCTGGGACGCTCCATCGTACCGGAACGACGCTCTGGGTTTCCGTTGTGCCGGGGGTCGGTAGTTGAGGCCATACGCTATACGCTGTACGCAGTACGCCAGACGGATGGAATCTGAGAATCTGTTCCTCTGGGAATCTGAATATCTGTTCTCCGGATTTCAATATGAGCTGTGAAGGACGGAAGACGCGTCACCTCAGGCTCCAGCATCTGGCGTACAGCGTAGAGCGTAAGGCGTACAGCGCATTGCTTCTGCTGGCTCTGTCCTGCCGTACCGCGCAGGTGGGTCCGGTGAAGGCGGCAGCGGACGGTCTTGAGTCACGGATGCGGGCCGCCGCGGCCGTGGCGGTGAGGGAGATTCCTGCCGGAAAGCGGGTAGTGGTTGCGAACTTCACGCGGGCCGCGGGCGGAAGCGTGTCGCAGTTGGGCGTGGTGCTGGCGCGGCAATTCAGCGCGGCGCTCTGGCAGGAGTCGCGCCGGGCCGGGAATCGGGTTGTCGTGGTTGACCGAAGCGCGGGTTCGCAGGCCGCACACCAGGAGATGCAGTTTGTGATTGACCGGATGAACCCGAGAGAGTTGCTGGAGCGGTTCCGTGCCGACTATGCCGTGTGTGGGAGCTATGCCATGGACCGGAGCGGGCCGGGAATCAGGCTCGACCTGCGGGCGGTGGAGACGATGGGCGCTGAGCTTCGGTTCGCCGAGTGCTGCGAAGCGGCGGTGAGCGATGAGCGGTTCTATCGCTGGGAGCAGGCGGACAAGCTGCCGCTTTCTTCCGCTTCGGACTCGATGACCACCTTCTTCTTTTCAGATGGCGGGCTGGACGCGGTGGAGGTCACCGGGCTCAGGACAAGGAGCGGCACGATTGTCCCGGCCAACGGCACGGTGAGGGCCAATACCGAGTACCGGGTGATGGTCAAGGTCAAGCGGAAGTGCTTCCTGTACGTGCTGGGCTGGGACCAGACGAACGGGTACCTGAGCGTCCTGTTTCCCGATAAGGGCGAAAGCCCGCGCACCGGCGCAGGCGACTTCGTCCTGCCCGGGACCGGCTGGATACAGGCTGTTCCACCGCCCGGCAGCAACGTCGTGAAGGTCGTGGCCACGGCAGGCGACATCGGGCTGCGGTCAACCGGTGTCAATCTGGTTGAAGACCCCGGGGCGCAGAACGCTCTGGTGGCGAAGATTCGGGCATTGGGGCCGGAGCACTGGGGTTCGGCTACCTTTGGGTACTACATAAGTGAGTAGGCTGCAGGTGGTTAGTGGAACAGACACTACATACTAATGGGGTCACCAAATACCTTGCATTCACTCTTCACCCTCACCCTTGCCCTCTCCCGTTCAAGGGAGAGGGAATTACGTCTCCCTCTCCTTTCCGAGGAGAGGGTTGGGGTGAGGAGCGATGCAACCTGTTTAGTGCCCTGGTTAATAAGGAGGTAAGATGTTTGAGCTGCTGATGTGTGTGGTTCTGGCGGTAGTCGCTCAGACTGGAACTACTGTTCCGGTGCCGGTTGAGCAGGCGCCGGCCGCGATACCGGTGGGCGAGAAGCCAATCACGATGCCGGTAGTACAGCCGGTCGGGCCGGGTCAGGTTGACTGGTCGTATCAGTCGATACAGGCAACCGGCATGAGCGTGATTGACCCGGCGAAGCCGAAGGCGCAGGCCCTGGCCCTGGCGATAAGAGGCGCAAAGGTTGACGCCCAGCGGAATCTACTGGAGACCGTTAAGGGCGTACGCGTGGTATCCGAGACCCGGGTCGAGGACCTGATGACAAAGGGTGATTACGTATACACGAAGATCGACGGCGTAATCAAGGGCGCGAAGATGGTCGGTGAGCCGCATGAGACCAAGGATGGCCGCGTCGAAGTGATGATGGAGGTGCCGATTTACGACGCGGGCGGCATCGCACCGCCGATTGCCGACAAGCTCTATGGCAAGGTGAAGCCGCCCACGACAAAGGGGCAGTTGAGCAGCGAGGACATGGTCACCGCTCAGAGTCTTTCGGGCGTCGTGTTTGACCTGACCGGGGTGAATGTTGACCCGCAGATGTTCCCGGCGCTGCTGGATTCGAGCGGCAATACGCTGCTTGACATGGCCGAGATGTACAAGTTGCTCGGGCCGGAAGCGTTCAAGAAGTTCAAGTACGTTAAGGCCATGTCCGATATCCTGGGCGATGAGGAACTCCGAACCAACCCCACTGTTGTGAAGATAATCGAGGCGGTGGAGAAAGGTTGGGTCGTCGCACGCGAGGATGTGCAGAAGGTGAGCTGGCTGGACAAGGCACTGGAGGTCATCCTCAAAGTCGGCAAGACGGTGGCGATGTTTCTGTAGAGGACGCCAAACGCTGTACGCTATACGCCTTACGCCATACGCTGGAGTGAAAGAGGAGATGTAATGAAACGAATTGTGGCCTTCTTGCTGGCGCTCGGTTGCCTGACACTGGCACAGGACCTGGTGCCTATCGAGGTGAAGGGAACCGGGCCGGACCGGACCCAGGCTATCGAGGACGCCAAGCGCAATGCGGTCGAGCAGGCGCTGGGGGCCGTGGTGTCTGGTGTCACGGAGATGCGGAACTTCGAGGTCATCAAGGACCTCGTCCAGAGTCGGGCTGATGGGTACGTGGCAAACTACACGGTTACCGATGAGGTCAAGTACCCCGACCGGGTGGAAGTGAAGATAACGGCTAACGTTACCAAGTCGCCTTTGCAGGCCGACGCCAAGAGCCTGCAGAGTGCCTTGGGCGGCTTCCGAATAATGACCTGGTACGACTTTCGCAAGGTGACCTCGGCAGCGGCAGTCGAGAATTACGACTACGCCTACGACCGCGCGAACGAGTTCCTGTCCCGCAACCGGCTGCGCTACGTCGAGCGTACCGTCTTCGACCGGCTGAAGGAAGAAGCACGGAAGCTGTTCCCGGATACCACACAGCCGTTGACGGTCGCGCAGCAAATGGCGGTGGATGCCAACGTGCCGGTGTTCTGGGACCTGTCCCGGGTCGTGGTCACGGAACGGGATATGGGCGCAGGCGGCGTCGTTTCGGCAGAGGCAACCGTCGACGTGAAGGCTTACGATACCTACACAGCAGAGGGTATGGGTGTTGCCAACTACAAGGGCGAGCCCGCTGCCGAGTACAGTGGCGGCGACGCCACCCGCGTCGCTATCGACAAGGCGATGGAGCAGGCCTGCGACCAGCTTCTCTACCAGATGAACAAGAAGCTCGGCGATTGGCTACTTAACGGCAAGGCCTACCTGCTCAGATTCTACGGCATCTCATCTTACAAGACCCTGCGCAAGCTGAAGGATGCCCTGAAGGTAGACCCGCGGTTCGGCGGAGAGATGGAGATTGTTTCGGCCAAGGACTACAGCCAGTTTGACCTGACATTCAAGGGTGCCGCGGACGATTTGGCTGATGCCACGCTGGACTACTCTGAGAAGATACCGGAGCTGGCTGCGATTGACGTTGTCGGGTTCTTCAAGAACCAGGTCAACTTCGCATTGCCGGGGGTGCATGTGCCGACCGCCGAGCGGGGCCTGCAGGCGCCCGGGATGAAGTAGGAGGAAGGATGAGACGATACGCTTTGCGCCATACGCCATACGCGCTACGCAGTACGCCAGACGCCGGACGCTGGATGCACCGTGCTATCTGCGTCCTGCTCCCTGCTTTCTGCATCCTGCTCGGCTCGTGCTCGCAGAAGTACATTGGGCACTCGGTCATCGACCCCGGCTTCGACACCAGGCGGACCTACAGCGTTGCGATAATGCCGTTGCTCGTGCGCGGGCCTCTGGTGACCCCGGGCTCGTTTGAGCGAGACCGGGCGTACGGCTTTCTGCTGCGTCGGCTGATGGAAACCGGCAAGCTCAGACCGATGGACAGGCCGACGGTTGAGCGTGCGGTCGGATTGCAGGAATACGGTCAACAGGGTGCGGTCTCGCCGGCAAAGGCCCGTGAGATCGGCCGGGAGCTTGGCGCCCAACTCGTCTGCCTTGCCGAGGTGAGCATCGAGCGAGACTCGGTCATCTCGGCGACCGTAGACGTGCTGGACGTGGGCACCACCACCACGGTCTATAGCGGGACCGCCCGTTCCGCCAACCCGGTCTCTGCTATCGCCGCAGCCGAGTACGCGTTGGAGCAGGCGACAGAAAAGCTCGTGCGGACTATGAAGTGATACGCGCATACTGGAGGTAACATGAGTGCAATCGACTTGATGCGCAGTCCTTTCGGCGTAATGCGCATAGCGTACAGCGTATTGCTGGTCCTCGGCCTCTGCCTTGCCGAAACCGGCTCCGGCACCAGCCCCAAGGGGCCGCTGGACATCCGGCCGCGGGCAGAAGCGCCGCCGAGTCTTACGTTCGACGCCGACCTGCACGACGCCGGCGGCGACGGCATCTGTCAGGGCGGCGAGGCCATCTCGCTGGTGGTGACCGTGAGGAACGACGGCCAGGGCGGGGCGCAGGGCGTGCGGGTCGCGCTTTCAGGTACGTCCGGGCTCGTGGACCGGTTCGGCCGCGAGCGAATTGTCGGTACGCTGGAGCCCGGGGCAGGCGTGACCGAGACGCTGAGAATAGTCCTGCCGCCGGGCGTGTCGGCCGAAACCGACAAGACCCTCGTCGTCAAGGTCAAGGAGGCCCGTGAGGAGTGGAGTCCACTGGACCAGAAGTCCTTCACGATTGCGGTGCAGCCGCAGAAGGGAACGAGCGAAACCAAGGTAACATATGTGGACGTTGACCTCGTGCCGGAACCGCGCCACGAGGACGCAAGCGCGGTCGCCGCAGTCATCGGTGTCAGCACCTACCGCGAGGACGGCGTGCCGGTCATCGCCAACGCTGAGCGCGATGCCCGGGCGGTGGAACGCTACCTGCGTAACGTCTGCGGGGTCAAGGCAAGCAACCTGTTCGCCTTGTACGGCAACCGGGCCGGGAGTGGCGACCTGCGGGAGCTGTTCGAGGCCCGACTGCCAAAGGCGGTGAAGCCGGGCAGCACCGTGTACATCTACTTCGCGGGCCACGGTACGCCGGTGGGCAAAGAGGGGCGGCCGATGCTGGTGCCGTGGGACGCGACCCCGGGGAACGAAACTAAGCTCTACCCGGTTGCGGACCTGGTGCGCACCGCGGACAACTGGGCCGCGAAGCGAACCCTGGTTATGCTCGATGCCTGCTTTGCCGGCGGCGACCGCGTGGTCTACAAGGAAGGCGAACGTCCGGCGGTAAGGCCGAACCTCGACGAAGTGGCCGGGACCAAGTGTGCCGTGCTCACTGCATCCAGCGCGGACGAGGCGGCGCAAGACCTGCCGGAAGTGAAGCACGGGCTCTTTACTTACTACCTGCTCAAGGCGCTCAAGGGCGAGGCCGACACCGACACCGACGGCTGGGTGACGATGAAGGAACTCACTGAGTACGTCCGGGCCAACGTTTCAGAAGAGGCGGCGGACAAGCTGGACAAGCCCCAGAACCCGACCCTGCTGCCGGAGGGATTCGAGAAGACCGGAGCCGGTTGGAGAGTGGCGAAGAGCAAATGAAGGGAAGAAGGCAATACGCCAGACGCTGTACGCCATACGCAGAATGCCGGACGCAATAGCGAATGAGTGAACGGCCTGCGCGCGACCGGTCATACCAGTTCGAGAAGCTCGAGGTGTGGCGGTTGGCGCTGGAGTTGACCGGCAAGGTGTATACTGCGGCGAGGAGTCTGCCGAAGTCGGAGCTGTATGCTCTGGGTGACCAGGTCAGACGGGCTGCGGTCTCGGTTGGGCTCAACATCGCTGAGGGGCGGGCGGCGGATTCCGATGCCGAGTTCAGACGCTATCTCGGTATCGCCCTCAAGTCACTCGTCGAGGTGGTCGCATGTCTGAAGA
>Ga0208047_1000251_pt1 | contig 19989 bp, 15 predicted proteins | sample Kivu_220m_FD_184162 | JGI IMG/M metagenome (GOLD analysis project Ga0208047, IMG submission 184162) | Freshwater microbial communities from Lake Kivu, Western Province, Rwanda to study Microbial Dark Matter (Phase II) - Kivu_220m (SPAdes)... | ecosystem: Environmental > Aquatic > Freshwater >...
CACGTTTTCCCGCTGTCCCAGGTCTATGAGGGCCTCCTTCTCAAGATGGGCGAAAAGGGAAACGACGGCGGGCAGTTCTTCACCCCGCGCGAAGTCATCAGGGTCATGGTCCGGGCCGTCGATCCGGCCGCCGGCCAGACGGTCTACGATCCGTGCTGCGGGACGGGCGGATTCCTCGTCCAATCGTTCCTTCACATGCGGGAGAAGCTGGGCAACGCGGCCACCGCCGGCGAGCTCGAGACGCTGACGAGGCGGACGTTCTACGGACGGGAAAAGGAAAACCTCATCTATCCGATCGCCCTGGCCAACCTGGTTCTTCACGGGATTGACGAGCCGCGCTTGTGGCACGGCAACACCCTCACCGGGAATGAAATCTACGGCGGGCTTTTTCAGGATGCGCCGGCGCTTTTCGACGTCGTACTGACCAACCCTCCCTTCGGCGGAAAAGAAGGCAAGGAAGCGCAGACGCGGTTCGCCTACAAGACGGGCGCGACCCAGGTCCTGTTCCTTCAGCACGTCATCGATTCGCTCAGGCCGGGCGGCCGGTGCGGGATCGTACTCGACGAGGGGGTGCTGTTCCGGACCAACGAGACGGCCTTCGTCCAGACGAAGCGAAAGCTCCTGGACGATTGCGACCTGTGGTGCATTCTCAGCCTTCCGGCCGGAGCGTTCGTCAATGCCGGAGCCGGCGTGAAGACCAATCTGTTGTTTTTCGTGCGCGGAAAGCAGACGGAACGAATCTGGTATTATGACCTTTCCGACGTCAAGGTGGGCAAGAAATCGCCGCTGACGCTGGCCCATTTCGAGGAATTCTTCAAGCTGCTGCCAGAGAGGGGCGAGAGCGAGCGGAGCTGGACGGTCACGAGGACGGAGATCGAGTCGCGCGGATTTGATCTCAAGGCCGTGAACCCGAATCGCAAGGTCGTCGTCGATGAGCGAACGCCTGAGAAGATTCTCGACGAGATCGAAGCCAAAGGCCGCGAAGTGGCCGCGGCGCTGGCTGTGCTGAGGGGCAAAGCCAAATAGGGCGCAGACACATACTCAAATCCGGTATGTGTCTGCGCTATTCGCGTTATTTCATCCCGTTGAATTCGCGGAAGGCGGCGAACATGGCCGCGACGTTCGCGACGGGGACGTTCCCCTGGATGTTGTGGACGGCGTTGAAGACGAAGCCGCCGCCCCGGCCGAGGACCTCGCAGCGGCGGAGGACTTCCTCGCGCACGGCGGCGGGAGTGCCGAACATCAGCGTCTTCTGCGTGTCGACGCCGCCGCCCCAGAAGACGAGGTCGGCGCCGAATTCGGCCTTGAGCGCCGCCGCATCCATGCCCGCGGCCGAGCACTGGACGGGATTGAAGATGTCGAATCCCGATTCGATGAAGACCGGCAGCAGCGACCGGACCGCCCCGCAGGAGTGCTTGAACGTCTTCCAGGCCGTGCGCTTGTGGATCCAGTCGTTCACCTGTTTGTAATAGGGCGCGTAAAGCTCACGCAGGGTGGCGGCCGAACAGAACGTGGAGAGCTGGGTTCCGAAATCCGTGCCGCAGACGAAGACCGCCTGGACCCTGTCGCCGACTCGGCGGCGGATTTTTTCCAGGTTGGCCAGAGCGACTTCGGTCTGCTTTTCGAAGATTGCGTGAATATACGGGCGCCTGGTCAGGGTCGAGATGTACCATTCCTCGATGTCCCGAATGCCCTTGGGATGCGTGAGGAAGGGCCCGGGGACGAGGGCGATGTCGCCGAAGGCCAGGCCGCCGAAGGTGGCGATGACGGCCCGGCCGGTTTGAGCGGCGGCTGCGGTCGCCGCATCGAAATAATCGAGGTCGCGGTCCGAGATGGGGCCGAACTCTTCCAGGTTGTCGCGCGGGTCGAGCTTGGCCTCGTCGACCGGGTCCTGGCGGATGATGGTATCGAAGAAGTACCCATCCTTGGGCAGGCGGCCGGACGGCGGCGCCGACCGGTCGCCCTTGGGATAGACGAGCGTATCGCCGTTCACGTCCCGTATCGTCTCGAACTGGGCGGAGACGAGGACTTCGAGGCCGTTGTCCAGGCGCCACGGCTTCCAGCTCTCGTTGCGATTGCCGAACATTGTTTCGGCGGCGTAGACGCCCTCGACGTCGAGGCCGAGAGCGCGCTGGAGATCAGGTTCGATCAAGCCGAGCATCTGGTAGGGCTCATGGACCTTGACCGGGCGTTTCTCCAGGCCGAAGACGCCGCGCAGCGCGTGGACGATGTTGACGTGGATGCCGGTGACCGCCGTCCCGCCGAAGTCGATCGGTATGCGGTCGGATTCCTTGTGGTCGAGGGCGCGGAGGACACGTTCCTTGCTGGTCATGTCTCACCTCGTCCTGATGATCATATGACTTCAAGCTTACTCAAAAAACATAAGGGGCACAAGATTTAGTTTCAGTTTATCGGGGCGCGCGAAATCACGAAATGTGACTTCAAGTTAACGCAGCGAGAGTCCAGCAGCCCGATCTTCTTGACTTGAATCGAGCCGGGCGATATCATCCCGCATGTTAAGGAGGGTCGTTAAAAGGCGGGATTCGTCATGTCCGAAAACCTTATTGAACGCTATTTGACGGATATGGGCGAAATCCGGCGAACGGGAGCTCACGTACCGGAGACTTCCTTCTATCCGGCATTGGAACGACTGCTCTCGGATATCGGTAAAATCCTTTCCCCAAAGGTCCGCTGCATCATCAATCTTACGAACCGCGGCGCCGGATTGCCTGACGGCGGGCTATTTTCCGCCGATCAAATGCGTCGCAAGACACGCGACGAGGACGCCAAAGAGAATCCTTTCCTAGTTCAGAATCCATCGCGCGGCGTGATAGAAGCAAAGTCTCCCGCCGAGGATGTCCGCCAAGTGGCCGAAACCAAACAGGTGGAGCGCTATTGGAAGCGATACGGCTTGGTGCTCGTCACCAATTTCAGGGCCTTTGCCGTCATCGGTCAAGGGCCGGCAGGAAAGCCGCGTGTTTTGGAATCCTTCTCTCTGGCCGAATCCGAGACAGATTTCTGGAAACTGACCTCTCACCCTCGCCTTGCGGCGGACGAGCACGGCGAGCGCATGGCCGAGTATTTGAAGCGCGTCCTTCTTCTAAATGCCCCGCTGGCCGCTCCGCAGGACGTGGCCGGCATTCTCGCCTCCTACGCCCACGACGCGCGGCTTCGGATCGAAAAGGCCGATCTCCCGGCCTTGGCCGGCCTTCGGCAGGCGCTCGAAGAGGCCCTCGGATTGCGCTTCGAGGGCGACAAAGGCGAGCATTTCTTTCGTTCGACGCTCATTCAAACTCTTTTTTACGGCGTTTTCTCGGCCTGGGTCTTGTGGGCGCGAAGGCGCGACGCCAAACCCGATAAAAAAACCGGATTTGCCGACGCCCTCCGCGAATCCGCTGCGCCGTACGCCGTCGCCGGTGGCTTCGACTGGCGCGTCGCCCCCTACCTCTTGCGTGTGCCCATGCTCCGCGCCCTATTTGTTCAAGTCGCCGATCCTGCCCGTCTCGGCGCGTTGGACTTGATCGAAGTTCTCGATTGGACCGCCGCCACTCTGAATCGGGTGGATCGAACCGAATTTTTTAAGTCCTTCGACGAGGGACACGCAGTTCAATATTTCTACGAGCCCTTCTTACATGCCTTTGATCCTGAACTTCGCAAGGAGCTCGGCGTTTGGTATACCCCCGAGGAGATAGTCCGCTATCAGGTCGAGCGGGTGGACGCCGTCCTCCGCTCAGAACTCGGCCTCGGCGACGGCCTGGCCGACCCGAAAGTAATCGTTCTCGATCCCTGCTGCGGCACCGGAACCTACCTCAGGTCGGTTCTGCGCCGCATCGCCGCCACCCTGCGGGACAAGGGTGGGGATGCCCTGGTAGCGAACGATCTCAAGAAAGCCGTCATGGAGCGCGTCTTCGGCTTCGAGATTCTTCCGGCGCCGTTCGTCATCGCCCATCTCCAACTCGGCCTGGAACTCGAGACCCTAGGCGCGCCGTTGAGCGACTACGGCGATCCCCCCGAACGCGCGGGGATCTATCTGACTAATGCGCTTACCGGCTGGGAACCGCCCAAGGAAGCACAGAAAAAGATCGCCTTCCCCGGTTTCCAAGAAGAGCGCGACGCCGCCGGCAAAGTGAAGCAAGAAAAGCCCATCCTCGTCATCCTCGGCAATCCGCCCTATAACGCCTTCGCCGGCGTCAGTCCGGAAGAAGAGCACGGCCTTGTCGAGCCTTACAAAAAAGGCCTCATCTCCGAGTGGGGCATCAAGAAGTTCAATCTTGACGACCTTTATATCCGCTTCTTCCGTCTTGCCGAAAAACGCATAGCGGAGCATGGCGGACGAGGTGTCGTGTCGTTCATTTCGAATTTCTCCTATCTGGGCGATCCCTCGTTCGTAATAGCACGGCAACGGCTTCTTGAGGAATTTGATACGATCTGGCTTGATTGTTTGAATGGCGACAGCCGCGAGACAGGTAAGCTCACGCCCGAAGGGAAGCCCGATCCGTCGGTGTTTTCGACGGAATGGAACCGCGAAGGGATTCGAGTGGGTACAGCTATTGGATTGCTTGTTAAAAGAGGCCGCACGCGCGAACAGAATAGCCGGGTTCGCTTTCGTCACTGCTGGGGCACAACGAAGCGAGCAGATCTCCTCGCCAGTCTAGATGTCACGGACTTTGACGCGCAATATGAAAACGCTAATCCTAACAAGCCAAACAAGTATTGCTTCCGTCCAGGGAAGGTATCGGCCGAGTTTGCGGCATGGCCTAGCCTAGATGACCTTTGCGGCCTCCGTCCAACGCTGGGGATTCTGGACAATCGTCAGGAAGCACTTATCTGTCCAGACAGGGAAAAGCTTCTCGCTCGGGTAGCAAAGTATTTTGATTCAAAGGCGAGTTGGGAGGAGCTGCAAGCGGTGATTCCTGAGCTCGCCAAGAATTACGCAAGATTTGATGCTCGCCAAGCGCGCGCAAAGTTGCTTAGCACAGAACCGCTTAGAAACGAGAACGTCCGGCGCGTGTTAGTGAGGCCGATGGATGATCGATGGTGCTATTATACAGGCGTCAGGCCGATCTGGACAGAAACGCGGCCAACGTATGTTCGACAGTGTTGGCCAGGAAATGCAAGCCTGGTATCACGTCGTAAAGGGAGTGCTGATCCAGAGGGCGCCCCGTTCTTCTTTGCGTCTATTTTAGGCATGCAACATTCGATGCATACGGACGCCTATTATATTCCTCTTCGTTTGGCAGCGACAAGAATAGACCGCCGGGCTGATCGTGGCGCGCAAGGCTATCGTACTTTGCCCGGTACGGAATTGGAATCCGAAAGGATCGTTGCTAACCTCTCTCCTCCCGCCCGCGCTTATCTGGCATCGCTCGGACTACTCGATCCGGACAGCGATCAAAAAATCGCTGAATTGATCTGGTTTCACGCGCTAGCCATTGGCTATTCGCCCGCGTATCTCACTAAAAATGCGGACGGTATCAAGCAGGATTGGCCGAGGATTCCGCTTCCGAAGGCGAAGGATTTACTCCTCGCCTCCGCCGCGCTCGGTCGACAAGTGGCGGTATTACTGGACACAGAAGCGCCTGTGTCCGGCGTGACCGCAGGGAAGATCCGGGACGACCTAAAGAACATCGCCGTCTTTCAGCGATTAGACGGGAAACCGGCAAAACCTGAGTCTGGTGACTTGGACCTGACCGCCGGATGGGGTCATGCCGGAAAAGGCGGGGTCACGATGCCGGGCAGAGGGAAACTCATCCGACGGGATGACGGAGCCTACGACATCTTCCTCAACGACGACGCCTGTTGGCGAAATATCCCCGAAGCTGTCTGGGATTATACGATCGGCGGCTACCAGGTTATCAAGAAATGGCTTTCCTATCGGGAAAAACCGCTCCTTGGGCGCGGTCTTTCTCCCGATGAAGTCCGGTATGTCACGGAAATAGCGCGCCGATTGGCGGCCCTTGTTGCATTGCAGCCTTCGCTCGACGATAACTATCGAAGAATCATCAAGTCGACATACTCATGGCCGAAGAAATAAAATTCGATCCCCGCTTTCGTTATACCGAGTCGATGGCTAGGGATTACGGTGTTATCGAAGCGGCCCGGGCCGTTATCGATGTTCTCCCGCTGCCGCCGGACCGTATCCTCCGGTTGCGACAAGCGGCGCGGGAGCGAACGACCCAAAGTTCGACCCGGATCGAGGGAAATACCTTAGAGAGAGCGGAAATCGGGCGCGCCGTCATCGGGCCCGGCAAAGCGCCTAGCGTTATGCAGCAGGAAGTTCGAAATTATTGGAGGGCGTTGGAGTGGATCGAGGAACAGATCGAAGGGAATCGCCCGGAATCTGAAGAGTTCATCCGCGAGCTGCACGCCGTTTTAATCGTCAAGGGACAAGGCCGGCGCGGCCAACGCAGTGACTACCGGAAGAGCGAATGTCCGGTCGTCGATACGGCCACTGGATATATCGAGTATGGGCCTCCTCGTCCTGCGGACGTGCCCGATTTGATAAAAAGCCTGGTCGCTTGGTGGCGGGATCCGGCCACGGCCAAACTGCTCGGGCCTGTGAGGGCCGGTTTGCTCGCCCATCGTTTTGTCAGCATCCATCCCTTCGCGGACGGGAATGGACGGACGGCCCGGGCGTTGGCGACCACGGAACTCTGGCGGAGCGGCTATGAGATGCGCGGTTTCCTCTCGATCGAAGAATATTATACGTCCGATCTTCAGGCTTATTATTACAGCCTACAAATGGGCCTTCCCGTCAGTTTCTATGAGGGACGCCATGATCCAGATCACACCTGGTGGCTGGAATATTTTTTAGCCACGATGGCGAAGGCGGCCGAAGGGTTGAGAGAACAAGCCGTAGCGCTCTTTGCGCCGGAGGACCACAAAAGTCCGCCCTGGGAAGGTCTCCGCAGAGTCCAACAGCAGATTCTAACCAGGATGGTTATGCGCGGATCTCGCAAAAAGACCGATCCGATTGTTTTTACTCCCCGCGATGTCGTCGAATGGTTTGGGGTTTCGGCGAATACGGCAAGAGACTGGCTTGAAAAGTGGAGGGAGGAAGGTTTCGTTCGTCCGGAAAGACCGGATGTTCTAAGAATCCGCAGCTATGTCCTTGCGCCATATTGGGCCGACATACTGAAATCAGCCCTCCTTAGTGTTCCCCTTAAAACAACCTGAATTGTGGCGTTTTATTATTCCGCAGGGAAGTAATACAAGATATTGTGTGCGGCCGGAAAATTAGCACAAGCGCAAATGTTGCGATACGATTGATTTCAAACCAGAAATCATAGAAGTTTTCAAAGGCGCAATCACTGCTTCGAAGGCTCCCGTTTCGCGTTGATCCGGCGCATCAGGAGGAAGACGGGCAGACCTGTAACAAAGAGGGCGACCCCGAACAAGGCCTCCTTGGTCTGGGTCAGGAGGACGTTCAGGGAGATGCCGATGAGAAAGAGGACGAAGACGGCGGGCAGAACGGGATAGAGCGGAGCTTTATAGCCGTCATAGGCGAGCCCGGACGCGCGCGCCTTGCGGTGGAGGACGAAGATCGTCGAGGCCACCAGGGCGATATTGGCGCTGTCGAGGAACATGACGTAATTGACGATGTTCTCGAACCGGCCCAGGAAGAAGATGGAGACAAGGATCAGGACGCCGAGGAAGAGCAGGCCGGGCGCCTGAGCCTGGGTGCGCGGGTTGACTTTCCCGAAAAAGGAGGGCAGGGCCCGGTCCTCGGCCATGGCGTAGTAGATGCGGGGCATGTGCATCAGCGTCACGTTCAAGAACCCGAGGGCGGAGAGGACGATCACCAGGGAGACGAACAGATGGCCGAAGCTTCCGAAAACGACCCTGGCTGTCTCCGCTGCGACGAGCTTGGCCCCGGCCACTCCCGGAAGGCCGAGGACTTTGACGTAGGCGATGTTGATCGTCAGATAGCAGGCGATGATGATGAGCACGCCGAGGACGATCGCCCGGGGCAGGTTCCGCCGCGCGTTCCGGACGTCGGCGCCGAGGTTGATCGTATGATGGTAGCCGCCGTGGGTGTAAAACACGGAGATGAGCCCCGCGGCCAGAGCCAGGAGCCAGGACGGCGGCGCGGCCAGGGGCGAAGAGGAAGCGGGAACCGGCCCGCCGCCGTGGAGAACGGCGGCCAGGACGATCGATCCGATCAACCCGATCTTGAAGACCGTGAGGAGGTTCTGGGCCCAGGCCCCGGTCTTGATCCCGAGGAGGTTGACGGCGAGGAGGATGAGGGTCAGGGCGACGGCGGTGATCTGGACGGCCGTCTGGGTCTGGAGACGCTCGGGGAGGATGATAGGATTGAGGTACTCGGCGCCGATGATGGGGATCGCCGCGACGCCAGCCCCGTTGACCAGAACGACATTCGTCCAGTTGAACATGAAGGCCGGGGCGCTGCCGTAGTGCTCGGCCACGATCTTATAGAACGAGCCCGGTTGGGTGTAGCGCGCGCCGATCTCGGCGAACGTCAGGCCGCCGAGCAGGCTGATGAATCCGCCCAGGATCCAGGCCGCGTAGAAGAGGACGGGCGTGCCAGCGGCCTGGGCGACCATGGCCGGCGTGCGGAAGATGCCGATGCCGATGACGAGGCTCACGACGACCATCGTCGCGTCGAACGTCGTCAGCTTCGGCTTGATCGACATGTGGCAGCTATCGACCGCGCTAGTCCCTCCGCGGATGGGATCCTTCGCAAGGCTCAGGATGACTTTGGGCCTATTTATCCTTATCACTCATACGAGGCTGAGCGAGATCCTTCGCTCCGCTCAGGATGAATTTCGGCCTATTTCGATAGGCCGAAATTCATTTCTCCGTTTCGTATCGGGCGAGGATGTCCTGCGTGATCTGGAGGTAGAGGTCGTAATTGACCTTCGCCCCCTTCTCCGTCCTCAGCTTCGCGATGTAGGACTGGAGGAACTTGTTCTTCTTGGTTTCGAGGAAGTTCGTCGTCTCCGTGGCCTTGTCCTTTTCGAAATCCGCCTTAGTCGCTTCCTTGCGGTCGAGGACCCGGATCAGGGCATAGCCGTTCTCGAAGGCGATCGGCTCGCTGACCTGCTTCAGGGGCAGGCTGAAGGCCAGGGCGTCGACGTCCTTGTTTTCGCCGATGATGCCGATGTACTGCTCCTTCTTGTGCTCGTCGACGGTCTTGATCTCGAGCTTGTATTTCTGGGCGATATCCTCCCAGTTCTTGTCCGTCAGCTTGGCCCTGGCTTCCTTGATCTTGGCCAGGGCGGCGTTCTTCTTGTTTGCTTCGGTCACGTCCTTTTCGACGTCGGCCTTCACTTCCTCGAACGTCGCCGGCCGGGGCGCTTCGGTCTTGTTCAGCTGGGCCAATCCCACCCCGCCATACGTATAGATCGGCGCGGAGATGTCCTTTTCCTTGAGCTGGAAGAGGGCGGCGCTGATCGATCCCGAGGGGTCGAAATCGCCGAGCTCCTGCCCGCTTTTCAGCAGTCCGGTCGAGGCGGTTTTGAAATTCGCCTTGGCCGCGGCCGATTCCAGGCTCTTGGCCGCCTTGGCCTCTTTTTCGAGCCGGGTGATGCGCTCGGTGGCGAGCGCGCGGGCTTTCTGGTCCTGGAGCATGGAGCGGATCTGGGGCTTGGCCGAATCGAGCGGCGTCGTCGTCGCCGCTTCCTTCTCGGTCACCTTGAGGAAGGCGATGCCGGTGTCCGTCGTGACCCGGTCGGACACCGTGCCCGCGGCGAGCTTACTCGCCGCGTCCTGTTCCGGCTTGGGCAGGGACCGCCAATCGTAGAGGCCCCAATCGCCGCTCTCCTTGGCCTTGTCGTCCTTGGAATACGTCCGGGCCAGGGTTCCGAAATCGTCGCCGGCCTTGATCTTGGCCTGCACGTTCTGCGCTTCGGCCTCGACGAGGGCTTTGTCCTTGCCGGCGAAGGGCAGGAAGATCCGGCTGACTTTGATCCGCTCCGGGACCTGGAATTGGGTTTGGTTGTCCTTGTAGTATTTCTCGATCTCGGATTCGCTGAGCTCGACCTCTTTCTTCAGGTCTTCGTTCTTGAGGAAGATATAGGTCGCTTCACGCTTTTCGGGGATCTTGTACGTGTCCTTATTCTTGTCGAAATAAGCCTGTATCTCGGCCGCTTCGGGCTTCTTGTCGAGCTCGACTTTGCTCTTCTCCAGGGCCAGGTATTCGATCTTGGCCGAGTCCTTCGTCTTCTTGTAATTGTCCCAGACCTCCTCCGGCGTCACGGCGATGCCGGCCGTCAGGAGCTGGACGGTCTTGGTCAGGACGATCTCCTTGCGGAGGCTGTCCTCGAAATCACCCAGGTTGATCCGGTTGTAATCGAGCCGCCTCTTGTATTCCTCGAAGCCGATGAACTTGCCGTCCTGCTGCAGGCCGGGGAAGCTCATGATCTTGGCCGCCAGCTCTTCGTCCGAGGCGCGCACGCCCATGTCATCGGCTACGGCGAAGAGCAGGGATTGTTCGATGAGCTGTTGGAGGACCTGCTGGGGGATCTGGAGCTGTTCGATGAAGCCCTTGTTGATTTCCTTGATCTCGCTCTTCAGCGATTCGATCCGGTTGCGGAGGGCGTTGGTGAAGCCGGCGGCCGAGATGCGCTCCCGGCCCACGGATGCGACGGTCGTAGATGCGGCGCTCTTGCCGAGGGGGCCTTCGCCGGAGAGCCCCCAGATGAAGAAGATGGACAGGATGAAGGTCGCGACGACGACCCACAGCACCCATTTGAGCGATTGGACGTTCTTTCTCATGGTTTTAAGCATCGGTTCACCTCGGATGTCGTTTGACGATAGCGCCTATCGCCGGGCCGCTTCCTTCTCGAACAGCGGGCGGAGCCGGGCGTAGGTCGTGTCGAGGTCTTCGAGCACGATCTTGGCCCCGCCGACGATGGGCATGAAATTGGAATCGCCCTGCCAGCGCGGGACGGCGTGGAGATGGAAATGGTGGATGACGCCCGCGCCGGCGCTCCGGCCCAGGTTCAGGCCGGCGTTGAAGCCCTGCGGCCGGTAGGCCTTCCTCAGGACCTTCAAGCTCAGCTTCAAGAGGTCGGACATCTCGTCCGTCAGGGCTTTCGGGGCCCGCTCGTAGGACGCCGTGTGTTTGTACGGGGCGATCATCAGATGCCCGGGCTGGTAGGGATACTTGTTCAGGATGACGAAGGCCCGTTCCCCCCGCCACAGGATATGGGAGCGCCGGTCGTCCTTGACGGCTTTGGCCCGGCAGAAGACGCAGCCGGTCATCTTGTGGACGTTCCGGACGTAGCGACCCCGCCACGGAGCGGCGATGTACTGCATTACTTGTTGATCAGCTCCTTGAGGAGCTTGCTGGGCTTGAAATAGAGGACCTTCTTCGGCGGGACCTTGACCGGATCGCCCGTCCGCGGATTGCGGCCGGACCGGGAGGGCCGGTTGCGGAACCGGAAGCTGCCGAATCCGCGGACCTCGATCTCCTCGCCCTGAAGGATGGCGTCCTTGATCGTGTCGAAAAAGAGATTCACGCCGATTTCCGCTTCCTGCTTGGGGATGTTCAGCTCTTTGGAGATCTTGTTGATGAGATCGGCTTTAATCATCGGTCTTGTCCTCCTTTTTGGGTGCCGTTTTCGGGACCTGAAACCGGCTCAGTTGCTCTTTCATCAGATCGCCCAGCGTCATGCGGTCGTCCTGGCTTTCCACGTATCTCTGGTATTCCTGCTTCTGGATGTCCATCTGGGCCAGCCGAAAGCTGAGGGAGATCTTCTTGTCCTTGGGATTCAATTTGATGATCTTGGCGGTCTTTTCCTCGCCCACCTTGAAGACCTCGGCCGGGTTCTCGATCTTCTTCTCGTCGAGCTCGGAGAGGAAGACGACGCCTTCGATGCCGGGCAGGATCTCGACGAAGAGGCCGAAGTCGGCGATGCGGACGATCTTGACGTTGAGAAGGTCTCCCGCCCGGTGCCGGACGAAGAAATCCTCCCAGATGTCGCCATCGAGCTGCTTGATCCCGAGGGAGACCTTTTGCTTCTCCACGTCGATGTTCAGGATCACCGCTTCCTGCTCCTGGCCGACCTTCAGCTTGGCCGAGGGGTGTTTGACCTTTTCCCAGGAGATGTCGGAGATGTGAACGAGGCCTTCGATGCCCGGCTCGACCTCCAGGAAGGCGCCGAACTCGGTGATGCTCGTGATCTTGCCCTTGATCCTGGTGCCGGCGGGATATTTCTGCTTGAGGACCTCGAGCGGATGGGGCGAGGATTGCTTGAGGCCCAGGGAGATGCGCTTGGAGGCCGGATTGACCTCGAGGACCGTCACCACGACCTCGTCGCCGAGGGAGAGGAGCTTCTTGGGATGGATCATCTTCCGCGACCAGCTCAGGTCGGAGACGTGGACGAGCCCTTCGACCCCCTTCTCGAGCTCGACGAAAGCGCCGAAGTCCGTCAGGCTCGTGACTTTGCCCGTCAGCCTCTGCCCGGCCTGGTATTTCTCGGCGATGTTGGCCCACGGGTCGGGCGTCAGCTGCTTGACGCCGAGGGAGATCTTCTCGTCCTTCTCGTTGAAATCCAGGACGACGACCTCGACCTCCTGCCCCGGTTTGAAGAGTTCGGAGGGATGCCCGATCTTTCCCCAGGACATATCGGACACGTGGAGAAGGCCCTCCACGCCGCCGATGTCGACGAACGCCCCGAAGTTGGTCAGGGATTTCACCTGCCCTTTGATGTGCTGGCCCTTGGCCAGATGGCTGAACACCTTCCGCCGCTTCTTTTCCCGTTCGTCCAGGAGGAAGAGCTTTCGTGAGACGACCGCATTCTCGGTCTTCCGGTCGAACTTGATGACCTTGAACTTGCCGCTCTGCCCGATGAGCTTCTCCGGGTCCTTGACGATTCTGATGTCGGCGTGGGAATCGGGCATAAAGGCGGGGATGCCGACGTTGACGGTGTAGCCGGTCCGGTTTTTTTCGACGACCTGGCCGCCGACGAAGGTGCCGTGGGCGAACGCCTTTTCCAGGACGTCCAGGGCCCGCTGGGTGTCGGCGCTCTTCTTGGAGAGGATGAAGTACCCTTCCTTGCGGTCGGTCTTCTCCAGGACAGCCTCGACCTCGTCGCCGGCCTTCGGCTTCAGCGGCGGGACGCTCTCGGTGAACTCCTCGATGGCGATGACGCCTTCGGACTTGAGGCCGATGTCGACGAGGACGTGGGTGGGGGTGACCTTGATCACCTTGCCCTTGACGACCTTGCCCGCGCTGACCTCTTTGGTGCTGTACTGATACTTGTCGAGCAGGTGCTCGTAATCCTCGGTCGTGATCTTTTCGTCTTTTTGGGGCGGTTTGGTTACCTCTGACATGGGACGCGACTCTCCTCTTGGGAATGGGGTTCGAAGATCTGCTGGATTCTCTCGACAGCGGCTTCGATGACTTCGGGCGGGGTGGACGCCCCTCCCGAAATGCCTATGGTTCGTGCTCCGCGGAGCATTTCCGTCGTGATCTGGTCGGCCCTCTCGATGAAATGGGTCTTGGAGAGGATGCGCTTGGAAATCTGATAGAGCTGGCGCGTGTTGGAGCTGTTCTTCCCGCCGACGATGAACAGGACCTCGACCCGTCCGGCCAGCTCGGACGTGGCGCTCTGCCGGGTCTGGGTCGACCGGCAGATGGTGTTGAAGACCTGGAGCTCCTCGGTCTTGTCGATGAGCGATGACACGACCCGCTGGAACAGATACGGATCCTGCGTCGACTGGGCCAGGACGGCCCGTTTCTTCTTGTGGCCGAGGGCGGCCGCCTGGTGTTCGTTTTCGACGATCAAGCCCCGGCCCCGGCTGTGGCCGATGAGGCCCTGGCTCTCCGGGTGCTCCTTGTTGCCGACGATGACGATCTCCTTGTTTTCCCGGGCCAGGCGGGCGACGAGCTCCTGGATCTTCTGGACGATCGGGCAGGTCGCGTCGACGACGTCGAGATTCCTTTTTTTCAAGGCCTTGTAGATCGCGGGCGAGACGCCGTGGCTGCGGATGATGACGGTGCCGTCGGCGACGTCCTCGGCGCTCTCGATGGAGTCGATGCCCTTGGCTTTGAGCTCGGCGATGGCCTGGGGATTGTGGATCAAGTCGCCGAGGGTCGAGACCCGTCCCTCGCGCCGGCGCCGGGTCTCCTGAGCGGTTTTCAGGGCCCGCTTGACGCCGTAGCACAATCCCGTATTCTTGGCGATGATGATTTCCATGTCCGGATAAAAATGATGGACGATTCTATCTCAACGGCGGCCGTTTGTCAATGCTAAGTATAGATGAAACCTTGAGTTAGCGCAAAAAGGCGCCGATCCCCTCGGTCCCGACCCGGGAGGCCGGCGGGAGGCTTTCGACCTCCATCGCTTTCTCCGGGTCGACCTCTCCCAGGGCGGTCAGGATGGCCTTGAGCCCGGCCAGATGGCGGACGACGCGGTCCTTGAGAGGGATGCCCGCGGGGCCGAACGGAACGAACAGGCGGCCGAGACGGGCGGCTTTCTCGTAGTACTTGTCCCGGCCGTCGAGGATGAGGCTGACCGTGGGCTTTCCCTTGAGGCGGCCGTGGGAGGCGTTGGGCGTCTCGAGCAGCACGGCCCGGATCCCGGCCGCGTCCCCCCACTCCCGGTGGGACAGGCCGCGGAGGTTGGGCGGCGAAGCCTCGAGCCTGAACTCGAGCCCTTCGGCCTGGAGCTCCATCTGGGCGGTCGCGGCGATGTCGGCGCTGTTTTCGTGGAAGACGATGGCGTTGATGACGGGGTATTCGGGAGCCGATTCGTGGAGGTCGACGCCGATGTCGATCCGCTCCGCGGCGATGAGGGCCATGATCCCGTAGGCGACCTTTTCGGTCAGATTCCCGCCGGCTTTGCCGGGATAGGCGCGATTGAGGTTTCGCGCCTCGATGCCGGCCAGGGTCTGTCCCTTCGGATTGACGTAGATCGTCGGGTCCGGCCACTGATGGACGGGATTCGTGACCCGCGAGCCCAGCCTGAACCAACGCTCTCCGCGCGCGGTCGCGATCGGAAACCGCTGCGGGCTCCCTTCCTGTGGGTCGCTGTGGGTGAAGCCGCTGGCGTTCGCCCGGGGAATGATGACGACCTTGCCGCGGGCAACGCGGATGTTCTCGGCAAGGACGACCGAAGTGACATAGCCGGCCGGCTCGTTGGGGTGGGCGCCGCCGGTGATGAGCATGTGTCCGCCTTCCCGGTCGCCGGCGAAGACATAGACCGGCGTGTCGCCCGGCGTATTCTTGAGGGCGGGGAAGTAGTCGCTCAGGGCCCGGGCCGCGGTCAGCCCCGGACCGGGAAGGATGACATCGTCGGCGCGCATGCTCAGGAATTCCCGGCCGGTTAGAAAAGAGACGAGCAGCGCCAAGGCGGCGAAAAAGAAGAATTTTGTCATCCTGAGCGAAGCGAAGGATCTCAAAGATTTCGCGGCTTCCTCTTCATGTTCCCTAGTATCCCTCGTCGGCATCGTCCTACTCCACCAGAAACAGCCTTAGCAGGAACATGATCAGGACGAGGACGATGCCGGCCTGTTTCCAGAATTTCTTCTCCCGGAAGAGAAGCCACAGAAAATGGACCGTGAGGTATAGGACGATGAGATGGTAGATGTATCTCATGGTTCTACAGGATCTTGTCGAGAAACGGGGCGAGGAGAAGCACGCCGATGCCCATGGCCAGCAGGAGGAGAGCCGGAACCAGGCAATAGCGAAGGACTTTGAAGAAGCTCCTTTCCCCGACGACCTGGGCCGAGAACCGGGCGGCCATGGCCGCCGGCGGCATGAGGTCGCCGATCCCGACGATGGCCGACAGGGCGGACGACGTGATCACGGCGTTCTTGTTGATGAGCGCCAGGAGGAACGGCACGCCCAGGACCGAGGCCGAGCCGTACGCCGACACGCCGCCGAAAAGCGGCAGGCTGGCGCCGATGCCGACGTAGAGAAGCGCCGGAGGCAGGGAGAGAAAGGTCGTCACCGCCCAGCCTCGGGCGCCCGTGAGCGTCATGACCTGGATGAACATGCCGACGCCGGCCAGGATGGACAGGATCGGCATGGCCTCCTCGACCGCTTTTTGGGTCGCTTTGAAGAAATGGAAGCGCCGGCCGCAGACGAGGCCGCTCACGCTTCCGATGAAGAAGACGGCCGGCAGTCCCAGATCCCGGACGAGCGGGACGTTCAGGTTCTGGAGAACCATCAGGACGAGGACGAGGATGAGCGGAAGATAGAGCCGGGCGCCGTAGCGCTCCGCCGCGGACTCCGGCAGGAGCGCCTTCATCTCCGCGGCGGAGACGGTCTTGAGGTCCTTGAGGCCGAGGCCGAGGGCGATGAGAACCGCGAGGGGAATGACGATGATGAGGAGCGGCAGGGTCAGGCCGGCATAGGGCATGTCCACGCCCCCGCCCATGATCATGACCAGGATGTTGACCGGCGGGGCGATCATGCCCAGGATCGCCCCCATGGCCACGAAGGCGGCCGTCTTCAAACGCGGCAGTCCGAGCTTCATCAGGACGGGGGCGACGAGGGGTCCCGTGCTAAGCACGGCCGCCAGCGACGAGCCCGTGATCATGCCCGGAAACATGAGCAGGAGCATGACGGACAGGAGGAGAAAAACTTTGTTCTTGTAAAACGCCTTGAGGAGCGCGGCGACCAGGCTGTCGAGGATCCCCGATTCCTGGAGGACCTTCATGAAGATCATGGCCGCGGCGATGATCAGGATGATGTCGAAAAAGCCGAAGGCGCCTTCGACCAGATGGCGGAGGGCCAAGCCTTCTCCACCGGCGAGCGCGCCGGCCAGGGCGGAGAGGGCGATGGCGACGCCCATCGGCACTTTGAGAGGGACGGCGAGGACGATGAAGACGCCGACCATCAAAGCGAGAATGAGCGGTTCAGACATGGGCGTTCAAATCGGGGACACGTACCGAATTCATTCGGAGATCGCGGGCGCCTTCGGAAAACAGAGATTCCGCAATTCGGTACATGTCCCCCATTTATCTTATTCGTGTCATCCTGAACGAAGTGAAGGATCCCATCCGTGCCGGTTCTTCCCGAGTTATTTGGCGAAGAATTTCTTCAGCGGTTCGACGGCGTCGAGCGACTTCTCGACCTCGACGAGAGGGATGGCCTTGCTCTGGCAGAGCTTGGAGAAGATCCCGTCGGCGTTCGCCGATTTGAGGATGATCGCCGCTTTCGCCGAGGGGAGGAATTCGTTGATGATCTCGTCGGTCAGCTCGCCCCGCCGCGCTCCCCCTCCGAGGTGCATGGCCAGGATGGGGATGGCTTTCTTCTTGGCTTCCGCCACGAGCTCCCGGACCCGCTCCTTCTCTTTGTTCGAGTCCAATCCGGCCGCGCCCAGGCCTTTCATGCTCGCGCCGAGGACGAGGACGAGCGTTTTCTGGTTTTCCAGGTCCTTGCCCGTGCCGCTTTTCGAGAGGGTAGCGGCCAGGCCGGCCCGCTTGGCCAGTTGGAGGGCGATCTGGGCGTCGCCCGAGCTCTGGCCGGCCGAGGTGACGAGAAGCGGCTGCTCGAAGGCCGCCTGCGGCGTCTGGGCCGCCGCGAAAGAAATCGCCAGAAGCCCCAATAGCGTGATCAATAAAACGGAGTGCGTATGTTTCATAATGGCCTCCCACGTAGCGTTGATGATTTTAATGCCTCTCAATATCCGGCGCCGACGCCGTCTCGCCGGGAATCGGCCCCGCCGATGAGCTTGTTCTTATCGCGCAGGATCATGATGCCTTGGGCCCCGCCGAAGTATTTGTCGTAGGGCTCCTTGAGCGCGATCGTGTGCCCCAGCGCCTTGAGCGCCGCCAGAGTCGGTTCGGGGATGCGAGGCTCGACGGACAGGTCGCGGACCTTGCCGTTGACGGAATAGGAAAAGAAGCGGGGCGCTTCGATCGCTGCGTCGAGCGGCATCCCGAAATCGATGATGTTGATCAGGATCTGGGCGAGCGAGGGAAAGATCCGGGTCCCGCCCGGAGAGCCGAGGGTCAGGACCGGCCGGCCGTCCTTGAACATGATCAGAGGGCCCATGTTGCTCACCGGCCGGCGGTTCGGCCGGGGCGCGTTCGGAGAGGCGGGATCGGTCGCGAAATCGGCCATGTGGTCGTTGAGAAGGAACCCCGTCCCCTCGGGAACGATGCCCGTGCCGAAGAAATCGTTGATGGACTGGGTCAGGGCGACGATGTTGCCGTCCTTGTCGACGACGCCGACATGCGTCGTGTTCTCTTTTTTGTCCCGGACCGGGTCGAAGACGCCGAAGCCGTAGGCCGCAGCGGTCCTGTCCGCGCGGATCTTGTCCCGGACCAGGCCGGCGTATTCTTTGGCCAAGAGCCGGGAGAGCGGGAGGCCGACGAAGTCCGGGTCGCCGTCGTAATGCTCCTTGTCGGCGAAGATGAAGCGCATCGCCTCGCTCATGTGGTGGATATAGGCGGGAGAGTTATGCCCCCAGTCCTTGACCGGCCAGCGCTCGGCGACGTTGAGGAGCTGAAAAATATGGAGCCCGCCCACCGCCGGCGGCGGCGCGGCGAAGATCGTATAGCCTTTGTAGGTTCCCTGAAGGGGATCGACCTCGACCGGGCGGTAGGCGGAGAGGTCTTCGAGAGTCATGATGCCGTCCTTGGCCCGGACGGCGGCGACGATCTTGGGGGCGATGTCCCCCTTATAAAAAACGTCGATCCCGTCCCGGACGATCCGCTTCAAGGTCGCGGCGAGCTCGGGGTTCTTGAAGACGTCGCCCGGCTCGTAGGGGATCCCTCCGTTCAGATAGGAGGTGGCCTCCCCGGCGTTTTTCAGGAGCTTCTCGTATTCGTCCTTGTTGATCTGGCTGAACGTGGCGCTGACGGGAAATCCCGTTTCGGCGATCTCGATCGCCCGCGCCGCGGCCTGGGCCAGGCTTTTCGTCCCGTACTTGCCGAGCGCATAGGCCCAGCCGGCGAGCATGCCCGGTACGCCGACAGCCGTGCCGCGCTCCTGGCGCCACTCGGCCTGGGCCTCGCCCTTGTCCCTGAACATCGCCGGCGCGGCCGCGGCCGGCGCCTTCTCGCGGAAATTGACGACGGTCGTTTTTTTCGACGCGGCCAGATGAATGACCATGAACCCGCCGCCCCCGATGCCGGAAGCGAACGGCTCGGCCGCGTTCAGGGCGAAGGCCGTCGCCACGGCGGCGTCCACGGCGTTACCTCCGCTCTTCAGCATGTCCAAGCCGGCCTGGGCGGCCAGCGGATGGGCGGCGACGACCATGCCTTGCGTCCCGGCATAATTATAAGGAACATGCCGGTCGGCGGGCGGCGCGGCGACTTCGGCTTTCTGGGGCCGGCAGGAGGCGGCGAAGAGCGCTACAGCGATGACGAGCCCGAGGACGGCAGCCCTTTTCATGGATTCTCCTCCTGCATGAGCTTCTTGAGTTCGTCTTCGGATGGGAGGTCCTCGATGGCATTCAAGCCGAAATACGCAAGGAATTTCTCCGTGGTCCGGTAGAGGAGGGGCCGTCCGGGCGCCTCTTTCCGCCCCACGATCTTGATCAGCTTGTTCTCCAGAAGCGTGTGCAGGGCGTAGGTCGAATCGACGCTCCGGATCGCCGAGATTTCCGCCTGCGTCACCGGCTGGTGATAGGCCACGGCGGAGAGGGTCTCGAGCGCCTGGTGGGACAGCTTCTTTTTCCGCTCGATCTGGAGCAGCCGCCGGACATGGGGATCGTAGGCCGGCTTCGTCGAAAAGACGTAGCCGCCCGCCGTTTGGATGATGCGGATGGCGCCGTCGGCGGCTTCGTAGCGGGCGGTGAGATCCCGGAGGGCCTGGGCGATGTCCTCCTCGGAGACGTCGGGCAGAACCTCCTTCATCTTTTCCGGCGTGAGGGGCTCGACCGAAATGAAGATGAGGGCTTCGATGATCTCTTTGAGGTTGTCCATGGAAGCTTACCCTTGCGCCGGAGGGGCGTCCTTTCTCAGCCAGACCTTGATCGTGTGGAAGAGCTGCTCCTGGATGGCGACGATGAGGCGGGCCTTGATGAGCTCCAGGAGACAGAAGAAGCTGATGAGCGCTTCCTCGAG
>Ga0208047_1000252_pt1 | contig 19963 bp, 21 predicted proteins | sample Kivu_220m_FD_184162 | JGI IMG/M metagenome (GOLD analysis project Ga0208047, IMG submission 184162) | Freshwater microbial communities from Lake Kivu, Western Province, Rwanda to study Microbial Dark Matter (Phase II) - Kivu_220m (SPAdes)... | ecosystem: Environmental > Aquatic > Freshwater >...
GGCAAAAAAGGTTTTATAAGACGAAAGAAATTTTAAATAGTTTTATTTTGCAGTAATTATTTATAAAAAAGGAATAAATTTTTTCTCCATGCATATTACCAGTAACTATAATATAAAGGGTATTATAGCTTTCCTGTCCTGCGGATAATCCGGGAAATTTTTCATGTACCACCTATGTATGGATATTGCCCTTGGGGCAAGGTTGGCAATCGTAAATACTGCAAATGCAAGACCGGCAAGGCTCCATGTAGCAATTGCCCATCCTATCCACTCTATTATCTCCCCAAAATAATTGGGGCTTGAAATATACCTGAAAAACCCTCCAAAGGGGATCCTGTATTCATTGCTGTTTGACTTTCGAAGTTTGCGCAGTACATGGTCCGAATATATGTTTATTGCATACCCGATAAAAAATATAACTGTCCCTGTAATAAACCTTGGATCACGCAGCCAGCTGATGTCATAGGCCGGAGCAAAATAAAAAAGATAGCGCCCGTTTAAATAACCGTTAAGGACATTAAATATTATGGAAAATAAAACTATTATGACCGGGAAAGTGTTTTTCCTGCTTCTTATAAGCAGCGAGTAAATAAACGTCCTCTGGAAATAATGTACCAGCCATAAAAACAAAAAGACAAATGGGACAAGCCCTGTCCTGTTTCCGGCAAAGAAACATATAATTATTACAAAAAATGCCGGGGATTCCATTATGAACCAGCCTATTTTAGGATTTATCCTTAACCCCCAGCCTTTACTGGTAAATCTTCCATAAGGCGCATTGAAAAAAAACAGGGCAATAAATACCAGTGCAGATATAATGAAAGTTGCGCAAAGGAGAATATTATATATTAGCTTTTCTATAATCATTACCGGTTCTTTTTATTTGCTGATTGTTTTTAAGGATTATAAAATAATTCTTTAACTAAAGAAATAAACATCTGTATATATTTTTTATATATTTAAACTTAATCAATCAAATTGCAAGTTGATACAATTATTTTTATCTGCAATAATTAACCCATATGGCAAAGATAGACGAAAACAATAACACAAAGGATACAGGACCTGATGAAGATTTTTACCAGGTAGAATCTGAAACCGGGGACCATATTAATCCTGCTCCTGTAGCCGACCGCACTTACTTTGTATTCAATGACCTCAAGAAAGGCCAGATAAGGCGCGGCAATTTTATACTCAGAAATATTGGCGGTAAATACCAGGATTATGAACTTTCTCTCGATGACCCTGACTCAATACTTTCAATTACAAATACGGCCCCGCTTGATAAGAACCAGGTCGACAAGCTGCCCCTTGAAATTTTTTTTGAAGTCTTTGCGCCGGACTGGAGCAAACAATACAGGGCTGAAATAATAATCCGGCTGGACAGCCAGGAAGAAACAGTAACTGTGGAGCTTGACACCCAGACAAAACCGGTAAATGATTTTGCAAAATTATTTAATTTTGCTGAAACAAAAAAAATTACTGCTCTTATAAAAAAACTGGAAAAAATCACAGGCGCCGAAATCGCAGTAGTGACAGTCGAGTCCCTGGATGGCCAACAAATAGAAGAATACGCAAATTCACTGTTTAATGAGTGGGGCATCGGAAAAGAAGACAGGCACAATGGCATACTTTTCCTTATCTGCACAGAAGAAAACAGATACAGGATAGGAGTCGGGCTTGGCCTTGAAGAGCTGCTTGATGAAAGGTTTATTAATGGAGTATTCGAAAAATACGTAATACCAAATTTTAAAATCAGTAAATTTGGTGCAGGGGTATTCAAGGCTCTTGGGGCAATAGCGGCAAGGATAATTTCCGACTTTAAAAAAACATCTACAAATTAAACCGCATGAAATTATAATGTAAAACCATATTCCGTATTCTTACTGTAGCCATAGGGGCAAGCACTTGCCCGGGTCAATTAAAACAAATTCGATATTCTTATAAAGGAAAAAGATGAATAAAAGATTATTAAGGACAGTACAGTTTATTTCAATCATTGTTATCTCACTGCTCTGCATTTCGTTGCTTGTTGCATGCACCGACAGCAGGAAATTTCTGGTAATAGTAGAAAAAAGCAACTCGCAGCAGGTAAGCTTTGCAAAAAGCATAACCACAAATGATGAAAAAAGCGTAAAGTTTATAGATGAGAATGACCGGGAACAATATCTCACAGGGGATTATATAACTATCTCTGCAATAAAAAGCAGGGACAAAAACCTTATAATTGTAAACAGTGATGGAATATTGAGCCTGATCTTTCCTAAAGAAATAGTTAAAAGCAGCACCGGCAGCGCCACTTATCTTGATGATAAGGGAAATGAAAAAACTGTTGAAGGTGAAATCACTATAATCAATATAAGAGAATAATTAATATTTAAGAATATAAATAGCATCTGGCAATATAGTATCTATGGGAAAATAAGGGATATGGGAAAATCCTGCAGTGCATTGAAAAATAAAAAATTCCTGGTTCCTTTCATAATATTGCTCATAATTATTTTTATCTTTGTCTGCTACCTGCTTGAAAGCAGGTTTTTTTTAATAGGAAAAACCATTTTTCCTGTTTACCGCTTTTTAAATAATGCTGGCATCGAAAATACCCTGCAGACAAATCCCGGCAATACAATATCAACAGGCGGCATGCAAAACGGCGCCTCATCTGATAAAAACACTTCTGAGGCAGCATTACAGCCGGCAGATGCCCAGGCAATTGATACAATTGTATACTGCGACTATTACACATGGCACAACAAAGCCAGATGGGAACGCGGCTATTCAGAAGAACCTGTGCTTGGATTTTATGATAGCCTTGACCCCGAAGTAATAAGTACCCATATCGAATGGGCGTCAGAATATGGAATAGATGTGTTTAAGATTGAATATTACCCGCAGCTTGACGACAGCATACTTGGGGGAATATTTGCTTCGCCTTCAGAAGATGTATCATTGTGCCTTATGTATGACAGCAGGCTGAGGTTTGAAAATGTTGGATACCCGAAACCTCCATATGACTTTGACGACCCTGTAATAAGCGATACATTTAAGAAGGACATCATGCACATTGCCGAGAACTATTTTTCAAGGCAAAACTACTTTAAGATTGCCGGAAGGCCGGTATTATGGCTCTATGTGGCAAGGGATTTTACAGGAAACTACACAAAAGTAATTGATGAAGTACGAGAACAGCTTGGCAAAAAAGGATATGATGTTTACCTTGTCGGAGACGCGGTCTTCTGGAACTACAGGCTGCCCCTAATAAGAGCCTTTGATGCTGTATCGTGCTACTCTGCATACGGGGGCAGGCCCCAGAACAGCGCAGCTTTTGCAGATAGATTGAAGTTTTTATACATGGCCTGGGAAATAGCTTCAAGGTTTTTCGGAAAAGATTTTATTCCTTCTGTCATTCCCGGATATGACGACAGGTGCCTTGAGGCAGAAAGGCCGAGCCTACCGGTACTTTCAGGAACAGCCGATGATTTTAATTACCAGCTGAATATCATAAAGGCGTTTCTTGACCCGGTAAATATAAGCCCGCAAATGGCCCAGGTTTCCATTGCAACTTTTAATGAGCACCAGGAAGGGACTTCTGTTGAACCATCTCTTCCATGGGGAAATGAAAGGATCAAACAGATACCTGAAGTTTTTGGAAGCAACTGAAATGACAAAGTGCACCAGTAAAAAAACCTTTTAAGTGAAAATGATATTGTAGCTGATATATTTATAACTAATTTAACCAACATTTTTGCTGTCTGGTATAATGTTTTTAATTATAAAAGCGGAGTATGAAATGAAAGAGATTTTTGAAAGAAGAAGCATAAGAAAATACACTGAAAAAGATGTTCCGGACTGGATGGTAACCGAACTTCTAAAAGCAGCTATGTCCGCTCCATCCGCCGGCAACCAGCAGCCATGGGAATTCATAATAATAAAAAACAGGCAGACTCTTGATAAAATACCGGCATTTCACCCCTATTCCCAAATGCTTACCAGTGCACCTGTAGCTATTGTTGTATGCGGGGACCTTAAAAAAGAGAGGCACGCAGGCTATTGGGTGCAGGACTGTTCAGCAGCAATTGAGAATCTGCTTATAGAAGTGCAGCATCTTGACCTGGGAGCAGTATGGCTCGGGGTTTATCCAAGGGAAGACAGAGTAGACGGAATTAAAAAACTGCTGGGGCTTCCTGATGATGTAATACCGCTTGCTGTCATTTCAATTGGTTTTCCGGCAGAACAGAAAAGCCCTTCGGTTGAAAGGTTTGATGAAAACAGGATACACCTTGAAAAATGGTAATATAGGAGGTATTTATGTCCGCACATCCTGAACCACTTGAAAAAGATAAAAAAACTATAATTGAGAATAACAAAAAAAATGGAAAGGCAGCCTGCATTATTGACGGGGTGCCCATTGATTCAAGGATAGATATAGAATTTCACCACATAAACCCTTATCTTGCAGAAGAAAAGCTTGATATTTCAAATATTGCAACAGTCTGTAAAAAGCACCACAGGGAACTCGGGCAGTTATCCATAACAGAATACAACACATTAAAGCAGATAGAAGAGTTCTTTTCCGGTCCCGGGGTTAAAAAGCTTGATGATTTGCTTATCTTAAGGCTTGGAGAAAATAATTGCGGCAAGCCGGTAGATTTTACAGTAAATGAAAACCGTGATTCAATAACAATATCTGTAAATAAAAGCCAGGCGCCATTTACTCTGCCCCTTTCTACCTGCCCTTCAACAGGTTTTAAGTATTTTTATATTGTCCTGCCTATCGAACATGCAAATAACGATACGACACTGCAACCCCGCCCTCTTGAGTTAAAAAGGCTCTGGGAGCTATACAGGCACCTTATTGTGCATAGCCAGCTGACGCCTTCTGTCTGCAGGCTATCCGGCGACAGGATATATATATTTGACGGCCAGCACAAAGCAGCGGCACAGATCTGGGCGGGCCGAAATGAAATAGAATGCAAGGTATATATTGAGCCCGCAATTAAAACCTTAAAAGAGACAAACCTTGTTGCACATGATAAGCTCAGGCAAATGCCGTTCTTTACATCGGTCCTTATAAGCAAATGGGCAAGCATTTTTGCAGAAGAGTGGAAAGAGTATATGGAACAGAGGGGTGAAAAATCAGAAGAAGGTTTTGTAGCTTTTCTTGTCAGCAAAGGGAAAAAAAGGCCCGAAGCCATCCATATGCTTGAAAGCAATATACATGACAGCATACTTGAGGACAGTGAAAATTCTATTAAAAGATATGTCGAAGAATATGGCGGCGGGGCCAAAAAACCGCTTACTGTAAACAGGCTTCGCCAGTCGGTATTCAAGAAATTCATTGCATCCCCTCCACTTTCAATAACTATCGAGGAATCCGACAGGCTCAGGGAGCATGAGCGAAAAAATATGGTAAAGCTGCTTAACCTCATTTGCGCCTATACCCTTAACGGGCGCTGGAATCCTGTAAAAAATGATGAAAACCACATACTATCTGAAAAAATATACCTTAATGGTTCCTTTAAGGCATGGAGCGCAATACTCAAAGATGTAATTGCCAATATTCTGCAGCTTTATGATGAAAATGAAAGAAAAGAGGTTTTCCTGAGAGATATCCCTGAAGAAGGATGGGACCTGATTGAAAAAAGCATAAGCATACTGTTTGGGAACAGGGTCTGGAGCGATGACTCACAGGAAAATACAAATAATCTGAGGCTCGGCAATGAAAATCTTGTAAGAAAATACCTGTCGCGTAAAGGACTGAATGCAAACTGGATATTAAACAGCTATTATGAATCCGAGAATAATTTTATAGACTGATTAAATGCAATAAGCATTGTAAACCAATTGTTTAGTTCCTGCTGGCCCCCAAAGATGGATTTTCATAAAAAAATAAAGTTCGGGTTGTTTTTACCAGTTATTGAAGGATTATTTGAAATTTGTTAAATAATTCTTATAATTATCTTATAAATAAAGTTTTTAAATAAATTTAAATCTGCCTACTGGATTAAAGTAAAAAACCGGGAAAGCCGATATATTATATGCAGGCATTTTCCGCAAGTTGCATGCGGTTATTAATTTTTCGCACTGTTATTTGTGTAAATATATTTAATATTTATAAGCAACTGTATATAAATTAAGAGTTAATTAAAAAATATCCAAATCAAAGGAGAATCAGATGTTTAATAAAAAAGTTTTCCAGAAAATAATGCTTATTTTGCTGCTTATTGTACTCTCTTCTTCAATGCTTATTTTCATGTCCTTCAGATTGCCGGCTGGTGATGGTGCCGAAAACCGGAGTATTTCGGGTAATCTTCCTGATAACGACCTGCTGGGCCCGGTACCGGGCAAAGATACCAGCAACGGTTCAAGCAGTGATTCTGATGATTCAAACGGCCTGGGGAGCGCTTCAGGTTTTGTGACTACAGAAATCATATACCTTAAAGCTGATGGGACCGGCGATTATGCAACACTTGAAGAAGCAATAGCAGATGCGTCAAGCGGTGCGATGATAATGCTTGCAAAAGGCATATATGAAATAATAGATTATATCAGCATAGAAAAATCAATTGCTCTCATGGGTGCCGGAGCCGATAAGACAATAATAACCAAGAAAACCGGTGATGACAGCCTTATATATTTTGGAGGAAACGGCAAGTTCGTTTTGGACTCAATAACTTTCAAATATGAAGGCGAAGAAAACTGCGATGTAGTCGAAATTGAAAGCGGCGAGCTTTTTGCATCAAAATGCGTATTTACCGGCGGTTATGACGCTGATCTTGAAGATGAAGAAAACTGGGGAATAGGCCTCTTTTTTTATGAAAAAGCAAAGGGCACAGTGACAGATTGCGTGTTGGAAAATAATTATTTTGCAGGAATTGAAATAGACGAAAATGCAAGTGCCGCACTTACAAATAATATAGTTAAAAACAACTACCTTGGTATTCATTATTACTGCGAATCAGGTGGAGGCATTGCAGTAAATAATGAAGTCTTTAAAAACAGTGGTAATGGGATAGAGGTGGGTCTCGGTGCAAGCCCCCTGCTTGTTAAAAATTACAGCCATGATAATGAGTTTGCGGGAATAATATTCTTTGATAATTCCAGTGGATTTGCGGTAAGCAATAAGGTAGAAAATAATAAAAACAATGGTATAGAAGTCAGCAATGATGCAAGCCCTACCATAATGTATAATACCATGAAGGGCAATAAAGCAAATAACTCAGGAGGCCTGGTTTTCTGGAAAAATTCCACCGGAACTGTAATCGGCAACACAATTACAGGCAATTCATGGGGCATATACATTGGGGATAATGCTAGCCCATACGTCGGGGAAAATTCGGTATCAGGAAATACAACAAATTTTAATTATTGATTAGCAAGTTGATTATTCAATAATTGTTAAGATAAAATAAGCAGCCGGCTGGTATCGGCTGCTTATTTTATAATTTTATTTATTAGATTATTTTTGACGGGTTAATTCATAATAAGTTAAACTGACAATATATTAATTTCATCCTTAAAAGTTTTTTATTTTTTTATTCCATCTGGTATTATCATATCAAAAAAAGGATGGTTTAAATTGTCTCTGGACGAAAAAATAAGTTTTTCAAGCGGTGATATACCTGTTCTTAAAGTGGAAGGTAAGACCTTACCTGAAGCATGGGAAAAATCACTGGTCGAGGTCTGGCAAAATGGCATTGCCATAAAGACCCAATACGACAGGCCCATTGACCCCCCTAGCAGGGATTCCACAATGGTAATGGTAGTGCACGAGCCTTTTATGGAACCGCGCATCCACAGGGCCCTTCCCACTGGTCTTGATGAACTGGAAGTTTACAGGCAGGAAGTAGTGCTTGGCATCCACAACCACTGGATAGGAGGCCATGGATGGTCATATTCATATCATGACCGCTTATTTAATTACGGGACTTCCGGAGGACACCTTGACCAGATGCAAAAAGTCATTGATAATCTTACAGACTGCTTTTACACAAGACGCGCCCAGGCAATTACCTGGGATCCGGAGCTTGATGCGGCCCATCATGAACCCCCGTGCCTGCAGAGGATGTGGTTCAGGATAATAGAGGACCCTAAAAAAGGCCTTGTGCTCAACATGAACACCCATTGGAGGTCAAGAGATGCATTCAAGGCTGCATTTATGAATATATATGCCCTGACTGACCTTCAGAAAGTAATGGCACAGAAAATTACTGCTAAAATAGGCAAAGATGTAGGGGTCGGAAGATATGCAGATATTGCAGACAGCTACCATATTTATGGCTCATATTTTGATCAGTTCAAGGGTTTTCTGGAGACCTTAAAAACCAAGACATTCGAACAGAGAACTTATGAAACCTCATTTGCAGAACCTTTTTTTGAAGAAGCAAGAAAAAGAATCGCAAAAGAAAATAATCCATTAAAATAAAATTTCTAGACTTTTTTAAAGTAAACTAATTCAGCTTAAACTAAAACCTTTTCCCTGTCCATTATTTACCGACTGTAATTGTTTTTGCAAATTCTTCAAGCCTGTCGCGGTACCCTTCTTCAAGCGGCCCTTTTAGGCTGCGTGCCCTGATTTTTAGGCTTTCTGCGGCTTTTACCATGCCCTTGTCGTTTAGAAGGGCCTCCATCTTCTTTAATGCTATTGTCCTGGGATCAAGATATGTCGTTATAAGTGCATAAGGTTTTCCTGAAGGGATATTTAAACCTGTTATAAAATTTTTGACTTCCGGAGGAAGGGAGAATTTCCTCGTTGGCGCACTGAATATATAAAGATCTGCCTGGATTTCTTTTAATGTTGCGCCTGCCAGTATGTCAAATATTTCTACCTGGTTATCACCATATTTTCCTGATTGCAGCACTTCTGCAAGCTCGTCAACGACTTTTTTTCCGTTTCCAAACCAGCTTGCATACATTATTATAATTTTCATTTGCCTTGAGTCCCCTTCTCATGCAGGTATTTTTACATAAAATAAGTTTATAAAGTGTTCCTTTTAATATAAACTAAACAATTGCATTATTATACCACATAAAAAATGCTTCAAATAAAGGTAGTTTCCTGGAATTCTCCAGGAGTTTGTGACAGGCAAATAAGTTGAAAACATCTTTTAATAAAAGTTATAAAGAGTTACAATAAATAACAGTAAACAGGGGAAATATAGTTCCCCTGTTTGTTGATATTAAGAGGCTTTTATGAGATCTGATAAAGAAATTAAAAAAAGGAAAAACCACCTTATAGCCCGGTTTGCAAGAGCGATTTCATATATCTTTGACGGCTCGGTTCTTGCAGCTCCGGTATTTGCAGCAACATCTTTTTATAACCAGGCAGATTCTAAGAGTGTTTTTCCATCATTTATCACAGCAGTTATTTTTGCTGCATTTATACCTTATTTTTTAATCCTTTTCCTTTATAAAGCAAAAAAAATAAGCGACCTCCAGATTGCCAGGCGAAAAGAGAGGCTCTTTCCTCTTCTCATAATAAACATCTGTGTTGTGGCAGGATTCTTTGCCCTTTTATATCTTCAGCCCCAGAGACTTATGATGAGCGTTTATTCCATTTACCTTATAGGGCTGCCCATAATAAGCCTTATAACACTTTTCTGGAAAATCAGTTTTCATGCCACATACATAACTCTTTTTTCCATGGTATTTATGATTGTTTTCGGCAAATGGGCAATCTTTACATTAACGCTTATTCCGCTTGTAGGATGGTCGCGCATAAAACTCAGAAAGCACACGCTTCCCCAGGTTATTGCAGGAATTTCTGTAATCGGCATAATTTCACTTTCAGTATTTTATATAACAGGTTTTTTAACCACCAGTTACTGGTCAGTAAATGAAATATCATACCTGTTTAAAAGCACATCAAGTTACCTGGGCCTTGTGCTCCCGGGGTTTGGGGCATGCCTGGTATTTATTTTCCTTTATGTATTCCTTAAAGAATACATAAAAGGTAAAAAAACAAGTTTATATTATTTGGAAAAACATATCAGCTTTCTGAATGATAATTAAGAAAATTTAAAATAGCTTAATAATTAAAACCGGTCATTACTTTGTGTTCAAAAAAAGTTTTCAATATAAAAACTGACAGGAATAAAAATGCCAGCTTTTTTGACCCACTGCATTTTTGCAGAAGAGGTATTTGAATTAATTGATTTTAGCAGGATTGGCGCGTCAAATACAGAGAGCGAGATGCAGTCCCGAAATCCGCTTTATATGCTTGGTGCACAGGGCCCCGATATCTTCTTTTATTATAAGGCAAGGCCATGGCAGAAAAATGACGGGCTGGGCGGGCTTGGAATGATGATGCATGACACACTTGTTTCAGATTTTTTCTCTGAAAGTGCAGAATATTTAAAAATCTTTCTTAAAGCCGGCAGCAGGTTTTATTCCATTCTTTCTTACATGCTGGGATACATTTGCCACTATAGCCTTGATAAAAATGCCCATCCATTCATTCACTACCATTCCGGCATTGATACAAACAAAGACAGGACAACCCATAAGTATTTTAACTACCATAAAAAATATGAAGCAATACTTGACGCATATATGTGGAAAAAAGCAAGGGGAAATGATGCAAATAAATCCAGGACCTCTGAACTTATTGATACAGGCGGAAAATATAACGAGACTTTAAAAAGCTTTTATTTTTACATGATAAACCGGATATATAAGTTCGGCATAAATGAAAGACAGGTAGAGATTGCATTGTATGATACCGCAAAACTGTTAAATGAATTCCGGGATCCTACAGGGGCCAAATCTGTTTTTTTCAGAGCGCTTGAGAGCATGTTCGGCAAAAAAGGAGATGTCACCTCACTTCTCTATCCTAAAAACCTTGAGGAATTCGGCGATTTTCTGAATCTTGAAAAAAGAAAATGGACACATCCTTGTAATGAAAAACTGACCTTCAGTACATCATTTCCTGAAATATACAGCGCTGCAAAAGATGAAGCAGCCAGGCTTGCAGAAGATTATATCATGTATGCCACCGGCAGGATTACAAAGATGGATTTTAATTCAGGATTTGGTTTTTCATATGCCACAGGCTCAGGTTATGGGACAATACCTGCACTTAAGTATTATGACTGCATTTTTGAAAAAAATCCGCAGGCAAATATTTTGTAAATTCTTTTTATATGTAATAAAATTTACAAAGCTTTAAATCATTATTTAAAGTCAATTTATAGCTGGTATAATATAATTAAGTAAATCTAATTACTGGTTATTGATTAATTAATATAATATTTAATGAAGAAGAAAAGAAATTGACTGAAGCAAAATTAAAAGAAAAATTAATATCAGATTTTAAAAACAGCTGCAGGGCAAGCGGCCTTAAGGTCACTCCGCAGAGAACAATAATTTATGAAGAATTGTTAAATTCAGATGACCATCCTAATGTTGAACTGCTTTATAACAGGGTTAAAAAAAGACTGCCTGATATTTCTTTTGATACAGTTTACAGGACCCTGATGACTTTCCATGAAATGAATATGGCAGAAGTAGTAGAGGGGCTATGCAGCACAAAAAGGTATGACTATAATACTGAGAAACATTATCATTTTATCTGCATTAAATGCGGCGCAATACATGATATTATGGATATACCCTTTAACTTTAAGACTCCTGAGTCCATAAAGCAAAGATACAACCCTTCCAATACAAGGATAATATTTGAAGGCACATGCAATAAGTGTTAAATAACCAGCTTTAACTTGTTTTTTGTTTTCTTGAAGCCAGCCAGTCCTTTACTGTCATGGCAATGCCGCCAAGTCCAAAAATAATGCCTGCAAACATCATTAGTGAGCCTGCAACAGGTATCGAATAAGCCAGCATTATTATTGCAAGGCCGATAAGATATGCAAGGACCTTGAATTTGTATTTTTTAAGGTCAAGTCTGGATTTTTCGAGTATCACATTGCCAAGCAAAAATGACAGGAATGCTGTGCTTGCATAAAGGGTCAGGCCATAAATTATAAGAAGTATTATGTTTGATGCAAAAGTTACTATCCCCAGTCCGGCCCCGACTATTGTAAATAGAAGGATAGAGCCGATAATGCACAGGATAATTGAAGCCAGGGGTATGCCAAATAATGTTATTGCCCCTCCTGCCACACAATACCCGAATGAGCGCTTCATCCTTTCATTAAATCTTGCAAACACAACAGGTATTATAAGGATAAGTATAATACCAAGCACAAACATGCTAATAAAAGTCGCTATCCTTGCCAGCACATAAGAAACGCCAAAAAGTCCGCCGAATATGCCCCCGAATATGCCAGCCGGCAGTGCCGCTGATTTCCAGTTAATATTTTTTGTCTGCTGCTCAATTTTTGTAAACTTAACATTACCGGATATTTTTGCACCGGGCTCTATTTCGGCTTCGACAGGAGCCGAATAAACTATGTCGCCTGTTATTTCAGCAGTGTCAGCAATTTTTAATGATTCACAATTTCCTATTTCAACTCCATTCCCAACCTTGCCGGACAACACAATTGAACTTCCTGAAGCTGTGACTTTGCCTGCTACGGCTCCGTCAATTAAAAGCCTCTCGCCCATTATTACAAGGTCGCCGCCGATTGTTGCCCTGGGATCTATATCTAGAAAACCTCCGGCTATTATTACATCATCTGCAACTTTACAGTCGATTCCAATTGAGCCGCCCGCTGCCCTTATATCATCCATCATTTCCCCTGCAATATCTATTGCTCCGCCTGCAGCTATCAGGTCTTCGGTCACTTTGCCGTTTAAATTCAGCCTCGTGCCTGCCGCAATAAGGTCACCATTTACCTGGCCGGTAATATTGACAGTATTGCCCATTACATAAATATCATCATTTACGTCTTCTGTGATATTTACCGTATCATCATTTTTAGTTGTAAAAGCAAAAAGCGGCGAAGCAAAGGCAAAGAGCACAAATACAAAAACAGTTATGAATATAATAGTTTTTTTCATTTTATCTCCTACCTTTATAAATTTAGTAAAATAGTAAATTTTATTAATAATCCCCTGTCTTACTTTATACTATAATTTTATCATATTTTTTATTATTGTTTCTAAAGATAAAAATGCACCGGCAATTATAGACATGCACAGGACCGCAACCATAGTAGATGAAAGGTATAATATAACTGCAGACGAAATGAATGCTGCACTAAAAAAATATTTCCCTGCAGGTAATGATGGCAGGTTATTGCGGTTTCCAAAAAAGCAGAAGCATAAATAAAAATAATTACCCTGCAAGTTCAATGCATTTGTACTGGCCATTTTTAAATTTGGCACCTGCTTTATCAAAAAGCTCCCTTATGTGGTTATCCATGCTGAAATAAATTATCTGCCAGCCGCTTTTTGCAATATCTGCAAGTTTACCCACAAGGATTTTTCTCTTCTCCCAGTCAGAATGCTGGAACGCATCGTCAAGTATTAAAAACAAGCTGTCCTGGTTTAATATCCTGGAAGCAAAACCGATTCGCAGCGCCAGCATAACCTGCTCCCTTGCACCTGTACTTATGTCCCTTATGCAGTAATCCTTGTAATCGTCCGAAACCATCAACCGGTCATTTTCAAGAAATAGCTGCCTATATCGACCAGTCACTTCAGAAAGCGGCCTTATCACCACTTCAGACTGAAGCCCCTCGGATATTTTCTTGTCTTCTTCAAGGCGAAGCTGGCTTATTTCAGAATGAACAAGTATTCCTGCAATTATGCGGGCCTCTGTATCTTCAAACTCTATTTGCTTTTCCTGCCTTTTTTTCCTTAAGTTATCTATAAGCTGCAGCCACTCTATACTCTGGTCATCGCCCGTTTCTCCACAAATAGCGTATTTTAGTTGTGCGATATTTTGCTCGATTTCCCTTATTTCGCTTTCAGCTTTTTCAAGCTCACTTTCTGCAGACTCAAGCTCATCATAACTGAAACTTATGCCGGGGTCCTCAGTGATAAATTCAATATCGCGCACAGCCAGGTCCGAAAGTTTGGAGCGCAGTGAGTCTACTTTATCCAATATGGCCCTGTTTGTCTGTCTTCTTCTGCCAAGCTCCTCCTGCCAGTTTTCCTCAGAAACCTCACTGCCAGTAATGCTATAAAATAATTGCATGATTTTGTTTTTCTGTGACTGGTTGGCCAAACCCAGGGTATCCAGCTGTTCCTTTAAAAGCCTGGATTTATCATAATATTCTTTCTGCTTTTCGCTTTCAGCAAGTAGCGACGCTATATTTAAGGTATTGTTTGAGGTGCGATGTGTAAATTCTTCGGCAAGTTTCTCAAGCTCCCTGGTTGCGCCGGTATTTCTTGCAGATGCTGACAGCCTGAAAAGATAAAACGCTATAAGACCAGTAGCTGCTGCAAGTGACGCAATTGTTCCGGGCATTATTGAAAATACAGAAAAGACAATTGCAGCAAGAGCAAAAACTCCTGCCAGTATTGCAAGAATAACAGGGGGTTTCCTGTAAGAAGTCCCGGAAAGTTTTTCATATAATGGAATCGCTTTCTGGAGCCACTCGTAATCCCTGCACCTTTTTACAAAATCGCTTAGCTGTCCTGACTTTACCTTATAATCATCTGCATCACGCCTGAAAAGCGTTATTTCCTGGGCTATCCTGCCAAGCTCTTCTTCATCATTTTGCTTCAGAGTTAAATTAAGTTTTTTAATATTTTCAGATATAAGATATGCTGCGTGGCATTTTGCCCTGCGAAGGCCGCCTATCTTTTCTTTCAATTGAATCTGCGTTACTTTACGGTCCGCAAGCATCCCGGATTTATATTTTGTCTCGATTTGTTCAAAAAAACTGTCTATTTTTGCAACTTCATCTTTTAGCTGCCGGTGTATTTTACCTTCCCCTGTATTAGGTATAATAAGATTTCCGTCTTCATACTGGCCACCTTTTACTGTTTTTGAAATATTATTATCGCTATCAATCTTGTCAAGAAGGCTTATTCCCGAAAACACTTCTTTTATCAAGCTTTTGCCTATGCCTTCATTTGTTTCCTCAATGGCTGCTTCCCCACCCTTGGATACCAGAAGCTTGGCAAGAGATGCCGGAAGGCCCCTGCTGTCCTCTTCCCAGTAATCTTCAAGTTTTTTAGTCGTTGAAGGAGAAAAATCCACCAGGCTGTCATCCTGTCCAAGGCCGCTTACAGTGACCTTTCCGCTTCCGCCTTCCCTGAATTGCCACCTTCTAGTATTTTTAAAAAGCGAGCGTATAAGAAATTCTGTAAGGAAGGTCTTTCCGCATTCATTTCGGCTAAATACCAGGTTAAACTGTCCCATATCACTTGAAAAATCACTTATGGGTCCCAGATTTTTGACTGTTATTTTTTCTATCTTTATTGGCATTTCTTCAAATCCTGCAATCTAACCGTTTACCACAAATCTGATTGCGCTTTCAAGAATCCTGTCCTTTTTTTCCAAAGAAAGTTGCGCAACTTTAGCTTCAGACTCAATTCTTTTTCTTATTCTTTCGACTATGCTTACCCTTTCAGGTTCATTAAAAACTGACACTCCGCTAAAGTCAGGGCCCTCATCATTGTAAAACTTATAATTTAAAAGCGACTGTCTGATAGTTGCCTGGAGCAACTTCAAATCAGAGCAATAACCGCTGACCCTAATGCGTATCCTTGCCTTTGGAGCATCTTCAGCTTTTAAATCCCAGCTTTCAATCATTAAGGCTATTTTCTTTTTTATGTATTCAAACTCATCAGTAACAGGGACGGCAAGAACACTTTCAGAAAAATAAATATAATCAGTATTTACTGTTTTTTCTGTAAAGCTTAAATCGCTGGTATCAAGTACCAAAAAGCTTCTTTTACCTGTCTCATTTATATCCATTCCGCATGGTGAACCGGGATAGCAGACTTTTCCTGACTGCATCTTTTTATGTATATGTCCAAGGATAACACTTGAAGGATTATAGTATTCAATATCTGAGCGCCCAAGCGGCATATACATACCTGATTCATAGCTGTTTGGGTTTTTTGTTCCTGACAGGTAGTCTCCATGGCCCACAAGGAGCCATCTGCCTGAAAGTAAAGGCCGGTATTTTGCAAGGACCTCCCCGATTGACCCGCCTGCAATATAAGGGATAAAAAAGAAGCCGGGCCCTCCTTCTTCCAAAAATACGAGCTTTGGTTCTGTATAAACCGTAATATTGGCGGCTGTAAAATATTTACTGCTTACCAGCTGGTCATGGTTTCCAGGGATTATGTGGAAATTAATTCCCGAGTGTTTTTTATCTTTGCAAATGTTGTCAAATAATGAATAGTTACGGCTTTCCATATCGAAAAGGTCACCGGCTATAATTACTATATCAATATTTTCTTTTATAACTTTATCCAGCACATCTGCAAGCGCATTTAACCTTTCAGGGCTGCTGCCCTCTGTTTTTAAATGCACATCTGCTGTAATGGCTATTTTCATTATCCGTTAATCCTTAATTAAAAAAAGACTTCAGAAAGTGATTATATAATTTCTACTATGACAACTGTCTGGCACACCCGCTTATTATTTTAATTTATTAAAATATTCCTGCGTGACTGACAATTGTTTTTCCAAAATGAATTTCCATAAAAACCTTGGTATTTCACCACTGCCTCTTGAAACCTTTGTCCTTTTTAAATTTCCATTATCCAGATATTTCCTGTAATAAAAATGATCAGTGCTTTTATAAAGCTCCCATCCATCTCTTTCACAGAATCTTTTTAGTTCCTTCCATGTCGGCATAAATTAAAGCACTTTCTTTAAAGGTTTTTCAGCAATATCAAATAAATTCTTGACCTTCTCAAAATCATCAGAAACAATCAAAGTCCTGTAAACATATGGGAAATGCCCCTTACGATTCGGACTGTTATAATATAATCTGAATTCATTAATATATTCTTCTGAATATTCCAACAGTTCTTTTGCAAGTTCAGATTTTAAGGATTCCAAATCACTTGAATTAGCCATTAAATCCAGTTCTTTAAAGACCCCTGTAACGGTCCCGTTATCTTCTCTGTGAACGTTAACTGTTAAATTATAATCTTTTAAAATAAATTCCAGCAAATCAATGGGAAGCACTGCTATAACATCCCGGTTCCTTTTTATAAAAGCGGGTTTTATCCATTTGACATCATCAATAAATTTGCTCCATTCTTTTCTTGCATCTGTGGCATTAATAAATATAGTCATGATTGTAATCCTCCAAATAAATATATTATGTACATATTGTACATAATGTACGCTTTAGATTCAAGAGGAAATTTTATAGTGGCTCTTATTATTCCTGCAGGCTGTATACCCTGCCGATGCCCATAATCTGCTGGTTAACCTGGGGGCTGCCTGTGTAAGCGACACTTCCGGAACCGGAAACAACAACATCAAGCTTTGTTGCAGCATTTACTTTGGCGCTGCCAGAACCGCTTATATTGACATCACATTCCATTGATTTAAAACCTTCAGCATTTACACTGCCTGCTCCTGAAATGTGGATGCCCTGCTTTTGTGTACTGCCGACAAGCATAACTGAACCTGCTCCTGAAATCATGATATCTACATCATTTGCCTCAAGTTCCGCTTCCACCTTACCAGAACCGCTTATCCTTATCTGAACATTCTGCGCTTTTATTGGCTCAGCTTTCAGGTCGCCTGCACCTTCAAAATATATCCCCTCAAGATTCTTTACTTTTATATAGGCATTGAATTTTCTTGGCCAGAGGTAAGCCTGCCATGTGTAGCTAAGCACCAGGGTATCACCCTGTACTTCTGTTTTTATAAGATTCTGTGAAGAAGCCAGGGCCTCTATTACAACTGACTCTGTCTCTCCCTGTGACAGCTCGATATGCGCAAAACTTCTTACCCTTATTTTACTGAAAGGGCCAAGTATCCTGTTTTCTTTTACGAGTTCGCTCATTAAAACACCCCGCTTAATAATTGTTTTTCATATCTCTTAATTATTTCGTATCTTTAAATTATATTACAATTTGACCAATAATTCGGATAATTTTTAAAAATCAGACTTTATTCCGGAAGCTTTACTTTTCCCCTCTGGACTACCACAGAAAGAATAAAAATGACAAACAGCAATCCTATATCAATATAAAAAACACTGTTTTTTGAAATGTGTTCCGATAATGCCCCGCTCACATACTGGAAAATAACACTGCCAAGATATGCAAGGGCATGCGTATAAGTTGCAATTGATGCAGCATATTTCGGCCCGAAATTAAGGGCAATAATAATTAAAAATGTAAAATTGCCGGTAATGCAAATTCCATAAATAAAAAGCATTACGTTTTTTATTACAAGATTATCTATAAAGAATATACATAGCATAAAGGCCAGTGAAAGCAGAAAACCCCACATTAGCAGGTTTATCTCTTTGACTATTTTAATGAGCCTGTTTTTTAATAGCAAGCCAAGTAAAAGCGACAGCGCATAAATTGCAAGAAAAAGCGAGCTTCTTGATACAGAAACATTAAGCGCCTCAAAATATGAGGTAAACCAGGTAAAGAAAGTATCCATTACTGCAGAATAAAAAAGTATCATAAGCCCTATTATTATAAAGAATGGGTTGAGCATTATCTTTTTATCCAGCTTGAATATATTGTGCAGGCTCCTGGCTGCCCTTGTTGTGAGCGGAACCCTGACTGTAAACATAAACGCAGAAAGTGCAACCTGCAAAATCAAAACACCAAGGAAAATATATTGCCAGTGAAAATTAAAACCTGTAAAAAGGCTCACAAGCAATGGGGAAATTATGCTGCCGATTGAATAATAAATTGAGGTCTGCATTATGCGGAAGGATTTTTCTGCAAAATGTATATTGCCTATTATTGAAAAAATCGTAATGGACAGTATGCCTGCACCAAGTACGTATAAAAAATAGCAAAGGGCAAAAAGTATAAATATTTTTGAGAGAAATATTCCAAGAGCGCCGCAGGAAATCAGCACTATACCAATAATAAGGACCCATCTGTAGCCAAGGATATCAATGACATTATTAAGTATTATAGCAACCACAAATATTGCTATGACTGAAAAGGAAATAGCGGCACCTATCCTGTCAAGGCCTGTATTTAAATCCCTTGCAATAAAAGGGATAAGTGGCCCGACCAGCCCGGCAGCAATACCGAGTATACCCCTTTGCAGGAATGAATAAACCAGGAGTTTCCTGGGGTTTGCTTTGGAAGAATCAATCAAAATATACCAGGCTTTATTTCACTATTTTTTCTTGTCTTTTTTAGGTTTTTTCTTTTCTTTATCTCTTGGACTTTTGTCACCCATCTTACTTGTTCCTCCGTCACAAATTTCTACATATTCAAATACTTTAAGAGATCAAAAATCAGCATTGCCGGCCAGACTAAAGCTTTTAAAAAGCCAATGAAGCCCGCTCCGGCTGTAGTGGTTCCCTGGATGTAATAGACAGCTGCGCCTATAAATGCCATGAAATATGCAGCTCCTACAATACCGCTTGAACCGCCCCTGTTCTTTACCACTACTTTCTTTTCAACTTCAGGATGAAAATCATGCCTTGCAGAATTATTTTCATCAGCCATTTTGCCCCTCCGTGCAAAAAATAATAATTCAGAAAAATGTTAATTCTATTATAAATATTATAATTATTTTTTTAAAAAAATCATTAATATATATTATTTTATAAAACTTTAAAAAACAGTTTGTTACATCCCTTATTTGAATGCCCTTTATATTGTTATATTAGTTCTCAAAATAGTTTAACCTGATATAGAATATGCTTTCATTACTTGTATTTGTCCTGAGTTCAGGTTCAAGGTCCGCCGGCCCGCCCGAGTCAATCTCCATAAGATAGCCGGGGATACCTGTTTTAAAATAATCTATTGTTCTTTTATTGAATTCATAAGTCCCAAGCTTTCCCTCGCCCCGGCCCAGTTTTTTAAGCTCGCCTATTGCAACCGGGTCCGCATCAGTATAATTCATTGAAAAAGCAATGGCGTCCAGTATATTGGG
>Ga0208047_1000255_pt1 | contig 19644 bp, 16 predicted proteins | sample Kivu_220m_FD_184162 | JGI IMG/M metagenome (GOLD analysis project Ga0208047, IMG submission 184162) | Freshwater microbial communities from Lake Kivu, Western Province, Rwanda to study Microbial Dark Matter (Phase II) - Kivu_220m (SPAdes)... | ecosystem: Environmental > Aquatic > Freshwater >...
ATGTTTCGGACTTTTCTTTTTCTAAAAACGGCAGTAAACTTGGATTTATTACTTTGAAGAAAGGTAAAAACGATACTTCTTCTGTTACGCTTTTTGACACCCGGGAACAAAAGGAAAAGGAAATATTTAAATCTCAGGGTTATATAAAAAATATTTCATTAGACGATAAAGGAACTCAATCCGCATTTATATATTCGCCTGATACAGCGGAAGTAAAGCGCTACGGTCTGTTTTACTGGTCTGCGGCTGAAAATAAAGTCAGAAAAATTGCAGATATGAATTCAACGGGAATACCTTATGACTGGGAAATCAGCGAACATGCCAATTTGAATTTTTCCGAAGACGGAACAATGTTATATTTCGGAACTGCTCCGAAAATTTTACAGCCGCCAAAAGATACAATACCTGATGATGAAATTGCAAAACTCGATGTCTGGCACTGGGATGATCCGCTTCTTCAGACACAACAAATTCACGAGCTGGAGAAGGAAAAAAAGAGAAATTACAGAGCCGTTTATCATTTAACGGACAAGACAGATGTTGTCAATAGAATTGTTCAGCTTGAAGATAAAACCCTTGAAACTGTCAGAACTTCACTTAAAGGAAACGGGAAATACGCAGCGGGAATATCATATAAACCTTACCTGAAAATGCAATCCTGGTGCGACCCGGAATATTCGGATATATATTCCGTGAATGTATTGACCGGCGAAAGAAAATTAATATTTGAAAAAGCAAGATACCGTGCTTGGATATCTTCCGGCGGAAATTATATACTGTGGTTTAATACAGATGACAGTTCCTATTATTCCTATTCTAATATCAATAATGAATACTATCAGCTGACAAAATCCATTCACCTGCAATTTTGTGATGAACTCTGGGATATGCCTAATCCTCCCGAGCCTTACGGAATCGGAGGCTGGATTCAAAATGACAGTTATGTTTTGATTTATGACAGGTTCGACATCTGGAAATTCAGTCCTGATAATTCAGAGTTACCGGTAAAATTAACAGAAGGCAGAGAATCTCAAACAAGGTACAGATACATAAAATTGGATCCTGAGGAGATTTTTATAAAAAAAGATGAGACAATTTTACTTAAATCATTTAATGAAGATAACTATAGTGAAGGTTACTACTCGCTCATAGTTGATTCAGGGGAACTTCCCAAAAAATTAATTCTTCAGGATTATCATTTTTCCGGTCTTAAGAAATCTAAAAAAGCAGATAAAATCATATGGCAGAAATGCACTTACACGGAGTTTAATAATATCTGGAACAGTAATATTGATTTTTCCGGTCAGGAAAAAATTTCCGATGCTAATCCGCAGCAGACAAAGTATTTGTGGGGTACAGCAGAACTTGTTAAATGGAAAGGACCGAATAATGAAGACATGAGAGGCATATTGTATAAACCGGAGAATTTTAACCCGGAGAATAAATACCCGATGATTGTTTATTTTTATGAAAAATATACAGACAGAATTAATTATTACTACCCGGTAGCCCCTTCCCGCTCGGTAATAAATTTTCCTTTATATAACAGTAACGGATATGTTATATTCCTTCCCGATATTTCCTATGATATAGGGTATCCCGGTGAAAGTGCACTTAAATATGTAATGAGCGGCACCGCTTATGTAATCAGTCTCGGATTTATAGATGAAAATAACGTCGGACTTCAGGGACAGAGCTGGGGCGGATATCAGGTGGCTTATATAGTTACACAAACGAATTTCTATAAATGTGCAATGGCGGGTGCTCCGGTAGCTAATATGACAAGTGCTTACGGAGGTATAAGACTCGAGTCCGGTATTGTGAGAAGCCATCAGTATGAAGATACACAGAGCCGCATCGGAGTTACTCTCTGGGACAGCCTTAGTCTGTATATAAAGAATTCTCCTCTGTTCCTTGCGGATAAAATTTCGACTCCTTTACTTATAATGGCTAACGATGCAGACGGAGCAGTACCATGGCAGCAGGGGATTGAATTTTTTAATGCATTGCGAAGATTGGATAAGAAAGTATGGATGCTGACATATAATGACGACCAGCACAATCTGACAAAATGGCCAAACCGGGTTGATCTGTCAATAAGAATGAAACAATTCTTCGATCATTTTCTGAAAGGCGAAGCAATGCCGAAGTGGATGAGTGAAGGCATTCCCGCAATAAATAAAGGAATTGATAAGGGTTTGAATAATTAATATTACCGATAAATTTATTAATATGTCCTCTCAAATAATAACAGACAGTTCAAAAAGAAACTGGGTAATTGCAAGCGTAGGAATTGCCGCCTTTATGTCTATTCTCGATGCTTCCATTGTGAATATCTCTCTTCCGGAAATTGCATCTCAGTTTAAAGTTTCGACAAATGAAGTATCGAGGGTAGTTTTGTCTTATCAGGTATTTCTTACAGGGACCCTGCTCCTATTTGGAAAACTTGCGGACAGAAGGGGATTGAAAAGAATTATCATGGCAGGTTATATAGTATTTATTCTTGGTTCTTTATTATGCGGACTTTCCTCTAACCTTCATATGCTTGTTCTGTTCAGATGTCTGCAGGGAATAGGTGCTTCTATGCTTTATTCTAATGTGCCTGCCGTTATTCCTAAATTCCTGCCGGTGAACGTAAGAGGTTCTGCATACGGCGTTTTTTCGATGGTTTCTGCAATAGGACTATCTGTCGGAGCACCGCTCGGTGGAATCATTACTCAATATCTTAACTGGAATTGGATTTTCTTTATTAATATTCCTATCGGAATAACCGCTTTTTTTATTGTTTCAAAGGTTTTTCCCGATGACAAAATTGTACATAGTGAAACTGAGGAATATAAATTCGATTATATCGGTGTGCTCTTCAGTTTCCTGAGTATTATTCTTCTCATTTATGTTCTGAATATCGGACAGAAAGCAGGATGGTTATCTTCCAAGACTTTAATAAGTCTTGCCTTGTGCATACTATTCATTGTTCTTTTCTTGATCAGGGAAAAAACATACAGATATCCGGTCATCAGTCTGAAACTGATTAAAAATAAAAAACTTACACTCGCACTGTTTTCGACTCTTTTCGGTATAATGTTTATGGCAGGAAATAATTTTATGATGCCGTTTTACATCATTCATACAAGAGGATTAACTACCGACCAGGCAGGATTTGTTATGATATTTTTTTCCTTAATCTTTGTTATTGTTGCCCCGATTTCGGGTAAACTTTCAGATAAAATTGCATCTGAAAAAATCTGTGCTGTTGCAATGTTAACCGCCTCTTTAGCCGGTTTATTTTTTACTTTTACGCTCGGATATAATGGTTTATTATTTGCAATTGTCTTTCTCGCACTGATGGGATTTTCCTTTGCTGCGTTTATTTCTCCCAACAATAATATGGTACTGGGACTCGCCCCGGAAGGAGAAACAGGTATTGTTTCGGGTATAATGAGAACATTTTTTAATCTTGGAAATGCACTCGGAGTTTCATTTTCTGTTCTTGCTTTTAATTCCGTACTTACTGCCGAACAGATTTCGAAAGCGTATGACCCGAGCGAAACACAAACTCTCGAAATTGAATTAATTCCCGGATTCAGAATGGCTGTTATAACAGGAGTAGTTACTACATTTATATCTTTTGTTTTGATAGTAATTAGTATTTTTATATCAAGAAATATGAGAAAAAAAGGTGAGCATTTGGAATCCCTTAAAGAAAAACCCCGTTACGTAGAGTTCTGAAACTTCTATTTTTTTTGAAGTAAAAAAATATACTTATTCTTCAGTTTTTTTATGAATGTGTTTATGAATTACGATTTTCCTGCCTGTTACTTTTAAAGTCCTCCTTATAAAATAAAATATAAACGGTGACAGTATTATTAAATAAAAACTGATTCTGATATGAAAAAGAGAAACAAACATCATCATTATGAAATAGCCGAGTATGGTTATAGACATAACACTGTTAAACTTTATCTCAAATTTAGTAAGATTCTTGTCAATTAAATGTTTCTGGTGTGTTACATAAATCCAGTGAATGTAAGAAATAATTCCGTTTATCGATAAATTTCCGAGATATATCAATAAAGCAATCTGGTTATCAGAATTAAACACATAAATGCTTGTTGACAGCGGAATCAATGCGATGAACATTAAGAAAAATATATTTATCCACAGTACAACTCTGTTTGCTTTTATCAAATATTTTAATTGTGCCTGCTGTCTTATCCAGTAGAGTCCCAGTACCGCAAAACTGATAAAATAATCTAATAATTTCGGAGCAATTTTCTCTAATATATAATCTATGTTTAAATTAAGGTTTCCGTCCCAGAACGGAATCTGAAGCTGAAATATCATAAGTGTCATTACAATGCTGAAGACATCATCGCTCAACGATTCCAGTCTTGAAATTTTTAAAGTATCAGGATTCTCATCGGAATCTTGTTGTTTGTCTTTTGAAAATATTATTTTTAAATATTTCAGAAACATTCCGGAATGTTTTTTTAAAAAACTAAATTATCACTTCTCAAAATAATTTAATAGTCAAAATATTCTCTTATCTCCGTTGTTGTGTTTGCTATTGTTAATGTTATTGTGTTTAATGCTTTATATTTACACTTTATTACTTTGTTTCTGACTTTTATATGTTTATTGATTTAATGACATTTATTTCCTGATTAAAGTCCTAATTAAAGTCAGGAGAGATCCTGAAACAAGTGAACCGGAGTGTACCCCAGTATGACTGGGAGGGAGTTTGAGATGACAGGGTGGGCAGGACTAAAGTCGGGTAAAATAAAAAATTTTAATATGATTATTTTTGTTAATGATATTGAAAAAACGGTCGACGATACCTGTACTTTGAAAAATTTGCTCGAATCTATGAATCTCTATGAACAAAAAGGTATCGCCGTAGCGGTTAATAATAGTATTGTTACTAAAAAGAATATCGATGAATATATTCTGAAAAATAATGACAGGATTATTGTTATTCAGGCCGCTCAGGGAGGATAAATGTTTAATAATAAATGAATTATAAATGAACAAAGAAACTAAACCGATATTGAAAAGAGACCTGCTTGAACCTTTTCCTGATTCCAGGAAGATTTATGTCAAAGGTAAAATCCATAATATAAATGTCGCTATGCGTCAAATCCGGCTTAACGATACTCTGGATTCAGACGGCAATATAGAAAAAAACGAACCTTTGACTGTTTATGATACTTCAGGTCCCTATACTGACCCTCATGTTAAAATTGATATTAGAAAAGGTATTCCTAAAATCCGTCAGGAATGGATAGAATCGAATCCCGAACTGATAAAACTTGATTCTTTAAGTTCCGATTTCGGGAAAAAAAGATTAAATGACAAATCACTCGATAACATAAGATTTGACTATGTAAATCGAAATCCATTTGTTGCAAAGTCAAGGAAAAAAATTACTCAGATGTACTATGCAAAGAAGGGAATTATTACTCCTGAAATGGAATATGTAGCAGTCAGGGAAAATCAACAACTTGACGAACTTAAATCAAAGATTAAATCTCATAAAGGGGAAAGCTTCGGTGCAAACCTGCCAGATACATACATCACTCCGGAATTTGTCAGAGACGAGATTGCTTCAGGCAGAGCGATTATTCCCGCTAATATCAACCATCCCGAATCCGAACCGATGATTATAGGAAGAAATTTTCTTGTAAAAATAAACGCTAATCTCGGAAATTCTCCTGTAACTTCAAGTATTCAGGAAGAAGTCGAAAAAGCAATCTGGGCTTTCAGATGGGGTGCGGACACAATTATGGATTTATCTACGGGTAAAAATATACACGAAACCCGCGAATGGATTATCAGAAATTCACCCGTTCCCGTTGGAACGGTTCCGATTTATCAGGCACTCGAAAAAGTTGAAGGAAAAGCAGAAGAACTCAACTGGGAAATTTTTAAAGATACGCTTATCGAACAGGCAGAACAGGGCGTTGATTTCTTTACAATTCATGCAGGACTCTTACTTCATCATATACCACTTACCGTAAAAAGATTAACAGGAATTGTTTCAAGAGGCGGCTCGATTATGGCTAAATGGTGTCTTGCTCACCACAAGGAGAGCTTTCTTTACACTAACTTTGAAGAAATTTGTGAGATTCTTGCTAAATATGATGTAGGAATTTCACTGGGCGACGGTCTGAGACCCGGTTCGATTGCTGACGCAAACGATAAAGCTCAGTTTGCCGAATTGGAAACACTCGGGGAGTTAACAAAAATTGCATGGAAACATAACGTGCAGGTTATGATAGAAGGTCCGGGACATATTCCTATGCAGCGCATAAAACAAAATGTGGATTTGCAATTGAAACATTGTTACGAAGCTCCGTTCTATACTCTCGGTCCGCTTACTACCGATATTGCTCCGGGCTATGACCATATTACTTCAGCTATAGGAGGAGCAATGATTGCCTGGTACGGAGCAGCTATGCTTTGCTATGTTACGCCTAAAGAGCATCTCGGTCTGCCTGACAGGGAAGATGTTAAAACCGGTGTTATTACTTATAAACTCGCCGCTCACGCTGCCGACCTTGCTAAAGGGCATCCTGCCGCACAAATCAGAGATAATGCTATGAGTAAAGCAAGGTTTGAATTTAGATGGAAAGACCAGTTTACCATCGGACTCGACCCTGAAACGGCAATGAAATTTCACGATGCTACTTTGCCTGACGAAGGAAGTAAAGTCTCTCATTTCTGCTCGATGTGCGGTGAACATTTCTGTGCAATGAAAACTTCATACGATGTCAGAGAACTTGCAAAAAAGCTTGAAGAAAAAGCAGAGGAATTCAAAAAATCCGGCAGTGAAATTTATATTAAACAAAAGTGAAAAGAATTGTAGTTATTTCACATAACGAATATCTGCACAATGAAACCGATATAGTAAATAAGTTATTCGACGCCGGGTTGGATGACTTCCATTTAAGAAAAAAAACCGGTAATGTCACGGATTTTAAAAAATATATTGGTTGCTTGAATACTAATTTTCATAATAAAATAACATTGCATAGTAATTACGAATTTACTTCTGATTTTAATGTAAAAGGAATTCACATCGGATATGCTGACTTAATCGAAAATATAAACAGGAATAATAACATTGTTAGTGTATCGGCTCATAGTCTTGACGAACTGGAAAATCTTGAAAATATTTTGAATGAGAAAGATAAGAAAATTCAATATGCTTTTTTAAGTCCGGTCTTTGACAGCATTTCAAAAAAAGAATATAAAAGTAAATTTAATCTTACTGATTTAAAAAATTATTTTCATAAAAACAGGTTTTCGTTCGGTGTTTTTGCACTTGGAGGGATTGATGATTCTAATATTTCGGATGTTTTTGAAACCGGATTTGACGGTGCCGCTTTGCTCGGGTATATCTGGAAAAATCCTGACCCTTTGAATAATTTTATTCGAATTAAACAATTATGTAACCTATGAAACCTTTTGTTCTCGGTATAGGTGGATTTGACCCGTCAAGCGGTGCAGGAATTACGGCTGACATTAAAACTTTCGAAAACTGCAGCGTTTACGGACTGGGTGCTGTTACTGCTGTTACTTTTCAAAACGAAAATAATTTCTCGGGTCTTAAATGGATTACTCAGGATGATATTACCAATCAATTGAATTCGGTTATTTTTTATTATCCGCTTGAGTTTGTCAAAATAGGAATTGTAGAATCCCTGAATGTTCTTGATAATATTATTAATCATCTTTTATCTGTCGATAATAATATAAAGATCATCTGGGACCCTGTAATCAAATCTTCCACCGGTTTTATTTTCCAATCTGATTTTAAAGAGAATAAACTTTTTGATATTCTCAGGAAAATATTCCTTGTTGTTCCGAATGTCAGTGAATTCGAAACTCTGTTCGATAAAATTAATGTCACTTCGAAGAATATTCACGAAACGATTATCAGAGAAAATCTGTGTTCGGTTCTGATAAAAAGCGGACATACAGACCCATATAATCATAACGATTTGCTGTATCAGAAAGAAGGGTTAACGGTAATCCACGGCAGGAGACTCGATGGATTCGAAAAACACGGCTCAGGTTGTGTGTATGCTTCCGCCATAACTTCTTATCTGGCGCTTGGAAATAATTTAACTGCTGCCTGTATTTTTGCTAAAGATTATATTAATAATTTTCTGACAAGCAGTGATTCAAAACTCGGATTTCATTTTAATGCCTGATTTATCTATGAAAAAAAATTTTTATATATCGAAATTCCATTATATAACACAGGATTTAAAAGATGTTACTCATCAGGAATTAATACAAGTTGCCTGCGAAAATAAAGTCGACTGGATTCAGTTGAGAGTGAAAAATAAATCCAGTGATGAATTTTTAAAAATTGCCGAGAAATCACTTGCAATATGCAGAAAATCCGGAGTAAGACTTATTATTAATGATAGTACCGAAATTACCGCAGAAATAAATGCAGACGGTGTTCATCTCGGTAAAACGGATATGAAACCTTCCGAAGCGAGAAAAGTACTCGGTCCGGATTTTATTATCGGCGGAACAGCAAATACTTTTGAAGATATTTTATTTCTCGAATCCGAAAGAGTGGACTATATCGGACTCGGTCCCTTCAGGTTTACAGAAACCAAAGAAAATCTGAGTCCGGTCCTCGGTATTAATGGATTTGCGGAAATAATCGGAAAATGTAAAGAAAAAAATATTAATATACCTGTAATTGCAATCGGCGGAATTCAGGCGGAAGATGTTAGAGCGCTGTTAGAAACCGGAATTTACGGAATAGCTGTTTCTTCGGCTGTCAATTTATCAGACAACCCTGTAAGCAGTTTGCAAACATTTATAAATTTAATTAAAAATTCGACTTGTACGGTTTGACAGAAAGGATATATATATGAGTTTAATCATTGCAGATAAAACATTTAATTCGAGACTTTTTCTTGGAACAGGAAAATTCAGTTCGAATAAAATTATGGAAGAAGCAGTGCTTGCTTCCGGTACCGAACTTGTTACTGTTGCATTAAAAAGAGTTGATTTGAAAAAAGAAAATGATGATTTATTGAAACATTTAAAACATCCCGGTATAAATATTTTACCTAACACCTCCGGTGTCAGAACAGCAGAGGAAGCAGTTTTTGCCGCACAGCTTGCCCGTGAAGCACTGGAAACAAACTGGCTGAAACTCGAAATCCACCCTGACCCCAAATATTTAATGCCCGACCCCTTCGAAACTCTGAAAGCCGCTGAAAAACTTGTGAAACTCGGATTTGTCGTTCTTCCGTATATTCATGCCGACCCTGTTCTTGCTAAAAGTCTTGAAGATGCGGGTGTTGCTGCCGTAATGCCGCTGGGCTCGCCGATTGGCAGTAATAAGGGACTTAAAGCAAAAGATTTTATCTCGATTATTATAGAACAAAGTAACGTACCGGTAGTGGTTGATGCGGGAATCGGTGCTCCTTCTCATGCTGCTGAAGCACTCGAAATGGGTGCCGATGCCGTACTGATAAATACTTCTGTCGCTGTTGCATCAGATCCCGTGTCTGCAGCTAAAGCTTATAAAATGGCTGTCATTGCGGGAAGACTTGCTTTTGAAGCCGGACTCGCACGTGAGTCGGATACAGCCGAACCAAGCAGTCCGCTTACAAAATTTTTAAGTGAAGAATAATTTATGTTTCTTGACGTGCTCGAAAAATATGACTGGAACAAAATTAAACAGGATATCTATTCGAAAACCGAAAAAGATGTTTTGCTTGCTCTTAATAAACCTAAAAGAGATTTAGAAGATTTCAAAACACTCGTTTCTCCTGCTGCCTTTCCTTATCTCGAACAGATGGCTAAACTCAGCAATAAACTTACTCAAAAAAGATTCGGAAAAATTATACAACTCTTCATACCTCTTTATCTTTCCAATTATTGCATAAACGAATGCGTTTACTGCGGATTTAACTGTCATAATGATATCGAAAGAATTATACTCGATGAGGAACAAATTTTAAATGAAGTAGAAGCGATTAAGTCCTACGGATTCGAACATATCCTGCTTGTTACGGGTGAAGCGCCTTCTATAGCAGGTATGGAATATTTCGAACGCGTGATTAAGTTAATAAAACCTTACTTTGCTCTGATTTCGATGGAGGTACAGCCACTGGAAGCCGCTGAGTATATTAAGCTTAAAAAACTTGGACTCAATACAGTTTATATTTATCAGGAAACATATAATAAAGAAAGTTATAAAAAATTTCACGGCAAAACAAAAAAATCCGATTTTGCCTATCGTTTGCATACACCGGATAGACTCGGTAAAGCTGAAATGCACAGAATCGGAATTGCAAGTCTTCTCGGACTTGAAGATTGGAGGACCGATGCATTTTTCACGGCACTTCATTTGAAGTATCTCGAAAAGAAATACTGGAAATCTAAATGTTCAATTTCATTCCCGAGACTCAGACCTCATAAAGGCAGTTTCAAACCTGAATTTTCGATAAGTGATGCGGAGCTTGTTCAATTGATTACCTCATACAGAATTTTTGATGAAGAAGTCGAACTTTCAATATCTGTAAGAGAAAGCCGTAAGTTCAGAGACAATGTTGTTAAACTTGGAATTACTTCTATGAGTGCCGGCTCAAAAACAAAACCGGGAGCTTATGCATTGAATTACAATGCACTCGAACAGTTTGAAGTCTTTGATGAAAGAACTCCCTCTGAAGTCGTAGATATGATTAAATCTAAGGGTTACGAACCTGTCTGGAAAGACTGGGACTATTATATGCAGTTGTGATTTGAAATTAATTTCATTTTTTCTGGATGGAAGAACGCGAATTTTTAAAATATAACAGACAGATTATTCTCGATAATATAGGAATCGAGGGACAGCAAAAACTTAAGCAGGCTAAAGTACTTGTTATTGGAGCAGGTGGACTCGGGTCTCCTGTTTTGCTGTATCTTGCTGCTGCAGGCGTCGGTAATATCGGTATTGTTGATGGCGATGTAGTTGATGAATCTAACCTGCATAGACAGGTTCTCTATAACGAAAATGACATCGGGAAACTGAAAACGGAGGTTTCTGCAAGAAAATTAAGTGAACTAAACAGATATGTTAATGTAATTACATATTCTCACAATCTTTCAGGATTTAATGCACTCGATATTATTAAAGATTATGATTTTATTGTTGATAGTACTGATAACTTTTTTTCGAAATATCTTATTAATGATGCTTGTGTAATAGCAAAGAAACCTTTTATTTACGGAGGTGTCTTCAAATTCAACGGACAGGTCAGCGTTTTCAACTATCAGGGCGGTCCTACATACAGATGTCTGTTTCCCGTGCAACCAGATGTTAACGATTTTCCGACTTGTTCAGAAATAGGAGTACTCGGTGTGGTGCCGGCGGTTATAGGCTCGATTCAGGCAAATGAATCGTTGAAAATTATTCTTGGAATCGGTGAGATTCTTTCGGGAAAACTTCTTACCTTTGATGCTCTGACAAATAGATTTGATACGTTTGAAATTTCTCCCGATAAAAATAATCTGAATATTGAAAAAATTTTAACCGCTGAAAATATATTTTGCTCTGGTGATACGGTTAAACATATTACACCTTATGAACTGAAAAAAATGCTTGATGAAAAAAAAGACATTCAGATAATTGATGTCAGGGAAGAATTTGAATATGAACGAAAAAACATTAACGGTATACTTATTCCCCTTAAAACTCTTCCCGATAAATTAACCGGAATTTCGAGGGAAAAACCCGTAATTATAATGTGTGAACACGGTGAAAGAAGTGTATATGCAGTCCTGTATCTTCAACAAAGATTTAAATTCACTAACCTTTATAATCTTGAAGGCGGCATCGCTAATTGGGAAAAATTAATTAATAATTAATATATGTGCAGTTGGTTCCAGAATAAAGAAACCGGTAAAACAATTTTTAAAAAACTTGAAAAAGATTTTAAGGGAAGTTTTAAACTTGAATCAGATGAAGAACTAAAGAAAATTAATATCAGACCGACCGATAAGATTTACGTTATAGTAAATGAACAAGACAATATTATTATCAAGTCAATGAGATGGGGTATCAGATTCGATGAAGAAAAAAAGTCTCCTCTGATTTTCAATATCCGTTCGGAGACAGTTAAAGACAGAAAATTCTGGTCGAACCTTTTCAAAAATAATCCATGTCTTATTCCGATGACATCGTTTTTCGAATGGAAATCGGTTGAAATTCGCCGCGGTGAAAAAGCGGAGAAAAAGAAAATTCCCTGTAAAATTTCTTTTCCGCAGGAAAAGTTGTTTTTTGCTGCCGGACTTTTTACCAAACTGAACAACGGACAGGAACAAAGTACGTTACTTACTACGGAACCGAACACTCAAATAAAAGAAATTCATAACAGAATGCCGGTAATCCTGGAATATCAAACGGCACTCGATATTTTTAAAGATGAGTTTGAAAAAAATCTCGAAAAGCTTAAACCCTGCAAAATGCCTTTTGAAATCGAAATCAACCCTGACGAATCAGGAAAAAATAAATTGTTTGTATGAAAGTTTGTTTTATAACCAGTGAATGCTTCCCTTATGTAAAGACGGGCGGACTTGCCGACGTTAGCGGCTCTTTGCCCAAGGCACTTTCCGAACTTGGAACGGAAGTTAAGATATTTTTACCGCTGTATGATTCGGCAGATGTTAATGAATTTGGAATCGTTCCCGTTAAATCTTTAACAGGTATTCCTGTCAGACTCGGAACAAAAGATGTTGTGTTTAATGTCTGCAAATGCAAACATCCGGATACCGATATTGATGTTTTTTTTATTGACTGCCCGTTCTATTTTAAAAGAGGAAAAATTTATTCCGATGACACCGATGAAGATGAAAGATTCATATTGTTTCAGTATGCGGTTATCATGACACTGCAGCTCCTGAAATACAAACCGGATGTGATTCACTGTAATGACTGGCAAACTGCTTTGATTCCCGAATTGTTGAAAACAAATTTTTCCTGGGACGGACTGTTTAAAAAAACAAAGACATTGCTGACTGTTCATAATATTGCATATCAGGGTAGATTTAATAAAAGCTCAATTCTTAAAGCAAATCTGAAAACAGATAAATTCTTTCCTTTCGGTCCTTATGAATTTAAAGGTGATTTCAATTTTCTAAAATGCGGCATTATTGCTTCCGATGCAGTAAATGCAGTCAGTCCGACTTACTCCAAAGAAATTCAAACTCCTTTATTTGGTGAAGGACTCGAAGGCATACTTGCAGACAAAAAAGACTTCGTTTTCGGAATTCTAAACGGTATCGACGATAATATCTGGAATCCGAAAGTTGATAAATTTATTTTCAAAAATTACACTCATCGCAGTTTACAAAATAAAATCCCTAATAAAATCGAACTTCTTAAAAGATTTAATCTGAAACCTGATGAAAAAATTCCTGTCTTTGGAATTATCTCGAGACTTGCCGTGCAGAAAGGTTTTGATTTGATGTTTCCGGTAATAGACAAAATCATGAAAGAAAATATATATCTTATTGTGCTCGGCAGCGGTGAAAAAATTTATGAGGATTTTTTCTCTGCCGCCGGGAAAAAATACACAAGGAAAAGCGGAATACAAATTGGTTACGATAATGAGATGTCGCATCTGATTACCGCCGGTGCGGATTTCTTTCTGATGCCTTCTAAATATGAGCCCTGCGGACTCAATCAGATGTATTCACTTAATTATGGTACACTTCCTGTAGTCAGAAAAACCGGGGGACTCGCAGATACCGTCATTGATTGTTTTTCAAATCCTGCCAAAGGCAACGGAATATCATTCGATAATTTCAAAAGCAAGGAATTCCTCGATGCTTTTAAAAGAGCTTTATTAATTTTTGAAAATAAAGAGAAAATGAAAAAAATATTAAGAAGGGGTATTATTAAAGATTTTTCCTGGAAACATTCGGCAGGAGAGTATATTGAATTATATTCGAAACTTTAAACCTAAATCTCGAATTCTTCTCCTCTGTATGGTATCGTAATATGCGAGAAGCCTTTTTCTCCCAGTGCTTCTTTCAAACTTTCCTGCTGCTGGTTCTCACCGTGTATTAAAAAAATTTCCGGCTGTCTCCTCTTATCGAAATTATCAAAATATTCCAGTAATTCGTTTCTGTCCGCATGTGCGGAAAATGAATTTAAAATTCTTATTCTTGCATTTACTTTGTATTCATCACCGAATATCTTTACTACGTTTCCGTAGATGTCTTTTGATTCTACCAACCTTCTGCCGAGTGTATGCTCTGCCATAAACCCGATAATCAATATTATATTATTCGGATTTTCTATGTTATTAGCAAGATGATGAAGTATTCTCCCTGCTTCGCACATTCCCGAAGCGGAAATTATCATACAGAATTCTTTTCTGTTATTTAATTTTTTCGATTCTTCTGCATCTTTTATGAAAAATATATTTTTACCTCCGAATACGTCCACACCCGAACTTATTAAATTGTACGTTTCTTCGTCGTAACACTCGGGATGTAATCTGAAAATCTCCGTGGCGTTTACCGAAAGAGGACTGTCGATATAAACGGGAAAATCCGGTATCTCATTTAAGGATTTAAGTTTATTTATTGTATGGATTACCTCCTGTGTCCTTTCGACGCTGAATGCCGGCACGATTATTTTGCCGTATGTTTCGTACGCTTCCAGTATTACTTCTTTTAAATGTGCAGTCATTTTTTCCGCGTCTTCGTGTATCCTGTTCCCGTAAGTTGATTCGCAGATAAAATAATCTACATCCCCGATAAATTCAGGGTCTTTGAGTATTGGTAAATTTTTTCTGCCTAAATCTCCCGAAAAACCGAGTCTTACAGATTTTCCGTTCTCCGTAATTTCTAATGTGATTTGTGCGGAACCGAGTATATGTCCTGCCTCCGTGAATTTTACCGATACTTTGTTATCGAAACCGTCTATGTTAATGGGCATACTATACGGGATGGACTTAAAATGGGCAATTATCATTTTTGCTTCATTTATCGTGTATAACGGATTGAAAAGAGGCTCGTTATTTTTTTTTCTCTTTTTGTTTACAAATTCTACGTCTTTTTCCTGTATGTGAGCACTGTCCTGAAGCATTATCGAGCATAAATCCCGTGTAGCGGGTGTTGAATATACACTGCCTCTAAATCCTTTCATATATAAAGTCGGCAGATTTCCCGAATGGTCTATATGTGCATGTGATAATATTACACATTTTATCTCTTCGGGATTGTATAAAAATTTTCGATTCATCTGAAAAGATTCTTCTCTCCTGCCCTGAAATAATCCGCACTCGAGCAGTAATTTTTTTCCGTTGATTTCGAGCAGATGTTGTGAACCTGTTACGTTTCTCGCAGCACCGCAAAATTTTATTTTCATTTTCTGTTATTTGGATTTTGATACGAATGGATTGTTTTTTATATAAAATCTGTATTCAAATTCCGTTCCTCTGGTTATTCCGACCCTTTTCGCGGTTACAATATCAAAATTTTCATCTTTACCTTCGGCTATATATAATTTACTGCTTCTTAGACTTATTGAATTGAATTTACTGTCGATTCCGAATGAAAGACATAACTTAGCCGGTCCGTTAGTTAATTCATAAACTGACTTCGTTTTTCCGCGATTCTTTTTCATATATTCGATTCCCTCTATCGGCTCTGCCGCTCTTATTAAAACCGCACAACCTTTACCTTTTCTTTCTGTTACAATGTTGAAACAATAATAATTTCCGTAAATAAAGTAAATATAAGCAATTCCTCCTTTTTCAAACATTGGTTTATTTCGTTTTGTGATTCCGGGATGTGAATGGCTTGCAGGGTCAATTTTATCTATATATGCCTCGGTTTCGACTATTTTTCCCGCTAAAATTTTTTTTCCGTAATTTCGCACAATTGTTTTTCCAAGCAGCTGCCTGGCTACTTCTACGGTATTATTTAAATAAAAATCAGCCGGGAGTGGTTTAAATCGCATATTATTTTTTCTCTGATTTGAAAATACCTGATTATTTATATTTTATATATTCAAAAAATCATAATTTACTGAATTCTTTTTTTTGCATCTTTACAAAATTAATATTGCTATTTGATATTATTTTTCATAACTTTATAGTGTACACTAAATTATTATAATAGTTTAGTTGTTACAAATAATGCCTGAATTACAGGCAGAAAGAGGAAATATGAAATGCAAATTAAATATTTTGCTCATTTTTCTGATTTTTCCTCTGTGCGCAAATTCGGAATGGGAACAAACAAATGGACCTCTGGGGGCTACGGTTTACTCTCTTGCGTATGATGGCTCAAATATTTATGCAGGTACTTTAATTACAGGTGTCTATCGCTCTACTAACCTTGGTCTTACCTGGACTCAAACTTTATTAAATGATAAGACAGTATGGTCGGTTGCAGTGTGCAGCGGGCATATTTTTGCCGCTACCGGATGGGATGGTATATGGATTTCGGATAATTTTGGTATGTCGTGGTACCGTGGAGGTCTGAACAATCAATATGTCAACACGATTGCAGTATACGGTACAAATATTTATGCAGGTACATATCAAAACGGTGTTTGGATTTCGACAAATTACGGATTAACATGGTCACAAACGTCGCTGTCTAACAGAACAGTTTATTCTATATCCTCTTATGGAAATTATATTTATGCCGGTGTATGGAATTACGGTGTGTATCGTTCTGCCGATAACGGTTTAACCTGGACTCAAACTTCTCTCAATAATCAGAGCATTTTATCACTTGCTGCTCTGGATAATTATGTATTCGCCGGCTCAGCTTATTATGGTGTAATATATTCTACAAATTATGGAACTACCTGGCATCAATCCGGATTAAATAATGTTCCTGTGTATTCACTTACTTTCACCGATAATAAACTTTTTGCCGGAACAAACGGATACGGTATATATGTTTCTCCAGATTATGCAGTTAGCTGGTATCCGACAACAGTGACGGAAAAAAATATAAGGTCTTTAATCTCATTTAACGGGTATATGTTTGCAGGTACTGAAGAATTTGATATCTATTTTTCTATAAACAGCGGCTCGAATTGGTACAGGTCAGGTCTCAATAATTTAACAATTCTTTCTTTGACTTCACTTGGTAATATTGTTTTTGCAGGTTCGGATTCCCATGGATTATATCGGACTTTCGATAATGGTATAACCTGGGATAAACTTAACACCGGGAATTTAATTGTTAATTGCCTGTTAACTTATGGAAATAATATTTTTGCGGGGACAAAATTTTATGGCGTCTATGTTTCTAACGACAGCGGTATTTCATGGCAGCAAATAGGATTAAATAATAAAACAATATTGTCTCTTGCAAAAAAAGGAAACGAAATATTTGCGGGAACGGATGCTTACGGAGTATTTCGTTCAACTGATAACGGACAGAATTGGATTCAATCCGGTTTAAATAATAAAGCTGTATATTCGATAACCTCACTCGGTCAATATATATTTGCCGGAACCTGGAACTACGGCGTACTGCGTTCGACTAATAGCGGCATTACGTGGTATCAAACTGATCTCGATTATCAGGTCGTTACTTCTTTAACTACACTTGGCAATGTTATTTTTGCAGGTACGTGGTATGACGGTTTATATGTATCTGAACATAACGGCAGGAACTGGCAGAAAACTCCTTTGAATACTCTTTATATTAATTCCATTGTCACATACAGTACTAATGTCTTTGCAGGAACTAAAAGCGGAGTTTATTTATCTACAAATACAGGTTCAAGCTGGACTCAAACATGTAAAGACATTATTCCCCTGAATATCCAGTCTATGATGATAACAAATGGTTATGTGTTTGTTGGAACAATTAACTCTTCAGTGTGGCGTAGATTATATTCGGATATTATCGGAATCGGTAATTCAAATACCGAAGTGCCCACAGAGTTTTCGTTATATCAAAACTATCCAAATCCGTTCAATTCAATGACAAATGTTAAATTCCAAATGTCAAATGCAGGTAATGTATCTTTAAAAATATATGATGTTTTAGGAAAAGAGGTTACTACGCTTGTTAATGAAAGATTTCAGCCGGGGACATATCAGATAAGTTTTGACGGCAGCGGATTGCCGAGCGGAGTTTATTTTTACAGACTTACTGCAGGGGAATTCACAGCAGTGAAGAAAATGGTTTTGATACGTTAACGACATTTGCTCTTTAAAAATACTAATATATTAAAGATATTATGGCACTTACTGATGTATATACTATAATATTATTTTAAAATATAATGACATTACGGAATATTATATTATTTTTTGTATTAAGCCCGATTTGTGCTTATAGCCAATGGTTTACACAGACTTCCGGTACATCAAGGCATCTTTATGGAATGGATGTAGTTGATCCTAATGTAGTATATTGTGCCGCTGAATTAGGTACAAATGTAAAAACTACGAACGGTGGTACAAATTGGTTTAATATTCCACCACCTACAACAGGTGATGATTACGGAGATTGTTCATTTATCAATATTAATACTGGAGTATTTGTAGGTCCTGGAGGTATACTAATAAGAACAACTGACGGAGGTAATAGCTGGGCTATTATTTTTCACCAGTTATCGGGACTAATAGATGTTCAATTTGTAAATTCAAATTGGGTATATGCTTGCGGAACATCAGGTGTAATTCGTTCTACAAATGGAGGATTAAATTGGATTTTATTAACCAACTTTAGCCAATTAGTTGGCAGAAAATTATTTTTTACCGATTCATTAACCGGTACACTTGTCGGTTTGAATGGTTTTATAATAACAACGACAAATGGTGGAATAAATTGGACACAACGATATATGATGCTACCAGTGCAGTTTGCGGATAGTAGTCTTTATGATATTCAATATATTAATTCAACAACAGGATACATAAGTGGGAATTTAGGCATCGTTGTTAAAACTACAAATAGTGGCGTGAATTGGTCATACTTACCCACTGGCACAATAACTCAATTTCCAAGTCTTTATTTTATAAATGAAAATATTGGATATTTAGCAGGAACAGCAGGTAGATTATTTAAGACTACAAATGGAGGAGTGAACTGGATTCAGCAGACTGTAGGTGTAACTGATTCATTCTATGATTTAGAATTTATTAATTACAACACAGGTTGGATCTGTGGACAAAATGGAAGAATATTAAAAACAACCAATGGAGGTTCAACATGGATAAAACCGATTAACACGGAGGTTCCGGGAAGTTATAAATTATACCAAAACTATCCAAATCCGTTCAATTCAATGACAAATGTTAAATTCCAAATGTTAAATGCAGGGAATGTATCTTTAAAAATATATGATGTTTTAGGAAAAGAGGTTACTACGCTTGTTAATGAAAGATTTCAGCCGGGGACATATCAGATAAGTTTTGACGGCAGCGGATTGCCGAGCGGAGTTTATTTCTGCAAATTGGAATCAGGTGATTTCTCTGCGGTTACAAAAATGATATTACTCAAATAACGACATTTACTCTTTCAAAAATACTAATATATTAAAGATATTATGGCACTTACTGATGTATATACTATAATATTATTTTAAAATATAATGACATTACGGAATATTATATTATTTTTTGTATTAAGCCC
>Ga0208047_1000258_pt1 | contig 19594 bp, 15 predicted proteins | sample Kivu_220m_FD_184162 | JGI IMG/M metagenome (GOLD analysis project Ga0208047, IMG submission 184162) | Freshwater microbial communities from Lake Kivu, Western Province, Rwanda to study Microbial Dark Matter (Phase II) - Kivu_220m (SPAdes)... | ecosystem: Environmental > Aquatic > Freshwater >...
CCTCCGGCAAGCGGGTCTCTCAAGCCACCGAGATCGTCGTCCCCGCCGGCGCCGCGGACAAGTACGAGATCGTCAAGAAGTAACCCAGAGGGATGAATTGATTATTCATTCAAAGAAATTTTTCTGTTTTGTTTTTCTGTTGTCCCTTATCTCTACGGGCTCGCTATTGTTTGCCCGGTCGCAACGTCCGGCAAAAATCGACAAAGTCAAGGAATTCGGCAAAGGAAAGCTTAGGATTATCGAAGGTATCCCGTTTTTAAAACTGTCGGGCACGTATTATGAAATGGGCCTGCAGTATGGGACGTTGCTCAAAGATGAATTTCAAGAGATTTATCGTGAACTGATCCCGTATAAATCGGAAATCCTGGCGAAACAGCCGAATGATTTGCCTCGCCAATTAGAAAAACTCACATCCGAGAAATTCATTCAACAAATCAAAGGCATGTCCGATGGATCGGGTGCGCCTTACGTTGACCTGCTTTTGGCGGCATACTTCGGAGTTTTGGAGCGCGGAGGATGTTCTTCGATACTCGCGAAAATAAACGACCCTAATGGGTTGCGCTTGCTTCATGGCCGAAACCTTGATTATGGAAAAGGGATGGGGAAATATCCGATCGTCATTGAGTATCAACCCGCCGGGGAATTCAAACACCTGGCCATCGGGATTATGGCCTCGGCGGGTTTGTCTGAAGGAATGAACGAAAAAGGAATTACGGTCTCCGGCAACTCGGCTCCTGGCGATCTTAAAAATCATTCGATTCAAAATACATCCCCGGATATCAAATTTCGAGAAATATTAAGTTCCTCCTCTTCCTTGAAAGACATCGATGAGCGGATGAAAGGATACGCGTGCGATGCGGGAAATGTTTTTACCCTTGGAAGCGGTTATGAAAATGACGGGATCATCTATGACCTGAATTATGGGAACGTGAAAAGGAATTATTATAACGGCCAAAATCATCTCTTCGCGACAAACGGCTATGTCCATCAGGATCTGAATCCGGAAAGAGATGATCTGCGATATCAGATCATTGCGAGTTATGTGAAGGACGGCCGAGTCAATTCGGTCGATGGAATGATGGAACTTTTATCCGACCCGGGAACATCATTCGGCGTGAACAATTCCAGCACAATTCATTCCGTGATATTTGATCCCAAGAATAAAACGGTTTATCTGGCCTTCCATACAAAGTTCGCCGCCTGGAGCCAATGGCTGAAATTTGACTGGGAAAAAGACCTGGCGACCGTCTATAGAGAAGCCGAACAAAAAAAACTTCAACGAACCAACGTTGCGGAATTGAGGGAGGTTCATATCGTCGGGGCGTACTGGAACGGGAATCTTCCGGTCATGGGTGGCGGGCCAAAATCCAATGAACCGATTTTTTGGCTTGAAATAAAAGAGTGGCTGAAGGAAAAAAATGTTGAACAACTCGCAGAATATCGGGAACGCGCGTCAAAAGAACTCACGTTAAGAGCCAAAGACAAACCGGATGTCAAAGCCGTTATGACTCGGGGCATGATAGCCAAGGAAAATTTTCGAGGATTCATGTTTAAAATTAATGAAGAAGATATCCCAAAACTGGAACCGAATATTCCTTATGCCATCCATTTTGAAAACAAGAGCGCCGTTTATCGGTGGATCGTGGAAAACGGAGTGAACCTCACAAAACCTGCCGTTAAATAGATAGCCCTCTTGCCGATGATCCGGTCCGCGACGGCACGGTCTGCAAGGAAAGCCCCGACGTTCGTCTGAATATCTTCAGATAGGAAGCTCAAGATGAGGAGGCGAAGATGAAAGACATGAAAAGGCCGGCGGTGATTTTGGGCCTTATCCTGCTCTGGGCTCCTCTCGCCGCCCAGGACGGCAGATTCTCCGGGCGATGGATCATGAATCGGGACAAAACGCAAATGCCGCAGATGCGGGACAACACGATCGAAATCTCCCAGGCCGAAGGCGTCCTCCATTACCGGCATACGGTGAAGGATTCCCAGAATGTCTGGGTGACCGAAATGTCGCTAACGGCGGACGGTCGAGAGACGACGTGGACGGATTGGAACGGCACGCGGCTGAAGTGCTCCGGTGTCCTCCGAGGCGGGATGTTCGTTCTCGCCTACGAAAGCCGGCAAAGACGGGGCGAAAAATGGGTCATTCTCGAAATGGAGGACGTGCACTCCTTGTCCGAGGATGGGAACGCCTTATTCGTCGACCATACGGAAGGCTGGGAGGGCAAGAAAGGAAAATATCCGCGTCCCTTGGTGTACGACAAGCAAACCGAAGCCGCCGGGAAAGTCCAGGACACAAAGAAAAGCGCCGATTCGGAATTCTTCTCAAAGGCACAGCTCATCGAGGATTCCCGGCAGCTTTTGGGCTATCTGGAAAATATCCATCCCGACCCCTATCGCTACAGCGGCGGCAAAGTGGCCTTCCACCGCCGCTTCCAGGACATCCTTCAGTCCATTCCGCCGCAGGGAATGGCCAAGGACAATTTTCTCCGGCTGCTCGCGCCTTTCGTCGCCGCCATTCGGGATGGACATACGGTCCTCCTGAGGTCTCGCGATGATCAAGCCGCCGGCGCTCTGCCGCTCTCCCTTGCCTCTATCGAGAAATGCCTCTATGTGGACGGCGTTCCATCCGAAAAGGAGAAGATTTGGCTGGGAGCCAAACTCCTCTCCATCGAAGGGATTCCCTTTGCCGAAATGCTCGAGAGGATGCCCAACCTGTTGGGGATAGAGAATGACGCCCATGGCTTGATGATGCTGAACGTTTTTCTCGGCCGGGCTCCCCTCCTGAAGGAGTTATTACCCGAATGGCGGGATCCTTCGAATCTTCGTATCCGGCTCGAGCTGGCCGACGGCAAGACCTGGGACGGGAGCTTCCCTCTTCGAGACAAGAACCCGCCTCCCCTCGTCCGCGCCGCCTCGAAGCTCGAGGTTCCGTCGATGGAAAAGACTCAATTCGATTACCTCTTCCTGACGCCGGACAAGAAAACGGCCCTGCTGAAAATCGACGGTCTGGGGGCCTACAGGGAGAGGTGGGAATCGGAGGGAAGGGGCCGGGATGTCACCAAGGACCTTGCCCTCGTTTATCAACAGATCTTGAAGCGGGAAGCGCCGGCCGACCCCGCGGCCGCCCTGGCCGGCATCCCATCGGCGGTTGAAATGTTCCGGCGGCTCTTTGCCGAGATGAAAGAAGCGGGAACCGAAACCCTGATCATCGACCTGAGCCGGAACCCGGGCGGCAATTCCCTGATGGCCGACATCCTGACCTATTTTCTCTACGGAACGCAGAAGGTGGCTCAGATCGTCACGGAAGAGCGGAGCGCCAAGAAATATTCGCCTTATTATTTTTCAGCCTTTCCGGCACGGTCGATCGATGACCTCAATCGCCAATACGCCGAAATTCAGTCCTATCCCCTGACGGAAAACGACTATGACTTCGGAGAAGACCGCTTCAAGGATCTTTTTCGGACCGGAAAGCTCGACCTCGCGACGGGCATGGCGCTCAAATTCTCCGACACCCCCACCTTTCTCGCCGAGATCAAGAGCGGCGCCTATTCCGGGTATTACACTCCGAAAAAGGTCATCGTCACGACGAGCCACGAGACGTACAGCTCGGGATTCACGATGTTGAGATATCTCTATAAATCGGGAGCGACGGTCGTCGGCAGTGCGTCGGCGCAATCGGGGAACGGGTTCGGCAACAGCACCCCGGCGACGCTCAGAAACACCGGCATCCGACTCATGATCTCGAAGGACGCGTATATCGTCTTCCCCGAAGAGCCGGACAAACGAAAACAGATCATCCCCCATCACGAGTTGACGTATGAGACGCTCAGAGGCTACGGATTCGACCCCAACGCCGTGATTCTCTATGCCCTCGAGCTCGTGAAAACGAAATAGCCGTCAGTGAAATCATTTCCAGCGGGTCAAGACCGGCGGGATGAGGGCCAGGAGGCTGAAGACGACCCAGAGGATCATCAGCGGCAGGAACCATTTGGCCCACTTGTCCCAGCGCAGCTTGGCCAGGCCGAGAACGCCCATCGTCACTCCCGAGGTCGGGAGGATGGGGTTGATGTACTCGGCCAACTGGAAGGCGAAGACGGAGGTCTGGCGGGAGATCCCAACGAGGTCGCCAAGAGGGGCCATGATCGGCATGGTCAACGCCGCCTGGGCGGTCCCCGAGTGGACGAAGAAGTTGATGACGCTCTGAGAGGCAAACATCAGCTGGGCGGAAAAAACCGGATGGACCCCGGCGATGAGCCGCGACATGGCGAAGAGGGTCGTGTCGAGGATCTTGCCGTCCATGGCCACGACGAGGAGGGCCCGGGCGCAGCCGATGATCAGGGCCGTGTTGACCATGTCCTTGGCCCCGCCGACGAACGCCCGGGCGATGTCGTCGCCCTTGACCCGGCCGATGACCCCGCCGATGAGGCCCAGGGCCAGGAAGAGGCCGGCGATCTCCTCGATGTACCACTTGTATTTGAGAATCCCGACGACGAGGAGGACGAGGCCGAGGAGAAAGAGGAGCAGGACGGCCTTGTGGCGGACGGTCATCCGGACCCGGTCGGCCGGCACCGCGTCCAGGGCGAACTCCCGGCGGCGCTCCTGGTCCTCGTCGAATGTCGGGCTGAGCTTCGGATTCCGCCTCACCCGAGCGGCGTAAAGCATGACGACCGCGACGGCGATCGCCGTCCCCACGGCCCAGATGACGAGCCGGTAGCCCAGGCCCGAATAGAGCGGCAGCCCAGCGATCCCTTGGGCGATGCCGACGGTGAAAGGGTTGAAGAACGCGCCGGCAAATCCCGAGGCCGCCCCGACGAAGGGAATGGCCACGCCGACGATCGTGTCGTAGCCGAGCGATAGGGCCAGGGGGACGAAGACGAGGATGAAGGGCATGGTCTCCTCGCACATCCCGAAGACGGCCCCGCCGAGCGAAAAGACGACCATCGTCACGGGAATGAGGAGCGTCCGGAGGGCGCCGCTCGTCCCGAACTTGGCGGCCAGGGTCTGGATCCCGGCGTTGACCGCGCCGGTCTTCTCGACGACGGCGAACACCCCGCCCATGATGAAGACGAAGGCGATGATCGCCGCCGCCTCGACGAATCCCTTGAGGGGCGAGATGAAAAGCGCCCCGAGGCCTTGCGGCTCCCGGGTCGTGAACTTGAACGTCCCGTCGACCGGGACGAGCCGGCCGTCCTTCTCGACCCTTTGATACTCGCCGCCGGGGACGATCCAGGTCGCGATGACCGTCAGGACGACCATCGCGTAGATGAGGACGAGAGTGTGCGGGAGGCGGGGCGCGCCGAGCTTCATCGGGATTTGTCCGAAGAGGCGGAGCCGGCGAGATCGAAGGCGTCACCGGGGAGGAGGACGTGCATCCGCAGTCCGGTTCCGCCGATGGCGTCGGGGTCGCGGCGCGCGATATGGGCGCCGCGGGCGTCGAAAACGATGACGTTCCGCCGGCCGATGACCTCGAATCTCGTCCCTCCGGAGACGATGACGGCCGTGGACTCGTCGATCCCGATGCCGGGAAGCTCCGGATGCTCGAGGACGAGGGTGATGAGGCGGTTGTGGCGCTTGCGGGTGGCGAAATGCTGGTCGACGATGGCCGCCTTCCACAGGCCCAGGCCGCGGGTCGTGACGATGTTCCCGGCCTGGATCGTCTCGAACTCGCGGCCCTCCTTGACCTCGCGCTTTTCGTCGCCGGTGATCATGATCTCGCTCATGATCGCCGCCCCGGCGCTCGTTCCTCCGACAACGGCTCCCTTCTCGTAGATCTCGAGGAGCTTTTCATGGAGCGGGGTGTCGAGCAGGATGTCCGTGACGCGCGACTGGACTCCGCCCGAGAACCAGACGCCGCCGGCGCCTTCGAGGATTTTTCCGCTGTCGGCGGCCAGGGCCTGCTCCCGGGTGACGTTGTGGACGGCGACGTCCTTGGCCCCGAGTTTGCGGAGCTCCTCGGCCTGCTCGGGGCCGACCGTCTGAGGCTCGGCGCTAGCCATGGGAAAGACGACGATCCGCCCGCCGGGGGCGAGGTCGACGAAGCGCTCCATCATCTCCTGCGGGCGGCTCCCCCCGCCGATGATGAATAGATGTCCCTTAGGCGCTTCCTCTGAGGCTACGGGAGCCAACGCGCCCGCCGGACTTGCCGAGACGTCATAAGACGAGGACGACAGAACGAGGACAGAGCTTATGGCGAGGATGATCCGGCAATTTGTCATGGAATTAAATCCTTTGACTAATCGGAATTCGCGCCCGACGGGCCGCCGGCTCGTCAGCGGACGATATCGGCGAAGTCCTCGGGGAGCGTTTTCTTGGGATTTTCGATGATCCGCCCGATCTCCCGGCCGTCCCGAAGGAAGATGAACGTCGGGACGCGTTCCACTTCCCGCTCCTCGACGTAATACTTGACGCTCCGGTCGGCCTTCCGATCGACCGTGAAGTAATTCACGGCCATCCCGGGGCTCTCGAGGGCGTCGATGATCTTGATGAACCGCGGGACGTTGTGGCGGGAATCGGAACACCACGTGCCCAGGTAAACATCGATCGTCAAGTCCCGGGCCCCGGCTCGGAGGATGTTCAGCACCTCCGCGTCCACGACAAAATTGTCGTATTCAGCCTGCCATTCAGGGGCCGTCTTCAAAATGGCCGCCGGATCGATCCGATCCATGTCCCCGCCCGCTCGCGGGCCGATCGAGAACGCTAAACAGACGATGCCCGTAAGCGCTCCTAATATTTTGGTCATGGCCTCGCTCCTTCCGGTCAAGTCTCGAGAAGAAGAATGCTTTGGACACCCGGCATTATCCGTCAAATGCCGGGGTTCGAGCAAGGATTCATGGATGTCCGCAAGGGTCGGAGCGATCCCTTAAAAGATCGGCGAGCTTGGCCGACATCGCTTCGAAATGGGTTCCCGGCCAGAAGACGCGCCCGCAGGACGGGCAGCGGGCGAATTCGCCGGCCGTCTCGAAGACGAACGCGGGAACGAGCTTCGCCGCCTCCTGCCTGGAGATCTCCTTCAGGGCGACATTGCATTCCAGGCAGCGGCTGTGGGGACGAACGGCATCCCGGAGGCGGAAATCGTCCACGACCTGCCGGACCTGATCTTCCCACTCTTCGCTCTCGATGAGGAGAAAGGCCAAGCCTTTGGCTCGCTGGAGGAGCGCCCGGTCGCGGGAGAGGAGGGTCCGCCCTTCGCGCCGGGCAAGGGCAAGGAGGTCGTCGTCCTCGGCCCGGGGTGAGTAGGCCGCGTCGAAGCCGAGGATGCGAAGCCATTTGGCCAGCTTCCCCAGCATGACGTCGACGGCGAATGTCACAGGCGTATAAAAGCAGTGGTGGACGTTGGGGGATTCGAACCCCCGGCCTCAGCGATGCGAACGCTGCGCTCTCCCAGCTGAGCTAAACGCCCACGAGGAAGCCGCATTTTATCATGTTTCCGGCCCGCGTTCTAGAGACGGCCGCGGAAGAAGCGCCGGACCCAGGAGAAGAAAAGGCCGACGTAGCCGTCGTAGATCAATCCGGGGCGGAAAAGAGGATTCACCACGCCGGCCTTGAGAAAGAGCCAGAGGACCAAATCCTTGTGCTTGGGGGGACAGCCCCTGATCCGACGGACCTTTTTCGCCCGCAGGCTCCCCTCGACGGCGGAGCATGTCCCGACGATGAGAACTCTGTCGGCCGTGACGTCGCCTTTGTAGACTCCGATGACGACGGTCCAGGCGGGGAGCTTCGCCCAGAGGCGCGGCTTGCGGTCCTTGATCATGTACAGCCAGTCGAGAAAAACGCCCTGGCAGCCGCCGGTGCAATACGGGTCGCCCGCCAGGACTTTGAAGCCCGTCCGAACCTCGTCCACCCGGATGAAACCGACTTCCCAGCTTCGAGTCCGCTCCCGGATTTTGTCAAGGCCGATGTCGCCGCCGATTTCGACGTCGGCCAGGTCGAGAGAGCCGTAGCCGCGGTCGGCCGCCTTTTGGAGATGGCCGATCCCGCGCGGGTCGAGGTGGAAAATATGGGCGCAGACGACGTCGTGGGCCAGGGGATGGTCGGCCAGGATGACGAGCCCGAGATGCCGCCCGGGCTGGGTGAACTGGTTTCCCCCCATGGCGATCTCGACGGCGTCCGTGGCGATGAAGTCCGGATATCCGGCCTCGAGGAGGTCGACGATCTTGTCGTCGAGAAGGTGGTTATGGTTCCACATCCTTTGCCGGTCGCGGAGGATTCCGATGTTGAGCTTGAGGGCGGCGGTCAGGCCGTGGACGAGATAATTCGTCTTGAGCTTGGGGGCGTAGATCAGGAAATCCCGGTCGACGATTTCCGGCGCGGTCGTGATCGTCTCGTGGACGACGCCGCGGGCGAGGCGGATTTTTCTCTTGGCCGCCTCCTCGACCGGAAGGACCCGGACGGAATGGGTCCGCCGGAGCCGATAATATCCGGCCCGGCGGAACATCCGCGAGGTCGGGACGCCGGCCCCGCACTTTTCGACGATCGTGATTTTATGCTCGGACGGCGGGAGCGACTCGACCGCCCGGAGAAGGCCGTCCATGAACTCCGGACGGGTGTATCCCGAGGGGGCGACCTTCGGATGAGCCATGACGATGTTGGGCTTAATCGTGACCCGGCCGCGGACCCGACCGGTCAAGCCGAGCTCGTCCAGCCCCTCGCGGATGATTCGTTCGATGACCGCCGGATCATAGTCCGGGCAGTTCCTGAGAATGACCTTGGGCTTCCCTTCCCGCGTGCTTCGACTCACGATGGTCCTATTTTCTACTTTGAAAAGGCCCTTTCGTCAAGATAAAAAGAGAAAATCAGATATCCAGCTTCATTTTGGCCAGGAGTTTCTTGAAACGCGGATCGGCGGCAATCGCCGAACAGAACATTTCGGTGTAGACGTGGATGAAACACATCAAGATGTCGCGCTCCTCGTGCGCCTTGTCGAGGTATTCGAAGGCCAAGTCAAGATTCCCCAGACTCCCGGCCAGCCAGGCGAGGCTCACGGCCGAAACATTCTTGACCGTCTTTTTGGCCTCGATCATCTCCTCGAGGATTCGCGCCGCTTTATCCCGATCTCCCTTTCTCGAAAGGATGATGCCGTGCACCCCCTCCATCCAGCCGGGCGGAGCGAACAGCTTTTTCCCTTTCTCCAAAGTGTCGTCGGCCTCGTCGAGATCCCCCTTGAGAAAATAGGATACCCCCCCATGAAAATAAGCCAGGCCCATGTTGGGGTCGATCTCCAGGGCCTTGACAAATTCCCGTAAGGCCTCGTCAGGCTTTCCCACGGACCAGTGCAGACCGACCGACCAGCCGTAATAAAGAGGCATGAGGGGATCGAGTTCCAGGGCTTTTTTGATCGCCAGGAGCGCCTGGTCAAACTGCCTCCTGTTCAAGAAGAACCAGCCGCGCGTGCCATGGGACATGGCGTCTCCCGGATTCAGAGTGAGGACTCGATCGAAGCTCCGGCCCGCGCTGTCCCAATCCCACTCGAACCAGAACGCCAGCGCGGCCGCGACCGCATGGGCCTCGGCCAGGTCTTCATCCAAGGACAAGGCTTTCTGGAGGGCGGCCTTGGCCTTCGGCCACATCTCGGCCGGAGGGGCTAGATTCATAATCCCCAGGGCCGCAAAGACGTTGGCCATGCCCGCATAGGCCAGGGCGAAATTCGGGTCCCTGTCGGCGGCTTCGCGGAAAAAATTCAGAGCCTTTTCGTAGGATTCGGAGCTCGGCCTAGCATAGAAATAGAGCCCCTTGAGATAGAGACTGTAGGCCTCCGGGTCGTCGGTCGACCTCTTTCGAAGAGCCGTCTTTTCTCCGACCCGCAAGGCCACCTTGAGGCTTTCGACGATGGCCGCGGCGATCTCATCCTGGATGGCGAAGATGTCGGCCATGTCCCGGTCGTAGCGCTCCGACCAGAGATGGAAGCCGTCTTCGACGTTGATGAGCTGGGCCGTGACGCGCAGCCGGTTGCCGGCTTTCCGGACGCTGCCTTCGAGCACGGCCTTGACGCTCAGCATCCGGCCGATCTCCCGGATGTCGAGGTTCATGCTTTTCAGGGCGAAGGCCGACGTGCGGGCCACGACCCGCAAATTCCGGACGTGGGCCAGGGCATTGATCAGCTCCTCGGCGATCCCTTCGGCGAAATACCCCTGGTCTTTCTCCGGGCTCATATCGGCAAAAGGGAGAACGGCGATGGAAGGCGCGGCCTTCGGGACGGCTGCGGAGGAGACAGAAGCGATCTTGGCGAGGTCGACCGACTTAAGGTCGCGAATCAGAGCCTCCGCATCGGGATAGCGGTCGAGAGGATTGTTCTTGAGACATCTCTCCAGGATCTTCACGACCCCGGATGGAATATCGTCTCGCAGGGAGGTGATAGGCTTGGGCTCGCCGTGGACGATCGTCTGGATAACCGCCTGTTCATGCCCCCCCTGAAAGGGGCCGCAGCCGGCCAGCATCTCGTAGAGCAGACAGCCGAACGACCAGATGTCGGTTCGGTGATCGAGCTTCCGGCCGAGTGCCTGTTCTGGCGACATATAAGCCACAGTCCCCATCACGACGGACGTCCGGGTCAGGTCGGCGGCGCCCTCAAGCCTGGCCAGACCGAAATCCATGATCTTGGCCAGGCCCTTGGCCGTGAGCATGATGTTGGCCGGCTTGATATCACGGTGAATGACGCCTTTGCGATGGGCCTCCCCCAGCCCCTCGACAACCTGGACGGCGATGTCCAGGGCTTCGGCGACCGCGAACGGCTTTTGGGCGATCCTCGCTTTGAGGCTCACTCCGTCGATATAGGCCATGGCGATATACATCTGTCCGTCGTGCTCATCGACTTCATGGACCGTACAGATGTTGGGGTGGTCGAGGATGGCGGCCGCCTGGGCCTCGCGGACGAAGCGCTCTTTCGCCTCGGGGGATTGCGAAAACTCGAAGGGCAGGAGCTTCAAAGCGACCGGCCGGCGGAGCTTTGTGTCCTCGGCTTTAAAGACAATGCCCATCCCGCCCCGTCCGATCTTCTCGCCGATCCTATACTTGTCGGCGAAGAGCGTCCCTTTTTTCAACGCCGGAGGGGGCGCGGCGCAAGTTTGGGTAAATGCCGGAACGTCCTGCTTGCGTTTCATATCCTCTGCCCTTGCTTCATAGATATATGTTGCGCCAGGCATGATGTCAACAAGAGAAAGATGGTAGAATAATCCCGGTCTTCGCCGAGGCTGAATTGGACGGAAAGATCCTCTATCCAACCGAAAAGGAAGGGGGAACCACATGACCATCCGGAATTTTCGGAAATGCACCGGATTCGCCCTCATCATCGCCCTCGCCGCGCTGAGCTTCCAAAGCTGCGCGACGCTCGAGGACCTGGCGGGAGCGCTCATGAACCTCCAGCGGCTGAAATTCAAGCTGGGGGCGGTTCATGACTTCTCGGTCCTTGGCATTCCCATCGGCGCGAAGACAAGCCTCAAGGATTTCTCCTACGCCGACGGCCTGAAGCTTTTCGACGGATTCCGGTCCAAGCGTCTTCCGGCCGAGTTCGTCCTCGACATCCTGGCCGTCAACCCTAACGACGGGACGGGCGGCAGCCGCCGGACGGTCTCGACCCTGACCAGTCTCGAATCGCGCCTTCTCATCGACGGGACGCCGACGATCACCGGCAACATCGACCAGCCGGTCGAGATCCCGGGGACGGGCCAGGAGACGGTCATCGCCATCCGCCTCGGGATCGACCTCTACGAGTTTTTCGGGAACAAGGGATACGAAGAGATCATCGGATTGGCCCTGGCCCTCGGCGGCCGAGGGGGAGACTCGACCCGGCTTTCGCTCGACGCCCAGCCCCGGGTCACGACGCCCATCGGCCCGATCACCTACCCCGGCCGGATCACGATCGTCAGCGCGGAGTTTCGTTAATCCCGGCCTCGGGCGTTTTCTCCGAATCGCTCGTCCTCAACGACACGGGGCCTAATCTGGGCCATCCCCTTCCTAGCGTCTCTCAATAGGACTCTCTCGACTGAAGAACCTCGTCCGGAAGGCGCCCCGGCCCGTGGTCGCGACATAGAGGTAAGCGTCATCCTTGTTGATCTCCAGCTCGATGACGGGAGCGAGGGGCAGGCCGGCATTGAAATCCTCCCAAGCCCAGGTTCCGTCGGATTGCCGTTTCCCCTTTTTGACGCCGTTGTAAGTCCCGAGATAGACGACTCTCTCGCCGATGGGGGCGGCAATAACGGCCGTCGCCCTTTCCTCCTCGAGAAGGTTGGCCGTGATGTCCTCGGATTGATAGGTCCCGTCGGCTTTTAAGGACAGCATCCAGACCTTGCCCTGGGTGAGGCCTCCCCCCCCATAGGTCATGGGATCATAAGCGACTAGAACATTGCCGTCCCGGTCGACGTGAATGTCGGTCGGCCAAGAGGCGAGCGAATCGACGGAAGACGAGGAAATGACGGCAAAGTCGTTTCTGGCTTCCTTCTTGCTTAAAAGCACTTCCCCGGAATCCGCCACGGCATAGAGTTTGCCGCTGCCGTCGTAGCATGTCCTGATGATGTTGCCGTATCGCTCTTTTTCCAGAGCCTTCGTCCAGGCGACGCCCTTGTTCTTTGTCACATAAAGGTCATCCGCGCAGATGGCCAGCTCTTGAGGATTGACGGGGTTGATGTCCGCGCTGGGCACCGTGATACCCCCCGTATTTTCCAGGCCGCCGTTCGCGGCGTGATATTCCCACACCGCCGGAGGCTGAGGCCTTCCGCCTCCCCGCACCGGGTTTTCCCTTTTGACCACGTATCGCGCCCACGAATTGGCGAATTGGGTCATGGCGTAGATTTCCGTGTCGTCCTTCGGGTTGACAAGCGTCGTCCCCCCGTCTCCTCCTTGAAAATTCCACCAATTCGCGCTGCCAAAGGTCGAGATCGAGCCGTTGTCCTGCGTCCCTCCGACGACCATCGAGGGATTGGTCGTGGAAACTCCGATGTCCCAGAACTCGACATTCGGCAGGTTGTGGCTCCAAGATTCCCAGGTTTTCGTCCTGTCCGAAGACCTGTAAATGCCTCCGTCGTTGAGGGCGAAAACGATATTATGGTTTGTCGGGTGAAAAACGAGGAAATGCTGGTCGGCATGAACTTGGGAGACGGCCTGGAAGCTTTGGCCGCCGTCGTTGGAACGGTAGATGTTGACCCCGCAGATGAATACCGTGTTCGGATCATCCGGATCCGTCCTCATGACATTGGCGTTTTCTCTCGGATTCCAGTCTGGAAGGGGCTGGAAGGAGGAAATTTTCTGCCAGGTCTCCCCGCGGTCCGTGCTCTTGTAAACGCGAACGGTGTAGGGCGTTGTCGAGGGTTGTTTGAAGGCCGCGTACATGATCCGGGGGTCTTGTTGATGAAGGGTGATTCTCCCGCTGTAGCCGTCGTTGGGAAGGTTGTTCGTGATGTACGTCCAGGTCTGGCCGCCGTCCAGGGATTTGGCGATCGTCGCCTGGGACGTGCCGTCGGGCGCAACGACCATGAAGATCCCTCGATAGTCTTTTTCGGCGAGGACGATGTCCAGCGGCTCTCCGGTCGTGACTCCGGCTTTTGCTCGAAACAGCTGGGTCCAAGTCCGGCATCCGTCCGTCGATTTCCAGAGCCCGGAGGCGTTGGTGGCGTAATAGACGCCGCGTTCATTCTTGTTGGGGACGAGCTTCGTATAGGACGCCTCGCCGTGGAAATCGGTGTTGATGACGACCCAGCCTTCACCGTAAGTTTCGGACCGGAAGATCCCCCCATGGCCTCCGTATTCGATGCCGATGGCGTAGACGAGTCCCTTTTCAAAGGGATCCGCGGCCAGCCCCAGGAATCCCATCGTGGGCAGAGAGTCGCCCACGGGGTGCCAGCTGCGGCCCCCGTCTTTGGAGCGCCAGATCCCGCAGCGGGTGGCGCTGGCGTACATGATGTCCGGGTTCTCGCAGTCAAACGCGAGTCTATGCAGCCGGCCGACCGCCGGATATCCCGCGTCGGTGTCCCACTCGCCTTCAATCCTTACGGGGCCGAGCGATTTCCACTGGCCGACTTCATCCTTTCGGGTGTCGCAGCTCGCCGTTCGGCTGTTGTTTCTCTCCTCGGTTTCGCGATGCTTGAGGTCATAATCGGCCCAGGCCGTGGCTTTCAAAACGTCGTGGCCGAGGGAAACATTCCATTGATAGGTGACGCTCTCTCCGGCCCGGAGCCCATTCTTTGTGTAGATTTGGACCGGCAGCGGCTCGGACTTGAGCCGGTCGGCCTCTCCTTCCAGCGTCACTTTGGTGGAAAAAGGGCCGTTCAGGTCGACGGCCGAGATGTTGGTCACCTCGAAGCTGATCGAATAGAGATGACGGAGAACTCCCCTCTCGCCCTCCTCGTCCCGCACGACCTGGACGCTCATCCGGGGGATTTTGAGGTCGGGAGCGTTCGTCGGGTGCATCTCATAGGCCACGGGCAGATCCTGCTCTTCCGGCCTCTGCCCGTCGTCGTCCTCCTCTTTTTTCCGGACGGGACGGGCTGGCCCGGAGGTTTCCTCCGGCTTGGCGCTAACCTCGAGGCGGTCATCGCCCGGCTGGACTCTCCAGTGAAACTTGAGTTGCTTCTCCTCGCCGGCGGCGAGTTCCTGAAGGCAGAGCCACTTGGCGGCCTTCCGGCCCAGGCGCAGCCTGAGCGGAAAATTCTTCACGGCCTTGGCCCCCGCGTTCTTGACGGTGAGGCTGGCCGTGGCCACCTCGCCGGGCTGAGGGTTCTGCGGGGAGAGGGCGACTTTCAGCACGCGGATCCTGGCCTCGGCGAGGTCTTTTCCCAAGACGATGACCTGTCGGTGCTGCATGTTGTTGCTCATGCTGATTTCCCGCAGCCCGCTCGAGTAGACCCAGGCCACGAGAAGGCACAGCCCGGAGGCGTCCGGAGTCCAGTCGAACGAAACATTGCGCTTTTCTCCGGGCTTCAAAGGCCCCACGGCCTGGACGCGGATTTTCTTGCCGTTGGCGCGCAGGGAAAGCGAGGAGGCTCGGGCCGGTTCCTCCCCCCTGTTCCGGACGGTGAGGAAGACCTTGGCGGCGGTCGCGGCCGTCGGCCTGACGGGCTCGATCCGGAGGTCCGTCGCTTCGAGGTCGGCCTGCAGATGGACCGGATTCTCGAGTTGTCTTTTGGCCGGCCTCGATTGAGGACGGCCGTCCATGAATCCCAGCAAAGCCACGGCGCAGACGACGAACAGAAGCCCTGCCACTCGGTTTTTTTTCATTGGATGTCTCCTCTCCCTTCAGGCCGGAATATTTTTTGTGGCGAATCGACGGACCTGGAAGAGGGAGGAAGCATAATGAGTTCGATCGATGAATGTCAAGGAGAGACGACGCCCATCGGCCCGATCACCTACCCCGGCCGGATCACGATCGTCAGCGCGGAGTTCAGATAATCCGGTCCCAGAGCCGCAAGCCGGGAACGTGGGCGAAATGGGCGTCGTAGGTGACGAGAACGGAGCCGGTTTCCATGGCTTGGGCCGCGATCCAGACATCGTTCGTCGGAATCGGCCGACCCGTTTTGCGCAGGGCGGCCCAAATGCAGCCATAGCAATCCGCCGTTTCTTCGCCCGCCGGGAGTAAAACGACGGACGGCTTGCCCAAGAAGGCGCTCAAGACCTTCTTGTTTTCCGCCTCATGCGTCCCGGCCTTGAATCCCGCCAGGAGTTCGCCGAGTACAAAAACCGGAAAATAGACTGTCTTGGCTCTGGACAAAGCCCCTAAGACTTCCCGATCCCCCATGACAAACCGCGTATAGGCGCTTGAATCGAGGATCATCTTGGTCACGACCAAGCCTCCGGGTCCACCATGTCCATCTCCGAAAGAAGAGCGGCCAATTCTTCGCCCGCCCTCCTGGAGAGAGCCCCGCACAAATCGTCGAACTCTTGAGTGGGCTTCGACTTGTCACTTTCGAGACCGAGAGATTCACCCAGCAGCTTTTTCATCGTCCGATTCACGCTCAGCCCGTATTCGGCCGATTTCTCCCGAATCCGCCTGGCCAACTCTCTATCGACCCCATGAATCGACATCGACTTCACGGCTCCTCCTATTCATCAAGTGATTCATTCGTATTCATATAATAGTTCATTCAGACAAAATTCACAAATCGGCCCCGTCCGTTCCTTTTTATCATTCGCCGACATATAATGGCGTCATGTCGTCATTCGAAAATCAGAACCGGTTGAAAAAAACAAAGAAAAATGCCATTTTTCTCATCACCGGCTTTTCCGTGCTTCTCACCTACTCCTGCCGGAATCAAGTCGAATCGGGCATCCTTCCCCAGAAAGACGCTCTGACCGTCGTCGTCACGGATTCGGGGCTGGGCGGGTTGTCGATCATGGCCGAGGCCGCCGCCCGGCTCAAGGAGCTCCGGATGTATCGGGAGGTTAATCTCGTCTTCGCCAACGCCCTCTTCTCGAACGAGAGCGGCTACAACAGCCTTCCCGACCGGGAGTCGAAAATCCGCGTCTTCGACCGCGCCCTGGCCGGCATGGCCGCCTTCGCCCGGCCCGACTTCATCCTCGTCGGCTGCAACACGCTTTCGGTCCTGACGGAGGATGTCCCGTTCGTTCGCGCCTCCGAGACGCCCGTCATCGGCATCGTCGACTCCGGAGTGGAGATGATCGCCCGCGCGCTGGCCGACAATCCGACCGCGTCCGTCATTCTTTTCGGGACGGAGACGACGATCGCCGAAGGGACGCACCGGGAAAAGCTTCTCGGCCGCGGCATCGCGGCGGACCGGATCATTCCCCAGGCCTGTCCCGAGCTGGCTGCTTACATCGAGAACGACTGGCGGAGCGAGGATACCGCCCTCCTCGTCGAAGCCTGTGTCGACGAGGCGCTCGGGAAGCTCGCGAACCCGAAAACGCCCGTTGTCGCCGCCCTCGTCTGCACCCATTACGGCTATGCCCTCGACCGCTGGACGCAGGCCTTCGCTTCCCGAGGGGCCGACCTCAAGGCCGTCCTCAATCCGAACCGGGCGATGCTCGACGCCATCTTCCCGTCCGCTTCGAAATCGCGCTTCGCCGAAACAAAAATCAACGCCCGCGTCATGTCGATGGTCGAAATCGCCGAGGGAAAGCGCTCGTCCCTCTCCGAATGGCTCGAACGCGTCTCTCCCGAAGTCGCCGCCGCCCTCCGCGGATACGAGCTGAAAATCGACCTCTTCGACCGGCAAGATTTCGTACCCTAAACGAAAGAAATGTCCGCCATGAAACGAATTCCCTTTGCCATCTTCGCCCTAGCCCTCGGCTTCGCGTTCCCGGCCGGCTGCCGGCGCGAGGGCCCACCCTCACCTTCCCAGGAGAAAGAGATGATCACGGTCTATCAATCATCGGTGGAGCCGGGGGATCCCCATATCTGCAGCGATTCCACGAACCGGCTGAGCCTGCTTTTTTCAGTCTATGAGGCTCTTGTCAAGATGAATCCCGCCGGCTCCTTCGAACCTTGCCTGGCCGAGAGATGGACCGTGTCGGAAGATGCCAAGACCTGGACGTTCGAGCTCCGGCCAAACGTGAGATTCCACAACGGCGAAACGCTCCGGGCCGACGACGTCGTCGCCACCCTGAAGCGAGTCCTCGATCCGGCGATCGGGGGGGCCTTTGGAACCCAGGGCGTCTATCTCAGCTATCTCGGGAACGCCGAAATTTTCACGCTCGACGAACGGAAGATCCGGATCGTCACCGGGGAACCCATGGCGGACCTCCTGGATCTCCTGGTCGCCATGCCCATCAGCCCGGCCGGCGCGCTCGGCCGGCTGCCCCATGAATACGTGGGCAGCGGCCCTTACAAAGTCCTCGAACAGGGCGCCGGAGTCATGACCCTGGAGGCCTTCGCTCCCTATTGGGGCGAAGGCCCGAGATACAAGCGGATCCGCTGGGTCGCCGAGGCAAGCCCGGAGAAGCGAGTCGACGCCCTCCTCGACGGGAGGGCGGACATCGTCGCCGGAGTCGAGGCGGAAGGGAGAAAGAGGATCCCGAGCCGCCAAGACGTTTCCCTCCATCGGCAGGAAAGCGGCTTGTGCATCATCTTCATGTTGAACTGCTTCGAAGGTCCCTGCCGGGACCGGCGCGTGAGGCGGGCGCTGAACCACGCCCTGGACGTTGAGACGATCATCGCCGAGGTCAAGCCCGGGGCGGCGACCCGGTTGAACGGCTTCCTGACCCCTCACCACTTCGGATACGACCCGGAGACTCCAGTCTACCGGCATGACCCGGCCGCGGCCCGCCGCCTCCTCGCCGAGGCCGGCTTTCCCAACGGGTTGAAACTCGGATTCGACATCCCTTCGACGATGCCCGACGAGGCGCCGCTTCTCGCGGAAATCATGGCCGGTCAGCTCGCCAAGGTCGGTATATCCGTCGAGATCACGGAGCACGCCGACCGGGCGGCCTACTCCGAAATGGTCCGGTCGAAGAATATCCGCGACGCCTGCTGCTTCGACTCGAGCCCGCGAAGCACCTACCGGGTTTTAAGGGAGAAGCTCCAATCCACCCTCCGCGGGCCGTGGTGGGAAGGGTACGAGAGCGAAGAGGTCAATACCCTCATCCTTCGGGCCCAGGCCACTCTCCCGGAAGACGAACGTCGGGCTCTTTACCGGCGGATCTACTCCATTGTCCGGGACGACGCCCCGTGGGTTTTTCTCTACCGGCCGACGAACTTCTGGGGGACCGGCCCCGCCCTGAAGGATTGGAAGCCCCGGCCGGACAGCCTTCTCATTTTCGATTGAACTCTTTCCGTAATAATTACGTAATAAATACGTAATAAATACGGGGACACATCACTTAACTGTCCGAAAACGGACAATTAAGTGATGTGTCCCCGTATTCTTTGCTAGAATATCCGCTTGTCATGGTGAAAAGAGTCGTCTCACTTTATAAGGAAGCGTACGCCGGCGTCCCGCGCGGAGCCTGGATCCTCGCTCTGGCCGAGTTCATCAACCGCTGCGGCTTCATGGTCCTCGTCTTCCTCAACATCTATCTGACCCGCCATCTAGGGCTCTCCCTTCTCCAAGCCGGCCGGATCCTGGGCGCCTACGGCCTGGGGGCCATCGCCGGCGGCTATCTCGGCGGCGCCCTTTGCGATAAAATCGGCGTCCGGCGCGTCCAGATCGGGAGCCTGATCCTCTCCGGCGTCATCCTGATCATTTCGGGCTACGTCACCGACTACGTCGCCCTCCTCGTCCTCCTTTTTCTGTACGGCATCGTCGCCACGGCCTTGTTCCCAGCCAACGACACGGCCATGTCGCGCTTCTGCTATGGCGGAATGCGTTCCAAGGGATTCGCCCTCCGGCGCCTGGCCGCCAACCTGGGGATCACCTTCGGCCCGGTCATCGGCGGCTATCTGATCCTGATCGATTACCGCTGGCTCTTCTGGGCGGACGGCCTGACCACGCTCGCCTCGGCGGTCGTCATCGCCCGCTTCCTGAGGCTGATCCCCGCCATGCCCCCGGCACCGACGAACGTCTCCCGCCCCCATAACAGCTCTCCCTGGCGGGACGGTCCGTTCCTCCTCTACATGGGGTTGTTCCTCATCCTGGCCGTCGTCTTCTCGCAGCTCTTCTCGACGTTCAACCTCTACCTCAACTCGGTCTACGGGCTGAAGGAAAACCGG
>Ga0208047_1000260_pt1 | contig 19579 bp, 18 predicted proteins | sample Kivu_220m_FD_184162 | JGI IMG/M metagenome (GOLD analysis project Ga0208047, IMG submission 184162) | Freshwater microbial communities from Lake Kivu, Western Province, Rwanda to study Microbial Dark Matter (Phase II) - Kivu_220m (SPAdes)... | ecosystem: Environmental > Aquatic > Freshwater >...
ATTATAATGTCCCGTCTAGTAAAAAATCAGTTTATCTATAATTTGGGAAAAGCTGTACTTGTAAGTTTTGGTGTATTTCTGGTCATGTTCAGCCTTATCCGTTTTATTCCTGGTGATCCAGTAGATATGATTTTAGGTGACAGTGCCACAGAAGAACTTCGAGCAGAATACCGTGAAATTCTTGGGCTGGAAGGTTCTGTTTTTGAACAATTAAAAACAAGTTTAGGCAACATAATCCGAGGCGATTTAGGTACTTCTGTTGTGACCAAACAGAGTGTAAACAGTATTGTCAAACGAGCTTTACCCCCTACTGCTTGGCTTATAATTGTATCACTTTTTATCTCCTTACTTTTGGCAATACCATTGGGTCTATTGGTTTCACTATACCGTGGAAGATGGATTGATAAGGTTTTTCAAATTATTTCATCTGTACTTTTATCTATTCCTGGTTTTTACATGGGATTATTGTTAATTCTTTTATTTGCTTTAAAACTTGATATTTTGCCTGTTGCAGGTTATAAACCTGGTTTTCCTGAAAATTTACGTTATCTTTGGTTACCTGCCACAACCATAACTGTAGTAATGGCACCTGTACTTGCAAGAGTACTTCAAAGTTCCATTTCAAATACTTTGGAACAAGAGTTTGTTGAAACTGCAATAGTAAGGGGTCTTCCAAGGCAAAATTTTATATGGAGATATTTATTGAGACCTTCTTTTGCTCCAACTATAAATCTTTTAGGTTATATGATAGGACAAATGCTGGGAGCAGCAGTGGTTGTTGAGATAGTTTTTAATATTCCGGGAATAGGAACAACACTTGTTATTGAAGGTGTTCTCCAAAGGGATTACTCCCTCGTACAGGGGATTGCATTTGTTTTTGGAATTATTGTAGTAATAATAAGTTTTATATCTGAGTCCATTAGTGCATGGCTTGATCCGAGAGGCAGATCATCATGAAAAACCAAAAAAATAAATCTTTTTTAAAGAGTTTAAATATTGAAGCATGGTTTGGTCTTATTATATTAATTACCATGGTACTGCTTGGTATACTGGTACCACTTTTAAGTCCATATGATCCATTAAAAAGTGCGGGTGAAACTTTATTAGCTCCATGCAAAGAATATCTTTTTGGAACTGACCATCTGGGCCGTGACATTTTTACAAGAACTTTTGCTTCAACTCAACTCGACCTTATTTTAGCTTTAATTGGTGTTTCCGCACCTCTTTTAATTGGAACTATATTAGGTGCAGTTCTGGGTATGACACGTAATATTTTTGTTTCCTGGATATGGATGATAATTATTGATGCGATAAATGCATTTCCATTTCTTGTCCTTGTTATAGCAATTGTAGCCATCGTTGGACCAGGCGTACAAGGTTTACTAATCGGGCTTGCTGCTGTAAATTGGGCTAGATATGCAAAAATGGTACGTACCAAAACACTTACCCTAAGGGATTCTGAATTTATTCAAGCGACAAATGTACTTGGGTATTCTCGTTTAAGGATACTTTTTAAGCATGTTCTTCCAAATGTTTACCCAGTTGCACTGGCATACGGGCTTAGTGATTTTGTACTAGTAATAATTACAATTTCCGGATTATCTTTTCTTGGCGCAGGAGTTCGGCCGCCTACACCTGAATGGGGAGCAATGATAAGTGAGGGTCGATTATATCTTCAAAATCAGTGGTGGATTACTGTTTTTCCAGGTTTAGCACTTTCAATCACAGCAAGTGGTGTAGCGCTTCTTGCAAATGGTATTATGCGCCGCATAGAAGGTGAGGACTAAATTAAATGCAAGATCAGGCTTTAAATATTAATTCTGAAATAAACTTAAAAGAAACTGAGAATAAAAACAATGATTTTTTACTCAGAGTCCAAGATTTACAGATTTCTTTTAACAAAGGTTATAAAAAACTTTTACCCGTCGTTGACGTTGCAAATTTCAACTTAAAATCAGACGATGCCATTGGTATTGTTGGTGAATCAGGCTCAGGCAAAACAATGCTTTCAAGAGCTATTATCGGCACACTTGCAAGACGTGGAGCACTTATCACATCTGGTAAAATTTTCTTTAATGGAATTGATCTAAGCATTTCAAATGAGAAAACCTGGAGGTCTATACGTGGCAAAAAAATTGGGTATGTACCCCAAAGCTCACTGGCTGGTCTTAATCCAGTTTTAACAATTGAAACCCAATTACTGGAATCAATTGCCTCTTCTAAAAAAATTACTGTAAGAGATGCCAGAAAAAAAGCTGTGGAACTTCTTGAAATGGTTCGTATTACCCGGGCAAAACAGGTTCTTAAGAATCGTTCCCATGAACTTTCAGGGGGAATGCGTCAGAGAGTAATGATTGCAACTGCTATTGCTCAGAATCCAAGATTATTAATTGCAGATGAACCAACAACAGCATTGGATGTTACAGTCCAGAAAGATATACTGAAGCTTATAACCAATCTTCGAGTAGAACTTGGAATGTCGCTTATTCTAATCACCCATGACCTGGCCATTATTGAAGAAGTTTGTAACAATGTAATGGTAATGTATGCGGGTAATACTGTAGAATTCGGATCAGTCAGAGAATTGACTATTACTCCTAAGCATCCCTATACTCTGGCACTTCGTGATTCAAGGGTTGACATAGCTAGCCCTGGAGAAGATTTAGAAACTATACCAGGTGATCCTACTGCTGTGGGGCACTGGCCTAAAGGTTGCAGGTTTTGGCCAAGATGTGTTCTTGCTGATCATAAATGCATGGAAGATCGTAATTACCCGGTTTTTAAAGTCGATAAACAGTTATCTGCATGTATTCATTATGAAAGAATGGAGAAAATACTGTGAGCATACCAATAATACAAGGAAAAAATATCACTGTTACATTTGGCCGAGGGGCAAATAGTTTTAATGCTGTTCATAAAGCAGAAATAATTGGAAATCTTGGCGAAACCATAGGAGTTGTAGGAGAGAGTGGAAGCGGGAAGACAACGCTAGCGAGAGTATTGGTAGGTTTACAGTCACCTGCCTCAGGAGAGGTTTTACTGGAAAATAAACAGATTTTTAGTGCTAAAGAAAAACAACATATGTCAGCTAAAGACAGGTGGAAGATGCAAATGATTTTCCAGGATTCTTATTCTTCTTTAAATCCCAGGATGCGTGCTTGGCAAACTGTAGCTGAGGCTGTGCAAATTTGGCAAAAATTGCAAAAAAGGGTTGTAAAGGATGAAGCACTAAAATTACTTCAGTTAGTTGGAATCAATGAAGAACAGGCCCATCAGTTGCCAAAAACTATGTCAGGAGGTCAACGCCAGAGAGTAAGTGTAGCCCGTGCACTTGCTCCAAATCCGAAACTTCTGATTGCAGATGAACCTACATCATCAATTGACCAATCAGCACAAGCACAACTTTTAAATTTATTAAGGAAGTTACAGAAGGAACGAAACCTCACAATAATTTTTATCTCACATGACCTTGGCATAATACATTATTTAACCTCTAGAGTATATGTTATGCAAAAAGGAGTTATTATTGAAAGTGGAAAAACTCAGGATATTTTTAAAAACCCAAAACATCCTTATACAAAACTTTTACTTGATTCTATTCCAGGTCATAAGCTTTGGGTCAAATCATAAATTATGAACAGTAAACAAAGAATAAAAAATGCGCTTTTGCGTGAAAAAACTGATATATTACCTATAGTTAACCTTTTTGATTTATCATTTCTGATCAAACAATTAAAAATTCAGGAACAAAAAGTTGATGAATTTATGAGGGATCCTATTGCTGATATTGTTTTATTTCAAGAGGAAATAAATCATGATCCCATAATATTTCTATATTCAACACAGGAGATATCAGCCACCAGATGGTATAATTCTTTTATTTCTGAAGAGAATAACAATTCCTGGAATATTACAGATTCAATCTGTAAGACAGTAGGAAATTCAAACATAATTAATCGGATTTTTAAAACACCATCTGGAAAATTAAATGCAATTTATAGAAAAGATAGATTTACTGATTGGGTGCTTGAATACCCAATTAAATCTGAATCGGATTTAAATCTTCTAATGTATAGAACTGATCCCCAAAAACTTGATTCCTCAAGTCTTGAAGAAATGATAATTAAATATAAAGACAGAGCATTTATTGTGTTTGGAATTTCCGGTGTATGGCAAGAAGCATGCGCTCTAAGAGGGCTTGAAAATATGTTATATGATTTATATGACAGACCAGAATGGGTAAAGAGTTTGTTGGAGATTTTATGTGATTATACATGCAGGATAGTCAAAAAACTGGCTAGTTCTTGTGTTGACTGCATAATGCTTAATGAATCACAATTAGGAGTAGGTATTTCCCGAGATATATACAGAAAATATATAAAACAATATAATGAGAAGATAGTTGCACAAATAAATAAAATCGGCGCACTGTCATCATATCATATTTGTGGATTGTGCAATTCTCTTCTGGAAGATATGGCAAAAAGCGGCGTAACATGCATTGAACCCCTTGCCCCTAAAGAATACTCTGGTGATGTTGATTTAAAAGATGCAGCGATGCGTGTGGGTTCAAAGGTCGGTCTATGGGGAGGATTTAAAGAAAGAGTTCTCTGTAAAGACAGAGATTCATTAAAACGGGAAGTATTGCGCTGTAAATCAGAAGCAACTGGTTCTGGTTATGTGCTACGTGGGGCAGGCACAATTTATGATGCTAGGATAGAAAATCTTAAAATGATTCGTGAATTTAGTTTTTTATAGGTTAATAATCCTTTAAATAATCAACTACAATTAACCAATAATCAGATTGTTAATATTAAAAAGAATTAAGTTATAGGAGTTAAAAAATATTAAATTTTTTAAATAAATATCTCATTTTTTTTAGAATAAACTAGGTTTAAAGATATAATATTGACAGTATTATATATTTTTAATATAATTACAAACGTTTAGACAAACGTTTAGTAAATACTGATATGACCAGGAAAATAACAATCAAAGAAATAGCCCAGGAGGCAGGAACCTCCATTACAGTTGTGTCATATGTTCTAAATGGCACCCGCAATGTGAGCCCTGAATTAAAAGGTAGGGTGCTTGAAGTCATTAAGAAACATAACTATAAAAAGGATTTCTCCGCAAGCTCTCTAAGAGGAAAAATAACAAAATTAATCGGGATAATTGTACATGATTTTTCAAACCCGCTATCGGCGGCAATTTATTCAGAGATTGAAAGAATGGCTCATCAGCAAGGTTACAGTGTCCTTATATGTGATTCAGAGCGTAAACACAATAAAGAGCTTGAGTACCTTGATGTCTTAAAATCCCGAAACGTTGACGGGGTTATAATGATACCCTCATATGAAGATAATGCCATGTACAAAAGGATTTTTGACTATGCAATACCTGCAGTAACAATTGAAAGGAAATTAAAAAACCTAGATTGTGTTTATTGTGATTATTATGAAGCTGCATCTAGTGTGGTAAATTATCTTTATGGCCTGGGGCATAGAAAAATAGCATATATGAACCGTGAGCCCCATTTATTTATAAGTCAGGAGCGGTACAGCGGTTATTTGCAGGGGCTTAAGAATAATAGCCTGGAACTTATAAATGAATTAATAATTGATGGCAGCGGCTTTAATGCATCAGACGGATATAATGAATTTGAAAAGATAATGGGTATTAAAATAAAACCGACTGCAGTCATAGCATACAATGATTTCCTGGCAATCGGTTTGATAAGGGCCTGTATTGACAATAACATAAAAATACCCCAGGAAATGTCAATAATTGGGTTTAATAATTTTCCAGTGGATGAATACCTTTATCCAAGGCTTTCCACAGTCACTCTTGAGAAGAAAAAACTGGCATTTAATGCTTTTAATCTCCTGATAAGGAGAATAAGTAATTATGAGGCCGGCTTAAAGAGGATAAAAATCCCTGTTTCCATAATTGCAAGGGAGACTACCTGACAATAAAAATTATTTTAAATAAAGGCTTAGATATGAAATCTTGTGATCATTTTTGTAAAAGCAGAAGGAGGTGAACAAAAAACCAGGAAGAATAATTTTAACAAGGGAGGTGGTATTATCAAAAATAAATAATGAGATTTGCTGATATAAAAGCCGTGTCGCCTGACCAATATATAGCAAATCCCGCATCATTTTATCATTTCAGAATTAATTATTAAATAATAATTTGGGAGGAAAAGAGTGAAAAAAGCAATAGTTATATTTTTTATTGCAGTTTTTATATTGTCTTTAACTTTTTCAAGTATAAGTTGCAAGCAGGAAGCAAAGGAAGAGGCAACTGGTGGCGGTGTTCTTGGATATATAGCAATATCACAGCCGATAGATGAGGCAAGACAGGCCGTGTGGATGAGTGTGCAGAGATGGGCCGGTGTTGCAGGTCTGATGCCGGTTTTTGGAGATGGTAAATATGACGTTAATACCCAGAGTGAAGTAATAGACAATTATATTGCTCAGAAGGTAGATGCAATCCTTATACAACCCATTGACAGTGCCGGAATTGTTCCTGCGATAAAAAGGGCAAATGATGCAGGGATACCAGTTTTTACATTTGTTGTAAAAGCAGAAGCAGGCTGTGAAACAGTACTTACAAGCACGATGAATAATATTACGTATGGAAAGCTAGCCGGTGAAAGACTTGTAGAATTGTTGACAGAAAAATATGGGGAACCAAAAGGTAAAGTACTGGAATTAACCGGCATTATGGCAATGACTGATGCCCAGGACAGGGATAAAGGTTTCCAGGATGTACTTGCTCAATATCCGGATATAGAGATACTTCAAAAAGTCTGTGACTGGGATTCACAAAAAGCATTTGCAGCAGTTCAGGACACTTTTGCAGCCAATCCTGATATAGATGCTATATATTCACACACAGGAAGTATGACTGAAGGAATAGTCTCTGCGCTTGAAAGTGCAGGCAAATTGAAACCTTCTGGAGATGCTGATCATGTTATATATTGTTCAGTTGATGGGTTTTCCAGGGATCTGCAAAGAATAAGAGATGGTTTTATTGATTCAATATCTGATTCTTCGGTTTTGGATCTTGCATGTGCTGTGAATTGGTATAAAGACTGGAAAGCTGGTAATGCACTTCCAAAACCAGGAGATAAAATTGATAAAATAGAGGGGCAGCTCTGGACCCCTGCATTTGTTGAAGAAGGTCCTTCAGGACCAATACTTAACATGAATTCATATTTAATTGACAAGACTAATGTTGATGACCCAAATCACTGGGGAAATGTTAAAGGCTAATATACTGTTAAGAATATAAAGTAATTAACCAAATTAAAATATCTGGCAGGTATTCAGGTATCTGCCAGATATAAAAAGGGTAAATGTTATGAAAAATTCAAATGGTGTTATATTAGATATAAAAGATATAAATAAATCTTTTGCCGGTGTAAAAGCGCTAAAAAATATAAATCTGGCTATAAAGAAGGGCCAAATACATGGCATCGTAGGTGAAAATGGCGCCGGTAAAAGTACACTGTTAAATATCATTATAGGTTTATTAAGGCCAGATTCCGGGCAAATAGTAATAAATGATAAATCATACACACATTTAAATACACAGCTGACCAAGAAATTAGGCATTGCAATGGTTCACCAGAATTTATCATTATTCCCTAATTTTACAATAGCTGAGAATCTGTTTTTTAATGACTGGAGCAAAAACAAAGTTAAAATAATAAACTGGAAAAAAACAAATTTAAATGCGAAGGATTTTTTAAACAGGATAGGTCTTGATTTAAATCCTCAGAAATTACTTGGCGATTTGAGTTATATAGATAAGCAGATGATTGAAATTGCCAGAAATCTATTCCTGCTTAATCATCGTGTTATAATTCTTGATGAACCAACAGCTGCATTGTCTGCCCAGGAAATTTCCATGTTATTTGAATTCATAAAAAAACTTAAATCGGAAGGCGTAACATTTTTGTATGTATCTCATTTTTTAGAGGAGATATTTAATATTTGTGATAGGGTGACTGTATTAAGAGATGGAAAACATATATTTACTGGAAATACCGATGATATATCAATGAATGAACTTATCAACCATATGGTTGGAACAGATGTAAACCTGTATCCCCAAAGAGATAATATAGTTAGTACAGAATATATACTGGAGGTTAAAAATTTAAGAAAAGACCCATTTTTTAAAGATGTCAATTTTGGCTTATTTAAAAATGAAGTATTGGGCCTTGCTGGCTTAAAGGGTTCCGGAAAAGACGAGATAGCCAGGATAATTTCCGGTCTTGATAAACCTGATGCAGGATTGATTTGCATAGAAGGGAAAAAACATAAAAAAATCTATAATTCAAGCAAGGCACTCAATCTGGGTATTGGATATTTGAGCAATGACAGGTTTAAGTGGGGTATTATACCGCTTCTGACAGTCCGGGAAAACATATCATTATCTTTTTTAAAAAAAATCAGGTATTTTTTTGGCTTAATCAATTTAAGAAAAGAAAAAAAATCAGTAAATGAATATATTAATGAATTAAAAATAAAAACACCTTCATCAGAACAGGTTATTAAAAATTTAAGCGGAGGGAACCAGCAAAAAGCAATTTTTGCAAGGCTACTCGGCGCAAATCCAAAAATATTTATTTTAAACGACCCCACTTTTGGAATAGATGTAAAATCAAAAATGGATATACATCAGATAATAAATGAGATTTCAATCAGAGGATGCTCAACAATATTAATAAGTTCAGATTTTTCTGAAATATTGGGAGTTTGCGACAGGATACTGTTACTAAAAAATGGGGCAATATCAGGTGAATATAAAAAAGGTCAATTAAACCTGAAAAAATTAAAAGACCTATTGGAAGAGGGGTTGGGAAATGGTAAATAATTCTCATAACAGCAAAGACTTAAATAATCTTAAAAATAATAATCTGATGATAATAGGTTCAAAACTGTCAGAAAATTTTGTATGGATCCTGTTAATTATAATTGGCATTGCAAGCGGCCTTTTATCAGATACTTTTTTTACCACAATAAATATAATGAATATTGTTCAACAGTCCAATATCCTTGGTATCCTTGTCATTGCATTATCTATAGTACTGTTAACTGGGAACTTTGATTTAAGCATACAGGCAAATATGGTGTTTACAGCAATTTTTGCAGGCTGGCTTGTTTCCCCTCATGAGCTTGCCAGCGGCCTGCAGTTAAATTCTGCCCTTGGAGTAGTTTTAATGTTAATTCTCGGTGGGATGGTAGGGGCTTTTAATGGGCTAATGATTGGTTATTTTAATATGAATGCTTTTATGTGTACCTTATCTGTTTCCATAATACTTGATGGCTTAAATCTATTGTGGGTGGGAGGAAAGCAGATTTTCCCATATCCTGACAGTTTCAGGTTTTTTGGAGATGGTAAAATCGGGCCCGTGCCTTTTGCAATGATAAGCCTTATACTGCTTTATATTATTTTTCATATTTTCCTGACACGCACACCTTTTGGAAGATCTTTATATGCTGTTGGCGGGAACAGGTTGGCAACAAGAGCTGCGGGAATAGATGACAGGAAAATAATATTTTTAGCCTATACACTTTGCGGTGTAATGTGCGGCGTGGCTGGATGGTCTTTGGCAGGCAGGCTGAACTCTTCAGGACCTAATATGGCTTCGGGTATGATTTTTTATGTATTTGCTGCTGCAGTTATTGGCGGAATAAGTTTAAACGGCGGCAAGGGAACAATGTTTGGCGCATTCGGGGGTTTATTGCTGCTAACAGTAATCAGGAATATCTTAAATCTTGTTAACGTATCACCTTATGTAATAGGGCTCATGAGCGGTCTTATTATATTTATTGCAATTGCAATAGATACCATTAAAAACAGGTATGCAAAAACATTATAATTTTTATTAAATATTTTTTTTGATATCACAAAAAGGAAACATATTTTGAACCCAAAAGAAAGAGTACTTACTGCAATTTCACACAAAGAAGCCGACAAAATACCCCTTGACAGCTGGCTTGCCCCCGAGATATGCCAGGAAATTGCATCCCTTTTTAACTTAGATGACAAAAAGGACCCTTTTATAATAAAGAAGTTTTTAGGCGATGACATACTTTATAAGCATATGGGCTCAAGCAGGAGCTGGTCCACCATATACATGCCTGAAAAAAAGATAGGCGATAATCTCTACCAGGATGATTTTGGCATAAAGTGGAAAAAGAAGCCCACGCCCCATGGCGGCTCATACTGTGAATTTGTCGAGCATCCCCTTGCTGATCTTAAAGCTTACGAAAGCTTTAAGATGCCTGATCCGCTGATAACAGAAAAAGATGATCTTGAACTTTACAGAAAACTTGTAAAAGAACATGGCAGCAGCTATGCAATAGCCGGGAGTGCAGCAAACAGCGTACTTGAATGCTCATGGTACCTGAGGGGCCTTGAAGCGTTTTTAATGGATTTATATATAAATGCAGATTTTGCCTCTGAGCTTATGGACAAGGTAATGGGCTATCACTTAGAGCTTGCAAAAGAACTTACTAAAATAGGTGTTGATATAATTATATACGGTGATGACATAGCATGTGAAAGGGGCCCTCTTGTTAGCCCTAAAATATACAGAAAAGAAATAAAGCCAAGGCATGCGCATCTTATTGAAGAGGTAAGAAAAATAAACAGGGATGTAAAGATTGCATATCATTCATGCGGCAATGTGGAATGGGCCCTAAATGACTTGATAGAGATAGGGGTAAATATATTAAACCCGCTTCAGCCCGATGTTAATGATGTTGCAGCCATCAAAAGAAAATATGGAAGCAAACTCACCTTCTGGGGAAATGTGGATACAAGAAATATAATGACAAACGGCTCAGCAAAAGACGTCATAAATGAGGTAAAAAATGTAATTGATGTGCTTGGTCCGGGCGGAGGGTTAATACTTGCATCAAACCATACAGTGCAGTATTCAAAAAAGGCGCTTGACAACACCATTAATTTTTACTGGGCGGCTGAAAAGTTAAGGAATTACCCGATTAAATAGCCGATTAATTACATTATATCAGTTGTTTTAATATTTATTTCCATAGCATAAGAAAGGAAAAAAATGAAGCAGATCGTATTGCAAAGTGCAGGAAAAATAATATACAGGCAGGTTCCCGACCCGGTAATAAAAGATGATGAGGCACTTGTCAAGATAAAGTCCATAGGCATATGCAATTCAGATGTGGCCCCTTACCTGGGCGGCCTCAAAGAAATAATGCCCCTTCCTTTTGTACAGGGCCATGAATTCGGCGGGATAATAAAAGAAATAGGGAAAAAAAGCGGCAGTTTTAAAATCGGTGATAAGGTATCTGTATACCCGCAGCTAAACTGCGGTTCCTGCTATTACTGTACTAATGGCATGGAGCATCTCTGTGAGAACCAGTCTATGTTTGGTTCCCCAAAAAAAGAAGGCGCAATGTCTGAGCTGCTGGCTGTTCCTGTGGCAAACCTTGTTAAAATGGACGATTCCTTCAACATAGAATATGCAGGGCTTATTGAGCCTGCAACAGTTGCATACCATGCCGCTTCAGCCTATAAGAACTTAAATGCGCTTGTAATAGGAACCGGTGCAATAGGCTCAATGATTGGTATAATTCTTAAGCACAATAACTGCAAATTTATTGCAGCAGACGTAAATGAGAAATCTTTAAATACTGCAGCCGGTCTTGGAGCTGACCTTATTGTTAACCTAAAAGATAAAAACAGGACTGAGGTTATCAGAAACTTCCTCAAGGGAGGCCTCATTGACCTTGTAGTGCTTGCATATATATCAAAAGATAATTATGACTTTGCAGTTGATATTATAAGGAAAAAAGGCACAATACTTGTCATGGGAACCCCTGAAAAACCAACTGCAGAAATAGAGCTTTACAAGCCTTTTTTTAAGGAACTTATTTTTAAATACAGCATATGCTACAGCTATGATGAGTTTGAAAAGGCAGCAAGGCTAATTGAAAAGGGGATAATACCTGCGGAAAAACTTGTGACAAAGATATTTGACTTTGACCAGGCAAGTGAAGCCTTTGAATATAAGGCAAATAACTTTGCGCTTAAGGTGATAATAAAGAATTAGAAATTGGCGCTTATAACAATATTTTTAAAAATATTTAAATTATTAAGCTATAAAGGCTTTGGAAAATAAAAGAAAGGCTTGAAATTGAACAATACTGATATATCCGGAAATTCCGCTCTATTTGGGGATTTGAAAAATTCCATAGAGAGTTTCAACCAGGAAATGGCAGAATCGACAGTCAAAAAAATGATTGAAGAGAAAATTGACCCTTTAAAAATATTTTCAGAAATGACTGAAACATTGAAGGTCATTGGCGATGGTTTCAGCAACGGAAAGTATTTCCTGCCTGATTTAATAGGGGCCGGAGACGTAATGACGCATGTGCTTCCAATAATTGAAGATGAAATAAAGAAAAGGGGGCTCAATGTTGCAAGCATTGGCAATATTGTTATTGGAACAGTTTTGGGAGATATACACTCAATAGGCAAGACAATGGTTGCCACTCTGTTAAAATCTGCGGGCTTTAATGTCTATGATGTTGGCATTGATGTGCCTGCAGGTGATTTTATTGATGCAGTAAAAAAATATGATGCCGATATACTTGCAATGAGCGCGCTTCTTACAACTACCGCAAATGAGATGATAAAAGTAATAGAAGATATAGAAAAAGAAGGGATAAGGGGCAAAGTTAAAATCATGGTGGGCGGCGGTGCAATAACTGAAGAGTTTGCAAAATCCATAGGCGCTGACGGTTATGACCCCACAGCTCCCGGGGCAGTCACTCTTGCAAAAAAGATGTTGAATTTATAAAAATCCGTAAAAGTCTGAGCCTTAAGAATATATACAGTTTCGCCTCCAAAAGGTTCAAATTACAGATATTATATGGACATCAAAAATATTTAATTGGATTATTAAGAATTTTAAGATAAATAAAAGAAAGGTTTATTAATGTTAAAAGGCTTTGTAAGAAAGATCAAACCTCTGGAGGTATTGTCTGAAGAACAGGTAAACCTGCTTCACCAGGGAGCCCTTACTGTGCTTTCAGAGACAGGTATTAAAATACTTAACCAGAAGGCTTTGAAGCTACTGTCTGAAAATGACTGCCAGGTAGACTTTGATAAAAAGCTTGTAAAAATGCCTGCAGCGCTTATAGAAGAATGCCTGGAAAGGGCACCCTCTAGCTTTTTTGTAAAGGCAAGGCAGTCAAAGCATGACGTTATGATTGGGGCAGACAGGCTTTACTTCAGGCTATTTGCAGGCATGAATTCAATCGATCTTGGCACCTGGGAGCCAAGGACCCCGACAAGGCAGGAATTGTATGATTACATGACTATTGTTGACGCTTTGCCAAACCTGCATATGGTGGGATGCTACCCGTATTTCGGTTTTGAGGGTCTTTCTGAAAACATGAAGATACCTGAGGAAACCGCAGCAAAGATAAGAAATACAACAAAGATACCCCTTCACTGTTTTACAGGGGGCTCGCATACATACACTGCAAAAATGATGAAAGTTACCGGTTCCGAAGCCATAGGAGTGTGCCACTGCGCGGCCCCGCTTACTTATTATGAGGATTCCATAGAGGCAATGTTTACATGGATAGATGCAGGTTTTCCCCTGTATCTGTGCAGCGGCTCTGTAGCTGGAGGAAGCTCCCCCGCGACAATTGCGGGCAGCTCTGTGACCAACAATGCTGAGCTTATTGCGGGTGTTGTAATTGCACAGCTTAAAAAACCGGGACTCAGGACAATGGTGGGAAATTTTGTATTTCCACAGAACATGGTAAACGGCACGCCGCTTTTCGGTGATATCTGCGCGGCCCTGCATGCTGCATCATTCAGCCAGGTATGGAGAGGCTATAAGATACCCACAGCTGTTTCCACCACAGGGCTAACAAGCTCAAAAATAATGGATTACCAGTGCGGTTATGAAAAATCAATGCATGCGCTCATCTCCGCCCTTTCCGGTGTAAATGTAATTGATTTTCATGGCGGTCTTTCAAGCGAGCTTACCGCCCATCCCATACAGGCAATTCTTGACGATGATGTTGCCGGTATGATAGGCCGGTTCATAGAAGGTGTGGAGGTAACTGATGATTCAATTGCCACGGACCTTATAAAAGAAGTCGGGCCAATACCCGGCCATTATTTAAGCAAGGAGCATACAAGAAGGTGGTGGAAAAGCCAGCAGTACACAACATCAGTTGCAGACAGGCTTACCTACCCTGAATGGATAAAGGGCGGCAAAAAGTCAGCTTTTGATTTTGCAAAGGCAAAATATGACGAGTTATTGGAAAGCCATAAACCGGTTTTGCTTACTGAAGGGCAGGACAGGCAAATAGAGGAAATACTTGATGAGTTGAGGAGACACTATAAAGTTAAGTAACTGCAATATAAAAATTAATCCCAGGTTTTATTTCATTAATGCTGTTATAAATATTTACTAAAAATATGGTTTTAACAAGGTCAATCAAAATAATATCTGGGTTTATATAAACCAGAAATTACTATTAATATCTAAAACAAAGAAAGGCAGGCCATGCTTTCTGACAAAGAGACGCTAGATCTTCTTGAAAAATCCTACAACAATAGAATAACGCTTTTAAATGTGTTAAAAAAATGCGGCGATGCCCATCTTGGGGGCGCATCATCTGCCATGGACATACTTACAGTTCTATACAACAAGATACTAAAGCATGACCCCAAAGATCCCAAATGGGAAGGCAGGGACATATTCATACTCTCAGCAGGACATAAGGCAGTGGCCCTTTATGTTGTGCTTGAGTCCATGGGTTATTTCCAAAAGGAAATACTCTGGACATACAATGCCCTAAATACAAAAATACCAATGCATCCCGATGAAAAGCTTCTTGCCGGCATAGAGTTTCCCACAGGCTCCCTTGGACATGGCCTATCCGTTGCAGCAGGCATTGCCAATGCATACAAGATGGACAAGAAAGACAACAGGGTAATAGCTCTTCTTGGAGACGGAGAGGCAGCAGAAGGAGCAGTATGGGAGGCAGCTCTTGGCGCAGCAAAATACAAGCTTGATAACCTTACAATAATAATAGATGTAAACGGGCTGCAGTCAGAAAACTACACATCTGATATTCTTCCCGTTGCACCTTTTGAGCCAAAGTACCTTTCCTTTGGATGGGCCGTAAGGACAATAGACGGCCATGACATAAAACAGATATACAAGGCCCTCTCTGAGGCCCCCTACGAGCAGGCAAAGCCAACAGCAATTATTGCAAACACAGTAAAGGCAAAAGGTGTTGACTTTGCAGAAAACAGCCCTGAATATCATCACTGGGCCCCTCCAACAGATGAGCGCGCAGACGATGCAATAGAGTGCATGAAGAAATGTTATGTTATGGAGGTGGATAAAGTTGGAAAATAACAGACTTGATTTTGACAACCCCCAGTGGGTAGACTTTACAAGCATATTTGGAAATGTGCTAATAGAGGTTGCAAAGACTGACAGCCGCGTAATATTTGTGGGCGCAGACTCATACCGCGGAGGGGGAGCAATAAGCTACAGGAACGCCTTTCCGGACAGGTTTGTTGAGCTTGGAGTGGCAGAGCAGAATGCATGCGGACATGCAGCGGGCCTTGCCTTTGCAGGAAAAAAGCCCTTCTTTTCAGCAATAGCAAACTTTTCAACAGGAAGGTGCTTTGAGCAGGTAAGGGATGATATAGCAAGAACAGGCCTAAATGTTGTTATCCTTGGAAGAGCTGCAGGAATATCTTACGGAACAGCAGGACCCACCCATCACTCAATAGATGATTTTGCAATTCTAAGGGCCCTTCCGGGAATGACCATTGCAGACCCGGCTGACTATGCCGACTTTAAAAACATGCTCTTTGAGGCAATAAGGCTACCCGGGCCTGTATATATAAGAAAGCACAAGCAGGTAATAAAAAAGATAAACCCGGAGCCTTACGAATTTAAGTTTGGAAAGGGCGTTATGTTAAGGCAGGGAAAAGACCTTGCAATAATTGCATGCGGCACCATGGTATACCAGTCCTGCTGGGCGGCCCATATACTGAAGAATGAGGGAATTAATGCAGCAGTAATAAATATGCACACAATAAAGCCCCTTGATACAGAACTAATTGACAGCTTAATGGAAAGCTCAGGAAAAATAGTAACAGTAGAGGAGCACACAACAATTAATGGCCTTGGAAGCGCAGTTTCTGATGAGATAGCAAAAAAGGGTGGTGCCATACAGCTAAAGATAGGATTTGAAGATGAGTGGCCAACAGACGGGCCATACCTTGAGGTACTTGACTGGCACGGCCTTACAGGGCCAAAGATTGCAGAAAGAATCAAGACGTGGGTCAGGGGGTAGGAAAAGGGCTGGATTGCAGAGGAAAGCAGGACAGTCCCTGTTTATAAAAATCAATATAAGGCTAAATAAATACAGAGGGAGTAATTTAAAAAGAAGAAAACATTATAAAATTTACAATTAATATGTATATTGACATTATACATTTTAACATTAAAATGTATAATATGATAAAACGAATAATTACCTCACAAATAGAAGATTACTTAAATAATAGCAGTAGGAAGATATTTTTTATCTGGGGTCCGAGACGTTCAGGAAAAACTACGTTACTTCAATATTTTGCATCAAAGCTTGGGTTGCCTGTTTTTAATTTTGATTTATTATCAGATAGAGAATATTTCATACCCAGGAGAGAAATTCTTGAAAAAATTGTATCAGAGCATACTATAATTTTAATAGATGAGGTACAGAATTATCCGGAAAGTACAATATCCTTAAAAATACTTCATGATGAATTTAATGTAAAAATAATTGCTACAGGCAGCAGCGAACTCAGGCAGAAATCAGGTGAATTTGACTCGCTTACAGGAAGGTTCACTGAAACTTTTTGTCTTCCGCTTTCAGTTGAGGAAATCTATAAGAATATGGATACAAAACTCTACAGGCACCAAGCTGCTGCTGACATTATCGCAGAATCATTTCAAATATATGGGTCCTATCCTGAAATCTACGCAGATGCAAAATTAAATCAATCAGAAAAAATTGATCTGCTGCAAAATATTTTTAATTCATATGTCCTGAAAGATATTATAAATATTTATGATTTAAAAAATGAGAAGCTTGCAAGAGACATCCTTCTAAAGTTAGCTTTGCAAATAGGCTCTGAAGTATCGCTAAGGGAAATTGCAAGCAGCCTTGGGGCAAATACAACAACTGTTGCCAATTATATTGAAATTTTTGTTAAGAATTATATTCTTATCCCCTTATATTCATTTAAAACAAACATGCGCAGAGCAGTATCAGAGAACAGGAAACTATATTTTTATGACCTTGGAATAAGGAATATAGTGGTTAAAGATTTCAGGGACCTTTATTTAAGGCCTGACAGGGGCGGGGTTTTCGAAAACTTTATTATTTCTGAAGTCGATAAGAAAATAAAAAACGGAAATAAAAAAGTCTCAATGTATTTTTACAGGGAATACAGCGGAAAAGAAGTTGACCTGATTATTGAAGATTATCAAAAGAAATATTCATGTTTTGAAATTAAAGTTAACAGGGGAAAATTAAGAAAAAATATTTTCCCGCTGCCGCATGAGTTAAAACTTATAAATTCACTCAGCTATTTTGATGCATTAAAAGTCCTGTGATTAAATAAGCGGTTCTAATATATTTAAAGTGAATCAACTTGACAAAGAATAGGTAAGATAGTATATCGGTGTTTCACAGGATTATCTAAATATGCTTAAAAATCCATCGGGGGAAAAATACATATACAAATTTCAAAATAAACTGACAAACTAAAGATAAATATGTTAAAATAATTTATATATTTTATTAGGAGATATAAGTAATGAATCCACTTTTAAAACATATTTCAGTAGACCCAAATATATGTTTTGGAAAACCCTGTATACGCGGTACCCGTATTTGGGTATCTCTAATACTGGACTTTCTTGCCAGCGGCATGACTATCGATGAATTAATTGAAGAATATCCACAATTAACTAAAGAAAGTATACTTGCGGCTATTGCATATGGAGCAGAGATGTCACGTGAGCGTTATGTCGAAATTGCCAGGTAGTAAAATAATGAAATTCAAACTCGATGAAAACTTTGGTTCTCGCACACAGGAAATCTTCAGGTCAGCGGGTCATGATGTCAAATCTGTGCTTGATGAAAAAATTCAGGGATGTTCAGATAAAAACCTTTATAAAATCTGCTGTAAAGAAAAAAGATGCCTGGTAACTCTTGATATTGATTTTGCTGATATAACAAGATTTTCACCATCATTGTGTGATGGAATTGCTGTTATAAGATTGCCAATAAATCCCAGCATTGTTTTACTGGGACAATTGATAAGCCAGTTTTTAAACGCTCTTGACAAGACTCCAATGAAGAAAAGATTATGGGTTGTGGAAATGGGAAGAATCAGGATCCATGAATCGGATTTAGATTAATTATATTGACACTATCTGGTTTTATCATCAAATTAAATTGAAAGAAATGTTAAAATAAACGGATTAGTGTAGTTTTAAAAAATTTGTATCTTCTTTTAGATTCAATGAAGTATTTGAATGAAAAATAATCATGAAATTCTCAGTCAGGGTTTCTTATCCGGAAAGCAAAAATTATAACTGGCTTGAAGCTGTTAAAACCTATAAAGAAATAGGCTTTGCCGAAGTTGCATTTCTTAATTCTGAATTATTTCTAAATGCAAAATTAAAAGATATTATCTTGTCATCTCCTTCTTTGTCATGTGATATGTTTCCTCTCTCTTCATAGGTGACATTTTCCCTGAATAAGATTAAGGTGACAATATCACTGAATAACAACACAATATATTAACAATATTGACACTGTAAAAAAAAGTGATAATATACATTAATACTATTGAACCGGTTTAATAATTCTTGATTTGAGGTGTTTTATGAACAATGATTATCTTCTTGAAATGCGCAAAATCTCCAAAGAATTCCCCGGAGTCCTTGCACTTGACAACGTTGATTTTAAGATAAAAAGAGGTGAAGTACATGCCCTTGTTGGAGAGAACGGCGCAGGTAAATCCACACTTATGAAAATACTAGCAGGTATTTACCAGCCAGACAGCGGTGAGATTTTATGGAATGGAAACGAAGTCAAAATAAGGGATTCAAAAACTGCACTGTCGCTTGGAATATCAATGATACACCAGGAATTAAATCCTGTACCGCAGATGACAATTGCTGAAAACATTTTTCTTGGGAGGGAACCTGCCTCCAAAGTCAAAGGGTTTATTAATTTTAAAAAAATGTACAGCGATACAAAAAAAATACTGCAGGACCAGGACCTTGTTTATAACCCCAGGACAAAAGTTGCAAATTTAAGCATATCAGATACACAACTGATAGAGATTGTCAAAGCAATAACTTATGAATCATCCCTGATAATAATGGATGAGCCAACTTCCGCCCTTACTGAATTGGAAATAGAAAATCTATATAAAAGAGTCAGGGAGCTTAAAAAAAGAGGGGTATCAGTAA
>Ga0208047_1000261_pt1 | contig 19576 bp, 20 predicted proteins | sample Kivu_220m_FD_184162 | JGI IMG/M metagenome (GOLD analysis project Ga0208047, IMG submission 184162) | Freshwater microbial communities from Lake Kivu, Western Province, Rwanda to study Microbial Dark Matter (Phase II) - Kivu_220m (SPAdes)... | ecosystem: Environmental > Aquatic > Freshwater >...
GGTCCAATATATGGGGCACGAAGGCACTGGGCATAAAACTAACTATCTGCGCCCCTCCCACTCTTTTACCGCACGGCCTGCAGGCAATGCTCAATAAATGCGGCCTGGATCACGTGACGGTTGAGCATGACCTTGATGTTGCAATCAGGGATGCCGACGCCGTGATGTCGCTACGGTTGCAGAAAGAGCGGCAGCAAAGCGGCCTGGTATCTTCCATCCGCGAATATATTCATCTCTACCAGTTGACAACACAAAGGCTGGCCCTCGCCAGGCCAGGAGCGATCGTAATGCACCCCGGCCCCATGAATGAGGGGATCGAAATCAGCCGTGAGGTGGCATACAGCAGTCAATCTTTGATCGAAGAGCAGGTTACCAACGGGGTGGCGATAAGGATGGCACTGTTGTATTTGATCACGGGAGGGAAAATTCGCTGATGTCTCCTGAGTTATTAATCAAGAATGCGCACATCATTGATCCCGGACAGAGTATTGATATTACGGGGAATATACTGGTTTCACAGGGAAAAATTAAGTCCGTCGGCAAAGATATTAAGGAAACGGGTATCCCGACAATCGATGCCAGCGGGCTCGTTGCCTGCCCCGGATTCGTTGACCTCCATTGTCACCTGCGCGATCCCGGTTTTGAGGCCAAGGAAACCATAGCAAGCGGAACAGCCGCCGCAGCCCATGGCGGCTTCACCACAATCTGCTGCATGCCGAATACCAATCCGCCGCTGGATAACCTGGCTGCTATTGATTATGTAAATGGCACTGCTGCCCGCAAAGGGGCAGTCCGCGTGTTACCGGTAGGCTGCATTACCAAGGGCAGGGCCGGCAAAGAAATAACCGAGATGAAAGAATTGAGCAACGGCGGATGCGTGGGTTTCAGCGACGACGGCAGTTCTGTTAGCAATTCGCGTATTATGTCCCTGGCCATGGAATATGCCGCTTCTCTGAATACCCCGATCATCGACCATTGTGAAGATACCGAGTTATCCAGGGACGGTCAGATTAATGACGGCTGGGTTGCCGCGCGCCTGGGATTGAAGGGAATTCCCGCCGCAGCCGAAGAATCCATAATTGCACGCGATATCGCCCTGGCCAGGATGACCGGCGCCCGGTTGCATATTACACACGTCAGCACAGCGGGATCGGTCGAGCTGATACGAAACGCTAAAAAAGACGGTATCAGCATATCAGCGGACGTTACCCCCCACCATCTGACTTTGACCGACGAGGCGGTGTTAAGAGACAGCGTAAAAAACGGCATCTCCTTTGCCTATGATACCAGCGCCAAGGTAAATCCTCCGCTCAGATCGCAGGTCGATATAGAGGCTTTAATCCACGCCTTAAACGATGGCACCATCGATGCCATTGCCACGGACCACGCACCGCATTCCGCCGAAGATAAGCTGTGTGAGTTTGATGCCGCCGCCTTCGGGATAAGCGGCTTTGAAACAGCCTTCGGCGTTCTGATGACGCTGGTAAACACCGGAAAAATCAAGCTGACAACGCTGCTTGCCTGCCTGACACACAAACCGGCAGGAATCATAGGGGGAAAATGCGCAGCCACAGGTATTCTGAAGCCGTCCTCATCTGCAGATATCGTCCTGCTTGATTTGAACAAAATATGGAGGGTCAACACGCACAATTTTTACTCCAAGGGGAAAAACACCCCATTCAACGGGGTTGACCTGAAAGGATCGGTGGCAGCCACCATCTTCCAGGGGATCTTTGCCTTTCGGGACAACACTCTTGAGGTAACCGGATAATCATTGCAGGGAAAACTGCAACACGGAGCAAGGCCGGTTTAATGCCCGGCCGATTAGAGAGTATTTGAACTGACTCCCAGCAACAAAATATTATCAAAATGAGAAAGGAGAGGCATGCCGAGAAGAAGTGATATCCATAAAGTGATGATCATAGGTTCGGGACCCATTGTCATAGGCCAGGCCTGTGAGTTCGACTATTCGGGCACACAGGCCTGCAAAGCCCTGCGCAGCCTGGGCTATAAAATAGTTCTGGTGAATTCAAATCCGGCCACTATCATGACGGACCCCGAGATGGCGGATGTTACATATATCGAACCGCTCATGGCTGAGATGATGTCAAAAATAATTGAGAAGGAACGCCCCGATGCATTGCTGCCCAACCTGGGAGGCCAGTCAGGCCTGAATCTTAGCTCTGAACTGGCCACGCTGGGAGTGCTGAAAAAATATGGGGTGGAGGTAATCGGGGTGGATGTCGATGCCATAAAGAGCGGCGAAGACAGGATTACTTTCAAAGATACAATGAACAGCCTCGGTATTGAAATGCCCAAGAGCGAGGCTGTCTACAGCGTAGAAGACGCAGAACGGGTGGCAGGGGAGCTGGGATACCCTGTAGTCGTCCGCCCGGCTTATACCATGGGAGGTACCGGGGGCGGCCTTGTATATAATGTGGAAGAACTGCGTACGATAGCAAGCAGGGGTATCTCCGCGAGCTTGATCGGGCAGGTGCTTATTGAAGAATCCGTCCTGGGCTGGGAGGAGCTCGAACTGGAAGTGGTCCGCGATTCCAAGAACCAGATGATTACGGTCTGCTTCATAGAGAACATCGATGCCATGGGTGTACATACAGGTGATTCTTTCTGCTCGGCGCCCATGCTCACCATATCGCCCGAGCTGCAGAAACGGCTGCAGGATTACTCTTACAAGATTGTAGAAGCGATACGTGTAATCGGCGGCACCAATATACAGTTTGCGCACGATCCCAAGACAGGGCGAGTAGTTGTTATTGAGATCAATCCCAGAACTTCGCGCTCCTCGGCGCTGGCTTCCAAAGCCACTGGATTCCCCATCGCTCTGATCTCAGCCAAGCTCGCTGCAGGATTGACCCTTGATGAGATACCTTACTGGCGCGACGGAACACTGGAAAAATACACTCCTTCTGGCGAATACGTGGTGATCAAGTTCGCCCGCTGGGCATTTGAGAAATTCAAGGATGCCGAAGATAAGCTTGGCACACAGATGCGCGCAGTTGGGGAAGTGATGAGTATCGGAAAAACCTACAAAGAGGCCCTGCAAAAATCCATCAGGTCATTGGAAATCGGACGCTACGGCCTGGGTTTTGCCAAGGATTTTAATAGCAGGACGCTTGATGAATTAATGGAGGTGTTAAGAGAACCGTCGAGCGAACGCCAGTTCATCATGTATGAGGCACTGCGAAAGGGCGCCGATATCCAGAAGCTATACGAAAGGACTTATATTAAGCCTTATTTCATCACGCAAATGAGGGAACTGGTCGAACTCGAAGAGCAGATACTTAAATACAAAGGTAAGGCCCTGCCTGATGAACTGCTGAAAAAAGCTAAACAGGACGGTTTTGCCGACCGCTATTTGTCACAGTTGCTGGGGATACCTGAGAAAAAGATCCGTGAGAAGCGTGTTTCCCTGGGAATAACAGAGGCATGGGAGCCGGTCCCGGTCAGCGGGGTAGAAAATGCGGCCTATTATTTCTCCACCTATAATGCTCCCGATAAAACCACGATCAGCAATAGAAAGAAGGTAATGGTGCTCGGGGGCGGACCCAACCGCATCGGACAGGGTATCGAGTTCGACTACTGCTGTGTTCATGCCGCCTTTGCCCTGCGTGACGAAGGTTACGAAACCATTATGGTCAACTGCAATCCTGAAACGGTATCCACCGACTATGATACTTCGGATAAACTATATTTCGAACCGCTGACAGTGGAGGACGTACTCAGCATTTATGAGAAGGAAAAGCCGGAAGGTGTTATCGTTCAGTTCGGCGGACAGACTCCGCTGAACATAGCAAACGAATTGAACCAGGCCGGCGTGAAAATACTGGGTACTACGCCTGAAACCATCGACCTCGCGGAGGACAGGGGCCGCTTTCGTGAAATGATGATGAAATTAAACATCCCCATGCCGGAATCAGGCATGGCCAGTAACCTCGAGGAAGCGCTGCGAGTTGCCAGACATATCGGCTATCCGCTGATGGTAAGGCCGTCTTATGTCCTCGGCGGAAGGGGTATGCAGGTGGTTCATGACGAGGAAATGCTGAAAGAATATGTCCGCGCTGCAGTAGGGGTTACACCGGACCGCCCCATATTAATCGATAAGTTCCTTGAACATGCCATTGAGGCGGAGTCGGATGCTATCGCAGACGGAGTTGATGCGTTTGTACCCGCCATCATGGAACATATCGAGCTCGCGGGCATCCATTCCGGAGATTCTTCCTGTGCCATACCTCCCGTTTCCATACCGGACAGGCACATTAAAACGTTGAATGAATATACAGGAACCATTGCCAAAGAGCTGCACGTCGTCGGGCTGATGAATATGCAATATGCCATAGCCGGGGACAAGGTTTACGTGCTTGAAGCCAATCCCAGGGCATCACGTACGGTCCCGCTGGTGTCCAAAGTATGCAATGTGCGCATGGCGCGGATCGCCACACAGGTAATGCTGGGCAAAAAGCTCTCTGGGCTAGGGCTGAATCAAAGAAAGATACCTCACTACGGAGTCAAAGAGGCCGTCTTCCCCTTCAATATGTTTCCGGAGGTTGATCCTGTGCTTGGGCCGGAAATGCGCTCCACAGGCGAGGTACTGGGCATGGCGGAATCCTTCGACCTTGCTTTTTACAAAGCCCAGGACGCCGCCAAACAGAGGCTTCCGGAAAGCGGCACAGTATTGATGAGCCTCATAGATAAGGAAATGCCGGTAGCTCTGGATGTTGCCAGGCAGTTTGCCGATCTCGGTTTTAAAATTAAAGCGACCAGTGGCACCAGTGAATTTCTGGCCGGCTATGGCGTAGAATCGGAAGTAATCAATAAGCAACACGAAGGAAGGCCCAATATCGTTGATGGAATTATGAACGGCGAAATCCAGCTTGTGATCAATACGCCCAGCGGCAAGCTCAGTTCGTACGATGACTCATATATACGCAAAGCAGCTATTAAATACAAGGTCACGTATATAACCACCCTGGCAGCGGCCGCCGCCGCGGTGAAGGGTATTGCCGCATACCGAAAAAGCAAACCGGATGTAAAATCGTTACAGGACTATCACGCAGATATAAAATAGCCTGAAGGATCATTTGAGTGAACAGCGTCACTGCTTCGGTCATATCCAATAACCTGATACTGAACTGCCTGGATGTAAATTACTATTTAATGCGTGTTAACTCGCCCGCTATAGCTAGAGAATGTAAACCGGGGCAGTTTGTCATGATCAGGTGTGGAAAAGGCAATTTATTAAGACGTCCGCTGAGTATTCACAGGGTTCACAATTCAGCAGAAGTCGAATTTCTTTTTTCCGTGCCGCATAACAGGGAAAAAGCAAGGAACCCATTCCATGATCGTCAAACAGGACAGGGTTCAGGCTGTGGCATGCTCTGGCTTTCCCGCCAAGAAGAGGATAGCAGTATAGACCTTATTGGCCCGCTGGGCAACGGTTTCAGCATATTGCCTTCAGCCCGAAAATTGTTACTGGTCGCCGGAGGCATTGGCATAGCTCCCCTGGTATTCCTCGCAGAGTACGCAAAATCTTTAAAGAAATCTGTTATCATGTTAATCGGCGCTAAAACTTCAGCCGGCCTTTATCCTGAACAACTTTTACCGTCAGGGATTAGAGCTTTTTTTACAGTGGAGTCCGGAAGAAAAGTGAATAGCAGCAGGAAAGGGCGAGTTACAGATCTAATAGATGAATATATACACAGTGCCGATCAGGTTTTTGCATGTGGACCGCAGCCTATGTATAGAGCCCTGGATAGACAAACACTCCCTTATCGGGATAAAATCTCTGTTCAAGTTTCCCTGGAAGTTCGCATGGGCTGTGGTTTTGGCGCCTGCTACGGGTGCAGCGTAAAAACAAAGCAAGGTATGAAGCGGGTTTGCAAAGAAGGCCCTGTTTTTGATATAGAAGATATAATATGGCAGGAGGTTAAGATATGACGGTTACATGTAAAAGAATCCAGATAAGCACCAACGGACAGGGTGACACCATCAATGTCACATCGGATATTACCCGGGAAGTTAACAATTCTGGGGTAAGCAATGGCTCCGTAACGGTGTTTATTCCTGGTTCAACCGCCGGTATCACAACTATTGAATTCGAACCGGGATTAATGACGGATATGAAGGATATGTGGGACAGGATAATTCCTTCTAATATCGACTATGAACATAATAAAGCCTGGGGTGATGGCAACGGTCACTCGCACATACGAGCGTCCCTGCAGGGAGCTTCCATTACTATACCGTTTATTAACAAACGTTTGACCCTGGGTACCTGGCAACAGATTATTATCGTGGACTTCGACGTCAGGCCCCGATCGAGGGAGATCATCCTGCAAATCATGGGTGAATGATATAAGGAATCTAACGCAAAAGAATTATTGAAATTGCATAATTGAAATGAAAAGCGAGGTAAGGAGGTCATTATGCCTGAAGCACAATCACTGGCGGTAACGCTGTTCGCTATACTTGGCTTTTGTGTTTTCCTGGCGCTGGGGGCGTTCCTGGGTAAGAGAACCGATTTAGGGAAGCTGGTTACCTTCGCAGGTGTTGTTGCGCTGATCGCCGTTGTCTGCTTCGCTATCTACGCCGCGTACTATTTTGTTACGATGGTGGAATGATATTGCCTAAAATATACTGTCAGAAAGTTATATACTCAAATATGAGGGTATCAGCATTATGATGCCTAACTTCCAATGCCCTGTGTGCTTCAATTACAATGCTTTAGGTGATCCTGCATGCAAGGTATGCGGTGAAAGATTTATCTATAATTGCCCGGTCTGCAATACGCCTGTGGACAACCGTTATCCTCATTGTCCTAATTGCGGCGACCTATTATACTGGGGAATAGCACAACAACAGGCAGCCGCGAAAGAAAGCACAAATTTGGAACCGCTCCCGTCCTTTGCGGAAAAGCCCTTGAAGCCGGTTGAGCTCTCCAAAGCAGATGCACCGAAGAAATCACCGGCAAGACCGGGAAAACCCTTACTCTGGATAGCACTGATAGTAATCTGCGTAATATTAATCGCAGCTATTCTTGTCATCGATGGAATAATTAATAAATGAGGAGGTGAAGATGCCAGACCCAAAAACTGTAACATATATTTTCGCCGTTGTCCTGCTATCATGTCTGGTGTTATCTCTCGGCGGATTCTTGGGGAAAAAATTTGAAGTCTTCCGGGTGGTCATCTTTGCTGCAGCTGTAGCTCTAATAACGGTGGTTGTATTTGCAATCTATTTTGCCTACCTGGGCATCAGCGGACAGCTATAGCTTTACACATTATTAGATACAAAGATCTACAAAGAATATAAATAAAAGAAAAGGATTGATTCTCTATGCACAAAGGTAAATTCGGCACTGCAATCAATTGCATGGACGGTAGAGTACAACTACCGGTTATAAACTGGCTCAAAGAAAAATATGCGCTTGATTTTGTTGACATGATTACTGAGCCAGGCCCGGACAAGATACTCTCGAGCGGAAAGACGGAGCAGATTGAATCGATCAAGTCACGAGTCATCATTTCCGTAAACGCACATGGATCAGATAAAGTAATAATAGTGTCTCATCACGATTGCGCAGGAAATCCTGTATCCAAAGAAGAGCATCTCATACAATTAAAAGAATGCCTCAAGCTAATTCATTCGTGGAAATTGCCCCTGAGCAAAGTGATGGGCATCTGGATAAGCGATAAATGGTCAGTCGATGAGGTGTTTGAATAGGTACCCGGATATTTATTCCATTACCATAGTTCAATGTATGGAAAGAGAGTTATAATTCTATATAGTCTGAAACTAAAACCCTGTCCCGCGATAATGGACGTCACGAAGAGTCGGCATACATGAGAAAATTATTACCGGCCATTGTTACATGGTGCATCCTTGTGATAATTATCTTAACTTCCTGTGTCCAGCAAAAAAAGGAAATCTTGCCGGAGCAAACTGCTCCTGTGACGCGGGGGGACCTTATACTTGCGGTCTCATCCGATGGCAATCTTGATATGCCCCATGAAGTACAGCTTAAATTCGGTACTCCGGGTACGGTCAAAGAAATCCCGGCCGAGAATTATAAAGGTAAACTCGTCAAGGCAGGAACGCTTCTTGCCAAACTGGACGATACCACCGAACTCCTGAATGTTGAAGCAGCTCAATACAGCGTAGAATTGGCTTTGAATAATGTTCTTCAATCATGCTGCGGCACGCGATATCCCACTTTCTACTCTCTAGCTACCGCGCTCATGCGTTTCGAGCAGGCTCAAAATGAATTAGACCAGGCCAGGTCATTGTTGATTGAAAAAGAATACTATAACTCGTCTTCACATATCTCCCTGGCTAAATATGACCTTGAGGCTGCAAGATCTGTTTACGCCGATCCAAAATTGGATACTCTGCAAACCCAATATACCGATATCCAGCAAAAAATTGATTCCTTCCCCGAATTTAAACAGATAGTAGCCATTCTCGATGAAGTAATTGAGAAAATTTCCAGCGCGCAGAGTTTTATCGATAGTGGAGATTATTCCTCGGCTATACAAGAACTGGATTCACTATCTGCAACCCTTGAAGATACGCGTGGCATCATCAAAAACAATTCCCGTTTGCCGGGCGCGTATACTTATCCAGATACTTCCACTTCGCTTGCCATCTCAAGGCAGGCCCTGGATTTAATTACCGAGCTGCAGGGAATGCTGACGCAGGATGATTTTGACCGCGTTAAATTCTCTGAAAAACTCCGCATGGCTGAACACGATCTTCTGATGGCAAATATGGTGCTGGACGAGAACGAGACCGTCTATAGAGCAGGCCTCAACCCGCAATTGCTTCGTACTTATAATATAAATATTGAAACGGCGCTGATAAACCTGGATAAAGCCAAGCAGGAACTGCTGAAAACCGAGATACTGGCTCCTTTTGACGGGACGGTTGTGGCTGTCGACGTTAAAATCAATGACCAGCTTTCCCAGTTCGACTACGCGTCCAAGACTGCGGTACATCTGGTTGACACCAAAACAGTCAGGATGACAGGCATTATCGACGAAATCGATATCACCAAAGTAGATGTGGGACAGGAAGCAGTTCTTACCGTAGATGCCCTTCCCGGAAGGAATCTTACCGGCAAAGTGACATTCGTTTCACCCTTCGGCACGCTTCAGAGCGGGGTCGTTAATTTCCCTGTTGAAATATACCTCGACCCTGCTGATGATGTCGAGCTTAGAGGAGGTCTTACGGCTACAGCTGATATTATTATCGGCAAACGTGAAAACGTATTGATGGTACCCAACCGGGCTATCAAAGGGCTGTCTGGCGACTACTGGGTGGATGTGGTTATCAATCTTGAAAAAGCAGTCACCGAAAAAAGACCGGTTAAAACCGGCTTGCAAAATAAGCGGCTCACCGAGATTCTTTCGGGAGTGAAAGAAGGCGAAGTAGTACTGGTTGAAACAGTGAAGTAAAATTAATATACACATTTGGAAGGGAGGCTGGAATGATTCGTCTGGTAGATTTGGTGAAAATCTATGAAATCGGCGATGTGCAGGTGAGGGCACTGGATCATATCAATTTAAATATCGAAGCAGGCGAAATGGTTTCTATAATGGGGCCTTCGGGTTCCGGAAAATCCACTATGATGAATATACTGGGGTGCCTGGACAGACCGAGTTCCGGCAAATATATATTGGATGGCATCGATGTGAGCAGCATGACTGACAATCAGCTCGCGAATATACGAAATAAAAAGATCGGGTTTGTATTTCAGTCATTTAACCTGTTGCCGAGACTTAATGCATTACTGAATGTTGAGCTGCCTTTGATTTATATAGACACTAAAAACCGACGCGCCAGGGCCATAAAAGCGCTTGAGTTGGTCGGGATAGGACAACGCGCCGGTCACAAACCAAGCGAAATGTCGGGCGGAGAGCAGCAAAGGGTAGCCATAGCCCGGGCATTGGTTAACAATCCTGCGCTGATACTGGCTGATGAGCCAACGGGGAACCTTGATACGCATACCAGCCAAAGCATTATGGCGTTTTTACAGGAGCTTAACCAGAAGGGAATTACAATCGTAATAGTGACACACGAAGAAGATATAGCAAACTATACGAAGCGGACTGTTTATCTGCGCGACGGCATCATAGTTCAGGAAAAAACCAGATAGAAAAGCTTATTTACCCTGTACCAGTGAAAGGAATTCTGCACGGGTCACTGAACGTTTCTCAAATATCCCCCGCATGGCAGACGTAACCACGTTGCTTCCGGGCTTTTTAATCCCGCGCATCGTCATGCAGAGATGTTCCGCCTGTATGACAACTGCAACTCCGTCGGGCTTTAACGATTGCATAATAACATCCGCTATCTGTTTGGTCATCCTTTCCTGAAGCTGTAATCGACGGGAATATATCTCCACCACCCTGGCCAGTTTGCTCACTCCAACTACCCGGCCGGCCGCATTAGGTATATAACCTATATGCACGACACCGTAAAAGGGTAAAAGGTGATGTTCGCACATTGAATAGAAGGGGATATCCCTGACGATCACCATCTCGTGATGCCCGGCTGAAAAACCGGTAGCCAGTATCTCCGCTGCATCCGTGTGTATACCGGAGAACAGCTCGGCATACATCTCCGCTAAACGTAGCGGGGTGTCTACCAGTCCCTCGCGTTCAGGATCGTCACCGATTGCTTCGATAATCGCCCTTATCGAAGCTTTTATTCTTTCTTCATCCAGCATTTCGAACCAATTCGCTACGCTCTATTTTTTCCCGAACTTTTCCCGATCAAGGAATTTTACAGAGCTTGCGTCCGCGGAGCAATAAGTCTCGCCGCCCAGATAAAGGGCCGGCCGGACCAGACTGAGATCAAGAATACCGTTTGCACGGAAAACATCCTGAGCTACATGCACAGCTACTATTTCACCAGTGATCCATGCATGATCTCCGTACACTTTGTTGTCTATGACTTTGCATTCATAGGCAGTATACGCATCCCTGAGAATGGGGACGTCTGCCTTTATGGATTTATCCTCGGCTATATTAAACTCGGAAAATTTATCGATTGTATTCCCGCTGCTTCCTCCTACGGCGGCAATAGTTTCCGCTCTTTCATAAGGTACAAAATTGACGCCGAACTGTCTGCTTTCGGAGATCAACTGGTATGTGTACCTTTTAGGCGCTATAGAGATTCCATACATCGGCGGTTTGAATGAGATCGAGCTGTGCCATGCTACCGCCATGGCGTTTTTTCTACCCCCGCTACTGGCCGTAACAATGGCAGCGACTCTGGGATAATGCTGATAGAATGCGCCTGCGTGCTCCGCAACAACCTTCAGCATGGCAACCCTCCTGATATGAAAAGCTATTTCAAGCCAAGATGCTTTTCGATTACGTCAAGATCGGCAGGCAACTCGGGAAACGGTTCGACATACCTGGTGGGAATATCCGGATCCTTCAAACCGTTTCCGGTGATAATACAAACGATTTTTTTACCATTGAAACTCTTACCCTGCTTAACCAGTTTCATCAAACCCGCCAGCGGCGCAGCGGAAGCAGGCTCGCCGAAAACGCCTTCTTTACCTGCCAGAAGCTTGTAAGCAGCCAGTATTTCATCATCTGTAACGCTATCGATTATGCCGCCGGATTCGTCCCTGGCTGCCACTGCGCTCTTCCAGCTGGCAGGGTTACCGATGCGTATAGCTGTAGCAATAGTCTGGGGGCTTTCCACAATCATGTTCTTTACAATAGGAGCCGCCCCCTCGGCCTGAAAGCCCATCATTACGGGTGTTTTATCTACCTTCCCTATGCCCTTCCATTCCTTGAAACCCTTCCAGTAGGCAGTAATATTTCCTGCATTGCCGACTGGTAAAAAGAGATAATCGGGTACGTACCCGAGATCATCGATGATCTCAAAAGACGAAGTTTTCTGCCCTTCAATGCGGAAGGGATTCAACGAATTTACCAGGGTTATGGGATATTTCTCCGCCAGAATACGGGTTACTTTCAAAGCCTGGTCGAAATTCCCTTCAATGGCTATTATCTCAGCGCCGTATGCAATTGCCTGGGCCATTTTCCCCACTGCGATTTTGCCCTTGGGAACCAGAATTATAACCTTCAGTCCGAAGCGGGTGCCATAGGCAGCGGCGGATGCGCTGGTATTGCCCGTTGAGGCGCAGATAGCCTTTTTGCTGCCGGCTTCTATCGCCTTGGCCATGGCAACAACCATTCCCCTGTCCTTGAATGAACCGGTGGGATTGCATCCTTCAAGTTTGAAATAAAGTTCTCCCACGCCTAATTCCCTGGCGAGATTAACCGATTTCACCAGGGGTGTATCACCTTCTCCCAGAGAAATCATGGGTGTGGCAGGAGTAATAGGGAGATATTCCTTGTGCCGCTGTAATACACCTTTAATCATATTTGAAACGCCTCAACTCTGATAAAATTACTGATCTCCTTGACAACTGCGAGTTTATTAATTATTTTCATGGCTTTCTGCACAGCGCTTTCCTTCGCATAATGGGTCATAATCACAATTTCGGCTGACTTATTTGACGGGTCCGATTCCTTCTGAATAACAGAGGATATACTGATGGATTGATTGCCCATAGCTGTCGAGATTTGCGCCAGCACTCCGGCCTGGTCAAGCACGCTCATCCTGAAATAATATCTCGATTCAATATCAGACATGGACTTGATGCCGGAAGTATTTACCGGTATGAACCTGGGCGCGTTATCCCGTTTCGTATTAATATTAAGCGCGATGTTGATTACATCGGCAATGATGGCGCTGGATGTAGCAGATGGACCTGCCCCCTGTCCGTAGAATAAGACATTACCAACCAGGTCACCGCTTACATATATGGCATTATAAACGCCGTCCACCTTTGCCAGCAGCGACTCAGCGGGTATTAGTACAGGATGAACCCTGGCTTCCACACCATCGCGTGACCGTTTGGCAATTGCCAGCAGTTTGATTGCATATCCCAACTCGCTGGCATAACGGAAATCACGCGGTTTCAGGCGTGAAATACCCTCGAAATAGATCTGATTAAAATTGGCAGCCATATCAAAAGCCAGGGAAGTTAAAATGCCCAGCTTGTAAGCAGCATCCAGCCCGCTGATATCATTGGCAGGATTAGCTTCAGCATACCCCAGCTTCTGAGCTTGCTTTAAGGCAACAGTAAAATCCAGGTTATCGTGAGCCATCCTGCTGAGTATATAGTTGGTTGTACCATTCAAAATAGCGTATATAGCCTGGATATCGTTGGCAACCAGATCACGCTGAAACGGCGAGATCAGAGGGATGCCGCCGCCGACGCTGGCCTCAAATCTCAATCCGGTATGGTGTTCGTGCGCAATGGTCAGAAGTTCGGCGCCGTGTTTAGCCATCAATTCCTTGTTGGCGGTGACAACATGTTTGCCGTTTATCAGTGATTTTTTCACATAATCGTACGCAGGATATTCACCACCGATAAGCTCGACTACAATGTCAATATCGTCTCTGCTGATAAATTTATCAAAATCAGTGAGAAATATATCTTTATCAATGCCCAGAATGCCATGCCTGGAAACATCCTTTTCCAGCACAGCTTTGAGCACCAGAGGGCTACCCGCCTGACGTGCCAGCGCCTTCTTTTTACTTATTATAGCCCTGGCAACCCCGCTGCCGATGGTGCCGATGCCCATCAAACCTATGTTAATCGGTCTTTTCTTGATCAAATCCTACTTTTTCCTGCTGTTTATTAAGCGTTGAGCTGCCCATTCCTTATCAGCCTGAGTCATCAGGTTTTCTATCTTGGCATTTTTGGCTTGATCATTAAGCCAGTCACTAAAGCATTTGTCCGCCAGCTTGTCCCGTATCTCTTTGTCCAACGGACGGCCTGGCTGGTTGTCGAGTACCTGCACAATCCAGTAACCACCCTTGGTTTTTACACTATCGTCCCTCAATACATCGCTGACGGTATTTGGCTGCAACGAGGCAATCATCCTGTCAAGCATGCCTTGTGTAGTTCCCGGAACTCTCCAACCGAGATCACCACCACTATCCTTGCTGGTATGTTGAGAATATTGTTTTGCCAGTTCTGCAAAGTTTTCGCCGTTCACAAGCCTGATTCTTATCTCGTCAGCCTGCTCTTTGCTGGCGCACAAAATACCTTCGGCGTGTCTGCCCTTGGTCTGGTCAATCTCGATCACTTCAAGCACCCAGTAACCAAACGGCTTCTCCATATTTTTATCAAAAATGGGATCGCTGACCTCTTTGGGTTTCATCGTATACATAATATCTTTAAAAGCCAGATCGCCCGAGCCTTTAAACGCATAGTCCTCATAGCCTTTGGGCAGCCAGCCCAGATAGCCCCCTTTGGACTGTGTTGTTGGATCAACCGATAGTGTTGACGCCATTAATGTAAAATTTTCACCCATAAGCAGTTTTTGTTTCCGGTCAGCAGCCATTGTATTGCTTTCCAGAAGCATTGCCTGCACTTCTACGGTATCCGCAGAAGCAGGCTGCTTCGGCAAACAATAGTCCTCCACTATTTTTTGTGAAAGTACCATGGCTTTCACAATATCCCTGGTAACGAGATTATCTTCCATGCTTAACTGTTTGATCCCGTTGCTTACCTCATCATCACTGGCGGATATGCCCAGGTCTGCCGCTTTTTCTCTGACTAATGCGCCCTGCTGAATAGCTGTTTCCGCGACATTCGTTAATTGTTTTACAATGTCATCGTCTTGACTTTGTGTATAAGCGTCCAGCGCTTTGATGTAATAAACCATGTCAAAACTGGCATCATTAACCTTTATCACCGTTCTCTGGTATGGGGCCAACTGCTCCATGTAATAACCGGCGACGACCAATCCGATGAGCGCCACAATAAAAACAGCGCTACAGATGATTATGATGCGCGATATTTTTTTCTGTTTTTCCCATTTCGAAAGCTGATGTTTGGAGGGAACTCTGACAACCTTCTCTTTTCGGTGTTTTCCAGCCAATTCAAAAACCTCTTAATAATAAAATAAAATTGAGGCAATTTACATTGCCCGCAATTGCCTATTTATGATAACATATTTTCGTTCCACAGACACGGGGTGTAGCGCAGCCTGGTAGCGCACCTGAATGGGGTTCAGGTGGTCGTCGGTTCAAATCCGACCACCCCGACCACTGTCAGCAGATATACTGCCCATCCGCGTGACATTCGAACCAATATAGGGGTATTATTTATCATTCGTTTCACTTACCTGGTATCCAGGGATTGTTATGAAAGCTGAAAATTCTGAAGGGCCCATCGAACGCAACATTGCCATGGAGCTTGTTCGTGTTACCGAGGCTGCGGCCCTTAGCGCAGCCCGTTACCTGGGTAGAGGCGAGAAAAATGTGGTGGATGAAGCGGCGGTCACAGCCATGCGCCATACACTGGGCTATGTGAGGATGGATGGCATTGTAGTAATCGGTGAGGGGGAAAAAGACCACGCTCCCATGTTATTCATTGGAGAGCACATCGGCGACGGCTCCGGTTTGAAGGTTGATATTGCTGTGGATCCCGTTGACGGCACTAATCTTGTAGCCCGTGGCCTGCCCGGTGCCATCTCGGTGGTGGCGCTTTCGGCCAGGGGCACTATGCATTGCCCCCGGGAATTCGTTTACATGAATAAGATCGCCACCGGACCGGAAGCAAAAGACATCATTGATATCAATGCACCGGTAGCGGAGAACCTTAAAAATATAGCGACTGCTAAAAAGAAAAAGATCTCCGAGCTTACCGTGGTGGTGCTGGACAGGCCGCGTCACGAGCAGTTGCTCGCTGAGATCAGAAGCGCCGGCGCCAGAATCAAGCTTATCTCAGACGGAGACGTCGAAGCCAGCATTGAGGCAGCACTTCCAGACAGGGAAATTGACGTGTTAATGGGCATCGGCGGCACGCCCGAAGCAGTGCTCTCGGCTGCGGCGATACGCTGCATCGGCGGAGGCATTCAATGCAAAGCCTGGGCGCCTGACATCAAAAGAACTCGGCCTAAAGCAGATGAAATTAATATGAATAAGGTATATAAGATTGAGGATCTGATAGACAGCGACGATGTATTCTTTTCTGCCACAGGCATCAGCAGCGGCGAGTTGCTCAAAGGAGTGCGCTACTTCGGCGGCGGAGCCGATACCCAATCTATTGAAATGCGGGGCCGCTCAGGCACCATCCGCTGGATAGAATCACGGCATAATTTCGAACGGCTGGACAAGCTCAGCTTCTCTGAACTCCATTAGTCCACACGCATATACTAGCTAAATCATTCCGTGCAAGTTTATGATCCTGTTCATAGTACTATTTTCTACATAAAAATGGGACATTTGGGTCATTGACTTTATACCGTCAGGTTCTTATGTAAATAAGTCTATATTGCTAGAATTTCGGCAAAACACGTGGCGGAAAGGTGCAAAATGAAAGTATTTAATAGTTTCATCAGTAACGAAAAGGGTATGACAGGCCTGGAAACGGCCATAATCCTCATAGCATTTGTAACTATCGCTGCAGTCTTCGGTTACGCTGTTCTTAGCGCAGGCCTATTTTCTGCAGAGCAGGGGAAAGAAACCATCTATGAAGGCTTGGCCGAAGCCAAGAGCAACCTGCAGCTCGCAGGTTCAGTCATAGGCAAAAGCACCGATACAACAAATTTGGACACCATTATATTCACTGTGAAGAATGCCGCTAGCGGCGATGCCATTAATTTAACACCGTGCGATGGCACGGCCAATGCCACCAACAAGTGCGTCATCAACCTCACAACAACCGGTACTTACCTCAGCAACATCGAGTGGGCATCCAGCGCCAGCGACAATTTGCTGGAAGCTGGCGAACAATGCCAGATTACAATCGATCTGACAGACCTGGGCGACGGCAAGGCACTATCCGATAACCTTACTGCAAATACAACATTCAACGTCCAGATTAAACCGGCAACCGGCGCAGTGGTAACCATCCAGCGAACGTTGCCCGGTGCATTGGACAAGGTTATGGATCTCCACTAACCGAATTTCAATTTCACAGGGTTTCAAGCAGGGTTAAATTCTTTCGGTAAAATAGCTGTTACCTTACATAGGATTTAATATGCCCGAAAACTCCACAGCCTTGAAGAATAGTCCTCTATATACTCAGCAAGGCATGACAGGGTTTGAAACAGCTATTATCCTCATCGCCTTTGTAACCGTTGCGGCAGTTTTCGGCTATGCTGTTTTAAGCGCGGGTCTTTTCGCAGCCGAGAGGGATAAGGAAACGCTCTATGCTGGCCTGACTGAAGCCAAAAGCAACTTGGAGATCTCCGGCTCGGTTATTGCCAGGAGTGAAGACAATACCAACGTGCGGTGGCTGGTCTTTACGCTTAAAAATGCCGTTGCCGGAAATCCCATTGACCTGACACCCTGCAACGGCAGCGACAATGCCACTAATAAATGTGTTATCAGCCTGATAACCTAGGCCAGCAACATCAGCAACGCCAAATGGACCAAGCAGGACATCGGGGCAACGGACGGAGACAACCTGCTTGAAACAGGGGAGCAATTTGAGATATCTATAGACCTGACCGACCTTGGAGAAGGACATGTGTTGTCTGAAAACCTCACTGCAAACGATATTTTTACCATACTGGTGAGTCCGTCAATCGGCGCCACAGCTACCATTCAAAGGACATTGCCTGCCCAGATAGACAGGTATCTGGACCTGCACTGATCCGCCAGAATTCAGCTTCACCTTCTAGTTTAAACATATTACATAGTCAATCCCGGTTATTCCCCGTGAGGGATTAAAACGAGTTCCGTATTATCTCCATGGTTTAGTACGTATTCATATTCATCTCAACTACCATATTGCACAAGATAACAATTTATCCATGGTTCAAACGTAAAAAGTACTATAGTACTGGACGAAATAGGATACATGGGTCATTTATTTTCGCTGCTTTAAGATATATCCTGTATCTGCTCGCGATCCAATACAATAGAATAGGTCTCAAAATCAAGGAGGAGAACAAAATAAAATTCAATATCCGGTATCAAATTAGAAAAATGAATGGCCTGAGCAGGTAAAAAACTCGGGCGTAAATAGGGAGAATTAAAATGTTTAATAAATTAATGAAAGCAATGTTCAAATTACACAGAAGTGAAAGAGGCATGACCGGCCTGGAAACAGCCATTATCCTTATCGCGTTCGTCACTGTGGCAGCTGTCTTCGGTTATGCAGTATTGAGCGCAGGGTTATTCTCAGCGGAGAGAGGCAAGGAAACCATCTATGCCGGCCTCGCCGAGGCCAAGAGCAACCTGGAAATCTCCGGCTCCGTGATAGCCATGACGGACAACTCCACCACCACTGTTGAGAGAATCCTTGTCACAGTTAAGAATGCCGTCGCCGGCAATCCCATCGATATGACCCCCTGCAATGGCACTGATAACGCAACTAATAAATGTGTCATCAGTTTTACCACGGCTACAGACTATATCAACAACGTTAAGTGGACTGTAGAAGCCATTGGTAACGACGACGGAGATAACCTGCTGGAACCTGGCGAACAGTTTGAAGTCACTATTGACACCAGAGATCTCGGTGTTGGGAAATCTCTGACTGATAACCTGACATATAACGACGCCTTTAACATACAGGTTAAACCGTCCCTTGGATCAACCATAACCGTTCAAAGGACATTACCCGCAGGGTTGGAAAAGATAATGGACCTGCACTAAAGTAACCAGCCGTAACAAAAGGAGGCGCTCCATGTGGAGCGCCTCCTTTATTATTATCTCAATCTATCAATGCAAATGACAGCGTGAGGGAAAGAACATCACATATTGAAGTTTATATCGTAGGTATGTTGGGCAAGTGTCCACGTACTGAGGACTGAAGCAAGCCGCACAGATCCGCATTCAGACCAATTTCTTAACCATTCTGACTACCTGCACAATAACGGCATAGACATCATCCTTTTTCTTGTAAGGGGCAATTGTTACTTGATCGCCGTTCATGATCAGGCAGAGATCACCGGGACTGGGTGGTATGTCCTTGCCGCATATCATGATATCGCCCTTATGTACGATACCATCATACTCAAGGTCATTGGACTTTATGCCAATCAGCTTCATCTCTTTCCCCCCATTTGTAGCCAACTCCCTCGGCACAAAGGCATATTCTATTATTTGCCTGCTGTTAACAGCAGGATAAACCGGCACAATTACTGGCAAAGAAAGCGATAGTTCATTAATTATCTCATAGGGCGTTTTCTGCAGCAAATCTTCCCTGTGACCTTTGTTCAAGACCAGGTTGCTTAAATCTCCGATGGACACCTTCAAGGCCCGGGACAGCTTGTTCAGGGAACCGACGGTAACTGATTTATAATCTCCTTTTTCTATGCGGCAGATAAAAGCCGGAGACAGACCGGCCAGTTTCGCCAGCTCTGCTTGCGATAGTCCTCTTTTTAAGCGGGTCTCCTTGACATATTTTGCTAACATAGAACATCAGGCACCCACCCCAAAGCTATCGGTTTACCATAGTAAATCTTTTTTAAAACCATGTCAAATTTCCCTAAAACTATTGATA
>Ga0208047_1000262_pt1 | contig 19485 bp, 11 predicted proteins | sample Kivu_220m_FD_184162 | JGI IMG/M metagenome (GOLD analysis project Ga0208047, IMG submission 184162) | Freshwater microbial communities from Lake Kivu, Western Province, Rwanda to study Microbial Dark Matter (Phase II) - Kivu_220m (SPAdes)... | ecosystem: Environmental > Aquatic > Freshwater >...
TACGGAAAATGCAGAGGTATTGACACAAAAAATTATAAAGCATATCAATCCCGAGCTAAAAGTAATAGATACTTTGCTATTTAAAATCAACGCCATTCCAATTGAAAGAAAGCCAAAGCCCAAAAAAACTAAAAAGAAAAAATTTGATAAAAACCGTTACAAGCCCCGCGTTTATTATAGATATCAATAAATGTCTGAGCAACATTAATTTTATGAGAAAAAAAGCCCTTAAAAAAGGGCTTTTTTTAAGACCGCATTTTAAAACCCACCAGTCAGTATGTATCGGCAATTTTTTTAGAAAATACGGAATTAATGCAATAACAGTATCTTCCGTCTCTATGGCAGAGTATTTCAAACGCAAGGGATGGGATGATATTACAATTGCATTTCCGGTAAATGTTCGCGAAACAGATAAGATAAATTTACTATCAAAAAATTCTGAAATTAATTTACTTACTGAAAATTTAGAAGCGGTCAGACACCTTAAGAAAAAATTAAAAAACAAAGTCGGAATATTTATAAAAATAGATACAGGTTATCACAGAACCGGTGTTAATTTCGGAAACATCGAACTAATTAAAAAAATAATAAAAGAAATTAAGAACAGCAATTTGTATTTTAAAGGTTTTCTTACTCATTCAGGACATACATATTATGCAAAATCAAAGAAAGAAATTATTAATATTAATGACGATACAAACAGAAAATTAAATCTTCTGAAAAAGTTGTTCTTTAAAGATTATCCGAATATAATATTATCCACAGGCGATACTCCCTCCTGTACCACTGCAGAAAATTTTGAAGGGATAGACGAAATCCGCCCGGGAAATTTCGTTTTTTATGACGTAAAGATGTTATCACTCGGAATATGTAAGGAGAAGAATATTGCTGTTTGTTTGGCATGTCCGGTAGCTGCCAAACATAAATCGAGAAATGAAATTATAATTTACGGCGGGAGTATACATCTATCAAAAGATTACATAACAAATTCCTCAGGTACAAATAGTTACGGATTGATTGTGAAATTATACAATAAAGGTTGGTCAAAATCTTACAGAAACTGTTTTGTAAAATCCCTGTCGCAAGAACACGGAATTCTAAAGGTCAGTAAAAAATTATTTAATGAACTTAATATCGGAGACCTAATCGGCATTTTGCCGGTTCACTCATGCCTTACCGCAAATGCTATGAAAGGTTATTATACATTTGAGGGAAGTTTCATCGACCACATGTAATACAGATAAATTATCTGTTTTTATAAAATTGTTTGAATTTATTAAGAGCCATTGCTCTGTGAGAGATAAGATTTTTTTCGTACAACGACAATTCAGCATAGGTTTTTGCAGAGCCGTCGGGAATAAACAAGGGGTCATAACCGAATCCACCGCTTCCTTTCTTCTCTGTAATAATTTTCCCTCTGCAAATACCTTCGAATAAGAAATAAACATTTATATTTTCGTAATAACACACAACAGTAATAAATTTGGCCTTTCTTAAATTTTCAGGAATATGTTTTAATTCCTCAAGAAGTTTGCGGCAGTTATCGTCATAAGTCGCATTTTCTCCGGCATACCTCGAAGAATGTACGCCGGGAGTACCGTTTAAAACATCCACAAATAATCCAGTATCATCCGATATAACGGGAATTCCTGATACTTTGTATATTTCTTCAGCTTTTTTAATTGCGTTTTCTTCGATTGTATTTCCGTCTTCTTTAATATCAACTTTAAGATTAATATCATCGAGACTTAAAACCTTAGTTTCAGTATCCGATAAGAGATTTTTAATCTCTTCGATTTTATGTTTGTTGTTTGTTGCCAGAAGTAAATTTTTCATAATTAAATATCCTTATACTGCAATTGATATAGTCTGTAATACAGTCCCTGTTTGTCTATTAATGTCTGATGAGTACCGCATTCTTTAATTTCTCCTTTATGCATCACTATAATCTTGTTACAGGACTGTATTGTGGAAAGTCTGTGCGCAATTATTATAGAGGTTCTGCTTTCGATTAGTTTTTGTATTGCTTTCTGTATCAGGAGTTCCGTATTAGTATCAACACTTGATGTAGCTTCGTCGAGTATAAGAATCTTCGGATTATAAGCAAGAGCACGAGCAAAAGAAACCAGCTGCTTCTGCCCTACCGAAAGCGTCATACCTCTTTCCGTTACTCTATGGTTTAACTTTTCGGGAAGACTGTTTATAAAATCGGTTAAACCCGTATTTTCAATAGATTTGTTAATCTTACCTTCTGTTATATACTTATTTTCGAGACTTATATTATTTCTTATGTTACCCGAAAATAAAAATACATCCTGCAGAACAACTCCGATATTTCGTCTCAATTCTTTAATATTTAAATTCCGGATATCTTTTCCGTCTATTGTAATTTCTCCGTTCGTAACATCATAAAATCGACTGAGCAGATTAATGATTGTAGACTTTCCTGCACCTGTTGCACCTACGAAAGCAACTTTTTCACCCTCATAAATTTTAAAAGATACATTTTTCAAAACATATTCGGAATTATTATAAGCAAACCAAACGTTTTTAAATTCAATTTCGCCTCGAATATCATCAATCAGTTCAGGAGTATCAACTTGAATAATAGGGTTCTTTTTATCGAGCAGGGCAAAAACCCTTTCAGAAGATGCCATTGCAGTTTGCAGTATATTATATTTTTCCGAGAGGTCTCTAATAGGTCTGAAGAACATTTCAGTAAATTGAATAAACGATATAATAACACCTACTGATACTGCATTTTGAACTACCTGTCCCCCACCGTACCATATAATAAGACCGATAGTAACTGCACCAATTAATTCCACAAACGGGAAAAACACTGCATAGTAAAAGATACTTTTTTTATTTTCATTTGTATGTGCCTGATTAATAACCGCAAATTCATCTGCAGACCTTTTTTCTTTGTTGAATAACTGAACAACTGATATTCCACTTATATGTTCCTGAACAAACGAATTCATTTTTGATACAAGCACTCTTATCCTGCGGTATGAACTCCTGACTTTATTACGGAAAACAGCAGTAGCAATTCCAAGCACAGGTAGAATTGACAGTGCCACAAAAGTCAGTTTATAATCGAGTGTAAACATAAAATACAAAATCCATAAAATCATAAAAACATCACCCAGTGCGGTTACTATACCCGAAGAAAAAACCTCAAAAAGGACTTCTATATCGCTTGTTACTCTTGTTACCAATCTGCCAATTGGATTAGTATCAAAGAATTTTAGATTCAAATTTAAAATGTGAGTAAATACTTTTTTCCTGAGGTTAAAAATAATCTTCTGACCTATCCAGCTCGTAAGGTAAGCCATCATATATTGTATGAATCCCTGTAAAAATAAAGTAAAAAGAAGTATTAAAGAAATAAGTTGAAGTCCTTTTATTTTACCGTTTACAATCATATCATCTATGGCAATAGGAGTAAGTCTTGGTCTGACTGCAGCAAGTGCCGAAATTGTAATTGTCAGTAAAAAAGCAAGAAGTATATGCCACTTATAAGGTTTGAAATACAGAAGCAATCTTTTTAACAAGACACGGTCTACCGGCTTTCCTAATTCTTCTTCTTCTTTAATATTTAATTTTTTCTCTGACAAACAAAATTCTAATTAATTTCCTCAATTTCCTCTTCGAGCAATTGTTTCATATAGATATCATAATAGATTCCTTTTCTTTCTATAAGTTCCGAATGGGTGCCTTCTTCGGATATTATTGAATTGTCCAGTACTATAATCTTATCACACTCTTTAATCGTCGAAATTCTATGTGAAATAAGAATACAGGTGCGGTTTTTCATTACAGTTTTCAGTTCTCTTAATATTTCTTCTTCGGTATGTGTATCAACCGAAGAGAAAGAATCATCGAGAATCAAGATTTTTGGATTTTTATATAATGCTCTTGCAATTGAGGTTCTTTGCTTCTGACCTCCGGAAAGTGTTATTCCGCGTTCTCCAATTATGGTCTTAAATTTTTCCGGAAACAAAGAAACATCCTTATAAAGTCCTGCAATTTCCGAAACCCTTTTTACCTTTTCACTTTCTGTTACATCCGATGAATATGAAATATTATATTCCAAAGTATCGGAAAATAAAAATGATTCCTGCGGCACTATCCCGACAAGATTACGCAGAACACTCAGGGGAATAGTTTTAACATCATAACCATCAATTAAAATTGCTCCTTCTGAAATATCATAAACACGGGGAATAAGATTAACAATAGTACTTTTCCCTGCTCCGGTATATCCGATTATTCCGAGTGAATTGCCACTTTCAATTATAAGATTAATATTTTTTAGAATGTAAACATCAGTTCCCGGATATTTAAAAGACATGTTTTGGAATTCAATTTTTCCCTTGATTTGATTTCCGGTAATTCCTGATTTTGTTTTATCGTCATCTTTTATATCAGGTTCTGTTTCCATAATATTCAGCAACCGTTTCATCGAGGGAGCGGCTCTCTGAATTAGATTCATAATCCAGCCGAATGCTATCATTGGCCAGGTGAGCTGCACAAGATATACAATAAATTCGGTTATGTTGCCTACGGTAAAAGTACCGTTAATAACTTTAATCCCTCCAAAATATATAACAAGAATAATCGAAATTCCGGTAAGCAGAAACATCATAGGGAACGAAAATGCTTCAAGACGGGCAAGAGCAAGATTTTTTTTCTGATAATCAGCAGAAGCAGAATCGAATTTTTCTATTTCATTGACTTCTCTTGTATACGACTTAATTACTCTGATCCCTGAAAACACTTCCTGCACTTTTGCCGTCAGCGAAGAAAACGATTCCTGTACTTTCATCGAACGGTTATAAATTAATTTTATAACAAAATAGACAAGGAGAGTAATAAAAGGAAGAGGTAGAATTGCAATAATAGCTACTTCAACATTAATACTGAATAGAATTATGATTGTAACAACAGTTCTTAAAATAGTTTGCATAGAATACATTATACCAGGACCAAGAAAATTTCTGACATTATTGACATCATTAGTAGCATGAGCCATTAAATCACCTGTTGTTATATTATTATAGAAATTTCTCGATAAATGCTGAAGGTGCGAAAAAAAATCATTTCTTAAATCATTTTCTATTTCCCTTGATACTACTATTATTGTCTGCCGGGTGAAAAATATAAAAATACCCCCGATAAAAACAAGAGTAATTCCTTTTAAAGCATAGATTATAATTTTATTTATATCCGGATTTTTCACAAGTTCATCAACCGCATCACCTATAACAAGCGGATAAGAGGAATTAAATGCAACATATAAACTTACGCAGATAAATCCAAGTATTAATTTTAATTTATACTTTTTCAGGTATGGAATTAATGCTAAAAGAGATTTCATAATCAGAATAATGACAAAAATAAGTTTTATAAATTCTATAATTTAGTCATTTTTAAAAAATAATAATCAGAAAATCATGATTTTTAAGTCTAAATAATATAATAAATTTTCAATTCTTTATTTACTTTTTTTTAAAAAAAAATAATTGTAAGTTTAAATAAGTTAAACATAAACAAATTATATTATGAAGAATTATTTTCACACCTTTTTTTTGCTTCTATTCCTGATTGTCAGCTTTAATTTTTCATACGCACAGGTAGATACAAACGTAGCACTTCCTACAATGGACACAAAGGAACAGTTCGGTGATACAACACATTACATCCTTGAAGAAGTAATTATCACTGCTACAAGAACACTTCAAAAGATTATCGATATTCCTTATCCTGTCGAGAGAATCAGTAAAGTAGATATTTTAGGCGGAAAGAATGTCGGTATTAACGAAATGTTATCAACGCAACCCGGGGTTTTTACACAATCGAGGTATGGAAATCACGACGTAAGAATTTCTATAAGAGGGTTTGGAAGCCGTTCGAATTCGGGAATAAGAGGAGTCAGAATATTATTAGATGATATACCGGAATCCGAGCCGGACGGGCAAACAAGAATAGAAGCTATAGATTATAATCATTTGGGAAGTATAGAAATAGTAAGAGGAAATGCTTCTTCTTTATACACAAATTCACCGGGAGGAGTAGTAAATTTTAAGTCTGATTTGGATTTTTCATCATCTTTTCTCTCCAATCATAATTTATTCGGAAGTTATGATTTCAGACAAAACGGATTGAAGCTTGGAACAATGAGCGGTGATTCAAAATTCTTAACGACATACAGTTACAGAAATTACGGCGGTTACAGACAGCACAGTCAGGAATACATAAACATACTCAACAGTGTTTACAAAGCATATCTTCAGCAAAATTCATCGCTTGGTGTTTATCTTAATTACGTTAACAGTTTAATAAAACTTCCGGGTTCACTTACACAAAATGAATACGGACTCGATCCAATGCAAGCAAGTCCCAAAGACCTTTCGAGAGATTCAAAAAGAATAACCCGAAAAGGAAGACTGGCAGTGCGGTACGAAAAGATATTCGGTTCGAAAGCGAACAACGAAATTTCATTCACCGGATACGGTACAATAAAGGATTTTGACAGGACAGCAAAAACATACAGATTAATAACGAGATACGGGATCGGTGGTACATTTATTTACACAAACAGAATACCGATTTCAAAATTCATGAACGAACTCACAGTAGGAACGGATATGTATTATCAAACTGGTCCGATCAGCGAATTTAACAACATAAACGGAAGAAAAGGCGATAATCTGCTTAAACAAACCGATGAAACAATATCGAATATAGGAATATTTCTTTCTGACCAGTTTAAATTTAATTCAAAAGTATCGCTTTTATTTACTGGAAGATACGACTGGATAAAATTCGATGCAAAAGATTTATTGTTTGAGGTCAGAAATGCAAACAGAAGTTTCGGAAAAATTACACCCAAACTTGCTATTAATTACAAGTTCAGACCAAACATTGCAGCTTATGCATCCGTAGGAATGGGTTTTGATTCTCCGGCATTCAATGAAATGGGTAATTATCCTTATTCATCGGATACAGGAAGAGGACTTCTAAATCCAGATTTACAGCCACAAAAATCATATAACTTTGAAATCGGAATCAAAGGAAATATTTCGACCAACAAGAGAATATATATAAACAATCTTACATTTGAGGCAAGTATATTTAACTTAATAATAAGTGATGAAATTGTACCATTTGTTGTAGACAACGAAGTTTATTACAGAAATGCGGCAAAGAGCAACAGATTCGGAATTGAACTCGGCGGAAAACTTAATATTAACAAATATTTAAAGTTTAATATAGCATATACACTTTCGTTATTCAAATACATTGACTACGATTTGAAAATTATAACTGCCGGTGCTGTAAGGGATACAAGTTATAAAGATAACTGGGAACCTTCAATTCCTAAACATTTATTTTCGTCGGATTTGATTTTTGAATATCCGATTTCCGAGCATATAAAAGGATTTATCAGAGGCAATTGTCAGTTCGTTGATAAAATGTACACAAACGATGCAAATTCAGCTTCGGCTCCTGATTATTTTCTGCTTAATGCATTCGGGGGATTACAAATAAATGTGGATAGATTCGAATTTTTAATAAACGGTGGGTTGAATAATATATTCAACAAAAAATATGTTGCATATATAAATATAAATGACCTTGACGGAAGATATTATGAAGCCGGTGCACCGCGTTCATTTTATGCGGGATTTAATATTGCTTACAGATTCTAATTACTTTGACATTTTAAATTTAGATTATTATATTAAATACGCAGGCATTTTTTCCTGCGTATTTTTTTTGTACATCATGAAAAAATTACATATAATATTGATTTATTTTATTTGTATATTATTGATATACAAAACATCCGATTCCCAAACACCGATATTTCCGAACATCAGGATATTTCCTTCTACTTTTGTAAGTCAATCAGAAACCGATATTGTACGTCATCCTTTAAATCCCTCGATGCTATTTGCTTCTGCAATAACGATTAATGCACAATCGGGTTTTAAAAGTGAAGGTGTGTACGTTTCAACAAATTACGGTATTAACTGGTTCGGTACAAATACCATACCTGCAGAATTGACAATTAATCACGGAGGTGATCCGGGACCCATGATTGACAAAGACGGAATTTTTTATCTAGCTCACATTGGTTCATTTATTTCCGGTATGTATGTTCATTATTCAGCGGATTCCGGTACGACCTGGTCTTTTCAGTATACCATAGCGAGCGGAGATATGGATAAAGGAGATATAACAACCGATGACTCACCATCGAGTCCTTATTTCGGTAGAACTTACATTTCTTATGTTGCATTCATACCTCCGTATCCTGTTTTTAATTCTTACACAATAAACGGAGGTGTAAACTGGTCAACAAGTTTACAAATTAACTCACCTCCCCAGAGATGTCAGGGAGCAGATTCAAGAGTTGACCCAAACGGAAATTTATTTGTTTGCTGGTCGGGAACAATTCCTGTATCTCCATACACCGAGGACTACGTCGGATTGGGAATTTCAAGCAACGGAGGACAGAGCTGGTACACAAGAGAATCCATATATGATATGAATGGTATAAACGGGAATTTACCTGCAAAGTCAGGCATCAGGGTAAACGGATTACCGAAAATTGACATAGATAAAAGCGGCGGACCAAGAAACGGCTGGATTTATATAATTACAACAGAAAAAAACCTTGCTCCTGCAGGAAGCGATCCTGATATTATAATGCACAGATCGACGGACGGCGGTATGAATTGGTCTGGAGGCATCAGAGTAAATCAAGACCCGTTAAACAACGGAAAAACACAGTTTTTTCCTGCAATCAGAGTTGATGAAATTGGGGGAGTTGCGGTCGTTTTTTACGATGACAGAAACACAGCTGCAGATTCAGCCGAGATGTATCTGGCATACTCAAAAGACGGAGGTAATACATGGAATGAATATGTTTTAAGCACACATAGGTTTAAACCACAGCCGATAGCGGGAGGCGGGCAGGGTTACCAGGGAGATAACATCGGAATGACATCAGGGAACAATTATCTTTATCCGTTATGGATGGATAATTCAACCGGGATTTATCAAGCCTGGTTAGCACTGGTTGATTTATCTTCTATTAATGTCAAAAGAATAGGTTATAATGTTCCAGACAAATTCGAACTTCTGCAAAACTATCCAAATCCATTTAATCCCGAAACAAATATTAAATTCAATATTCCAAAGTCGTCGCCCGTCAAGTTAAGAATCTATGATATATCGGGTAAGTTAATTGTTGAATTAATAAATGAGTTTTTATCCGAAGGTAAGTATGAGATTAAATGGAATGCCACGAACTACTCTTCGGGAATATATTTTTACAGAATAGAAACCGAAAACTTTTCAAATACAAAAAAGATGATTTTGATAAAATAAGGAATAATAAAAAACCCATACTGACATCGGAATCGATCTAATATAAAATTTATTCACTTTTCTTCTGACATTTGCTGAATTCTTTCAATTTTTTATCAACAATGTTATAGACTGAATTGTCGTCATAAGATCCATCTTTAAATTCACCCGCTTTTATACCTGTTAAAATTTCTATTCCGTCTTCTATAGTATCTATTGCCCAGATATGAAATTTATTATTTTTGACATAATCTAAAATTTCTTCTTTGAGCATAAGGTTTTTTACATTAGTTTGTGGAATAATGACACCTTGCTCGCCAGTCAGACCCCGGTATTTACATATATCAAAATATCCCTCAATTTTTTCATTTACACCGCCTATAGGTTGAATCTCCCCTTTCTGATTAACCGAACCTGTAACCGCAATATCCTGCTTAATAGGAAGTCCTGCAAGTGAAGATAATATAACATACAATTCCGCAGATGATGCGCTGTCACCTTCAACCCCTGAATAGCTTTGTTCAAATACGAGTCTTGCAGTCAAGCTCATCGGTTTATCCTGTGCAAATTTTTGAGATAAAAATCCGTTTAATATCATAACTCCCTTACTATGTATCGGTCCGCCGAGTTCCGCTTCTCTCTCTATATCTATTACACCTTCTTTTCCAACTCCGACCGTTGCAGTAATTCTTCCGGGTTTTCCGAAAGAATAATCACCATAGCTCAACACCGATAATCCGTTAATTTGTCCAACTTTAACTCCAGACGTATCAATCAGCAAATCACCTCTTTTTATCATTTCGTCAATTTTTTCGTCAATCATATTCGAGCGGTAAATACTTTCGTCTATTGCTTTTTTAACGTGTTCAGATTCTATTCTTCTGCTATTTTCCTGTGCTGCCCAGTAATTTGCTTCTTTAATAATATTAGACAATGTACCGAATTTCGTTGTCAATTTATGTTGATCTTCCGCAATCCTTGACGAAAACTCGAGAAGTTTTTTAATTGAACCTTCCGAAAAGCCGATTATATTTTCTTTCTTCAAAAAAGTATTAAGGAAATAGAGGAAGTTTTTTATATTTTCATCAGTTGAATCCATATCAGTGTCAAAATCCGCTTTGACTTTAAATAATTCGGAAAATTCCTCATCGAGAGAATATAACAGATAATAATAAAAAGGAGCGCCGACCAAAATTACTTTAAGATTCAACGGTATAGGTTCAGGTTTCAAGCTTTTTGTAGAAACATAACCGAGTCTTTCACTTAATTCTTCAATTTGAATTTTTTTCGTATCGAGTGCTCGTTTTAATGCATCCCAGCTGTAGATATTTTTTAAAAGTTCTTCAATCGGAATCACAAGGTATCCTCCATTTGCATAATGCAGAGAGCCTGCTTTTATCATAGTAAAATCAGTTACCAATGTTCCCATTTGAGGTTCTTTTTCTATTTTTCCAAAAAGATGATTGTATGTGCTATTCGTTTCTACAATGACAGGGGCACCTTCGATTTTAGAATTATCTACTATCAAATTGACCTGATATCTTTTAATAAAATCGAGTGTGCTAAAGGAACTTTGTACAGGATTGCCTTCGGCACTTTGAGCTGACTGTGTAAATTTTAAAAGATTAATATTATTTAAAATATCATTCTGCACATCATTTAAAAAATCGGCAATTTCGTCAACGTCCTGATATTTTTTCTTCAAATCGTCTATTATTCCCGAAATTACAAACGTTATAACTCTTTTATCAAGTTCGTCAAGTTTCTTTTGTGCTTCTTTTTCAAAATCATTTACTTTCTTCATAACCTTTTTAATCTCTTCCTGCAAAATTTCTTTTTTAATAATTATGTCATCTTTTGCCGCCTGAGGGAGAGATTGAAATTCATTATCATTCAACGGTCTTCCACCGAGAACCGGAACAATCAAAATACCAAGCTTAGACGATTGCAGGGTAAATCCTTTTTTTCCCGCATAATCATTTAATTCAATGAACATTTTTTCCCTGTTAATATTCAAATCCCGTAAGACCAAATCTTTTTTACTATTATAATCATCACTATCAAAAATTTTAGGCACCTGTTCCCAGAAATGATTTGTAAAATTTTTAATATCATTTTGAAATTCTCTGCCTCTTCCGGGCGGAATTTTAATAGCATTCGGACAATACGGTTCATCGAAATTGTTTACATAGACCCAATCACTCGGAGTATCTTTCTGTTGTGCAAATTCCTGAATGAAAGTTTTTATCGCGGTCATTTTCCCGATTCCCGCAGGACCCGCCACATAAATATTAAAACCTTTTTCTTCAATATGCAAGCCAAACTTAAGAGCTTTTACCGCTCTGTCCTGACCGACTATTCCATCTATATGAGTCAGATTTCTAAACTCGTTCATATCAATTTTTAAATCATCATAGCTTTTTCGTATTTCCTTAAATGTTAATTCTGTTATCATTTTTTTACTTGTTAATTTACACAATTACACAAATTTAAATAAAATATAATTTTAATTTCATTCAAAATTATTCATTTAGCATAAAAACATTTTAAACTCAATTATAACCAATATTAATTATATATGTAATTACTATTTTTAAAAAGTCACCTTATTAAAGGGTAGGGGCATTTATTTAATTAATATCATTTTTTTTGTAATTACAGACGAATTACCTGTACGATTTAATTCATTTATAAATAGTCGGTAAAAATACACCCCTGAATTTAATCCCTGTGCTGTGAAACGGAAAGTATGTTCGCCGCTATTTTTTATACCGAGTGAGTATGTTTTCAAATCTCTCCCGAGCATATCGTAAATTTTAATTTTCACAACACTTCGTTCGGGAAGATAATAATTAATAGATGTTACCGGATTAAACGGATTAGGATAATTCTGGTATAATACAGGACTCGAGCGATTTAACATAATCTGATTATTTCCAATTCCGATTAGAGTATTATACTTCAGTATTACGCCATTGTCTCCAACCGCATATCCAATGTTTGAATTCATAAATTTAACATCAAAAATCGTTGCAGAATCCGTAACATCAATTTCAGTCCAGTTTCTTCCGGTATCAAGAGTCAGGAGAAATTTCTGTATATATCCCATAGCCACCCATCCTTCGGCATCCGTTCTAAAATCCATTGCATAAGGAAATCCAAAAGAACCGATTGTTTTATAGACCCAATTTGTTCCTCCGTCGGTTGTAGTCACCGTACTTGCCCCATATTCAAGATCACCTCCAATTCCAAAAGCATAATTCTGATCTACAAAATGCATATCCACTACGGGCTCAGGCGATATCGGGTAAACGCCCCACCGCTGTCCTGCATTAGTAGTTCTCCACACAATACCAGCAATATCCACATAACCTCCGCAAGCATATCCGAAGTTGTGATTATAGAACTGGAAATTTCTTATAGGGAAATACGAAACCATCGAAGAATCAATCTGACAGTTTACCCAGTTCAAGCCACCGTTTGTTGTTTTAAGTATTCCTGTATTAAATCCTCCAATATATCCCGTTAACGAATCAAGAAATTTAATTGTAAATAATATAGTATAATCAGGGTAATATCTTGCCGAATCCCAGTTGACCCCGCCGTTTGTTGTTTTCAAGATTATAGTTCCGTAATTAACAGACAAATCCCATGCAAGAGCCCAGCCTAATCTTTCGTTAAGGAAAAATACTTTCTGAATATCATTTAAAACCGGAACACTTTGAAACATCCAATTCAATCCCCCGTTACTCGAATAAAGCATTGTTGCAGTATCTCCGGATATCCAGATTTTATTTGAATCGACAAAAGAAATCGACCTTAATGCTTTTGTTGTCATATTACTTTGTCTTATCCACTGCTGTTGTGGAAATGACTTGTTTGAGAACATTAGAAAAGCAAAGGTCAGAAAACAACAAATAATATTTAGTTTAAATCTCATTCTTACGGCAGATTACTTCTTTTTCTTACAAACCATTCCGTACCAGCCAAAACTATAATAATTAAAAGATAATAAAAATAAAAATTCAAATTGATTTTTTCCGATGTTACAATTTTAGTTAATTTCTGTTCTCCTGTATTATACAAAAATTCTTTTATTTTTTCAACTTCCATATCAGTAAAATTTTTTCCGTTCGTTGCTTCAGCAATGGTTCTTAATATTCTCTCATCAGGTTTAATATTTTCATATTCAAAGTTATTTTCCGAAACAGAAAATTTCCCAAATCCCTTTTCAATCAGTTTATCATCCTTCAGCAGTTCCGCCGTATAAGTATAATCTCCTTTACTTTTAATTTTCACATTGCCTTTGAATTCGTACATGTTAACTTTCTGCAACTCGTGAATATTTATATTATTATCTTCGTAAATATTAATTTTAACTTTCAAATCTCCTTCGGGAAATTTCTCGTTCAGGTACGCGTAGAACACAACATCCTCGAAAGGGGAATAAGTATCTCTGGTAGTGCCAAAACTGAATTTACTTTGTTTTTCCGGATTAATTAAAGACAGGAAAGAATATGACAACAAGTTATTTAAAAATTTTGAACCCTGATACAATTCCGGATTAAGTCTCCATTTATAAAAATTATAACACAATAACGCAGCAGATTTTTTTATTTCATCTTTATTTTCGATAAACACCGGTTCACCGCCGTTTTCTGAAACTATTAATGATTCGCTTAACGGCTTTACAGAAGATTTTATTCCTTGAATATAGACCGGAGGAAAAACTGCCGGATTAATTTCTTTGCTTAATTTATTATCATTTTCTACAAAACGAATTTTCGAAAGGAAATCCGAAGATGCAGCCCCACTGATAAAAAAAGGCAGATAATCTTCAAGTGTTTTAAGCTTTAAGTAATTGACATTACCTGAAGAAACAAAAAAAAGAGGAGTAATTTTTGAATTCTGTAATTCTTTGATTTTCAATAATATTTCCCCGTCACTGATATCAGTCGGATATCCGAATAATAAAATTACATCATAGTCCGAAAAGCTTCCCGGCAGAGACTCATAATAAGTTCCTTTTGATTTTTGAGTCAGGAAAGACAATTTAACATTGTTTATTTTTAAAATTTCCTGTTTGAAGAAAGCGTAATCCGGGGATGGTCCTCCTGATAAAATCAATACTTTAATTTTATTATCCGTAAATTTAACAAAGAAATCCTTATAGTTGTTTTTATAAGTTACTTCACCTTCTATATTCTCTGCTGAGATTCTGAATTTTTTTATACCTGCTTCAGCCGAAAAAAGATTGAATTTAACCGAATATAAATTTTGCTCTTTATATGCAAATACATCTGTTGAATTAATAAGTTTATCTTCTTCGTACAGATTTATTTGAATTTTCCCCGTATAGCCGTAAACTTGAATATCCGTTTCAACGGGTGTTAATGATTCCGAATAAGATACTTTATTAGATTTTATTTTCCCGACCGATATATCTTTTTTCCGGATAGTATCTCCTATTAAAAAATAATTAACGGGAACGCCAATTTTTAATACGGAATTTACACCAGTACCGCCTTCATTGATTATTCCGTCGGAAATAACCGTTACAGAAGAAATGTTAAACGAAGCACTTAAGTCATTTAAGTTGTTGAATGCAGCAGAGATATTACTCGAAAAATTATCAATGCTGTCATTATAAATATCAGCAAAATCATCAACAGTAATTTCTTCGGATAATTTCCCCGAAAAAAGAAAAAATTTATTTTCAGTAATTGATGTCGATAATCCGGAAATTCTCTGAATTAATAAATCCCTTGTTATAGAGTCCCTTTTTTCAAGCTTCATACTTAATGAATTATCAATCAAAAAGACGTTCACGGATTTCTCTGCTTCGATTTTTTCTTTAATTATCACAGGACTGGACAACAATATCAAAATCAGAAAAATTGTCACAGTCCGAAGTGAAATTAATAAAATTTTTCTTATTTTTCCGGTAGATACTCTATTATAAGTAAGAAATGAAATCAGGATTGCAATTACACTTAAAACGAATATAATTAATATATCATATGAACTATTAAGGGGAATTATCAATTTAGTTAAAATTTTACTTCCACATATATAGTCTTCTTCAGTTCATTAATCCATTTATCTAATTCCATATTTTCTTTGTAAATTTCTGCATATCTTCTTATTCGTTTATAATCTCTTTCCATAGATAATTTATGAGCAGGGCTTTTCGAAAGGAGTTTAAAAACTTCATATCCATAGTTGTTATCGCCTCCAATTCTTAAGGGTTCTGTAATTTGATTCACCTCTAAATTATTCAGTGCCATAAGCATAGTACTGTCCAACCGCTCCACAGGAACGAAACCAATATACCCGCCTTTTTCATAATTATCTTTATCCTGCGAGTACAAATTTGCAGCTTCCTCAAAAGTAATTTCATTTTTTTCAATTCTTGCTTTTAAATCTTTTAAAAATTTTATTACTTCCATATCAGCCGATTCAAATTTTGGAAATGCCACAAGTATATGCTGTGCTTTTCGCTGATCTGCGCGAATTTCATTCAGTTTAATAATATGATATCCATACTCAGTTTCGACTAAATCCGAGATTTCGTTTTCTTTCAAGGAAAACAACGTTTCCTCAAATTCTTTCACAAAAATGCCTTTCCTTGCAAAGCCAAGGTCACCTCCATTAAGAGCAGAAAGAGAATCGTTTGAATATTTTCTTGCAAGTTCATCAAAATTCATTCCGTTTTTAATACTATCAAGAAGGGATAATGCTTTTTCTTTTGCTGCATTTTTTTCTTCGTTTGATACTTTTCTAATTACGAAAATATGCGCAAGTTCATATTCTTCTCCTGCCTGCGGAAGACTGTCTCTATAAGTATTGAAAAAATCATTTACTTCTTTATCAGAAACTTTTATACCCGAAGAAAACTTTTTTCTGCGAAGTTTATCAGCCATCAACTTTTTTTCCAGTTCTTCTTTAAGTGTGTATCTTATTTTTGCCAGCGACATACCGTATATCTCTTCAAGTTTCTGTTCCGAACCTAATTCCTCTATTAATCCTTTCAAACGGTAATCAAGTTCTTTATTAACCTCATCAGGAGTCACAATAATACTATCCTGCAATGCTTTCGCATATATGATTTTTTCCGTCAGAAGCTGTTCAAACAATTGTTGTGCAAGCACCGGAGAGATCTGTTTAATGTTATTTTCCCGGGCATACAATTGAAGCTGATACTGAAAATCAGATTCCAGAATTATGTCATTGCCTACTATGGCAATAATTCTGTCACCTTCTTTAGGCTGGGGATACAACAGACAGTTAGCAGTAAAGAGAACTATTATTATTAAGAATAACTTTTTCAACTTAATTTTCTTAAAGTTAAAATAAAAAAAATTTATTTTTCTTCAGCAAATGTCTGTTCCAACACATCTTCATATATAATAACAGGATATTTTTCCTTAAGTTCAAATATGTACAGTTCTTCACTCTCTTTTGATTTCTCCTGTTGTAAAATATTCATGATTTCAAATTTTACTTCTTCCAGACTTCTTTGTACAGTTGAAGTATCCGTTTTATCAATAAAATTATCCTTGTTATTATTATAATATTCCAAAATTTCATTGTCATTAACTTTGTGACCGCGGGATATTATTTCCTCATCGATTTTAAATCTTAATATTCCGTCTGTCAAATCCGACAGAATTTTTTTAAAAGTTTCATTAGTCTCGACATCTTCTCCCGAAGCTTCCAAAAATAAAATCGGATAATCAGCCGCATGATTTACAATTGCATACAGCGATTGATAGTTAGCAATATAACCTCCGTATTCTTGTTTCCTTTCTATATAGGATTTAACATCCTTTACAGGCAATTCTCCGCCGTCATAATTTGCAACAACTACATATAATTCTTCATCATTAAACAGGCTATCCATATTCTGAGCAGAAATATGTTTTGTTGAATCGAATTTGCTAATGAACAGATTAAATCCGTCTTGAATGACAGTAAATTTATATTTATCTCTAAGTTTTGCCGTAAATTCATCGAGTTTATTTTGAAAAATGAACGATCTTCTGAACTCGTTACTCATATTCTCTTTTTGTGATTCATACGGAGGATATTCTTTGATTTCAAGCAGTTTAATGATATGCAGCCCAAAAGGAGTTCTTACAGGTTTGGAAATTTCTCCTTCTTTAAGTGTAAATGCAACGCTATCAAATTCCTTTACCATCCTACGTCTTTCGAAATAGCCCAAATCTCCTCCGTTTTTCGAAGTACCGATATCATCAGAATTTTCTTCCGCAAGTTTATCAAAATCTTCTCCGTTCTTTAATCTTTCATATAAACTATAAATTTCATCATATGTTTTCGAAGAATCAACAACAGCCCCGGTTGAATCTATTGTGAACTGTTTAAGAATATGGGCAGCACGAATACTTTCAACTCTCGGTTTTCTATCTGTTAATTTAGCTATATGAAGACCATATACAGACCTAATCGGGTTTTTAGTATATTCTCCGATCTGAAGCGAATACACAGCATCTTCGAATTCAGGAACAGTCATACCTCCTGTAAAATAATAGATATCACCTCCATTTTCTTTTGCTGTAGGGTCGTCGGACATTTCCATTGCAACTTTGCCGAAATCTTCTCCGTTTTCAAGTCGTTTATATACCTCTTCGAGTCTTTGATATGCGGCAATTGTATCTTCCGGTTCAGTATTTTTCGGTAGTTTTATCATAATATGAGAAGCTCTGACTTCTTCTTTTCTCAATTCATACAGCTTAAATATCTGTGGTTCTATCAACTTTTTGTCGATAATATAGTTCGGAATATAGGTGTTTTTAAACTCACTTATTTCGTTTTGAATATCAGCCGAATCCAGAAATCCTTTAGATTTTGCTTCAAGTACTTTTAATCGGAAAGCTATTAGAAGATTCAGAAAATCTTTCTTCTCCTGTAATCCGCATTTTCTTACAGAATCCTTATTATTATTATATCCTTTGAGCATTTGAGTTTCGAAATCTCCGAGAGAAATTTCTTCAGAACCGATTTTCGCCACTATTTTATTTTCCTGGGGCATTAAATCGTTGTTTATAAAAAACAAACAACATAAAAATATAAAAAGGTACGATAAGAATTTAATTTCAAATTTCATAATTACAAATCATTAAAAATTATTATTTTTCCGGTCTTCAATAAATATATCTTATTAATTAATCGAGTCAGGTATGCTGACAATCGAAAAAGATAAAATTTTTGTTTTTTTTGGATAATTTAAGTTTTCAAAATAATTTATGATTTATTCCATAAAGGCTTCCTGCAGTTTATCTTCATATATCTTTACCGGATATTTTTGTTTCAAAGCCGAGATATACTGATTTTCAACTGATTTTTTTCTTTCATCCTGTAGAATATTGGAAATCATAGCCCTTACTTCATCAAATGTTCTGTATTTAACCGAATCTTTCTCGGTATATTTATACGTTTCTTTATTAGTATTATAGTAATTCAGCATTTCATTTTCCGTAATTTTTACTTTGCTCATTATTTCACTTAATTCAACTTTTGATACCAGAAAACCATTTTCAAACACTTCCATTTCCTCTTTAAATTCATCGTCTTTCTCGAAATTTTTATCTTCAGCAATCAGTGTATAGATAATATTATCAGCAGTACTTTCCACAAGAAGCTGTAAATTTTGATTTGTAGCCATCATATTGGAAATTTCATTTGGTATTTTTAAATAATCTATAATGTTTTTGATTGTAATATTTTGTCCACTTATATTTGCAAGAGTTATATTTTTTTCCATTTCAGAAAAAATACTATCAAGATTTTGACCGCCGATAATTTTAGCCGTATCGATTTTAGCTGCAAATATTACCACAGCTCCTTTATCAATCTGCAAGCCGTAAAATTCACGCGCTTTTTTCAGGTATTCCCTTTGTGATTCCCTGAACAATTCACTTCTTTTAAACAAATTCTTTAAATTATCTTTTTGGGTTTCATAAGGCTGGTATTCTTTAATTTCGGTAATTTTTAAAATTTCCCATCCCATTGGTGTTCTGATTAAATCAGAAATTTCCCCAACATTAAGAGTAAAAGCCACGCTATCAAATGAGGGTACAA
>Ga0208047_1000263_pt1 | contig 19450 bp, 15 predicted proteins | sample Kivu_220m_FD_184162 | JGI IMG/M metagenome (GOLD analysis project Ga0208047, IMG submission 184162) | Freshwater microbial communities from Lake Kivu, Western Province, Rwanda to study Microbial Dark Matter (Phase II) - Kivu_220m (SPAdes)... | ecosystem: Environmental > Aquatic > Freshwater >...
GGACAACCTGGGATGATAACCCTGGCGATTCGGGGCATTTTTATTCTCGATTCTTATCAGTCCATACTATATAAACGTTCGAGATTTCCGCGGATTCTCACTCTCCAAAAAGATTTCTAGCGGGGTGGCGGGAGGGGGAGGAAATGCGGGACACTTTAAAGTGTCCCCCATCTGGAAGGCCTCGGCGGAGTGAAGGTCAGCCGGAGCGGAGCCAGTCCCAAAAGGCCGCCGTCCTCGTTTCCCGTCCTTCTTTGGGGGCGCGGGTGACGAGGCTGCGGGCCAGGCGCCCGAGCGAAGAGCGCTTGTTCCCGAGCATGCGAAGGAAATGGAGCGGATAGAAGAAGCCGACGAGGATCGAATTCGGCGACACGGGGAAGGAATGGGCAATATACCCAGGGGAGGGGAAGAGCTTTTTAAGAAGAAATATGGCCTTTGGGATGAGCTTCCGCTCTCCCCAGAAGACGGTCAAATCGTGTGTCGGCATTTTTCCCCGCCCGACTTTAGGGTCCGCGATATTTTCGACCGCAAAGGCGAGATACTTATCGTCGAAATCCGCCGGAACGAGCCGGACCATCGTCTCGTCCGGGATTTCCGTCTCGAAAAAGGCCCGGCAGAGCCTCAAGGTGAGAAAGACGCTCCGGATCGCCCGCCACGCGCGCGCTCTTTCGGCGAGCCCGGGCCAATCGATGAATTCTCTGCGGGTGGCGATGACCCGATCGATGTCGTAAAGGCCCCGTAAGCGGTTGTCGAAGGTATGTTTAGCAGCGTGAACGCAGAGATACAGGACCTCGTCGATGGATTCCATCACATAGGCCGGCTGTCCGGCGATCACGACCTCATCGGCTCTCGAGAACAATTCCTCCGTTCCAATATTGGCGGGAAATTGAGAATCGAAGAGCCGCCAATGGAGTTCGATGGTCAACCCAACGGTTTTATGGCGATAGAGAAAGTGATGGGCCGCCGGCGTAGCCTCGAGGCTGGCCTCCGTCCGGACGTATCTTTCCCGGCTTAGGAGGCCATCGATTTTCCCGAGGTCGGTTTCCCGGACGAGAAGGTCCAAATCCCCGAAAGTCCGGAGGGCGATGTTCTCATATACGGTCTGGGCGAGGTGCGCGCCTTTCAAGACGATGACCGGCAATCCCGCCTCATCGCATCGGCGGAGAATCTTCCCCAATTCGTGATAGACCCGCATGTTTCGCGCGGCGTTCCGGAGATAGTCCGAATGAGCTTTTTTGCGAAGATCGGCCGGCATTTTCTCCAGCCCGCCGGTTTCCTTGAGCCGATGGTAAAGCGGAGCGCTCAAACCCTGGCGTCGGGCCGCCTCGAAGACCGGCTCCCAGTCTTTTCCCGACGACGGGATAGCCTCTTCCTTCGCCTTTTCCAGGGATTTCAGGATTTCAAGGACGCAATAAATCGGGGACACTTTAAAGTGTCCCCCATCTTTCCGGGCCGCCGACCTGCAGGAGGAGCTGGTTTTCCTTGGACCGGCTTTCCCCGACGCTCGTGACGTAGATCGCCGGGTCGTCCACGACGGGGCATTTGTTCTCGCAGATGCCGCAGCCGATGCAGAGGTCGAGGTCGATGACCGGGGCTTTCTGCGTCGCGACCGTCCCGTCGGGGAGTTTCGTATCGACCATGACGAATTTGATCGCCTTGGGCGAGGTCGGGCAGTGCTCCTCGCAGACGATGCACGGCCGCCCCAGGAAATAGGGGAGGCAGCGGTTCTTGTTGATCCAGGCCGTCCCGATCTTGACGACCGTTTTCTCCGGGATCGCGAGCTCTTTGATCGCCCCCGTCGGGCAGACCTGGGAGCAGAGGGAGCAGTAGTATTCGCAGTAGCCGACCTTGGGGACGAGGACGGGCGTCCACAAGCCCTCGGGCCCGGCCTCGGAAAGGGCCGGCTGGAGCCCGTTCGTCGGGCAGGCCTTCATGCACTCCCCGCACTTGACGCACTTCGCCAGGAACTCCGGCTCCGGGAGCGAGCCCGGCGGCCGGATGAGCTTCGGGTCGGCCCGCTTCCGGGCTTTCGATATCCGGAAAAAGGGAACGCTCGCCGCCGCCAGGGCGGTCGCGGCCAATATCCTCCGTCGGCTGAAATCGACCGCCGGCGGTTTTTCCCTCTTCCAGCGCAGGGGGAAGGTGACGGCCTTCGTCGGGCAGACGGCGGCGCAGGTCTCGCAATAGACGCACTCCGAGCCCTTCCACTCCGGATTCGGAAAAGGGCTGGCCTGCGTCTGGCAGTGGATCGAGCAGAGGTTGCACTCGATGCATTTCGCCTCGTCGACCTTCACTTTAAAGAGGTTCCAGCGGCTGAGAAGGCCGAGAAGCGCCCCGGCCGGGCAGACATAGCGGCACCAGAAACGCTCCCGCCAGAGGTTGAGGACGAGCGCCCCGAGAAAGATGAGGCCGATGAAGAATCCCTGCTGGAAGGTGCGGTTCAAGGTCAGCGCTTCGACGGCCTGGGTCAGCTTATCGCCGAAGGTTTCGAGCCGCAGGGTGTAGAGCCCGCCGATCGCCGCCGAGGCCGCCTGGGCGAAGGCCGGAATGACGGCCGTCGTCAGCGTCCGGGTCAGGAACGATAGGGGGTCGAAAATCCCGGCGAGGTCGAGGGCGAAAAGCGAAGCGACGAGGACGAAGACGAGAATCGCGTATTTCACCCAGAGGCCGCCGGCGGCGGGCTTCTTGGGCCGGGCCATCTTGGTCTTCTTGAACAGCCAGGAAAAAAACTGGTGGACCGTCCCGAGCGGGCAGACCCAACCGCAGACGACCCTTCCCAGGAGGACCGTCACGACGACGGTCACGGCCGCCAGGCCGAAGAAGGCCAGGACCCGCCGCGAGGCGAGGAAGGAGACGACGGCCAGGAGGGGGTCGAAATGGAAGAAGACCTCGACATCGCCGATGTAGTCCTCGCCGCTGAACCGGGCTCCGAAGAGGAGGTTGAGGAAGAGGCCGAGGAAGACGGCCTGGACGACGACCCGGAGGAGCTGGAGAACCCGGTGCTTCTTAGACCGTTCTTTTTTCAATCGCCATTTTCTCCAAGTCGATCCGGCCGAGACCCCGGTCGACGGCGAATTTCAGGTAGGGCAGCTCGGCCGGCGGAATCTCGAGGAACGTCGCCCCCATAGCGTCGACGGCCGTCGCGTCCACGCCCGCGACGACGGTCTTTGTGAGCTTGGTGTCCGAAGGCCGCCCCCCCTGCGGGCCGTTCCGGACGAGGATCCGGTAGGCGTCGAGGACGGTCAGGGCCGGCTTGAAGAACGCCGCCAGATCGACCATGGCCTCGTCGAGGCGCTGGTGGAGCTGGTTGCGCGGGTCGCCGATGGCCCCCAGCCAGTTCTTCATCCCCATCGTCGCTCGGCAGAGGCTGTGGTGCTTGACGATCGGGACGTTGATGACCTTATCGGCCTCGATGAAATCCTGGATGACGTCCCACTCCTTGAGCCAGGCCCCCTTGACGGCCATCTTCTTGACCCGGCGGGGATTGACGAAGGGCACCTCGGCCCCGGCGGCCTTGGCCGCGGACTGGATTCCCGAGCGGATGTAGCAGCGCTGGGCCTGGTTCGTCGTGTTGTCCATGACCGTCACGGACTTCGCCCCGGCGGCGAAGGCGAGCTCGACGAGGGCTTTGACGACCTCGGGGTTCGTGCAGGCCGCCAGTTCCGGCGTCCGGTCCCAGCCGATGTTCGGCTTGATCATGACGACGTCGCCTTTGGCGACGAAGCGGCCCATCCCGCCGAGGGTCTCGACGGCGGCCTTGGCCAGGGCGGCCGGGGATTCCCCCTGGACGAAGGCCAGGTCGGGCGGCGGCGCGGCGGCGAAGAGCCGGGGACGCGCTCCCAGGGCGATCGACCCCGCGGCCGCGTTGCGGAGAAAAGTCCGTCGATTCATGTTCTCATCCCTTGCCGAGCGATTTGAGGTAGGCGGCGATCCCTTCGGAAATGCCGCGGGCGATCTCCCGGCGGTAGGCCGGGTCCTGGAGGCGGCGCCCTTCCTCGCCGTTGGTCAGATGGCCGACCTCGACGAGGACGGACGGGATCTCGCTCCCGAGAAGAGTCCAGAACGGCCCGCCCTTGGTCCCCAGGTTCTTGACCCCGGCGTATCGCCGGGAGAGGTATTGGACGAGGCTCGCCTGAAGCTTCTGGGCGAGGTCCCGGGACTCGATGATCTTGGTGTTCTGGACGATCTTCCGGACGATCTTGTCCATCTCGCCGATCGTCTTGGTCGTCGTCGCGTTCTCCCGCGCGGCGAGTTCATTGACCGCCGGGTCGGCGCTGAAGTTGAGGAAGAAGGTCTCGATCCCGCGGCGGTCCTTCAGCCGGAAGGCGTTGACGTGGATCGAGAGGAAGAGGTCCGCCCGGCGCTGGTTGGCGATGACGGTCCGGTTCTCGAGAGGGACGTGGATGTCGGTCTCGCGGGTCAGGACGACGTCGAGGCTCGTGTTGGCCTTGAGGATGTCGCGGAGCTTGAGGGCGATGTCGAGCGTCAGGTCCTTCTCCTTGACCCCGGCGGCGTTGAGGCAGCCGGGGTCGATTCCCCCGTGGCCGGGATCGAGGACGATCGTCTTGACGCCCAAGCCGAGGCTCCGGGCCATCGTGTAGCCCGAGCGGGTCGGCTCGGCGGGCTTGGGCGCGGGCGGCGTCTTGGCCGAGGCCGGGGGCTTGGTCTCCGGAGTGATGTCGATGACGATCCGGAAGGGGTCGAAGACGTGGAAAACGCGGGTCCGGAGGACGCGGGCGTAGTCGAGGTCCGCCGTGAGCCGGACCGTCGTCGGCGATTTCTGGACGATGCGGATGTCCTTGATGTAGCCGGCCCGGGCGGGGATGACCTCTTCGGGGACGATGGGATTGAGGCGGGCCTGAAGGATGTCGACGACGAGCTGGGAGGAGGCTTTGAGCTCCTGGAAGGCGTACTCGCGGAGGACGCCGACGTCGACGACGATCCGGGTGAAGTTGGGATGGACGAAATGGCGGAGGTTGTAGACCTCGGCCACGTCGGCGGCCGGGGGGACGCCCTTGGCCGGAGCCTGTCCCCCTCCGAGGTCGAGGCCCGGGAGGAGGGCGAGGAGGGCCGCCGTCCAAACGCTCTTTCGCATCTCTCTTATACCTTATCCCAAACGCGCCTGGGGGACAAAATATTTATCAAGAAAGCCCGGCGGGTGGAAGGCTCGGGGGCCCCCCAGACGCCCGCAGCTTTGGCGAGGACGTATGGGGGTGAGCCGAGCCAGGACCCGCCGGGCAATAATGCGGAAATATTTTGGGCCATCAGGCGCCGTATTTTTTGAGTTTGCCCGCGTGGGCGAGCATGAGGGGCATGGCCGAGAGCGAGGGGAACCGGCCGAGGCTTCCCCGGGCGCACTCCCGCTCGGTGAATACGCCGACCGAGTCGGGGAGGGCCGTCGGGGAGACGAGGAGGAAGGGATTGGGGTGCCAGGAATGGCCCTTGAGGAGGGACGGCGTGGAATGGTCGGAGGTGACGACGAGGACGTCGGGCCCGAGGGCCTCGATCCGGGGGATGAAGCCGTCGATTTCCTCGATGGCCAGGACCTTGGCCCCGAAGTTCCCGTCTTCGCCGGCGGCGTCCGTCTTCTTGAAATGGATGTAGAAGAAATCGTGCTCGGCCCAGCGGGCTTCGAGGGTTTCGAAGAGGTTCCGGGTCTCGGGCCCGACGGGATACGCCTTCATCCCGAGGAGCTTGGCCAGGCCTTTGTACATCGGGTAGTTGGCGACAGCCGCGGGATTGAGCTTGTAGAGGTCCTGCATCCGCGGGATGGTGGGCTGGAGGGAGAAGCCCCGGAGGAGGGCGGCGTTGGCGACGGGCTCGCTCGCAAGGACGGTGACGACCTTCGCCAGGAAGGCGTTGACGACGTCGGCCGCCTTGGCCGCCTCGGGGCTCAGGGGCGCGGCCGGAAGGGGCGGCTTGTGGTCTTTTTGCGGGTCGGCGTCGGATAGAGCATCGCTGAGCCCGGCCGTCCGGAAGCGGACGACGAAACGGTGCTCCTTGCCGGGAAAAAGGGCGACCTCGGGGTCGGTCCGGCCGGCGAAGGCCTGGTTGAGGAGGGCGCAGAGCCGCTGGTTTTCGCTCGTCGGGATGCGGCCGGCCCGCCGGTCGACGATCAGGCCGTTCTTGAGGGTGGCGAAGTTCCCCCGGGCGACAAGGTCGCCCCGGCGGACTTCGACGTCCGAGCCCAAGGCCTCGAGGATTCCGCGGCCGAGCTGGTAGCGGAGCGGGTCGTAGCCGAAGAGGGCCAGGTGGGCCGGCCCGCTTCCGGGGGTGATGCCCCGGAGGACCGGGTCGGTGACTCCCGACGAGCCCCGGAGGGCCAGGCGGTCGAGATGGCGGGTCTCGGCCGTCTCGAGTTCAGTCTTCCCGGCGACCGGCAGGCCGCCGAGCCCGTCGACGACGAGGAGGACGATTTTCGAATCCGTCGCGACGGAGAGGTCCTTGGCCAGGTCTTCCCAGGTCATGGCATTTCACCTCCCCTATCAAGGCTTTTTCAGAATCCCGTCGTGCGGCCCGACATTGCGGAGAATGACGAGGTCGGCCCGCTTTTCGAACGTCAGACGAAGGGCCAGACCCGCCCTGGCTTCCCAGATTTCCTCCACGCCTTGGATTTTTTTGACCCGCAGACTGGAGTGGCGGGGATTTTCGGCCAGGAGTCGGAGGGCTTTCCGGACGCGCTCCGCGTCCTCTTCGGGGAGGTCCGCAAACGCCCGCTCGAAGCGGCGGGTGGCCTGGAAACGCATCAGGACTTCTTTTTCCGGGTTTTGTTCAAGTGGGCGATGACCTTGCCGATGTCCGCGGCTTCCGAAACACGGTTGGCGGCGATATCCTCCGTGGCTTCTTTTTCCGCGGCCTGCCAGCGGGCCGACCAGAAGTACGCTTGGCTTTTATCGATAAGTTTTTTAGGGACGAGGACGATGCCGTCGTCGAAGGCCCGGACCTCGATGTAATCTCCGACCTCGAGGCTCATCGCCCGGCGGACCGAGGCGGGCAAGGTCACTTGCCCGTTGCGGGTGACTTTGGTCAAGGCGGTCGCGATCACGGAAAACTCCTAATTTAGTAATCTTCTAATATATTATCCCTCGCGGCGGCCGTTGTCAAGCCCCCTCAGGCCGCCGAGGAATCGCGGCTCGGCCCGGCCCCGCGCCCGCCCGGATTTATGATACAATCGCCGCGTCATGGCCCCCGGCTTCGTCCACCTCCACAACCATTCCGAGTACAGCGTCCTCGACGGCGCGGTCCGTCTCGAGAAGCTCGTCGGGGCGGCCGTCCGTCACAACATGCCGGCCGTGGCCCTGACCGACCACGGCAACATCTTCGGGGCCGTGTCCTTCTTCAAGGAGGCCAAGGCCAAGGGAGTCAAGCCCATCCTCGGCTGCGAGGCGTATATCGCCCGCGGAAGCCGGTTCGAGCGGGAGTCACGGCCGCAGGAAGTCCTCCATTACCACCTCCTCCTCCTCGTCAAGGACGAAACCGGCTACCGCAATCTTTGCACCCTCCTGACCAAGGCCTATCTCGAGGGCTTCTACTACCGGCCGCGGATCGACAAAGAGCTTCTCGCCGCCCACAGCAAGGGATTGATCGGCCTTTCGGGCTGCCTCCGGGGGGAAGTCGCCTACCGTCTCGAAAGGGACGAGGAGGAGGAGGCCGCCGCGGCGGCCCGCGCCTACGCCGATATCTTCGGCCCCGGGGGATTCTACCTCGAGCTCATGGACCACGGCCTCGCCCCCCAGCGCGAGACCAACCCCAAGATCGTCCGCCTCGCCGGCCGCCTCGGCCTGCCTCTCGTCGCGACGAACGACACCCACTACCTGGCCAAGGACGACGCCGAGGGCCACGATGTCCTTCTCTGCATCCAGACGAACAAGAAGGTCAGCGATACGGACCGGATCAAGTTCGGTTCCCAGGAGTTCTACTTCAAATCGCCGGAGGAGATGGAGCGCCTCTTCGGCGAGGTCCCCGAAGCCCTCGAGAATACGATCCATATCGCCGCCCAATGCGATTTCCGCTTTCCGGCGGGAGAGTATTTCCTTCCCCGCTTCGCCCCGCCCGACGGGAAATCCCTCCAGGGCTTTTTCGAAGAGGCGGCCTGGGGGGGATTCGAGGAGCGGGCCGCGGCCCTCAGGCCGCGCTGGGCCCGGGGCGGGCTCGTCCATCCCGAGGAGGAATACCGGGCCCGCCTCGAGCGAGAGATCAAGCTCATCGAAACGATGAGGTTCGAAGGCTACTTCTTGATCGTCTGGGACCTCATCCGGGCCGCCCGCTCCCAAGGGATTCCCGTCGGGCCGGGCCGCGGCTCGGCCGCCGGAAGCCTCCTCGCCTACAGCCTGGGGATCACCGACATCGACCCTCTCGAGTACGACCTCCTCTTCGAGCGTTTCCTCAACCCCGAGAGGATCAGCCTCCCCGACATCGACATCGACTTCTGCGCCCGGCGGCGGGAGGAGGTCATCCGCTACGTCACCGAGCGGTACGGCCAGGAAAACGTCAGCCAGATCATCACCTTCGGGACGATGGCCGCCCGGGCGGCCATCCGCGACGTCGGCCGGGTCCTCGAGGTTCCGCTGCCCGAGGTCGACAGGGTCGCCAAAATGATCCCCTTCGGGCCGGACATGAGCATCGCCCGGGCCGTGGCCGACGTCGCCCCCCTCAAGGAGCTCCGCGACAAGAACACCAAGATCGCCAACCTGCTGGCCATCGCCGAGAAGGTCGAAGGCCAGGTCCGCCACCCCTCGATCCACGCCGCCGGGATCGTCATCACCCCCCGGCCCCTGACCGAGTTCGTTCCCCTCTACCAGTCCGTCAAGGGGGAAATCACGACCCAATTCGCCATGGGCGACATCGAGGCGATCGGCCTTCTCAAGATGGACCTCCTCGGCCTCCGCAACCTGACGGTCATCCACGACGCCCTCGACCTCATCGAGAAGGACACCGGGCGCCGGCTCGACGTGAAGAACCTGCCCCTCGACGACGCCCCGACGTTCGACCTCTTCAAGGCGGGGCTGACGGACGGCGTCTTCCAGTTCGAGTCGCGGGGGATGAAGGAGCTCCTCCGGAGCTACAAGCCCGAGGAGTTCCGGGACCTCATCGCCCTCAACGCCCTCTACCGTCCCGGGCCTCTCATGAGCGGGATGACCGAGGAATACATCAAGCGGAAGTTCCACCCCGAGCGGATCGTCTACGAGATCCCCGAGCTCGAGGGGATCCTCGGCGAAACCCGCGGCCTGATCGTCTACCAGGAACAGGTCATGAAGATCGCCGTCGAGCTCTCCGGCTTCTCCCTGGCCGAGGCCGACGTCCTGCGCAAGGCCATGGGCAAGAAGAAGGCCGAGATGATGAACGCCCAGCGGGAACACTTCGAGACCGGGGCCCGGCGGCGGGGCGTCGCCAGCGCCGCCAAGGCCCGAAAAATCTTCGACCAGATCGCCAAGTTCGCGGAGTACGGCTTCAACAAATCCCACAGCGCCGCCTACGCCGCCCTCGCCTATCAGACGGGCTACCTCAAGGCCCACTTCCCCGTCCACTTCATGGCCGCCCTCCTGACGTCCGAGGCCGAGCGCGGGGCGACCTCCCAGGTCGTGAAATACATCAACGAATGCCAGAGCATGGGCCTCCGGGTCCTCCCCCCCGACATCAACAAGAGCGACTTCACCTTCACCGTTGAGGCCGACGCCATCCGATTCGGCTTGGCCGCGGTGAAGAACGTCGGCGAAGCGGCCGCCCGGGGCCTCATCGAGGTCCGCCGGCAGCGGGGGGAATTCCGGACGCCGTTCGACGTTTGCCGGGACGCCGACACCAAGGTCATCAACCGCAAGGTCCTGGAGAGCCTCATCAAGGCCGGGTCCTTCGATTCCCTCGGCGGGCCGAGGAGCCGGCATTTCCATCTCATCGACCGGATGATCGATTACAATCACGAAGTCCAAAAGGCCCGGGCGGCCAAGCAGACCCTTCTTTTCGGAGGGGGCGAGCTCGCCCTTCCCGAGATTCCGGACGAGATCCAAACCATGCGGGAGTGGGATGAGCCGCTTCTCCTGTCCTACGAGAAAGACGCCCTCGGCTTCTACATCACCGGCCATCCCCTGGCCCAGTACCGGAAGGTCCTCCCCCGCCTCACGTCCCACGAAATCGCCGAACTCGACGACGAACGCGACACGAACGGCGAGGTCCGGCTGGCCGGGGGGATCGTCGAGTTCAAGGTCACGAAGACGCGCAAGGACGAGCGGATGGCGGTCTTCCAGCTCGAGGACATGACCGGACGGGTCGAGGTCGTCGCTTATCCCGAAACCTACAAGCGATTCTACGAGCATCTCCGCGAAGGGATCATGGTCTGGATCCGGGGGAGGTTCCTGGGCGAGGGCGAAAGCCGCAAAGTCAGCCTCGCCCACATCCTGCCCCTCGACGAGGCCCAGCAGCGGCTGGCCAAGAAGGTCATCCTCCGCGTCTTCACCCCCGGGCTCGAGAAGGGGCTCCTCTCCGAGCTCCGGGACGTCCTGGACAAATACCCGGGCGAATGCCCGGTTGTCTTCGAGCTGGAAACGCCCCATGCCTACCGGGTCGTCGTCGAGTCGGCCGAGGTCAAGGGCGTCGTTCCGAGCGACGCCATGACGAGGGCCCTCGAATCGCTTCTCGGCGAGGACGCCGTCGTTGTAGAATATTGACCATGGCCTATCGTCTTCTCATCGCCGAGGCGTCGCCGACGACGCAAAAGGCCCTCGAGCTCGCCCTCGCCCCGCCGGAATTCGAGATCTGGGCCTTCGCCGACGGACTCGAAGCCATCAAGGCCTTGCCCAGCGTCGCCCCCGACGCCGTCTTCGCCGCCCTGAATCTTCCGGGCAGGGACGGCTACGAGGTCGCTGCCGTTCTCCGGTCCCAGGAGACCGGCCGGAAGACGGCGCTCTTCCTTCTGCGGGGCGTCTTCGAACCCATGGACTTGCGGAAAATCTCCCGGATCGACCACGACGGCCTCATCCAGAAGCCCTTCGACGGCGAGTCGCTTCTGGCCGCCGTCCGGACCGCCATCGACCGGAGGAATACCGTCCCTTCTCTCCCCGAAGAGCCCCTGACGGCCGGCTTTGCCGCGCCTCCGAGCGGGTATCTTCCCGAGCCGGCCCCGCCGACGGACGTCCTGCCCGAGTGGACGGACGCCGTGGAGAGGAAAATCCGGGCCGTCGTCCGGGAGGAGGTCCTCCGCAACCAGGCCGAGATGGAGGACCGAGCCCGGGAGATCGTGGCTGCGGAATTCAAAAAGGTTCTCGTCGCGGAGCTCAAGGCCGTCGACCAGGAAAAATGAGGTCGCGCCCGACGGGTCCTGGCTCGGCTCACCCCCATACGTCCTCGCTCCACCCATCCCCCAGTGGGGCCCTTTCGCTCCGGGCGTCTGGGGGGCCCCCGAGCCTTCCACCCGTCGGGCGCAATTTCACTTCACCCGTTTCTCGATCATGTCTGACGCGATGACGGCCTCGAGGCTCCGCGACGTCCGGCTATGACTCGCAAAGCGCCCGCCTTGGAGTTCAGCGTCAGCAAAATCGGGGTGTGCGCGTCGACGAACGAAATCGCCAAGGAGATGGCCTACCTCGGAGCGGCCGAGGGAACGGTCGTCGTCGCCGAAGAGCAAACCGCCGGCCGGGGGACGAAAGGCCGGACCTGGCATTCGGCCCGCGGCCTGGGGCTCTACGTTTCGCTCATCCTCCGTCCCCGCCCGGCCGCCCGCCTCTCGCTCCTTCCCCTGGCCGCCGGGCTGGCCGCCCGAGAGGCCGTCGAAATCGCGTCCGGACTTGCCGCCGGCCTGCGCTGGCCGAACGACCTCGTCCTGACCGGAAAGAAGCTGGGCGGGATTCTCTGCGAGACCGAATTTTCCGGGGCCGAGGTGGTCTTTGCCGTCGTCGGCCTGGGCGTCAACCTGGCCCATCGTCCTTTCGATTTCCCGGCGGGCCTTCGCGATCTCGCCGTGTCCATCGCCGGCGCCGGGGGACGATGCCGGGCGGATTCCCTTCTCGAGGCCTATTTGGCGGAGTTCAAGGAGTGGTACGGCGACGCGATCGAAGGCCGGGCCGGCCGCCTCGTCCGGGCGTTCGAACTCCACTCCGTCTTCAAGCCCGGCGATGAGGTCACCGTCGAAATGACCGAAGGCCGGCGGGAGGGGCGCTATCTCGGCTTGGCCGTCGACGGGACGATCCGTCTGGCCTTCGAGGACGGCGAGCGCCGCTTGGCATCGGCCGATGTCGTCCGCATCGGCCGGCCTCCGTCTATTTGACCGCGGAGAGCTTTTTTTTGACCTCTTCCTGGCCGGGGTCGACGGCCAGCGACCTCGTCCAGGCCGCCGCGGCAGCCTCTTTGTTCCCCAAGGCGAGGTGGCAGTCGCCCACGGCGTTGAGGACGGCCGCAGAATAGCCGTTGACCGTCAGGGCCCGCTCGTACCAGGCCACGGCGTCCTTGAGGTCCCCGGCTTCGGCCGAGGCCCTGCCCAGCGTTTCGTACAGGGCGAAATCCACCCCTTCCGGCTCCACATAGCGGAGGAGGGCGGTTCGTGCCCTGGCCGGCTCTTTACGGGCTAGGAGGGCGCGGGCGTAGCCGACGCCGAAGAGGACGTTCTTGGCGTCGTTGGCGTGAGCCCTGTCGAGGAAGGGAAAGGCCTTTTCGACCTCGCCCGCGCCGAGGTATTGTATCCCTTGGGCGTAGGCGTAATAAGGATCGTACGGAGGCGGGAGGATTTGGGCGACGACCCAGGAAGGCCGAAGCGTCCGGGCCGTCATCTCGAAGGTCGTCTCGGCGGCGAGGACCTCACGGCCGTCCGGTTCGACGATTCCGACCCGGAGGACGTATCGTCCCTCGAGGAGGCGGTCCGTCGGAAGCTCGAGGAGGATATTTCCTCCCTCCCCGAAATTCCGGACGGGGGAGCGGACTGTCTCGACCGGCTTTCCGTCCTTGAGGAGCGTCGCCTCGACCCGGCCGGCGGCGAAGACCGCCGGCGGAGAATCCGAGATCTGGAAGCAAAGCTGGACCCGTTCTTTTTCCGGAAAAGCCCGGCCGGTCGAGGGATAGAGATGGGAAGATCCGACCTGGAAGGCGCGTGCCGGTCCGCCCGGCGAGGGCGCCTGCTGGAAGGCCTTGCGGGCCAGGATCATCGGGCTCATCCCGAACTCCCCCGCCCCGGGAACCGTGATCTTCCGCTCGACCGTCGTGAACTCCTTGGAGACCGTGTTTTCGAGCAGGATGCGGAGGGTGTGCTTGCCGGGGATGACGGGGAACGCGCCGTAGAGCTCGAACCCGCAGTCGGCCACGGCTTCGAACTCGTCCTTCCGGAGGTCGATCGAGACGAGCCTTTGCTCGGAGAAAAAAGTCCTTCCCTTGGAATCCTCCAGGCGGCAGGTCGTCCGGAAGGCGGCGAAAAATCGGTCCTCGAAGGCTTCGGCGGTGAACGTCTCCGGCGCCACGGCGAAGTGAACGAGGTCGACGCCCGTGGGATCCCGGAAGACGGCGACGTCGGCAACGTTTCCGACGGCCTCGACCGAGTAGCCGACCTCCGTCGGAGGCTTTCCGGCGAGGACGTCGAGGGCGTAATCGTCCCGGATGCTTTTCTGCGGGAGTTTCTCGATCTCGTCGAGGAAAGCCGGGGAAGCCGAGACGATCGCCGCGGCGAGGCCGGGCGAGACGGCGTCCCGGAGAAATCGCCAGGCCTGTTTATCCTCGGCGATCCAGGACGGGGGCGCTCCTTCGATCGGACCGGGAGGCGGAGCCGGAGCGTTTTCAAAGGCGGAGGCTTTCCGGATGAGGGCGCGGGGCGTCGCCCGGCGCGGATCATAGAGGGCGAAGGAGCCGCCGCCCTTCTCGTAAAAGAGGAGGGGAAACTCTTCCCTCCGGCCGAGGAGAGGGTTGGCCGGATAAACCCATATCTCGCAGGGGCGAATCTCACGGCGTTCGAACTTCTCGACCTTCAGGGGAAGGCCGAGGATGACATAGGTCCGTCCCCGGTCGGTCTCGGCCCCCCGGCCGCGGGCTCCCCTTCCGAAGGCGGGATCGGCATAGGCCAGCCGCCGGGAGTGCTCTTCCCGGAATTCGTTGGCCGGCGTGCCCGGCGTCGGGTCGCGCTGCAGCCAGAACTCCTCGATGAAGCGGCCGCGGCCGGCGTCGGTCTCGAGCTTCCGGAAGACGTCCTTTTCCCGGGGAGTCGCGATCGACGCGATCTCCGCCTCGAAACGGAGTCTCTCTTTGGGGGAAATCGACGTTTTCTGGGCCGCAGGTCCGGCGGACGAAAGGACGATTCCGGCCGCCCCGATCAAAGCCATCGCTCTCGGGTTCATCGTCCGCCTCCTCAAAATTTCACCCGGAGGCCGACGGAGAGGTCGACCCCCGAAAAATCGATCCGGGCTTTCCGGGCGCCGCCGCCCGGCGGATCGGCGCTGACGTCTAGGGCGGGGAAACGCCCCCCGGAGAGGAAATAGAGGGGCCCCTGGATTTCAGGTCCGCTCACGTCGAGGCCCTCCCACATGTCGAGATGCCTGCCCCTCCCCGTCACGTTCGACGACCGGCCGTATCGTCCCACGGCTTGGAGGACAAAGGCCGTCCGGGGATTGACGCTGACTTCGAGGGCCGCCCCCCCTTCGGCGCCGAGGATGGTCTTCCGGGTGCGAAGGTAGAAGGTCTTCTCCCATCCGGGGATGATGATGTTCCATTCGTACTGGAATTTCGCCAGGATAATCGCCGGGCCGCCGCTCAACCGGAGGGCGACGAGACGGGAAAGGGGAATCGTGTAGTGGGCCTTGGGCCGGAGGGCCTTCGAGATGAGGAGGGGAAGGCTGTTGGCCGAGTACATCTTGCCCCCTATGATGTAGCTGAACGTGTCGATCCGCCTGGCGTAGAGATACCCCCCCCCGATTCCGAGGCCGAGCCGTCGGCCGAGGTTCCAGATGACGTCGACGGAAGCCTGGACGCCCTGGTGGAGCGGCCGGAATTTTCTCTCCTCGACGGGGAAGCCGAGGTCCTCGACCGAAGCGGCCAGCTCGTCGTACATCCCCCGGACGCCCTTGGCCACGTCGCCGCCGCCGAAGGCGAGGAGCCCCGCGCCGAGGACGATATCGAATCCGAGTCCCTGGAAGCTCCCTTCCTCGGGCGCCCAGAAGTCGCGTTGAGGCCCGGTTTTTTCCTCGACGATTTCGACCTCGTTGGAGGCGACGAAACCGATGAGGGTCACGCCTTCCCGTCCGGCGGGGACGACGACCCGGAACCAGGCGCCCGCGGCCTCGGACGAATCCAGGGCCGTCCCCTTGGCCAAGGTCGTCAGAACCGGGCTGCGGAGGTCGGGCTCGAGGCGGACGGCGGCCCGCTCGACCGAGACCTTGAGCTTCCAGGCCGGCGTCTGCGCCGCCGCGGCCGGCCCGGCCATCAGAAGGGCGAGAACGGACAGGCCTCCGAGAACGGCCTCCAACCCGACTCTCCAAAACGCCGACATTGCCCCCGGATCCTTTCGCGACATTTTGATCCTCGCCTTCATTTTCCCCTCATCGTATTCCTCATCACGTTCCGGCCGTTCTCGGATGCCGGGCTTTCGAGGTCCGACATGGCCATGTTTTCCCATACGACAGCGAATGGATGAATTATAACAGATTATCATCGCGGCTACCGCTCCCGGGCGACTCCGGATATAATGGGACGGAGAGAGCGGCCATGCTCATCGCGTTCGACGTCGGCAACACGACCATCGCCATCGGCGTCTTCGAGGGGAAGACGCTCGTCCGCCATTGGAAGGTCCGCTCGGACCGCGACATGACGGCCGACGAGTACGGGATCATCCTCCAGAACCTCCTCCATTTCTCGGATCTCCCCGCCGGCCGGATCACGGCGGCCATCGTCTCGAGCGTCGTTCCCCCGATCACCCCGAACATCCAAATCTTATGCCGGACGATGCTCCGGGTGAAGCCGCTCGTCGTCGGCCCCGGCCTCCGGACGGGGATGCCGATTCTTTACGAGACGCCCCTCGAGGTCGGGGCCGACCGGATCGTCGCCGCCGTCGCCGGCTACGAGAAATACGGCGGTCCGTGCATCATCGTCGATTTCGGCACGGCCACGACCTTCGACGCCGTCTCGGCCAAGGGCGAGTATTTGGGGGGGTCCATCGCCCCCGGCGTCCAGATTTCGGCCGAGGCCCTTTACCTCAAGACGGCCAAACTCCCCCGGATCGAGGTCCGCAAACCCGGCGGGGTCATCGGCAGGACGACCGTGGCCAGCATGCAGTCGGGGCTCTATTACGGCACCGTCGGCCTGACGGCGGCGATCATCGCCGAGATGAAGAAAGAGCTCGGAGGCGAAGCCCGGGTCGTGGCCACGGGAGGGTTCGGCGAGCAGATCGCTCCCGAGGTCAAGGCCATCGAGGCCTACGAACCCCACCTCGTCCTCGAAGGCCTGCGGATCATCCACGAACGAAACGTCGACCGATCGTGAGCGACGAGCGGGCCCGCTATTTCCAGGAAACCTCCCGAGCCTTCCTGGCCCGGAGGGGCGCCCCCTTTTTTCTTTCGCCCAGGGACCTGGCCCTGGTCGAGAGATGGGAGACGGACGGCATTCCCCTCGACGTCGTCCTCGAGGGGATCGAAAAGGCTTTTGAGCAGCGGTCCGGGCGTTCCGGCCCGCGCGGCAAGGTCGTCTCCCTGGGCTTCTGCGAGGCGGCGGTCCGCCGGGCCTTCGGACAGCACCGCGACCGCAAGGTCGGCGGCCGGCGTCCGCCATCCGCCGCCCTCGCCGGGAAACGGGCCCGGATCGCCGAAGCCGTGGATGACTTCCTCGCCCTTCCGGGGGGAGGCCCCGGTTTTCTCGCGGACGTTTTTCTCGAGGCCCGCCGGGCCTTGGAACATCCCGGCGCGGCCGCCGAAACCCTCGAAGCGCTCGACTCCCGGGTCGACGTCCTCCTCGTCCGGGCCGCGACGCCCGCCGACCGGAACGCCGCCGAAGGCGAGGTCGGAACCGGCCATCGCGGCCTTCCCCCGGCCGAGCGCGCGGCCGCGGCCGAAACGCTTCTCCTCAAGAGCCTGCGCCGGAAATGGCGGGTGCCCTACCTCTCGCCGTTCTATTACTGAGCCATGACCCACGGGTGTTTCCGACGGAGCCGATAGGAAAGGGGCGATGTCTCAGAGGCAGGCGCTCGACGAACGAATCCTCGAGCTTCTCCGCCGGAATCCCCAGGGCCTGACCCTGCAGCACGTTTTCAAGGAGCTCCGGATCGAACGACGGGAACGGGCCAAGGTCGAAGACCGGCTGCGGCTCCTCGAAGGGACGAACCTCGTCCGCCGCGTCCGGAACCGTTTCCTCCTCCCCTTCCGGGCCGTCCTTGTCCGGGGGACGTTCGAGACCTCGGGCCGCGGCTTCGGCTTCGTCATCCGCGAGGACGGCGGGGAGGACATCTTCATTCCGGCCCGTTTCGCCCAGGGCGCCCTTCAGGGCGATTTCGTCGAAGTCCTGGCTCAGGAACGGGGCCGGAAGGGAAAGCCCGAAGGCAAAATCGTCCGCCTCATCCGCAAGGCGAGAAAGAACGTCGTCGGCGTCTACGAGGAGCGCTTCGGAAATCCCGTCCTCCTCCCCTTCGACGCGGCCTCGTCCGAGGCGGTTCCCCTCCGCTCCCGGGGAGGGTTCTTTCCCGCTCCGGGAACGGTCGTCTCCGCCGACCGGGCCGGCCTCGTCGTCGTCGAAGTTCTCGGCCGTCCCGAAGACCCGGGAGTGGATACCGAAGTCGTCATCCGGAAGTACGGACTCGCCGGGGCGTTTTCGGCCGAGGCCTTGGCCGAGGCGGAAGACGCCGCCGTCCGTCCCGTCGGGGAAGTCCTGGAGGGCCGGGCCGATTTCCGCCCGGCGACGACGTTCACCATCGACGGCGAAACGGCCCAGGATTTCGACGATGCCGTCTCGGTCGAGCGGCTCGAGGGCGGGGGGTGGCGCCTGGGGGTCCACATCGCCGACGTCTCGCACTACGTCCGGCCCGGGTCGGCCCTCGACCGGGAGGCTTATGCCCGGGCCACGAGCGTCTATTTTCCGGACCGGACGCTCCCGATGCTGCCCGAGCGGCTGTCGAACGACATCTGCTCGCTCCGGCCGCGCGTCGACCGGCTGACCGTTTCGGCGGTCGTCGATTTCGGGCCCGACGGGGCCGTCCTCCGGACGGAGTTCCGCCCCTCGGTCATCCGGACCGCGGAACGGCTGACGTACACCTCGGTCTTCAAGGTCTTCGAGGGGGACGCGGCCGAACGCCGGGCCCTCGCCCCCCTCGTCCCCGACCTCCTGGCGATGAGGGACCTCGCCCGGACCCTTCGTCTTCGCCGCCTCGCCGCCGGCAGCCTCGATTTCGACCTCCTCGAGCCCGAGCTCGTCTATAAGGAAGGGAAGCTCCATTCCGTGGCCACCTTCGCCCCGAACGAGGCCCACAAGCTCATCGAGGAGTTCATGGTCGCGGCCAACGTGGCCGTCGCGACCTTCCTCGGGAGGCTCGGGATTCCGTCGATCTACAGGGTTCATCCCCGCCCCGCCGAGAGCGACCTCGAAAGGCTCCGGGAGACGCTGGCTTCATTTCACATCGCCCTTCCCGAAGCCGGCGAGGTCACGTCCAAGGACCTTCAGGCCGCCATCCGTGCGGCCGAAGGGACTCCGGTCGAGAAGTTCGTCAACGTCCAGGTCCTCCGCTCGCTCCGCCTGGCGGTTTATTCGCCCGAGAACGTCGGCCACTACGGCTTGGCCCAGTCCGATTACACCCATTTCACCTCGCCCATCCGGCGCTATCCGGACCTCGCCGTCCACCGGATCCTCAAGGAGGCTCTCGCCGGCCGGAAGCCCGAAACGCCGGGGCTCGCCGCGGTCGCCCGCCATTCCTCCGAGGAGGAGCGCAAGGCCGACGAGGCCGAGAAGGACCTCGTCGAGTGGCGGATCTACCGGCTTCTCAAGGAGCGCTTGGGGGAGGAGGTCACGGGCATCATCACCGACATCGCCCGGTCCGGCCTCGTCGTCGAGCTCGACGAGTATTTCGTCTCCGGCCTCGTCGCCTTCGAAGACCTGGGCGGCGACTATTTCGGGAAGCGGTCCCGGGGCGTCCTGGCCGGACGGCGGACGGGCCGGACGTATTCCCTCGGCCAGAGCCTGCGCCTCCAGATCGCCGCCGTCGACCCGGTCGGCCGCCGGGCGACCCTCGTCTTAAGTCAATGAGAACGTTTCTCTCTTTGTTTTCGAGAAACGTTCTCTCTGAAAGGCCAGCCGTCCTGTTTTCGAGAAACGTTCTCTCCGGATGGCGATTCGGGTAGAATGGAGAACGGCATAGAGAAGACCCGGAAAGAACGGGTGGCCGGCGAAGTTCCCTTCCCGCCCGCAGCGAAAGGGCCCCCCTGGGGGATGGGTGGAGCGAGGACGGAAAGGGACCGAGCCGAGACAGGACCCGTTCTTTCCGCGAGCAAAAGACGCTAACATCGTGGTCAAGAAC
>Ga0208047_1000266_pt1 | contig 19360 bp, 15 predicted proteins | sample Kivu_220m_FD_184162 | JGI IMG/M metagenome (GOLD analysis project Ga0208047, IMG submission 184162) | Freshwater microbial communities from Lake Kivu, Western Province, Rwanda to study Microbial Dark Matter (Phase II) - Kivu_220m (SPAdes)... | ecosystem: Environmental > Aquatic > Freshwater >...
GGGGGGAACCGACGGGATTGGTTCCCCGGGGCCGGGGTTAGAGGGTGGTCATGCCGCCGCGACACGCCCCTTTCTTTGACATTCTATTGAAAAGCTGGGAGGTGGCCAGGACGGGGCCGGATTGTTCCGCAAACGTGGTCTGGGATAAAATAGCCGGGATGAGGGCTCGGGTCGCGGTCCTGGCGGCGTTCGTCCTCCTCCAGGTCTGCCTCCTCGGCGTCGTCCGGCACGAGACCCTCGTTCTCGACGTTTTTCCCAACGACACGCCCAGCCCCCGGATTTTCGGCCCGCGAAACGTCGGCCAGACGTTCATCGCGCGGAAGAACGGCCTGTCCCGCCTGGATTTCCTTGTCGGAACCTACAAGCAAGCCATCGGGATGAGCCTGAGCTTCCAGCTCTGGGAAGTCGGGGGGACGGGCGCGCTCGCGGCCGAAAAGGCGATTCCCGGCTCGGAGCTGAAGGACAACCTCTATACCCCGGTCCGTTTCAGGCCCATCCGCCGGTCGAAGGGGAAAACGTACAAGTTCATCGTCTCCGCGCCCGAGGCGGCCGCCGAGAACTCGGTTTCCCTGTGGATGAACGGGCGGGATATCTACCGGGAGGGGGAGCCCCTGTTCAACGGCTCCCCGGCCGCCGGCGATTTCGTCTTCCGGGCTTACGCGAAGAGGACGGTCCTCGCCGAGCTCGGCCGGATTACCTCGAAATACCCCGGCTTCTTGGGAAAGAGGGGGCCCTTCGTCCTGGCCGTCCTCTTCGTCGAAGCGGCCCTCATCTTTTTCTTCTGGCGTCTCCTGGGGTATTTTTTCGGCGGGAAGAAGCGTGATGCCTGACATCCTGATCGTCAGCGACGACATCGTCGGCTCGAGGATGGCCGGCCCCGGCATCCGGGCCTGGGAGACGGCCTCCGCCCTCTCCCGGAAATTCTCCGTCCGGCTCGCCGTCCCGGCTTTCGCCGGGAACGGCGGGGATGAGGCCTTTTTCAAGAAGGCGTCTTTCGAAACGTCGTCCTATAAGCTCGGCGACGCGGGCACGGTCCGCGAGTGGGCGGAAGCGAGCCGGATCGTCCTCTTCCAGGGATTCATCCTCTCGAAGTTTCCGGTCCTCAAGAACAGCGGCCGCCACCTCATCGCCGACGTCTATGACCCCTTCGTCCTGGAGAATCTGTTCATCCACCAGCGGAAGGCGGCCAACCTGGCGGAGCGGGAGGCCGTCCATCTCCACGACCTCCGCGTCTTCAACGACATCCTCCTTGCGGCCGACCATTTCGTCTGCGCCAGCGAGCGCCAGAAGGACCTCTTCGCCGGGGCGCTCATGAGCCTCAACAGAATAACGCCCCGGGCCCTCGATGCCGACCCGACCTTCGCCTCGCTCATCACCGTCGTCCCGTTCGGGATTTCGGGAGAGGCGCATTGCGGCGGCGGCCCGGGGAAGGCCGGCCCTTCCGTCGTCTCGGAGGAGTTCCCGGGAATCGCGGAGGACGACATCCTCCTCCTCTGGGGAGGAGTTTTGTCCAACTGGTTCGACCCGCTCTCGCTGCTGCGGGGCTTCGCCGCCGCCCTGGAGGAAAATCCGCGTCTCAAGCTCCTCTTTCTCTCCTCGGTCCACCCCAATCCTCTCCTCCCGCCGTTCGAGGCGGCGGCCGACGCCCGGCGGCTGGCGGGCGAGCTCGGCCTTCTCGGCAAGAACATCTTTTTCCGAGAGGATTGGGTCCCGTACGACCGGCGGGCCGGCTATTTCGAGCGGGCGGACATCGGGCTTTCGGTCCACAAGACGCATTTCGAGACGCGCTATGCCTTCAGGACCCGGATTTTGGACTACATCGGCTTCGGCATCCCCATCCTCTGCACCGAGGGCGATTATTTCGCCGGGCTGGTCGCCGGAGAAGGCCTCGGCGAAGTCGTCCGTTCGGAGCGGAGCGACGACATCCGGGCGGCGATCCTGCGCCTGGCCGGAGACGCGGATTTGCGGAACCGCCTGAAAGGCAACCTCCGGAAGGTCCGGGAGAGGTTCGCCTGGGACCGGGTGGTCGAGCCCTTGGCCCGTTATTGCGAAAAGGTCCTGGCGGGAGATATCAAGCCCGGGGATAAGCCGGGAAAGCGCGAGATCGCCTACGTCTGCGGCGGGGTGCCGGATTCGGCCTTCCGCCGGGGCGGAAAGAAGCTTCTGGGCGAAAACGCGGCCAAGGTCCCGACGGGATTTGCCGCCCGGCTCCGGCGCCTCCTGAGGTTTTGAGACGGCGGCAGGACGCCCATGAAAATCGCCCTGATCGGGACGCGCGGCGTCCCGGCCCGCTACGGGGGGTTCGAGACGTGCGCCGAGGAGGTCGGCAAGCGCCTGGCCCGGCGCGGCCACGACGTCCGGGTCTATTGCCGGAAGGGATACTATGACCGGACATACGAGTTCTACGAAGGGATGCGGCTCGTCTATCTTCCCGCCCTTAATGTCAGGTTCGTCGAAACCCTCTCCCACACCGCTCTTTCCCTCGTCCACGCCTTGACGCGAAGAACGGACGTCCTGCTCGTCTTCAACTCGGCCAACAGCCCGCTGGTCGCTCTGCCGAGCCTGGCCGGACGGAAAATCGTCCTCCACACCGACGGCCTGGAATGGATGCGGGAGAAATGGAGCGGGCTGGGGCGGAGGTACTATAAACTCATGGAGCGCCAGGCGGCGCGGCTGCCCGTTGCCCTGATCAGCGACTCCCGGGAGATCGTCCGGCATTATCGCCAGGCTTACGGACGCGCGACGCGCTACATCAGCTACGGCGCGCCGGTCGTCGAGAGCCGCGACCAGGCGCTTCTCGGCCGGTTCGGGCTCGAGCCGGGAGGCTATTTCCTTCAAATCGCCAGGTTCGAGCCGGAGAACAACCAGATTCTGGCCGTTCGGGCGTTCGAGAAGCTCGAGACGGAAAAGAAGCTGGTCCTTGTCGGCGGGGCGAGATACCGGACGAGGGCCGTCGAGGAATTGACGGCCGTAAAGGACCGACGGATTCTCTTTCCCGGCTTTTGCTACGAGAGCGACGTCCTTCAAGAGCTCCTTTGCGGCGCCTGCGCCTACATCCACGGCAACGAGGTCGGGGGGACGAACCCGGGGCTCCTCCAGGCCATGGGGGCGGGGGCGTTCGTCATCGCCAGGGACGTCCCCTTCAACCGCGAGGTCTGCGCCGACGCGGCCCTCTATTTCCGCAAGGACGCGGCCGATCTCCGGGAGAAAATGCGGTGGATCCTCGACCACGAAAGCGAGGGCCGGGCTTTTCGGGAGCGCGCCCAGCGGATCATCAGGGAGAGGTACGATTGGGACGCGGTCGCCGCCGAGTATGAACGGTTGTTTCTCGATATCGCCGGGGGCCATGCGTAAGCTCGCCGCCGTCGTCGTCAACTTCAACGCGGGTCCTTGGCTCGAGGAGTGCCTGGGCTCGCTCGCGGGCGCGGCGGAAGGATTCGAGGTCGAAGTCGAGGTCGTCGACAACGGCTCGACGGACGGGAGCCCGGATGCGGCGAGCCGGAAGTTTCCGGAAATGCGGCTTTCCCGGACGGGGCGAAACCTGGGTTTTGCCGCCGCGGCGAACATCGCCCTGCGCCGCATCCGGGACGAGGGAAAAGCCGATTATGTCCTCCTCCTCAATCCCGACACGGTCGCCGAGAGGACGTCGGTCGCCCGCCTGGCCGGATATCTCGATGCCCATCCGGAGGTCGGGGCCGTCGGGCCGGCCCTTTTCCTGCCGGACGGCCGCTTTCAGACCGGCGCGGGAGGATTTCTCCCGGCCGCGCGGACCGGCTTCAATTACTTTTTCTTTATTTTCAAGCTGTTACGGGGGACAAAAAGCTTCTTCATCGACCAGGCGGCGTTCGCCCGCGCCGGCAGGCCGGCCGAAGTCGAGTGGCTTTCGGGCGCCTGCCTCATGTTCAGGCGGGGAGTCCTCGAGAGCGCCGGCCTGCTCGACGAAAGCTATTTTTTATACGGAGAGGACGTCGCCTGGGGACGGGCGATGGGGAGGGCCGGGATCGGGCTCCGGTATGTGCCGGCGGCCCTGGTCGTCCATCAGCACGGATATTCCTCGAGGAAGGGAGGGCCGGCGGCCAACACGGCTTGGCTGGAGGCGGTCTATCGCTTCGTCCGGCGGGAGCGAGGGACAGGAGAATGCCGTTTGTTCCGCCTTTTTTCGGCCGGGGGCTTTTTCCTGAGGTGGGTGGGATATTCGCTTGCCGGGCTCAGGCCGGGCGGCTTCGCCGCGCGCCGGAGCGCCCGCGACAACGCCCGCTTTATGTCCTATTCCATTTTCGGCCCCCGTCCGTCTTCGAAATGAAAAGAGAACGTTTCTCTCTTGGACCCCGAGAACCGTTCTCTCTTATCGACAAAACGGGAGGCTGCTTGGTCTGGGGGAGAGAGCGGATCCCGGTATTCGAAAACGGCCTGAACGTGAGGACGGTTTGTCGCGCCACAGATGTCCTTCGATGGGCCAGGCGTGTCAAGCGGCGGCATGGCCGTCCTCGTGACCCCGTAGCGGAGGGGGGGCCCCCCTGGCTTTGCCGAGGGGGGGAACCGACGGGACTGGTTCCCCGGGGCCGGGGTTAGAGGATGGTCATGCCGCCGCAACACGCCCCGAAACTCGTCAGCGTCTTCGAGAGTCGGAGTGGAGGCCATCCCCGGATGACGGGCCGCGTGAAGGGAGGGTGCCTGGTCTGCGGAAGCCGGCGGTCGAAGGTCTTCGCCCGGAAGTTCGGCCTGACGCTCGTCCGTTGCCGCGACTGCGGCCTGGTCTACGCCGAGCCGAGGCTGAGCGAGGACGCCCTCCTCGAGCGCTACGAAAGCCGGGAGTTTTTCGACATCTATTTGGAGAACCTGGGGGCGACCCGGGAGGGATACGACCCCGCGTTCATCCGCCGCCATTATCATCTCTTCCTCGGCCTTATCGGGAGGTTTTTCGCCCCGGGAAAGACGCTGCTCGACGTCGGGTGCGGGGCGGGCTTCTTCGTCAAGGCCGCGGCCGAGGCCGGCTGGCGGGCCGACGGTATCGAGATCTCAAAGACAGCGGCGGAATACGCCCGACGCGTCGTCGGCGCCGACGTCCGGAACTCGCGCCTCGAGGACGCCTCCATCCCCGACGCGGGAAGGGATGTCGTCACGATGCTCGACCTCGTCGAGCATTTGCCGGAGCCCGTGAGGACGCTTCGGGAAGTCGGGCGGATCGTCGAGCCGGGCGGCGTCCTCGTCGTCTCGACCCCCGATTTCCGCAGCCTGAGCCGGAGGGTGCTGGGCCGGAGCTGGGCCGCGCTGTCGCCCGGCGAGCACTTGGCGAACTATGACGGCCGGACGCTTGCCTCGGTCTTGAGGCGGGCGGGATTCGACGTCCTCGCCGTCAAGAATCTTCTCGTTCTCAATCCAGACTACACCCACGACAAATCGAAAATAGCGCACCGGATATTCAAGAAGATGCACGAGAGGCTGGAGAAGACAACCCTTTTCGACCACCTCCACGGGTTCGAATATCTCGACCTCATTCATGCCGGCGACCCGAAATCGCCGCATCTCGACGGCCTGAGCCGGGGAAAGAGGCTCAGCCGGCGCGTCTATCTGAAAGCGAAGCGGATTCTGCGGGGCGACATCCTCGTCGCCGTCGCCCGGAAACCCGGATGATGACCGAGCCGCGCCCAGCGAAGCTTCGACTCTGGATTTTTTTCGCCGTCTCCCTGGCCGTGTTGTCGGCGCTTTACGCCCGGGGATTTTTGGGAATCCAGAGCGACGCCCTGCATTATTATTCCCATGCCGTCTCTCTCGTCTGGGATCAGGACCTCGACCTGAAGAACCAGTTCGACCACCCCCTTCCCCCGCCTTCCTCCGGGACGGTGGCGAACGGCAACTATTTCCTCGACCCCAAGACGGGGCGGGCTTTTTCCCTGTTCAATCCCGGGACGGGGATCCTGATGACTCCCTTCGTTATCCTCGGCAGGGCGGTCGACGGCTTGGGCGGAGGCCCTCTGCGGGACCCTTATTCGAAATATTATCAGTGGTTTGCCGGTTATGCGTCCGTCCTCTGCACGGCTCTCGCCCTGACGCTTCTTTTGGCGATTCTGAAAAGATATTTGTCCTTTGGAACGGCCGCCGCGGTCCCCGTGATTTTTCTCGGCGGGACGAACTGGCTCTTCTACGCCATCGTCTTCGCCGGCTGGTCCCATTCTTATGCTCTTCTCCTGACGGCTTTTCTCTGTTGGGCGTTTATCCGCTATGGGGAGCGGAATGACGCGGGGTCGGCCGCTCTCTTCGGCCTGGCCGGCGGTCTTCTTTTCTCGACCCGCAATTTCGGAGTGGTCATCCTCGTCCTGCTGGCCGCATATCTTGTCTTCGATTATTTCCAGAACCGAAAGAATTACGGTGTCCCAAAAGCCGTGAGGAACGGCGCGGCGGCAACCGCCTTCTTTCTTCTCGGCGCCGTGCCCCAAATCCTGGCTTTCGCCTATCTTCACGGAAGCCCGTTCCGGACGGGCGTCTCCGCCGCCGCCGGGGCCGCCCTTCCCTTCGGGTTCATGGAAGCCGCGCCGTTCCGGGCGATGAGCCTTTCCAACCTGCCCTATCTCTCGTCGAATCTCTTCAACCTGGAAAACGGCCTGTTCGCCGTCCATCCGCTCTTCCTGGCCGGCGTTCTGGGCGCGATTTTCTTCCGGCCCCGCGACCGCCGCTTCCGGTTCCTGGTCCTGGCGCTCTCGGCTTCGGTTTTTGTCTTCTGGTTCGCCGACGCGGCCTATTACGACAACTGGTTCCAGCGAGCCGCCGGAGCCGGCTTCGGCCATCGCCGTTTCTTGGATTTCCTGCCGTTTTTCGTCTTTGGGGCGGCCCTCGCGCTGGAAAAGGCCAGGCGGCGGGCGTGGTCCCGCCATGCCCTCCATTTCGTCTATGCCTTTCTCTTCGCCGCCGGGCTGAAGCTCCTCTACGGCTTTCTCTTCGACCCGGCCGGGCTCTTTGCCGGCCGGTCATCGTTTGCCGGCCTCTACGGATATCTCATCGGGGATTGGAGGACGATCGTCCTTTGGGCGGCGGGCTTTATGGTCTTGTCGATCGTCCTGAGTCCCCGGCGGAGCCCGTGGTTTGGGGAATCCGCCGTATCATGGCGGAAGCCTGTCATCGCGGGGCTTTGCGTCCTGGCCATTGTTCTCCCCGCCGTCGTCATCAAGGGGTCTTCTTCCTGGGAGAGGCGGAGGTTTCTTCCCAAGCGAGGCTTTTTCCTGATGTACAGTCCTACGCCTTATGTCGACCTGAAAGGCCGGTGGTGGGGCCGGCCCGACGGTCAAAAGCGGGCGATGCTGGGGAGTGAGGCGAGGCTTGGCCTTCCTGCGCCCCTTGAAAAAGGCGACCTTCTGCTTTTCAGGCTGAATCCGAATATTCCGGGGGGCGGCGAAGCGCAACTCGAAGTCGAGGCCGGCGGCGAGGTTTTAGGCCGGGCAACGCTGGAAAACGGCGACCGCATCTACTCTTTCCCCGTGGAGAAAGAGCCCGGGCCGGCGAAGTCTTTAAGCCTCGAAATTGCGGCGGGCGTGGCGGAAATTCCCCGCGAGGCGGCGCATTTTACCGAAGGCCGGCTGATTCTTCATGAGGCCGACAATCCGCCCTTCGGAAAAATCGACCTCCCTCGCGAGAATGACCTTTCCGCCGCGGAACAAGCCGTTTTCGAGGGATGGGCTCTCGCGGACAGGGGAATCGCCCGGATTTTCGCCGCCGCGGACCCGGACGGGGGGCCCATCGCCGAGGCGGAATTCTTCGAGGGCACGCGCCCCGACGTCGAACGGATTTATGTCCTCTACCCCGGGATTAAGCGGGCGGCTTGGAAGATCGCGATCGACCGACCGAAAGCGCCTGCGGACGAGGGAAGGCTGCTCCGTCTCTGGATCGTGGCCGAGGATGCGTCGGGGCGGAGGGCCGTGCTCGGGAAAAAGACGATCGTTTGGCGGGACTAGCTTCGCCCCGGACAGGCGGAGCGGTAGATTTCGAGCGTCCGGCGGGCGGCCGTTTCCCACGAAAATTCCCGGGCGCGGGTCCGTCCCTTTGTCGAAAGCATCTCCCGGAGAGCGCGGTCGTCCGACAGCCGCGCCAAAGCGGCGGCGATCTCTTCTTCACTACGCGGATTGACGGTCAGGGCCGCGTCCCCGGCGATTTCCGGAAGCGAGCTCGTCGCCGAAGTGAGGACCGGAACGCCGGAGGCCATGGCTTCGAGGACGGGAAGGCCGACTCCCTCGAAGAGGGACGGATAGACGAATGTCTCGGCCCCATGATAGAGGGACGGGAGGTCTTCGTCGGCCACGAACCCGGGAAGGCAGACGTCGGCCCCCCCGGCGGCCCTGACCGAGGCGATCGTCTTTTTCGTTTCGAAATCCTGTCTTCCGGCGATGACCAGAGCGTGCGGCCGGCGTCCGTCGGCCTTGAATCGCGAGAACGCGCCGGCCAGGACGTCGAGGTTCTTGCGCGGGTTCAGGCGGGAGACCGAAAGAATATAGGGCCTCCGGAGTCCATACTTGACGGCGACCTCTTCGATGCGCCGCGGGCCGGGAGGCTCGAAGAAAGCCGGATCGACTCCGCAAAGCACAATCTCGACCTTTCCCTCTTCCAGGCCGTACGTCTTGAGGATGTCCTCTTTCGAGTTTATGGAGCCGGTGATGATTTTCGCCGCCCGCCGGGCCGCTCTCGCGACCAGGATCTTCGACCGCCAGACGAAGAACCGGGAAAACGTTTTGGGGACGCGGAGGAATCCGAGGTCGTGGATCGTGACGACCAGGGCCCCCCGGTGATAAGGAGGGGCGATGTACTGGACGTGGAGAATATCGACCTCGTCCTTGGCCGTCGCCCGGGAGAGGCTGACCGGAATCCGGACGAGGGGATTCTTCGCCTTGAGATTCCGGAGGACGACGTTCGGACGGCCTTCGAGGCGGCGGTAAAAGGGATGCGAAGGGTCCGCGACATAGAGAAAATAATCGTTCTCCGGGTCGACCGCCAGGAGGGAGAGAACGAGGTTCCTGATGTAGGTGCAGTTGCCCGACCCGTCCGCCTCGGCGGCGTGGGCGTCGATCCCGATACGCATCCGCGCCGCCCCGCCCGTTAAAAGGCCCCCTGCCCGAGGAGGGTCACCCAGACGGTCTTGAACAAAATGACGATGTCCGTCCAGAGCGACCAGTTGCGGATGTAGTGCTCGTCGAGCCGCAGCCGTTCGGCGAAGGGGACGTTGGACCGGCCGCTGATCTGCCACAGGCCCGTGATCCCCGGCTTGACCTGGAAGAGGATCGACTTGACCTGCTTCAGCTCCTGGAGCTCTTCCTGGAGATAGGGCCGCGGGCCGACGATGCTCATCTCGCCCCGGATGACGTTGGCCAGCTGGGGAAGCTCGTCCAGGCTGTGGCGGCGGAGAAAACGCCCGACGCGGGTCACCCGGGGGTCGTGGGATTTGAGCTTCTTGTAGGTCTCCCACTCCTCGAGGGCGGCGGGATTCGACTTCAGGTATTCCTCGAGGCGGCGTTCGGCGTCGACGTACATCGTCCTGAACTTGACGATTTCGATCGTCTTCCCCCGCCGCCCGAACCTTTCCTGGACGAAAAACGCCGGCCCGGGGGAAGTCAGCTTGACCGCCGCCGAGACGACGAGAAAGAGGGGGAGAAGGAGGATGAAGGCGACGAGGGCGAGGACGAATTCGAAGGCCGCCTTGAGAAGGACGTTCCAGGGTTTGTGGAGGTTCTTCCGGGCGACGAGGGAAAGGATTTTGCCGATGTTCTCGATCTCGACTCCGGCGGTGAGGAAGTCGCCCGTCTGGGGGACGTAGCGGATCGTCTCGGCCACCCCGTCCCAGCGGCGGAGAAGGCCGATGAGGCGGTCGTGGGGGAGGTTGGAGAAGGTCACGACGATGTCCTCGAAGGGGGTCCTCGCCTGGAGGTCCTCGATCTCGTCGATGTGGCCGAGAATGGGGACGTCGGCGAGCGATCCTCCGACCTTGGCCCGGTCGTCGGTCAGGCAGCCGACGATGCGGTAGCCCATCGTCCGGTGGTTCCGGATGGCGGCGATGACCGAGGCCGCCTCCTCGGAAGAGCCGATGACGACGACCCTCTTCCGCCACAGGCCCGAGAGGATGAGAAAGCGCTTCGTCGCGTAGCGGAAGGCCGGAAAGAGGGCGAAGCCGAAGAGCCAGGCCAAGGCCAGGATGAGGCGGGAGAAGGGAACGAAATACTTGAAGGCGAAGATCGAGACGGCGATAAAACCGAAGGCGATTGAGTTGGCCTTGATCAGGATCCGGGTTTCCTCTCCGATCGTGTAGCGTTTCGTGTAGAGCTTTTCGTAGGCGATGACGATGATCCAGATGGCGACGGCAAACCACCGGCTTCGGTACTCCCGCCAGTCGACGGCCCAGAGGAACGCGTTGGGGAAGATCCGGGTCAGGACGTAGGCTCGAAGGGCGAAGGCCATGTAGAACGAGAGGAAGACCGCGGCGACGTCGGCCAGGACGAGGCAGAAAAAGGCGACGTATTTCTTGGCCTGACGGGCGGAAATCAGCATCTCGATGTGAGGCGATTTCACCACAGACCGGCGCCCCTGTCAAACCGCGAAGACACCCGATGGGTCCTGGTTCGGCTCTTCCCCCGTCCGTCCTCGCTACACCCATCCCCCAGTGGGGCCCTTTCGCTGCGGGCGGGCGGGGGGCCCCCCAGCCTTCCACCCATCGGGTGTCTTCGCGGTTTGATTTGCTTAGGGGCTTTAGGATGGCTTCCGGAGAGGATGATCATGAAATATGGTCGATTTGTAGAGGCGGGCGGGAATTCGATACAATGCAGGCGGCGGGAAGACCGCGTCGAAGGTGAAAATAAAGAAAGCGCTTCTTTTTTTCGCGGGGGCGGCGCTCTATGTCTTTGCCTTTGATGCCTTCTACCTCAAGTACGTTCCCCTGATCCCCGGTTTTCAGGCGCTTTTCCTGCCCGCCGGCCTCCTGGTCACGGGCCTGGCGGCCTGGAAGCCCGGGTGGGGGGGATTGGCGTTTCTGGGCGCGTTTCCCCTAGTCAACAACTGGCCTTACTTCTTCGCTGTCCAGCAGGATACCCCCCACGCCCCGACGGCCCTCGTCCTGGCCCTCTTTTTGTTTCTGGGACTTTTTCTGCGCGGCGCGCTCGGCGCGGCGGCCTCGGGCCGGGGCGCGGAGAGGGGGGGGGAAATCCCGGGGAGCGGCGTGGATTTTCCCTTGAGGGTCGCGGCCGCCGTCGTCGCCGTATCGGCCGTCTTGACCTACTGGAAATGGACCCATTTCTACCCTATACGGGCGAACGGGATTTATGAGCTCACGGCCAACGTCAACGGGGTTTCGACGGGCGGGGCGAGAATGAGCGCGATTTTCTCCGCCCTCAGTTATCTCGCCGGGTTCGCCCTCTACGCCTTCTTCGTCGCCCTTTTTCAGGAACGGAAGACGCGCCGGAAGGCCGCCGTCGTGTTGGGCGGGAGCCTCCTCGTCGCGGGCCTCTTCGGGGCCGTCCAGGCGGCGTTCGACCCCTCGCTGGGCAATACCGACTTCTGGGTCACCCTGAAACAGATCAACGCCACGTTCAAGGACCCGAACGCCTTCGGGGCGGTCTTGGCGGGCCTCGGCCCGTTCTTTCTGGGGGCGGCCTTTGCCTTCGCGAAAGGCCGGCGGGTTTTTTTCGCCGGAGTGTTCATCCTGGCCCTTTGCGTCTTTCCCTTCATCGGCGTCCGGAGCGCCCTTCTCGGATTCGGGGCCGCCGTCCTGGCGGGGATCGTCTTTTGGCTTTTCGACCCGGGCCGTCGAGGTCCAACGGCGGCGGCCGGGGACGGAGACAAAATGACCGTCCGGAAAAATCCGTCGAGACGCACGGCGGCTTGGATCGCGGCCGGGGCACTCGTCCTTCTGGCCTCCGCTCTCGTCCTCGGCCTCTTCTCGGGCTCCCGGCTGTTTCAGAGAGTGAGGAGCAGCTTGGGCCGGGCGACGGCCGGGCGGGGAATCGTCGATCTCTCTCCGGAACGGTATTTTCTTTGGCGCGAGGCCGCGCGGATGACGGGCGACTATCCGTTGACCGGCGTCGGCGTGGGCGCTTATATCATCGAGGTCCCGAATTATTACCGGCGGGACAAGACGTCCTACCCGGAGGGATTCGAAGGCTGGCGCCGGGTCGATTCGGCGGAGAATTACTTCCTCCAGGCCGCGGCCGAAATGGGCCTGCCGGGGCTCGCGGCGGTGGTTGTATTGTTTTGGGCGGTCGGCCGGGAGGCGGGAAGGGGTCTCCGGAAAAGAGCGCGCCTCGGCCGGGACCGGTTCCTCCTGTACGGAGCCGCGGCCGGGCTGATCTCGCTCGGCGTCAACATGCTCTTCCATTCCTACCTGGCGAGCTTTGAGGCGCAGTTCGTCTTCTGGATTCTGGCCGCCTGGGTCGTCGCCGCCGGAAGAGGCGAGGATGAAGGCGAGGACGGGATGAGAGGGGGAGGACGCCATCTTTCGAAAAGAAGGGCATGGAATGCCGCTCTGGTGCTCGGCTTGGCGGCCTATGCGGTCGCGACGGCCTGGGCCCAATTCCATTCCCTGTCTTTGGCCGACCGGACGCGGGAATTCGGCCTCGAGCAGGGATTCGGGCTCTATCAGGCGGAGACGGCGGATGACGGGAGGACTTTCCATTGGACGCGCAAGGAAGCCGGAGTGAGCGTCGAGGTCACCGGGCCGGTCATCTCGATTCCCCTCCGCGCTTCCCATCCCGACATCGCCGCCGGTCCCGTCCGGGTCGAGATCTTCCTCGTCAAGGACATGTTCCAGAGCGTCGTCCGTCTCCGGGAGATCACCCTTCGAGACAGCGGGTGGGCGACCGTCGAAGCGCGGGTCGCCGAACGGCTGGGACAAGAGGTCTTGGTCCTGGTCAAGGCGAGCCGGACATGGAGTCCGCGGCGGTCCGGCGTCTCGGCCGACCCTCGGGAACTCGGCGTCGCCCTCGGCCCGATTTCCTTTCGCTAACCAAAGTCATTTCGCTTTCTTTTGTCGCTATATTTTTTTCCGTGTTTGTCCTATAATTTTCGACCGGTTGCCCCCAATATAACGAATTTTGAAAGAAAGGGCGGCCCGAGCTTATTTCGAGAGACCGAGAGGTTGATTGCGGCCGAAGACGGCCGGAGCGTCATGAGGAAACCCCGCCGTTGCGCTTCGAGTTTCGAGGGAACCCGCTCTTGCGGGCGCGAGGATGTCTGAGCATCGCGGGGTATAATGGAACCTCAAGATGATGGCAAAGATCACAGATAAGCTGGACAGTCAAACGTGCGCAGTTCCGCAGCGCCGAAGAAAATCGGGAAGCGCGCAAGCGGAAAGGTTTCCGATCTGGAGTGAAGGCCGTTTTCGGCCGCAGGAAAGCGGATTTTCGGCCTCCAGGCGAGGCCGTGACGGACGAAAGGAAGCGAAATGAAAGGCTTGATTCTAAGCGGCGGGAAGGGGACGAGGCTGCGCCCGCTGACCTTCACCCAGGCCAAGCAGCTCGTTCCCGTGGCCAACAAGCCTGTCCTGTATTACGGGATCGAGGCCCTCCGGGACGCGGGGGTCAAGGAACTCGGCCTCGTCGTCGGCGAGACGAAGGAAGAGATCAAGGCCGCCGCGGGCGACGGGTCGCGGTGGGGCCTTCGGATCACTTACATCGAGCAGGAGGCGCCGTTGGGCCTGGCCCACGCCGTCAAGGTCAGCCGCGGCTTCCTGAAGGACGAGCCGTTCGTCATGTATCTCGGGGACAACATCCTCAAGAGCGGAATCGTTTCCCTCGTCCAGGAGTTCGAAGCCCGGAAGCCCAACGCCATGATCCTCCTGACGCCCGTCCCCGACCCGACCCTCTTCGGAGTGGCGGAGCTCGCCGGCGGAAAAGTCGTCCGGCTTGTCGAAAAGCCCAAGGAGCCGAAGAGCAATCTCGCCCTCGTCGGCGTCTATCTGTTCGATAAGAACGTCTTCGAGGCCGTCGACGCCATCCGGCCGTCCTGGCGGAACGAGCTCGAAATCACGGACGCCATCCAATATCTCGTCGAGAAAGGCTACGAGGTCCAGCCCCATCTCGTCAGCGGATGGTGGAAGGACACCGGCAAGCTCGAAGACATGCTCGAGGCCAACCGCCTGATCCTGGAGACGATCCAGAGCCGGAACGAGGGCGAGGTCGACCCGGAATCGCGGGTCGGCGGGCAGGTCGCCATTGAAAAGGGTGTCGTCCTCCGGAATGCGGTCATCCGCGGTCCGGCCGTCATCGGCGAGGGGAGCGAGGTCGCCGATGCCTATATCGGGCCGTTCACCGCCATCGGGAAGAATTGCCGGATCGTCGGGACGGAAATCGAGCACAGCATCGTCCTCGAGGGCAGCGAGATCGTCGACATCGGAGGGCGGATCGACGAGAGCCTGATCGGGCGGGAAGTCAAGATCTACAAGTGCCCGCCCAAGCCGTCGGTCTTCCGCTTCATGGTCGGCGACAAGAGCGAAATCGGAATCAAATAAACTCAGGCCGAGACGGCGATTTCGACATATTCGACGTTCGTCTTCGGCTCCGGGACCGGCAACCGCTCTTTTTTCAATCCGTCGATATGGAAGGAGATCGCGGCTCGGATGTTTTCCAGCGTTTTTGGGATGGTCTTCCCCGTGGCGATGCAGCCCGGCAAGTCCGGACAGTAGGCCGAATAATTCCCCTTGGCTTTTTCGATGATGACGGGGTATCGAAACACGCTTTTCACCCCCTTATTTTATTCCAGCCTGACGCAAAATGCTATTGAGGGTTCCCGGCGCAAGATCGTCGTTTGGATGTCCCGCGATGGTCACTAACCCGGGCCTTGACGGATGTTGATATTGCCGGTGACTGCCTTTGACCCTTCGCAAAGACCAGCCTTCTTTTTCAATGACGGCCATAGCTTCCCGGACTTTCATGAGGAACAATGGAATGACGGCGCGGGATTGGAAAAATTCTCATAAATTCAATAAGATAGACACGGTTGAAATCGGTGAACAGCCAATGAGGTAAGAAATGATCGACGGCGTGAAGGTCAAAAAGCTGGCGGTCCATCCGGACGAGCGCGGACGGCTGATGGAGATGTTCCGGTCGGACGACCCCTTCTTCGAGAAATTCGGCCAGGTCTACGTCACGGCGACGTATCCCGGCGTGGTCAAGGCCTGGCACAAGCACGAGAAGCAGGCCGACAACATGGCCTGCGTCTCCGGGATGGTGAAATTGGCGCTCTGCGACGCCCGGAAGGATTCCCCGACCCGCGGCGAGGTGAACCAGTTCTACATGGGGATCCACAACCCCCTCCTCGTCCACATTCCTCCCGGCGTCTACCATGGCTGGCTCTGCATCAGCGAGACGGAATCGATCGTCGTCAATTGCCCGACCGAGAAATACGACTACGACCATCCCGACGAGCAGCGCCTCGACCCCCACGACAACGACCTCCCCTATAAGTGGGCCCGCCGCGACGGATAGATTGTCAGAGGAACGGCTATTGATCGATCGCCAGGTGGATTTTGACCGCCCGCTTGATTTCGTCCAGCTTGGAGGGGGGGACCCGGCCGATTTTCTTCTGAAGCCGTCGCTTGTCGATTGTCCGGATTTGATTGGCCTTTGCTTTTGAATCCTTCGCCAATCCCGTTTCGCCGCCCGAGAGCGAGGCTTCATAAGGGAAAACCCGGTCGGTTTTCGTCGAGATCGGAACGATCGTCACCGTCTCGGCGTATTGGTTGCCGCGGTCGTTGGAGAGAATGACGGCGGGCCGCGTTTTGCCGATTTCCCGTCCGAAGGCCGGGTCGAGCGCCGCCAGCCAGATTTCACCGTGTCGGGGATAGTCGGCGTCCATGGACTAATCCCATTTTTCCAGGGTCGCGGCTTCCCATTCCTCGTTGATCTCGCGGTCTTCCTCTCGTGTCGCTTGATAGCCTTCGCAGAGAAGGGCATCCAGGGCTTCCTTTTCCTCTTTCTCGAGCTTCTCTTTGAGGGCGTCGGCGATGAACTGGCTCTTGTTGGAAACGGCCTTGAGTTTTTCGAATATTTCCTTCGGAAGGGTTATATTGAGTCTTTTCTTTGACATGTCTGCTGTATCAATTATGCTCATTTCATTGCGCATTGTCAATGCTCCCTTGTCCAGTCCTTCTATTCGCTTTAATTAAAGACGCCAAAATGATAGATTATTTCTCGTTATTAGGAGAGGACGTTTCTCTCTGAGGCTTTGAGAAACGTCCTCTCTTCTTTTCAACGGGCGCTTGGAGGAAAGGACGATGCCAGTGAAGACGAACAAGAGAAAAGGGAATCAAAGCGCGGCCGAGAGGAGGTTCGACGGAAAGACGATCCTGGTCACGGGAGGGGCGGGATTCATCGGCAGCAATTTCGTCCATCTCCTCCTCGCCCGCTATCCGAATATCCGGATCGTCAACCTCGACAAGCTGACCTACGCCGGAAACCTCGACAACCTGGCCGACCTCGCCTGCGACAACCGGCACGAGTTCATCCACGGCGACATCCGCGACCCGAAGCTGGCCGCCGGCATCTTCGAGCGCGTCCAGGGCGTCTTCCATTTCGCCGCCGAGACCCACGTCGACCGGTCGATCGTCGACGCCGGCGAGTTCGTCCTGACCGACGTTTTTGGGACCTGGGTTCTCCTCGAAGCCCTGCGGCGCTCGCCCCGGGTCGAATTCTTCGTCCAGGTCTCGACCGACGAGGTCTACGGCAGCCGGGACGAAGGCTTCTTCAAGGAGACCGATCCGATCAATCCCTCCTCGCCCTACGCGGCGAGCAAGGCCGGGGCCGACCGGCTCGCCCACGCCTACGCCGTGACCTACGGCTCGCCCGTCCTCATCGTCCGGCCGAGCAACAACTACGGGCCGTTCCAGTATCCTGAGAAATTCATCCCCCTCTTCACGACGAACGCCATGGAGGGGAAAAGCCTCCCCCTCTACGGGAAGGGCCGGAACGTCCGCGACTGGCTGTTCGTCGAGGACAACGGCCGGGCCATCGAGCTCGTCGCCCGGAAGGGCATCATCGGCGAGGCGTACAACATCGGGGCCAACGATGAGTGGACGAACATCGACGTCGCCCGCCGGATCGTCAAGCTCCTGGGCAAGAGCCGGGACCTGATCAAATTCGTCCCCGACCGCCTCGGCCACGACCGCCGCTACGCCTTGACCTGCCGGAAGATCCGGGCCCTCGGCTGGAAGCCCGAGGTCGGCTTCGAAGAAGGGCTCGAGCGGACGGTTAGGTGGTATGTCGACAACGAAGCCTGGTGGCGCAAGATCAAGGAGAAAAGCGCCGACTTCCAGGCCTTCTACGCGTCGTACTACAAAGATCGCTCTTAGTCCCCCGAGGCGTTGACGGAAAGGACGCCGCCGTTTGGGGCTTTGACGAGGAGGCCTGAACGGACGGCCTCGACGAGCTCGCGGATCCCCTCCTCGACGGAGATGCGGGCCGTCCAGCCGAGCTCGCGCTCGATCCGGTCGAACGAGACGGCCACGTCGCGCATGTCGCCGTCGAAGCTCAGGTCCTTGGTTTCGACCTCGACTTCCGGGGCGTGCTTGCGGATGAGCCGGACGATGGCTTCCTTGGTGAAATTCCCGCGGTTCGAGCCGACGTTGAAGACCCGGCCGCGGACCTTGGCCTCGGGGGCCTCGAGAGCGAGGAGGATGGCCCGGACGACGTCCCGGACGTGGACGAACGAGCGATTGAACTGGGGCTGGTAGACCAATAGCCGCCCGGTCGAAAGGGCCTCCCAGACGAACTGGTTGATGATCAGGTCGAATCTCGTCCGGGGCGAGGGGCCGAAGAGGGTGGCGAAGCGGTAGACGACGGGAGCGCAGGCCGAGCGGGGGGCCTGCTCGAGGAGGAATTTCTCGGCGGCGATTTTCGTTTCGGCGTAGACGGATTGAGGGAAAAGGGGCGAATCCTCGTTGACCGGCTTGCCGTCGGCGGCGATCCCGTAGTTGCTGTACGTCGAGGCGAAGACGAAACGGCGGGCGCCGGCGGCCTCGGCGAGCGAGAAGACGTTTTTCGTCCCGTCGAGGTTGCAGGCGAAGGAGGCCTCGGCTCCGGCTTGGGAGCAGGCCGGATAGCCGACGACGGCCGCCAGATGGACGACGTCGCCGACTCCTTTGAAAAAGGGAGCGATAGCCTTCCGGTCGCAGACGTCGGCCTTGTGGAAGGAGAAATTCGGATGGCTGAGGTAGGCGAGGAGCGACCCTCCGCCGAAGAGCAGACTATCCACGACGATGACTTTTCGGCCCAGCCGAAGAAGCTCGCCGGCGAGGAGCGAGCCGATATATCCCGCCCCGCCGGTAATCAAAACCGGCCGGGAAATGTCGGGGGACGGCTTGGCGATAGGGGCCACCGCCTTGTCACCCCGCGGCTCCTTTTGGATCCTGGCCCTCCAGTCCTCGAGCAAATCCGTGAGAGTCCCGTCGAGAGGATAGCGCGGCGCCCAGCCCGTCTCGCGCCGGAGCTTGGCGTTCGTCCCGGTGAGATAGGGGATATCCGTCTTCCGGATCTTCGTTGGATCGACTTCGACCCGGACCTTGACCGACGACAGGGAAACGAGCTTCCGGAGAGCCTCTCCGAGCGCCGGGGCTTTTCCCGAACAGACGTTGTAGATGACACCCGGCCGTCCTTTCTTGATGAGAAGAACGTAGGCCCGGACGATGTCCCTGACGTCCGAGTAGTCGCGCCGGATCGAAAGATTCCCGACCCGCAGAGCGGCTTCTTCTTCCTTCCGGGATTCGGCCGCCGCGATTTGGCGGGCCCAGTCGGCGAAGACGAAATCCGCCGTTTGGCCCGGCCCCGTGTGGGGGAAAGGCCGGGCGATGATGACCGGCAGCTTCTCGACGGAGGCGTAGAATTCGGCGAGGAGCTCTCCGCCGACCTTGGTGAAGGCGTAGGGATTGACGATTTCGGGCCGGTCCTCTTCCCGATGGGCTCCGCGGCTGCCTTTAAGGCCGCCGTAGACGTCCGAAGAGCTGATGAAGAGAACGCGGGCTTTTAGAGAGTGCTTCCGGAGACCTTCGAACAAACTCAGCGTTCCCGAGAGGTTGGCGTCGAAAGTTTCCCGCCGCTTCTCCCACGAGACGCGGACCTGGGATATGGCCGCCAGGTGAAAAACCCAGTCCGGCTTGAAACGCTCGACGAGCCGTTCGACGGCCTCGGCATCCCGGAGGTCGAGATGAACGAGCTCGAGAAAGGGCCGCACCGCCCTCATCTCTAGGCAATGTCCGGGGTGCTCGGGAAAGCACGTCCCGACGATTCGAAAACGGCCTTCTCGTTTGGGTCGTTTTTCGTTTTCCCGCCGCAGGTATTCGATGAGATGGCGGCCGACGAAGCCCGTCGCCCCGGTGATGAGAATTTTCTTCACCGCCGCGCTC
>Ga0208047_1000271_pt1 | contig 19157 bp, 14 predicted proteins | sample Kivu_220m_FD_184162 | JGI IMG/M metagenome (GOLD analysis project Ga0208047, IMG submission 184162) | Freshwater microbial communities from Lake Kivu, Western Province, Rwanda to study Microbial Dark Matter (Phase II) - Kivu_220m (SPAdes)... | ecosystem: Environmental > Aquatic > Freshwater >...
AGATGTCGGGCTTGAGCCATTCGAGCTGATCTTCGGAGTAGTCCGGGACATATGCCGCGTCCGACATCAAGTCCAGTTGCCCGTCGAACTGAGAGTCAAACAGAAACCGATCGGACCTGTGCACAGCCGAAACGCTGTAGCGGCGACGCTGCGTGTCCCATTCGTTAATGTAAGCCGCATTGATGTTGCCCTTCGCGAAGGGAGTGACTATGTAAACGGCCTCAAGCCGACCCTGCAGGCCCTTCCTCGTCATCACGTCCGCGTAGAGAGTCACGTCCGAATAGTCATTGATGACCTGGTAGTAGCCGATGTTTTTCGCGTACAGGCCCTCGGTCGAGGAATTGCCGACCTTGAAGGTGAGAAGGCCGGACCTGCGTTTGGACGCAACCGGAACCATCCAGAACGGCGCGGCCAGCAGCGGCGTGTTGAAGAGCTTGAACAGCATCGGTTCCGCTATCGCCATGTCGTCCATGAACAGCTTGACGCGAGGGCCGTAGAAGACGTAATGCGGGTGCTCGCGGTCGCAGGTGGTGTAGGATGCACTTCGCGCATCCATCACCCGTTCGCGCACGAGCCAGATTTCCTCTGCCCGGAAGAAACCGCTCTCGACCGTTGTGTAGGCCGTACGCATCATGCCCTTGCGTGAGTCAATGTCGTACCGGAGCAGGCTGCCCGTGATGTTCTCGGAGCCGGAAGTGAACAGGACGTCTTTGTACGCAGATAACTGGTGTTTCCTGATGTCATAGTGAATCGAGTCCGAGTGCACCGACATGTCGCGGTATCGCACCCAGGCCGAGTCGAGCAGCACGACCTCTTCGGTCTTGGCAAAGAAGATGACGTCCTTACCGCCGTAGTAGATGATATCCCGGCCGCCCGAGTCGGCCTGGCTCGAATCGACGGCGATTGTGTCGGGAGCAATCGTGCCGGCAGGTTGGGCGATGAGGAGAAGGGCGAGCAGGAGCACCGAGGAATGTTAGAGGCAAGGGCTCGAAAGTCAAACGGGGAGAGAGGCAGCGGGGGACCAGCGAACTCCGGATTCGGAGACCAGTAGTCAGGAGTGTTGGCCGGGTTCCCCTTTGCCGGCCTATACGGTCACCCTAACGGGCAGGAGTCGCAGACGGGCCGGGCGCGGCAATGCACCTTCGCCAGGCGCACCAGCAGGGCGTGGTACTCGTTGTATAGCCTGGAGCTGCGCGGCAGCGAAGACTCAAACAACAGCCGCAGTGATTCATAAGATTCGTCCCCGGCAATCAGTCCATAGCGCGACAGGATGCGGCGGGTGTAGGCGTCAATCACGAATACCGGCCTCCCCAAAGCATAGAGCAGGATGGAATCGGCGGTCTCGGGACCGATGCCTTTGCAGGCAAGAAGCAGAGGACGCAGCGAACGGGTCGGAATCCGGCGCAGGCCGGGGAAGCCACCACGAGCCTCCAGCCAGCCCAGGAACGCGGCGAGACGGGCGGCCTTGATGTTGTAGAAGCCTGCGCTGCGGATAAGCGGCGCGAGTTCGGCCGGACAGAGGCGGGTGAGCCGCTTGAGGTCGAGCAGTCGGTGCTTCTTAAGTACGGCCATCGCCTTCGCCACATTGGCCCAGGCCGTGTTCTGGGTGAGAATCGCCCCGACCGCTATATCGAGTGGAGTGTCACCCGGCCACCAGTGCTGAGGCCCATATGCGTGGTACAGGCGGTCATAAATGACGGGGAGAACCCTGCGAGCCTCGGCATGCCTTGCGTCTCTGCCGCGGCGAGGCCGCGCGCGGCGCGGTCGAGTCGAGGAATCCCGGGTGGGAGGCACTGCGACGCGCTTGGTTGACTCAGGGTGACCGGACAGGTCGGTTTGGCTGGGCCGGCGGGCGGGAGTGCAGGACACAAGGGGTCGCCGGCTCGGTGCCGGCGATGAAGACCTCGTAGCGAACGCGTGGGCAGACCGGTGTGGCCAGTTGCCCGGTCTGCTCGCAGACCGCTACAGCCATGATACTGTCCGGAACCGGAAAGCTGTCCGACGGAAGTGAGTCTGGGCGGATCGTCTTCATGAAGTCGGCCCAGATCGGCGCCGCGACCGATCCGCCGGTTGCGCCGGAGAAAATGGTCTTCTTCTTGTCGAACCCGACCCAGACACCACAGGTGACGTCCGGCGTGTAGCCGATAAACCAGGCGTCAGCGTACTCGTCGGTAGTGCCGGTCTTGCCCGCGGCGAGGGCTTCGTATCCGAGCTGGCGCACGGCGGTGGCGGTTCCTTCGTTGACCACGCTCTGCATCATGTTGGTGACCACGTAGGCGGTCTGGGGTCGCAGCACGGGGAGCTGCTCCGGCCGGTTCTCCTCCAGGACTGCGCCGTGGGCATCCTCAACCCGTGTGACCATGATGGGTTTGACGCGGATTCCGCCGCTGGCCAGGGTGTTGTAGGCATCGACCATGTCGAGAAGAGTGACCTCGACCGAGCCCAGCGCCAGCGAGTAGACCGGCTGGAGTACGTTCGTGACGCCCATGGCGTTGGCGTAACGGGCCACGAGTGATGGTCCGACCCTGGTTATCAGCCGCACGGCCACGATGTTGCGCGAGAGCGCCAGCGCCCGGCGGAGGCTGACCCGGCCGAGAAACGTGTGGTCGTAGTTGCGGGGCTCGTAGTCGGGCTGACCGGGTATCTTGATAGTGATGGCCGAATCGACCTCGATGTCCGCAGCGGTGATACCGTTGTCGATCGCGGCGACGTAGACAAACGGCTTGAACGCGGAACCCGCCTGGCGTTTGGCCTGCGTAGCCCGGTCGAACTCGCTGTGCTTGTAGTCCCGTCCGCCGATGAGGGCCCGGACATAGCCGGTCCGCACGTCCATGGCAAGCAGCGCGCCCTGCAGGTAGCGAGGCGGGCCGATGGTCGAATCGCGCTTCGCCGCCGAATCGTACGCGGCAAGGGTGGGCCGGAGCCGGTAGTCCTTTTCGAGCTGGCGCAGGCGCGTGAGCAGGGCGAGGTTCGCTGCCTGCTGCATGTCGAGGTCAAGCGTCGCGTAAATAACCGCGCCGGACCTGTAGACAAAGTCCGCTCCGTACTTGTCCATCATGTAGCGACGGACTTCCTCGACGAAGTAGGGGGCAAGGTTGCCGCCGGTGCCCGGAGGCAGAACCGTCAGCGGCTGCTTCAGAGCCGCATCGAGCTCTTCCTGGGATATGCAGCCGAGCCGGAGCATCTTGGTCAGAAAGAAGTTCCGCCGGATGAGCAACCGGTCGGGATGGTTGTATGGTGAGTAGGCCGACGGGTTGGCGAGCATGGCGCCGATGGTGGCGCACTCGACCGGGTTCAGGCGGGCAGCGGTCTTGCCGAAGTACTTCTCGGCTGCCGCCTCGACCCCGTAGACCGATCCGCCGAACCAGATCTGGTTGAAATAGAGCTCGAGGATTTCAGACTTCGAATAGTGGCGCTCCAGCTCAACCGCAAGCGCCATCTCCTTCAGCTTGCGACTGATGCTCTTCTCCGGCGTGAGGAACATCGAACGGGCGAGCTGCTGGGTGATGGTCGACGTACCCTTAATGCCGCCGGAGTTCTTTACGATACTCAGGGCCAGGCCGGGGATGCGGGCAAGGTCGATTCCCCAGTGCGAGTAGAAGCGCTTGTCCTCGATCGCGACCACGGCCTCACGCAGGCAGGTAGGAATGGACTCGAGCTGGACCGGGCGGCGCTTCTCCTGGAAGAAGTCGTAGAGGATTCGTCCGCGACAGTCGAGGATGCGGGTGCTGGCCGGCGGCCGGTAGTTCGCGACACTCTCGGCCGACGGAATGTCGGAGAAGAGGCCGGCAGCCGCGAGCTGCGGCAAGAGCACAACTATTGCGGTGAGGAGAGCGCGAAGGAGTCTCATCGGTTCGAGGATCGGCTAGAAGTCAAACGCCAAGAGCCAAATGCCAAGAGTCAAAGCTCAGAATTCGGACCGTTCTTCAGTCTCCGGTCTTCGGTCTCCGTCTGGCTAGAGAGACTCGGCCAGCAGTTCGGCAATGTCCTTGATGCGGAGTTTGGCCTCGGAATCGGTCGTCTTAACCGCGTCCTCGAGGGTCAAGGTGCAGTAGGGGCAGGCGGTAGCGAGAATCGTCGCGCCGAGGTCGATTGCATCGTGCACGCGGACTTCGGCCAGCCGGCCCTTGCCCGCAGATTCGTACCACATCCGTCCACCGCCGCCCTCGCAGCAGAGGCTGGTCTCGCGCGACCGGTCGAGTTCCACGAACCGGTCGCCGGCGAGCGCAGTGAGCGCCTGGCGCGGCTCTTCGAACACCTTGTTCTGCTTGCCAAGGTAGCAAGGGTCGTGATACGTGACTACTTCGTCGAGTTTGTTAGTCGGCTTAAGCTTACCAGCTTCAAGTAGTTCGGCCAACAACTGAGTATAATGCACAACCGGCACATCCAGACCCGGGTAGTCGTTCTTGAACGAGTTGAAGCTGTGGGGTGACGTGGTCACGACCCGTCTCGGGTTGCGTTCCATAATGAGCTTCGTATTTGAGTCGCGCAGCTCCTCGAACATGCCCTGCTCGCCGATGCGCTTCTGCTCGCTGCAACAACAGGTCTCTTCCTCGCCGATCACCCCGAACTCGACTCGGGCCGCGCGCAGCAGCTTGACCAGGGCCTGGGCCGCGGGCTGGCAACGCGGGTCATAGGCATTGGTGCAGCAGACGAAGAGCAGCACGTCGGTTGTGTCACCAGGCTTCAGAACCGGCAGGTCGAGACCCTGGGCCCATTCCATCCGCTTCTCACGGCCCCGGCCCCACGGATTGCCCTGCAGGTACGTGCTCTCCAGCGCGCCCTGAATCTGGGTGGTCATCCGGCCGCTCTCGATTATCTTCGCGCGCATCTCGACCACGAGTTCGGACGGCCGGACCGCCTTCGGGCAGCGCTCCGTGCAGGTCGAGCAGGTCGTGCACTCCCAGAGACCGAGCTCATCCGCGCTCAGTCCCTGGCACTCATCGTTCAGGTAGCAGTAGACCAGCTTGCGCGGGTTCAGGTTCGACTTCATGGAAACCGGGCAGCCGCCGGAGCACCGCCCGCACTGGATGCACGACTTCAGTTCGAGGGTATCGATTGACATGGGCTTGTATTGTAGAAGTCTGGCCTCACAAGTCAAGGAAGCGGACAGGCCTCACAGGACCAACAGGACGTACAGCTACCTGCGCTCGCGCCGCATTCGGTACAGGCGCTCAGTCATGCCGCCTTCCTCAAGGAAGCGGCGGTCCAGATGCCTGAGTTGCTGGTCGAGCAAGTAGTTGGTCTGATTGATGAGACAGATGAGGCAATTGGCAGCCGTCTCCGCGTCGCCTTCCTCAACGTACGTCCTGTACGTCTTGTACGACCTGTCTGTTGCCCGCCCCAGCCGCCTGATTGCCTGAATCCGCGGGTCGTCCTTGCCCCACTCCTGCCGGCCATGCTGGCGGAGGAAATCCTCGTAGTCCTGGAGCAGCTCCTCGAAGCTGGCCCTGGCAACGTCCACGAGCTTCAGTTCGCTCTTGCGCGACGTGCCCGAAGCCATGGATCCTTCAGCGATGTTCTGCTTGCCTGAGCGGGCGGCCCGAACCATCTGGTCGTGGGTGCGCGAGCGCCGGTCGATGAAGCGGTTGCAGAATGCAACGGTCGCATCGTACACGAAGGCGGCATTCTGGAACGATTTCAGGTCGCGATACCCGCCGTGCTTCGGAATCAGCGACTCAGTCACAGCGGGATTCTATTTCTGACCGTCGGGCGTGTCGATAGGAGGCACCGCCAAGGCGCTTCATGCTTGCCCGTGCTGGCACTCCTACTTCACCATCACCAGCCGCTGGCAGGAGATGCCGCCGTTGGGCGCGGCGACCCGCACGAAGTACGTGCCTGTCGGCAGTGCGGAGACGGACAGCCGGTGAGCGCCCTTGGTGAGAGTGCCGCGGAAGAGTTGCTGCCTGGTCCGACCGGTCAGGTCGCAGAGTCTGACGTCGTAGCGGCCCGAGCTAGGCACCGAAAGGACGAAGTCCGGCGCGGCAATGATCGTCGTCGCGGCCCGCGCAGGTGTGCTCGGCACAGCGTGTGATTCCGCGACCCCAGTCAGGGCGCTGTATTTGAGCGCAAGGACGTCAATGTCACCCATCAAGTTCATCGCGTAGCCGGCGATGATCGGGTTGCCGTCGCTGTCGCAGGTTACGTCGCTGGCTCCGTTGTATCCCGAACTGCCGTACGTGGTCATCCAGAGGACGTGCCCGGCCGAGTCCAGCTTCACGGTTAGGCAGGACTGGTCTGTCTCTGAGCCGGTGTAGCCGGCTACGAAGATGTCGCCGGCCGAGTCGCATGATGCACCGGCAAGTCCGTTCTGGGTCCCGAAACTGAAAGGCATGGACCAGAGCAGATTGCCGCTGGAATCGTACTTCACGACCATAGCCAGGGTCGTAGTGTCGGGAGAAGTGTAGCCCACAGCGACCACGTTCCCGGACCGGTCACTGGCGATGCCATAGCAGCAGTCCCAGGACGTGGCGTCGTATCGCCGGGTCCAAGCCGTTTCTCCATCAGGCGTGAACTTCACAGTCAGCCAGTCCATGTCGTCCATGGTCCCCACCTGCGCGCAGCCAACCAGGTCTCCTGACGGACAGACGGCGAGGCGGAAACCCATTGTCAGGGGGGCGAAATGGTACATCCTGGCCCAAAGCGATTCACCCAACGGGCTGATCTTGGTCAGCCAGAGGTCCTGGGTCGTATCGGTCACCATGCGTCCGCCGATAGCGTAGCAGTTGCCCGCGGAATCGGCCTCGACCCCGAACGCCTGGCAGCCGGGACTCGTGCGTATCCACTTGAGCGCACCGAGAGGGTCGTATTCCATGACCAGCGAGTACATGTCCCATGAGTCTGCCGGCAGAGCGTACCAGGGACGGAGTTCCTTCAGAGAGAGAGCCTCGCGTCGCGGTGACTGGTAGGTGTCGCCATATCCGGCTACGAGGATATTGGACCGAGCATCCAGACAGGTACTCCATGCGTATTCACCCCGGCCCTGATTATCGTACGTCCTCACCCATTCGGTATCGCCGTTCTGGTCCAGCCTCATCGTCATCAGGTCGCACGCGAATCCTGTCCAGGCGTTGCCGGTGATTGCGATGGCGCTATCCCTGAAGGCGATTCCGTCTCCAGTTTCATCGCCGCCCAGGTCTACCGTTGTTACCCAGAGCGTATCCGGGCCGGAGGCCAATGCCGTGCCCAGCAGGCAAGCCATTAGTGCCAGTGCCGCTGTTCTCATCTTGTTTCTCCCTCAGTCGGTCCTTGCGAAGCCATGCTACTTCCCGAGCGCGAAGCGGGCGCCGAGTTCGGCGTTGACCAGGCCGATTGCTTCAAACGATGCGCCTTCCCAGTAGGTATCGCGTTCGTACCACTGCGTCTCAGCAAAGAGGTCGGTTCGGTGGTTGAGACTGAACTTGACTCCCAGTCCACCACGCCAGTGCGTCTCGGAATCGTGGTAGACCTCATACACTCCCGTGAAGGGCGCCTGCTTGTAGCCGGTTGTCCGAACGCCGACCCAGGCGTAGGGGTTGACCCGCCACTGCGTCGGCGGCTCGGCCATCACGTCCAGTCCCAGCATGGGGAACAGCCGGAACGCTCCCCCGCCGGACATGAAGAAGTCCACTTGCCCCAGATCGAGCCTGCCGGTCAGGACTCCGAGCACCGGCCCGTACGACGCCTCGACTGCCGGTCCCACCGAGTACTTGTCGTAGACTACTCGTACGGTCGTGTCTCCCGACGACGACCACGATTCGCCCAGGTGCGTCGTCAGCTTGGTGCCGATGCGGAAGGCGGGCTCGGCCTGCGTGATGCCGGCGAGAACCAGAATGAGCCCCACTGAGGGAATTGCCGAGCGCAAGATGCAGAACCGTCCTCCATTCTGCATTCTGACTTCTGCGCTCTGGATTCTGCATTCCCCGATTCCGGTCCTCGTTGCGTTCACCGACTCCTCCTGTCAAGAATACGCGGGCGTGCCTGAACCGCGGGATGGTTACCGGTTTCTAGTTCGTAGTTTCTGGTTCTGGGAACTAAGAACCGGAAACTAGAAACCATGAACCATCTTTGCCCGGCAATCCGGGTGCGGTCAGGGCAGGATAGTAATTGTCTTAGGGGTGTTGCTCCCGTTGGACGGGCATACGGACGCGTGGATGAGGTACCTCATCTCGGCACAATTGTAGAAGGGCGGGAATTCCTGTCAAGAGTGGCGTTGGTTGACGGTGCCGGCACTCGGACAGCGGGAGTCCGGAGGACGCGAAACAGTAAGACGCAGCCGCGTACTCCGAATAGCCCCCCGAGTAGCTCCCCGGATTGCTCCCGGGATAGCTCTCCGGATTACTCCCGGAACAGCTCGGGGATAAGCTCCCCGGATAGCTCCCCGATAGGCTCCGGGGATTGCCCGCCGAATGGCTGGAGGATGAGCTCTCCGCGTAGCTCGGGGAACTGCTATGGGGGCAGCTCTGGGATGAGCTCCGGGGGTAGCTCGGAGATGAGCTCGGGGGATAACCGTCCGATGAACTCCCCGAATCGCCCCGGGAGCAACTCCGAGGGTAATCCGGGGAGCAGTCCACCCAGCGCGGGGGTCGTTTTCCGATGGCATGTTCCAAATGGCGGGGAAATCGAAGGTTATGTGAAAGACCGTCTTGATTCTCACTCTACAGCGCTGTAGAATTGACTTCGGATGAAGCGGTCGCCGGACACGTTTGTTCTCACCCCGGAACTGGGCTCAAGGCTTCGGGATCTGCGGCTCAAGGCCGGCCTGACCCAGCTTGAGCTTGCCCGCGCCATGGGTCGGGCCGGCAAGGGCGCGGCCAACCTGGTGAGCAGGCTCGAGAAAGGCGATGAGCGCTTTCCGTCGTTCTCGCTCGTCGCCGACTTCCTGCGCGGCTGCCGGGCCGGATTCAAGGATGTCCTCGACATCCTCGACCTGTATACCGACCTGCCAACAGCCCAGAGCAAGGTCTACGACCTGGTTCTGACCCGCGCCGTGTCCGGGGTATTGCCGAAGATGCAGACCCAGGCCAGGAACTACGACCGCCAGTTCGACCAGCCGAAGCCCAAAGTACCGGCAAGACCTGAGCGGACGATGCCGGACCGATTGAAGCGGCTGGAACGCGCGCGCAAGAATGCGGCGGCAGCGCGGCGTCGGTATTTCTACGGCGAGTACCTGAAGGTTGCCGTTAACGAGACCGGGCTGAAGCCCGTAAGAGGCGTGACCGTTCCGCTATTCAACCACGGGTTGGAGTGGTTCGGCATTCTGTACGGCACGCGCAGCGCCAAGCTCGGGAAGAGGGAGAAGCTGCTGGCCGAGTCCGAGGCCAGATTCGCGAAGGCGAGCCGGTTTCCACTGGATGCCATCCGGAAGCTCGAAGACGGCGTGCGCCGGCGATTTGCCGAGTTGGAGATGGCGGGAGAGCTCAACTGGCTGCCGGACCTGAGTCTCGATGAGTACGAGGCCGGGCTGCTGGCCCCGGGTAGAAAGCGGAGTTTCAAACAGCAGAAGCAAGACGAGTTCGTGCGGAAACTCAACGAGTACGACGCGGTACGTAGGGCCGCGGCCGTGCAGGTTTGGCAGGAGGTGCAGCCGGTGCTCGACAGTGCAGGTGTGCCGAGCGAACGAAGGACGGTCTACCGTGGATTGGTTTCATCCTGCTCCAACGCGGCGCTGGACCACCAACCGGGCAGCGCAGGGGAGAGGACGCAATTGGACGAGTACATGCTCGACCCGCTGTGGGCCAGCCGTGGCCTCGACAAGGCGGTTGCAGAGAAGCTCTGTGGTGTCATGCTTGCCCGCTTCCGCGAACTGGCCAAGTCCTTCCCGCCCGACCCGAGACCGAAACGGTAGCCCGACCGAACCCGGAAGCTCACCACTAAGACACCAAGACACGAAGAGCACAATTTCCGGTTAGCGGACGATAGACGATGGACGATACAACGATGAACGAACTGAGATTGACAAGTCAACCGGGCAGCCGATAATCAGATGTTCGGGAAGTGCCATCAAGCGTCTGCTGTCATTCCGAGCGCCGAGTCGAGGAATCTCGCCTCAGAGACCCCTCCACTCCGGTCGGGGTGACGAAGAAAGAGGAGGTGCCTTGAAGTACGCTTCAGTGCTGCTTGCACTCGGCTGCCTCGCGACAGCCCTCCATGCCCAGTGGCTGGAGACGACGATCCGTCTCGATTCCGGGGATGTCATCGGCGTATGCTTCCATCCGCCGAACGCGAAGATCTACGCTTCCATCTACAATCATAGCGGACGAGTGCTCGTGGTTGATGCAGGCACGAATACCGTCAGTAAGAGCATAGCCGTGGGCATCTTTCCGCACACTATCGTTGCTGTGCCGCAGCACAACAAGGTGTACTGCGCCATCGAGGGGGACAACGCGATCGCCGCCATCGACGCGACCGGTGACAGCGTTCTGAAGTTCGTGCCGACCGGATACACCCCTGACCGGCTCTGCTACCGCGCGGCGGGCGGCAAGCTCTACTGCACCAACGCAACCGATGGCACCGTGACGGTAGTCGATTGCACGACCGACAGCGTGCTGCGCACGGTCACGGTCGGGACCGACCCGGCTGACCTTTGCTACAACTCCGTGTACAACCGCGTCTATTGCGCCATCAACGGCGGCGACAGTGTGAGTGTGATTGACTGCGTCACTGATGGCGTTATCGCGACGGTACCGGTGGGGCGCGAGCCCTGGGCGCTCTGCCTCAGTCCGAACCAGGACCGCGTCTACTGCGCAAATGAGCGAGCGTCCACGGTTTCCGTCATTGACTGTGTGACCAACACCGTTATCAAATCCTTCCCGGTCGGGCTTCATCCCGGGGCGCTTTGCTGTGCCCCGGCCAACGGCAAGGTGTACTCTGCGAGCGGGGACCTGAACAGCCTATCGGTTGTGTCCTGTGCCGGTGACGTGGTGATCAAGACCATAGCGGCCGGGCTCTTTCCCTGGTCCATGTTCTACAACCCGCTGAACGGCAAGCTATACTGCGCCAATTGGGGTGACAGCTCGGTCAGCGTGGTCGATTGCCGCAAGGATACTGTCCTGAAGACAATCACGGTCGGACGTCAGCCCTGCGAATTCGCGTGGGACCCGGACCAGAACCGTATCTACGTGGCGAACTTCGGCGACAGCAGCATCTCGGTTCTGCGCGATTCGATGTCGGGAATCGTGGAAAGCCCCGTTCCTCAAGCCCCAACCCGCAAGCTGGAGCCGACGATTCTGTCCGGAGCGTCCGGCGTCAAGCGTCTCGCGTCCAGCGTCGTCTTCGACGCGATGGGCAGGCGGGTGCTGAACCCGCGTTCTGGGGTACTCTTTGTCCGCGAGCCGTCGGCCATCCGCAAGGTCGTGATTCAGCAATAGGGAGGAGACATGAGACCCAGCAGACTGATCTCTGCAGTCTGCCTGCTGGCCGCGGCCGGATTGGCCGGGCTCAGCGGCACCTACACCATCAAGCCGGACGGGACCGGTGACTTCCTGTCGTTGTGGGATGCATCCGAGACCATCGATTCCGCAGGGCTGTCCGGCAACTGCGTGTTCGAGTTGTACGGCGATACGCTGTCCGGGGCCTTTGCCGCCGACGAAGTGGTGGGTAGCGAGTTTTGGACGACCACATTCCGACCCGGGCCGGGGGCAAGCCCCATTATCACGGGCGAGCAGTTTCTGACCGGAGTCTACCACAATGTGAAGCTCGATAGTCTGTGGTTCCATCGCGCCCCAATTACGGCCGAAAACAGCTCGGGCTGGCGTATCAGCGGATGCAGGATCGCGACTCACGACTGGGGCGTGAGGCTGTCGGATTGCACTTCAGATACCGTTGACGGCAACTGGTTTGACGTCTGGGGAGTGGGTCTGGGCCACTACCCGGTCATCATGGTGGAATCAGGCAGGGACAACGTCATCTTCAACAACTTCGTCAACAGCGATTCCTGCGCACTTGATGCCCTGATTCACCTCGACCACGCGCGGAACGCGCGAGTCGTCTTCAACACTCTGCGGCAGTCGCCGTACGAGATGGACTACGGCAACTGCATCCGGGTTTCCGGCGAGGGCCCCTGCGACATTCACAACAATGCCCTTGTGCTGGCGCGTCCGGCCGACACGATCAATGCCTGCGTTCTCATTTCTGGGCGGCTGATGGACAGCATCACGCTCGACTTCAACTGCTGCTTCGTTGAGTCGCTGGGCTACGTCGGCGAGAGGGACTCAGTTCCTCCGGTCTGGTACGACTGGGGCGGTTGGCGCGCGTTCGGGTTCGAGGCGAGTGGCATCTGCGCCAACCCGAGGCTGGTAGGGCCAACAGACCTGCATCTGGAGAACGGGTCTCCCTGCATCGGGACTGGGACGCCGATTTCAGGCATCGGCTTCGACATCGACGGCGACCCGCGCGACCCGGTGTACCCGGACATAGGTGCAGACGAGTTCGCTGAAGGAGCAGTCGAGGAAGCGCCGAATGCCGAAGTACGAGCGCTGAGTAGTGGGCCGACGATTCTGTCCGAGGCGTCGGGCGTCAAACATTTTGCGTCCAGTGTCATCTTCGACGCGATGGGGCGGAGGGTGCTCAATCCGAAGTCAGGCGTCTACTTCGTCAGGGAAGGACCGGCGCAAGTCGTCCGCAAGGTCGTCATTACGAGGTAGAGAGGTACTATGAGGTGCGCATTGGTTCTTCCATTCAGTCTAGGCCTGCTTCTGGTGGACGTCGCTCCGGCCGCCGATTCGCTCAACGTCCGTCTCGTCGGCACCTGCGACACTCCAGGCTACGCCAACAGCGTGGCCATTGGCGGTGACTATGCCTACGTCACAGAGGGGGATTCGGGTTTGGTCGTGGTTTCTATTGCCGACCCCGCGCATCCAGTCAGGACCGCTTGGTTCGTCACGTCGAACTATGCGCGTGACGTAGCCGTGAGCGGTGATTATGCCTATGTCTGCGAGACCGCTTTGTTGGTCATATCGGTTGCCGACCCTACACGCCCGGCTCCAGTCGGACATTGCGTGACATACGATGCAACTGACGTCGCCGTGAACGGAGACTATGTCTACCTTGCGGACTATGGCGGCGGACTGAAGGTCATCTCGATTGCCGACCCGGCAAATCCGACCGTCGTCGGACATTGCGGTACCCCAGAATGGGCAAACGGCGTCGCAGTGTCTGGCGGCTACGCGTATGTGACAGATTACCTCAACGGACTTCGGGTCATCTCGATTGCCGACCCGACGCGTCCGTACGAGGTCGGGAAGGGGGGGCCCACCGGTGGATTCGAGGTAGCTGTTGCAGGGAGCTACGCCTACATAGCGGATGGGGACTCCGGGCTTCGCGTCGTATCTGTCGCTGACCCGGCGGATCCGAAAGAGGTGGGCCACTGCCCTGCCCCGGGCGCATTTGGCGTGACCTTGAGCGGGGACTACGCCTATGTTGGCGCCAAGAGTGCAGGACTGCGTGTTGTGTCGATTGCCGACCCGACCCACCCAGTTGAACTTGGCCGCTATGATACGCCGGGCACTGCGAATGGGGCGGCGGTCGACCGCGGTTTCTGCGTTGTCAGCGATGGCTATTCCGGTCTGGAAGTGTATCAGTTCTACGGCGGCGGTGTCGAGGAATCGCCGAATGCCGAAGTGCGAATGCCGAACCGCGGACCGACGGTCCTGTCCGGGGACAGTTTCCAGAGTCTCAAGTCGAGCGTCGTCTTCGACGCGATGGGCAGGCGGATGCTGAACCCGCGGTCCGGTGTTCTCTTCATCCGCGAACCGTCAGCCGTCGGCGGCCAGCCGTCAGTGGTTCGCGAGGTCGTCATTGCCAGGTAGGGAGGCGCCATGAAGTACGTCATTGCGACGGTTCTCCTGATGACCGCGTTGGCGTTCGGCCAGACGTGGGTCGTCGAGCAGGTGGATTCGACCGCAGCATCCGGCTCACCGGTTGAGTTGGTGAAGGTCACGGACGGACGGCTGTGGGCGGCCTATCAGACGGACAGCGGGGTGGTACGAGTGGCCTGCCTGGGCGATTCGGGTTGGCGCATGACCGACGTGTGCTCTGGAAACCTCGCCACCAGCACTTTCTCGCGGCCGTTCCTGGCCGCGGGTCCTCACGGGGAGGTCTGTCTTTCTTGCAGCCGGTCGGATTCAGGGTGGATCTACCGCTTGATGCAGGACACGTGGCGAGGCGAGCCCTATCCGTTCTTGAACGCGACCACTTCCGGCACGGTTGCCTACGACACAGCCGGACGTCTGTACTCTTCCTACGCGCCCTCCGGCGGGGTCTTCTGGGTCGGGCACGAGACAGATTCCGGCTGGACGTCCGGCTTTGTGGTCTCGTTTACCGTATACGGGTACTTCTGGGTTGACATCGGACTTCTGGCTGTCGCAGGCGACGGCAGTCCTTGGTTCTTCGGCTATGGTTTCTACGACGACGGTCCCTATCACCATGGCGAAGAAGTGGGGCTGATGCACTTCGACGGGGACACGTGGGCGAGGGTATGGGGCAGAACTGACAGCGCGCCCGTGCCCGTGGGGCTCACGCCACACGGGGCCGGCGTCGGCGTCCTCACGGACGATGGTTCCATTCGGTGCGACAGCGAGCCGATCACCTCTATATCCGACATCACGGTTGCCGGTCTGGCCTATTCGGCCGAGGACGTGCCGCTCGTGGCGTGGGTGCCTCTGTATTCTCAGGCCGCGCCCATGCTCGCCTTCAAGACCAACCGCTGGCACGCCGAGAGCATACCCGGCCCGGCCGGCATCGGGGGCCTGGACGTCGAGGTTGATACCGCAGGACAGGTGGTCATCGTGTACAGCACGCAGGATAGCGGATTGTGGTGCGCGAGGGGCACAGATGTCGTCGGAGTGGAGGAGCCCCCCGAGCCGCAGGCCCCAACCCGCACGCTGGAGCCGACGATTCTGTCCTTGGCGTCCGGCGTCAAGCGTCTCGCATCGAGTGTCGTCTTCGACGCGATGGGCAGGCGGGTGACCGACCCGCAGCCGGGAGTCTATTTCGTCAGGGACCAGGGGCGTGGGGTGGGAGACGCGCGTAGTACCCGCAAGGTCATAATCCAGAAGTAGCCTCAAGCCTCGAGCCACGAGCCGCAAGTCCTGATCCGAACCCCGGTAATCTGTGTCCATCTGCGTTCATCTGTGGTTGAACGGCCGTGACCGCTTCCCGGCGTCGGAGCGACACTAGGTGTCGTCTGCGTCATCTGCGTAATCTGCGGATGGTCCCGCTCCTGCAGTCTGCCGCCAAGGTGACTGAGTGAGGAGGGAACTGAAGTCTAGTCGAGCTTCGTGAGTCTGGTGACGCCGGCGGCTCTGCCGAACCGGTCACGCGTGACTGAGAGGTAGACGCCGGAGGGCAGCCGGCTGAGGTCGTTCTCACCGGGCTGGAGTGCCAGCACGGTTCGGCCAGTAGCGTCGCAGAGCTTTGCGCGAAGAGCAGAAGGGTTGGTCCAGCGATCGCGCACGAATGAGGCGCCCTGGGCAGGCAGCGGCCGGGGCGGTTCTTCTTCTACCGCTGTAGAAATGTCGAGCGCCTCGACCAGCGCAGTCGGCTGCATCAGGCTGTCCAGCCCGCCGATTGCGTAGGCCCTTGGATAGAGATAGCAGCCGGCAAGGTAGCGACGCGAGGAGGGTATCGAGTCGATCGCCTGCCACGTGCTGTCCGTGAGCCAGTTCGCGGCGTGAGTGTTCGTGCCGTCCGGACCGACGCCACCGTACACGTAGACTCTGTGGGTATCGGTCGCTCCGGCCCCGGCAAATCGGGCGAGCGGGATCGGCGTGCAGTCAAGCCACGTGTCGCGGACCGGGTCGTACCGGTCCACCCGGTCGAGGACATCCGAACCGTCGGTGGTTCCGCCAATGCAGAGTATCGTGCTGTCCGGCGAGCCGGTGACGCCCTCGCAGCGGGGAACGGGCATGGTCCCAACCTGGGTCCAGTGTCCAGTTACGGGGTCGAACGCCTCGACCACGTCAACTGCCGTCGTGCCGTTCCAGCCGCCGATGGCGTAGACCTTGCCGTTCGCTGCCCCGGCGAAAAGGCTGGCGCGCCGCGTTGGCATCGTCTCGATGGGCGCCCAGGTGCGCGTGGCCGAGTCGTAGCACTCGGCCGCGTTGAGGAGCACCCCGCCGTTGCCCCACCCGCCGAAGACGTAGACCTTGCCGAAGAGCGCCGCCGCGCCGAACCGGTGACGGGCGGTTATCATCGAATCGCCTGTCGTCCAGACGTTCAGGCCCGGGTTGTATCGGAAGAAGGTGGCGGTCTTGGATCCGCCGGCGTCGGAGCCGCCGAGGTAGAAAACCATGCCGTTGCGTGCCAGGGCTACGCCGCCGTAGCGCGGGGCAGGCAGCGGCGTGAGCGTGTCCCACATCTGGGCCGAAGCGAGCACGCAGGCAAGGACGATGAGAATGACTGCCCGGTTCACAGGTCAGGATACGGCGTCGGTCGCGCTGGGTCAAGTGGAGATGGCGCGGGCGTAGAAGCCAGCGCGCTAAGGCTGGAGGCGGGAGATGGTCTCGCGGGCGACCGCGAGGCGGAGGAGGTCGGTCGATGACGGCCGGCTTGGGACACGATCCGAAACCGCTGAGCCGGTTTCGGTCATGTCCCGCGCCTTGCGCAGCCACTCGGCTATCGGCGGGATGGTGCCGCCGTGGATGCGCACGGAGCGGTTGACCGTTTCGGTCAGCACCTTGTGAGCCTGCAGCTTCACCAGCATCGAGGGATAGTCTATTCTGGGGACAGTCCCGGAATTTCCTTCGGAAATTGCCTGGGACAGTCCCCTTGCCAACCACGCCGTGTGATAGACCAGCCAGCGCAGGGCTTCGATGTCGCCGGCCATGTCACCGAGCGCCTGCTGGATGGACACGCGTTCGGAGATATGTTCACCCATTGAAGTCCAGTCGTGGGCGTACTGGGCGCTGACTTCGAGCAGTCGGTCGCAGGTCCCGAGGATGGCGGCGGCGCGGATGATACGCGTGAGCGGAAACCACTTGCGACCCAGACTGAGGGCCTTCCCCGGTGTGCCGAGGACGTGGTCGGCCGGGACAGCGCAGTCCTTCAGGGTCAGCAGGTTGCCGGAAATGGGAGCGCCGGGGGCGGCGGCGTCCAGAAGCAGGCAGATAGGCCCAATAGGTCCTGTAGGTCCTATTCCGGTGGCGAAGACCAGATAGAAATCAGCCTTGGACTTGCGCAGGACCTTGGCGCCGTTGAGCATGTAGCCGCTTGGGGAGGCCTTGGGACACGATCCGGAATCCCCGAGCGGATTCCGGTCATGTCCCGCGGCGGTCATGTCCCGCGCGGTGGTCGCCATCTTGGCGGGGTCGCCGAATGGCGCGGGTTCGTCGAAGGCCACTGCGTAGGTCTTCGAGCCTTCGACCACAGGTGCGAGGTAGCTCGGTTTCTGGGCCTCCGAGCACTCGTACAGGATGGGCGTGAGTTCACCCCATTCGACCGGGATGATGGTCTGGCCGAGCTCTTCGGCAATCAGGCAGGTCTCGACTACGCCCAGCCCACCGCCGCCTAACGCCTCGGGCACGCCTGCGCTGTACAGGCCCATTTCTTTGAGGCTTGCGGTCGCGGTCTCAACGATGGCAGTCCGTTCAGTCGCGTCTTTGGCGTTGAGGAACTTGGGTTCCTGAGGGAGCAGGTCGCGCCGAACGAATTCGTGCGCGGTCTGGCGGACCATGTCAGCGTCTTCGCCGAAGGTGAAGTCCATGTCAGGAGAGGGTTCCAGGGGTCAAGGGGTCGAGGGTTCCAGTGAAGAGCATCAGGACTTCCGTGTGTAGTCGGGGAGGAGGAGGGGAGACTTGACGTCGGAGCCGAGGCCTTTGGCCGCAAGCTCCTTGCGCCAGCGCTCGACGTGAGCGAGCCCCAGTTGCAGGTCGCCGGTACGCGCTTTGACGAGCTCGGCCGCGGCCACCCCGGCCCTGCGGCCGAATACCACTACGTCCAGCAAGGAGTTGCCCATCAATCTGTTACGACCGTGCACTCCGCCCGATGCCTCGCCAGCAACGAGCAGGCCGGGTACATTGGTCGCGCAGTCAGCAGTTATCTCCACTCCGCCGTTCTGGTAGTGGAGAGTCGGGTAGACGAGCATCGGTTCCTTGGCGATGTCGATGCCGTGCCGGCCGAACTGGCGCACCATGGCCGGCAGTTCGCGCTTCACCGTGCCGGCACCCTTGTGGATTTCTATCATCGGCGTGTCGAGCCAGACGCCCTGTACCGCGGTCGGCGTGGTGACACACTTGCCCCGCTGGCACTCGCGGATGATGGCGGAAGCGACGACGTCGCGAGTCTCAAGCGGATAGATGAACTGCCCGCCTTCGGAGTTGACGAGCTGCGCGCCGATGCTGCGGACCTTCTCGGTGACGAGCTGGCCGAGTATCTGCTGCGGATAGGCGGCACCGGTCGGGTGGTACTGCATGGTGTCGATGAACGCCAGGTGAGCGCCGGCGCGGTAGGCGAGCACGAGCCCGTCGCCGGTCGCGCCGTAGTGGTTCGAAGTCGGGAAGCCCTGGTAGTGGAGCCGGCCGCTGCCACCGGTGGCGAGAATGACGGTTCTTGCCCTGACTGTGGAGTAGCGGTTGAGGTTGAGATTGAATAGGACCGCGCCGGTCACCTCGCCTTTGGCGTCGGTCAGCAGCTCGACTGCGGGGGAGAACTCAAGCAGACGGATGTTGTCGCGGCTCCGGACTTCATCGCGCAGCGTGCGCATGATTTCCGCGCCGGTATAGTCGCGGGCAGTGTGCATCCTGCGGCGCGAGGTCCCGCCGCCGTGGATGGTCTTCATCGAACCGTCCGGGTTCTTGTCGAACATCGCGCCCAGGTCTTCGAGCCAGGCAATTGCCTCGGGTGCGTCCGCCACCAGCGCCTCGACCAGGTCCGGCGTGTTGGCGAAGTGGCCACCGCCCATGACGTCAACGTAGTGAATCGCGGGCGAGTCGTTGTCCTTGTCGGCGGCCTGGATTCCGCCTTGCGCCATCATCGTGTTCGCATCGCCGAGCCGGAGCTTGGTCGCAATCAGGACTCTGGCCCCGGCATTGTCGGCCATTATTGCCGCAGCGCAGCCGGCGCCGCCGCCGCCGATAATTAGCACGTCGCAGTCGTGGTCGGGCTGGTCCAAGGAAAGACCGGGGACTGAAGACTGGGGACCGGAGAGCTCCGGCAGGGTAGAGTCGGCTTCGAGCATGTCG
>Ga0208047_1000274_pt1 | contig 19089 bp, 15 predicted proteins | sample Kivu_220m_FD_184162 | JGI IMG/M metagenome (GOLD analysis project Ga0208047, IMG submission 184162) | Freshwater microbial communities from Lake Kivu, Western Province, Rwanda to study Microbial Dark Matter (Phase II) - Kivu_220m (SPAdes)... | ecosystem: Environmental > Aquatic > Freshwater >...
TCCCAGAAATGCGCTCCGCCGGCAACCAGTTTTTTTATGACCCTGAAATGGCGGCGCAGGGAAGCATCCACCAGTTTTTTAAACTTGGTTGGGTCGGTTTTCAACAACTGCCGCCCTTCTTCGAAGGCGACGCCTGCCGGCGTATAGCCGCCCTCGTAAACCGCGTGGCAGGAAGTCTGATCGGAAAGCAACTCGACTGCGATTTTGTGGGTTGCGACATATTCCAATAAATCCACAATGTTGCCGTAGTAGGCGATGGAAACGGACGCTCTCTTCCTGCGATACTCGTCAATCAGGCGAACGACCTCGTCGAGATTGTCGGTGATTTTTGAGACCCACCCCTGGTCTGCGCGCGTCTTTATGCGGCTGTAATCCACCTCGGCGATGACACCGATGCCGCCGGCAATTTCGATGGCCTTGGCCTGCGCCCCGGACATGCCTCCCAGTCCCGAAGAAACAAACAGCACCCCGTGCAGGTCTTTGTCTTCCGGAATGCCCAGATACTTCCGTCCGGCATTCAGGAGTGTGATATAGGTGCCGTGCACGATGCCCTGCGGCCCGATGTACATCCAGCCCCCCGCCGTCATCTGCCCGTAATTCGAAACCCCCAGTGCCGCCAACTTGCGAAATGCATCCGGATTGTCCCACTCACCCACCAGCAAACCATTAGTGGAAATCACCCGCGGTGCCAGGCGATGCGATGGGAAAAGTCCCACCGGGTGCCCGGAGCTGACTACCAGAGTCTGGTTTTCGGTCATGATTTCGAGGTACTTTTTAATCAACCGGTATTGCATCCAGTTCTGGCAAACCTGACCGGTCTCGCCGTAGGTCACGAGTTCGTAGGGATAGAGCGCGACCTCGAAGTCCAGATTATTATCAATATTGACCTGCAGGGCGCGGGCGGCAAGAATGCCCTTGTATTCGTCCATCGGCTTGCCGTAGATGCGTCCCGCGGGACGGAAGCGGTAGCCGTAAATCCGCCCCATGGTCTGCAATTCGTGTAGGAACTCCGGTGCGAGCGCAGGATGCAGATTGGCAGGCACGTACCGCAGGGCGTTCCTGAGGGCAAGCTTGATTTCCGCCGCAGTGAGTGGCAAACCGCGACTGGGCGCGCGGCGAATGCCCGGCTGAAAATCCGGAGCCGGCGGTAATTCGGAGGACAGTTGAAGGGGCTGAATTCCGGGAAATACGCCGTCGTTCATTCTTGGACCTCGCTTGATATTTTCATAGTTGGTTTGAAGATAAGGGTTTTTGGATTATTGATGCAATTGGAAAACGATGGATTTGCAATTCCCGGAACAGTAATTATCCACAGCAGTAAGAAATTCAGTTGACTTATATCCGAAGATCGAGCCGGGGCATTTCAGAAACAGACGCCCAACATGAAGGCGGCGAACGAATTCTTGCGGTCGGGGGCCTGGCTGGGATCGCTGACTGTCCCGTCATTCGGCGTGACGCTCATGTCCACACGCATCTCGAGGATGAGACGCTTTTTAAATTCAAGTCCGCATCCAAACAGCATTCCCGATTCACCCGCCCGGAATCTGGATCGCAATTCCGTTGGTTATGAGATAAATCCTGAATTTTTACCGGTTATCAGGGCTAAATTGAATGTCGGGCAAACCGATTTAGCGGGAACGGAATATCATTTTCTCAAGGATGAATTTAAAACCAGTTTTCCGGATGGGATCGATAAACTGCCGTATATATTTAAAGACCCGCATAAACTTGATAAAAAGATCGATCCCCGGAAAATGCAATTTGGTTCACGGATTGATGCCAAAGTCAGCCAAAGAGAAGAATATTTTACGGTCAAATCTGTAATCAGCCCTGAACTTGTTCGGCTTAATAACGATCTGGTTATTCGGCTAATCGGAGTGAAGGAAAATCCGTCTCTCAACGGTCAGGCGGTCAAATATCTTACCGGGAAGACCAAGGGACATAAGGTGTTCTTGAAATTCGATAATCTGAAGTATGACGAAAACAATCATCTTTTAGGTTATCTGTACCTGAAAAATAAGACTTTCCTTAATGCGCACCTGATCAAGGAAGGACTGGTGGAGGTGGATACTTCCCTGGATTTTAAATATAAAAGTAAGTTTGTCAATCAGAAGTGATAATATCAGCTCCTCAGACCTGGCACACAATCCAATCCTTCAGAAGGTCGGTTCAAGTAACTCGACCGCAATGAAAAAACTCACCGGGCCTTTTTAAATCTTCAGCCACCGTCAGGTTTAAGAACCTGACGGAACATATATTGTTTTTATATCGCTCGGACCACTTTGCGGAAATGATAACCGTAGATTGCCATGGTGATCGCCATCGGGAATTTGCGTGGTGAACGGAACAATGTTGAGAAAAACAGTTTCCAGTAATAACGCCGCGCGCTGTCGATAATTCCCAGGCGCCAGATAGATTTGAAAAGCGCCCCGATGTCATTGGGAGTTAGCGCAGAGCCGTTATTTTGCGGCAGTCGATAATCTTGCAGAAAGGTTTTCACCCGCCGGTAATAATTGGACGGGGCATAGATAAAGCGCAACAGGGCGATATAGCCGTTCATCAGCAGTTTGTAGTTCATCTTCGGCACGAAATTGATGCTGGCGTCGACATTATTCCCGGCGAAGAGATTCAGCAGGCGCTTTTCATCTTTGAGGCGGTCGTACAGCCGACTGCCGGTTGGGGCGTTCAGCAGGCCGACCATGGCGGTCACGACGCCGCTTTGCTGGATGAGATTGATCTGGGCTTCGAAAATATCCGGCTCGTCATTGTCAAATCCGACGATGAAGCCGCCCGAAACGCGCAGGCCGTTACGATGCAACTGCCGGATCGAAGCCGCAATGTCGCGCCCGACGTTCTGGTATTTGCCGCACTCGGTCAGGCTGGCTTTATTGGGGGTTTCGATGCCGATGAAGATATGCTGGAAACCGGCCATCACCATCAGGTCGATCAGTTCATTATCGTCGCAGATGTTGATCGAGGTTTCCGTGCCGTAGGTAAATGGGTAATTATGTTCATCGGCCCAGGCGATCATAGCGGGCAGGATGTCCTGTTTCAGTTTTTGCCGGTTGCCGATGAAATTGTCATCCACGACGAATACGCTGCCGCGCCAGCCTGACTCGTAAAGCGATTGCAATTCGGCGAGGAATTGGGCGCGGCTTTTGGTGCGCGGATGGCGGCCGTTCAGGGCGCTAATGCTGCAAAATTCGCAATTAAACGGACAGCCGCGCGAATACTGAATGTCCATCGCGGCATATTTGCTCTGGTCGAGCAAATCCCAGCGCGGAATAGGCGCCAGGGCAATGTCCGGGAATTCCGCCGTCCGGTAAATCGGTTGCGGATGACCTTCGGCTAAGTCTTTCAGAAAAAGCGGCATGGTGATTTCGGCCTCGTTCAGGATAAAATGATCCACACCGAGGATGTGTTCGTGCTCCATAGTGACCATCGAACCGCCTGCCACGACTTTGACATTTAGTTCATTACAGCGCCGAACGACTTTCCGGAACGAATCCATGTGGATATTCATGCCGCTGAGGAATACGAAATCGGCCCATTTAATTTCGCGGTCTTTGAGATTGGTGACATTAAGGTCAATCAGGCGAATGTCCCAGTCGGCCGGCAGAAGCCCGGCGACCGTTATCAAGCCCAGCGGAATTTCGGAACTCTTTTTCGATATAAAACGCACGGCATTTTTGAAACTCCAGAATGTCTCGGGCGTCTGTGGATAAACCATTAATACTTTCATAAAAATCTCCATTATTGGGTGATTATTTCTTAATTTCAATCCGGCAAAAGTATTTGAATTCTCTCGGCCTTTGCCTATAATTAGTTTATGAAAAATGTCGATGCAGTACTGTAAAACTAATGTAAAAGATGCCTGCAGAACGTCATTTATATGTCTAAGAAATATTCGTCAGCCGGTTATATTGCCATTTTTGTAATTGTCCAGGTGGTCTGGCTGGCGGTTATGGGGCTCTGGATTGCCCGTTACGCGGTCAGTCACGTTATCTACAAGGAAATCGGGCAGCGCTATGCGATCCGTATCAATTCCGGGGCCGATGTCGCCATGCTGGTGGTCGGACTGGTTTTAATTGCGGCCGGCATCGCCGGAATCTCGATCCTGTTCCGCCGCCTGAATCAGCAATTTCACCAAACCCGCCTCTATGATAATTTCATTGCCAGCGTGACGCATGAACTGAAAACGCCGCTGGCGGCCATCCGGCTTTACCTTGATACAATCGGGCGCTATGCGGACATCAGCGCGGAACAGCGTCATGAATTCCTGGAGCAGATGCAGCGTGAAACCGGCAGGCTGGAGCATACCATCGGAGCCATTCTGGAAGTCGGGCGGATAGAGAGCGGCTATGCCCGTTATCAATGTACGATCCTGGAAGCCGGCCCAACCATAAAATCAATCCTGATGGAATTGGCCGGGCAGTTCACGTTGTCCCCGGAGCATATTTCGATAAGCGGCGCTTTGCAGGCCCAAATCGTATTCAATCCCAACGCCCTGCGGGGTGTCTTTGAAAATCTGTTTGAAAACTCGCGGAAATATTCCCGTAACGCCCTGCGTTTGGAAGTTACCCTGGCAGAAACCCAAGACGAAATCCTGATTAACTTCCGTGACTATGGAGTCGGGGTGCCGCGCAAACAGTTGAAGAAGATATTTAAAAAATTCCACCGCATTGCAGATCCGCAGAATCCCAGCGTAAAGGGCACCGGTCTCGGGCTTTTCCTGGTTCGCGGCATCCTGCACTACCACGGCGGGCGTATTCAGGCTGAATTACCGAAAGAGGGCGGGGGCTTAATTATGCGGATTACCCTGCCGGTCTATACGCCGAAACGTCAGCGCTTTTTCGATAAACTGCTGGAGGGACGCCGATGAATGCTCCGATACGGATTCTGATGGTCGAGGACGAAGCCAGCCTGGGCGAGGGCATTCGCTTCAACTTGATCAAAAACGGCTACTCGGTCGAATGGGTGCAGGACGGCCAGGCCGCTCTGGAAACCTACCACGAATCCAAATTCGACCTGGTACTGCTGGACATTATGCTGCCTTATGTCGATGGATTCGAGGTCGCGCGCCAGATTCGGACCAGTTCGCCCCAGATGCCAATCCTGATGCTGACCGCCCGCACTTCGGTTGATGACCGGGTGCATGGCCTGGAAGCAGGCGCCGATGATTATCTCACCAAACCATTTTACCTCGAAGAACTGCTGGCGCGTATTAAAGCCATGCTGCGGCGTTGCGAATGGTATCGCCAGACGCCGCCGGCCAGCGACCTGTACCGTTTCGGTGAAAACGAGGTCAGTTTTAACGATTTCAGATGCCTGGCTGCCGGACGTGAATTTGTTCTGACCCAGCGTGAAGCCATTCTGTTGAAATATTTAGTCGCGAACCCAAACCGGATTATTTCGCGGCAGGAACTGCTCGAGAATGTCTGGAACACGAGCGGCGAAATCGAAACGCGTACGGTCGATATTTTCATTGCGCGTCTGCGGAAATATTTCGAGCCGAATCCTAAAAAGCCGGTCTACATCAAGAGTGTCCGAAGCGCTGGGTATATGTTCAGTAGTGCGGAATTGAATCATTGACCGCATATGAAAAAAAAATCACGAATATATTTTCTTCTGATTCGAGATTGTGAATCTTAAAAATGTCATATAATCGAAAGGAGCACAATATGTCTGTTGAAGAATTTTTCCCGGACGTGATTACCAGTTTGCCGGCAGCGGATATTCCGATTGACGGTTTAAGTTCATACCTGGTGCAGGGCGACAACCGCCAGGTCATTTTCATGAGTTTCGAAAAGGATACCGTGGTTGCAGAACATTCACATGCCGCGCAATGGTGCGTTGTATTGGACGGCCGGATCGAACTGACGATCGCCGGGCGGAAGAGAATCTACCGGAAAGGCGAAATCTATTATATACCGGCCGGTGTCCTGCACGGAGCCCGTATTTTTGCCGGTTACAAAGACGTTACCCTTTTCGGGCAGAAGGACCGCTATCAAGCGCGGGTATGATTCTGCACTGAACTAAAGGATTGACAATTTTCCGGATAATTTGTACTATCAATTCGCAAGATTGATGGGTTTTAGAAAACCGAGGTAAAAAGGAGAGGAGAAGCCTATTGCCACGAATTTTAACTCGTGGGTAAATAGAGCGTCGTATAATGGGGTTCAGCCCAAATAAATTTGACATACGAACGGCAATCGTCTACCGCCAGACCGTCCGGGCGCGGCACAGCGCCGTATCGCCGGATTGTTCGGCGACAGTGTGAATGAATGTGTTTTCGGCGCTTTTCTGAGTCGTGACAGCGATGGACTGGCCATAGAAAGCTTCGGCTAAGTAGTTGATTTCGAGTTGGCGCAGGTGATGACTCCTGAGAAATTCCAGCGTGAATGTTTCGTAAATCCAGTCGATATAGCGCACATTATTGACATGTTCGTTGGTATCCAAATCCTGGTAACCAACCTTGGTCTGCCAGGCGAAATCCGCCGCGGTCGGGGTTTCGATTTTCGGCGGACGTTCCGGGAACATCAGTTCCTTGCCGTCAGGCATGCGGAATGGAAATACCTCGGCGACGCCACCTAAAAAGTACATTTCCGTGCCACCCGCAACCGGCAGATTGAATTGCACCAGAAAGGGGATCTGCAGATAATCTAAATCAATGGTATGTTCAACGTCGTCGCCGGTTAGTCCGGTGTAATTTTCCGTCCAGCCTTTGCGGGCCAGGAGCATTTCCGTGCGGAGAAAAAGTTGTTTCTGCAAGCGAAAAAGCGCTATTATTCCGCCGCTGTTGGCGGGATGCAGGGCCAGTTTTTTGCTGATGTCGTCACCCCAGACGCGGCTGGCACCATAGCCGAACAAAACCCCTAGGCGAAGGTTTTTTGAGGCCACTTTGGGCGACAATTGCGGCTGTGGCGGCGGCGTTGTCGTGGGCGGTTGGCTCGCCACCGTTTCCGGTGACGGAGTGGGTGTAGGCGTGGGCGGGGTGGTCAGACCCGCCAACTGCAGGGCGATGTTTTGCATACCGAATTTCAGCAGGTCGCCGATTTCGCCTTCGTGGTCGAAGGTGGCAATGTTGACCAAATCGCCTTTCTCCACACCAATGATCCGGGCCGCGATGGAATAAACGCGCCCAACCCGGCTGACGCTCCCTGCGACGATTTGCTCGACGCCAACCAGCTGCCCCATTTCCACGATGCATGCGTCATCGGTACAGTCGGAAAGCTGGAAGCCCTGCTCTTTCAGGATCGTGTCCATCCGTTCGCGCTCGATGACAGTGAATTTTTTAGTCTTGAAAAGCTCAATGCGCAGGCGATCCGTCAGGGCGCTCGCCTCTTCGGCAGAGACGTTTTTGCCGGTGAAATCAACGACGGCCATGTTCGTCTGCGCCAGAAGCCCGCCGCAGAGACAGAGAAATATTATTATTCCACGAAACATAAGTAACCCGCTCCTGACGATTTTAAGCGAAAAATACCGTTTCTCAAACAAAATTTTTCCCGGCTCAGGATTGCCGCCCTAAAAAATCCGCTTTTACGTTGTGGATTACGGCGATGATCTCACCCAATATCGCCACCGCGATTTCCGCCGGTGTCTGCGCGCCGATATTCAGGCCGATGGGCGAATAAAAGTTCGGCGGCAGGGTCAGATTATCAGACGACAATTGCTGGCGGATTTCCCGGACTTTGTGCGCCGAACCGATCAGACCAATATACTCGAAAGTCTTCGTACCAGAGAGTAACTGTCTCAGCACGGTGTAGTCGTACTGATGGTTGTAAGTCATGATGACGGCGTAGAGCTTGGCGTCGGGGAAATTGTCGAGCAGCAATTGATCGAAATCGCCCAGCATGAAATCAGAGCTGCTGAACTGCGGTTGTAACTCTGGGCGGTTGTCATATACGAGAACCCGGAACCCGACCGATGGTGCCATTTTGTAGAGTGCCTGCCCGCAGTGCCCGCCGCCGAAAATTAGAAGCGTACACGCCGCCGGATAATAATCGAAGAACAGCGTGGCACTGCCGCCGCAACACATGCCGATTTGCTCCAAGTCATAGGTCTTTAACGCCGATTGGCCGGACTTGAGGATCAATAGCGCATCGCGAATCGCCGCGGCCTCGAGACTGCCGCCGCCGACCGTACCAATGGTTTTCCCGTCCGGCATGACCAGCATCTTGAAGGAAACCTTACCCGGCGCGGCGCCGGCAACGGCAACCACGGTGGCGAGCACGCATGGCTGACCGGCGGCCAGCGCCTTGTTGAGAGCGTCCTGTACATTGACATTCATGACAAACCCTCGCTGACTGTGTGATGGAATATGTTACTTTGTGGAAGATAAATCACGCTGACAAAATACAAAGACAGACACTTGGTTTCAAGAGGTTTTTAAGTGCGGTAACGTTATCCGAACCAAACCTGTTTTCGGGTTTCTAAACAGGTTTCAGTGGAAGTCCAGGGTTGAATATGGCGGGCTCCACCGGTGTGTAAAATCAGCCTTGATAAACCGTGCCATAAAAATTATAGCGTCATTTCGCGTGTTTAGTGGGTATTATTCGCACTCTCTGCGGTTGTAGTCTTCCGGCGTATCCAAATCGATCAATATTCCCGGATCATTTATCTTAACGATGCGCTTTGGGAAACCATCAATGATATTTCTGAGATTTGTGTCCGGATCGTTTTCGTCAGCGGCTAGAATCGCCTGGCGGACTGTTTCGTTCAGCAAGAGCGGGTGTCCATGTTTGCCCTTGTAAGATGGTTGAATGACATCGGCTGTTTCGGCGGCGAGCAGTTGCTGATAAACTGACATCGAAATCTGCGGCTGGTCACCGAGCACGATGAAAAAGCGCGGCGATTTTACCAGCGCGGCGCCGACTTTCACCGATGAAAACATGCCTTTTTCAATATGTTTATTGACGGCGAAGATCGCGCGTTCGTCCCAGTGCTTCAAATTGATTATGTCCGGCGACTGGTGGCCAACCACCACAATAATCCGCGCCGATACTTCCAGCGCCGTGTCAACGACGGTTTCAATTAGCGTAGAGCGACCGAAAGGCAGCAGCGGTTTGAAAGCGCCCATGCGGCTGGACAGCCCGGCGGCAAGAATGACGGTATCGATTTTTTGGGGGGCCGCGGATAACCGCGGATTGTCATTATTCATTTAAAATCACGAGTGAACGCGAACAGAAAATTGTAGTTTGAAGGTTGGAGATATCAGATTTCAAATTGAGCATTTCAAATATTAAATATTAATCAGTTTTAATAAATATCCGTGAATATCTGCGTCAATCCGCGGCTAAAATTATTCTCCGGACTCTCTGCGGTTAATGACAGCATCCAGATCGGGCTCGACTGCTTCGGGAATAACGACCGCTTTCTCAACTGCCGCCAGATCCTTGAATCCCAAGCCGGTGAGCAGAACGACGATTTTCTGCGAGGGTTTTAGTCTTTCGCGGTCTTTCAGGAATCCCGCCCAGGCCGCCGCGGCCGCCGGTTCGACGAAAACGCCGGCCTCTTTACACAGCTGCACCTGCGCCTGTGAAATCTCGGCATCGCTGACCTCCGTCGCCCAGCCGTTACTGGCGCGCATAAATTTGACTGCCATGCGGCCGTTAGCCGGTGAAGCCACCGCAATCGAATCGGCGGTAGTTGTCGCTTTTTTGATCGCCAGCATTTTGCCGGTTTGAAACGCTCTCGCTATCGCATTTGAACCGGTCGATTGCACGCCGACGATCTGCGGGATTTTTTCGATCAGTCTGGCGGCTTTCAAGTCGGCAAAGCCTTTGTAAACGCCGGCATAAATCACGCCGTCGCCGACCGGCACGAAAACCACATCCGGCGCGTTATGTTTCAGTTGATTAAAAATCTCGACGGAGACGGTTTTCTTGCCTTCGACGGTCAGCGGGTTGTAAGCCGTGTTGCGGTTGATGCCGCCGAATTTTCGGGTATATTCGATTGACAACTTGAAGGCGTCGTCGTACGTCCCGCGAATCGGGATGACCGTCGCGCCGTACAGCACCGATTGCATGAGTTTGGCTTTTGGCGCGGTCGCCGGAACGAAAAGAATCACTTTCAGACCGAGCGCCGCCCCGGCGCAGGCCATCGCCGAACCGGCGTTGCCGGTCGAAGCCAACACGACGGTTTGCTCATTATGCTGTAAAGCCTGTGCGGCTACCAGAGCCGAAGCGCGATCTTTGAGCGAGCCGGACGGATTGGCGCCGTCGTTTTTCAGGAAGAGGCTCGGAAAACCATACTGCTGGCGCAATTTCTCCGGCGTGACGAGCGGCGTATTGCCTACCGGATACGCGACGGCATCCGGCAATTGATAAACTAAGAAATCCTCGGCCGTCACCGTCGGCTTGGTTTTCAGCGACGCTAAATATTCAGGGTCGAGAACGGTTTCCAGGGTGCCTTGTTGAAATTCGCCGGCCACCTGTTCGCATTGCGCACAGAGATAGCGGATTTGGTCGCCAGGATATTCAGTTCCGCAATCGGTACAACGATAAGCAAATTTAAGTTCGTTAGTCAACTTCTTTTCCCCGTTTCTGCTATTAACCACGCTGCGTAATCGTTTAATTTTCCTGCCAAATAATAGGGTAGGTTTAAGAGCCAGAAAGACTTGCCGCCGGGAGTCGCTGTCTTTTGAAGTTCGATATTCCCCGCATATAGTCTGATGGCATAGTGATGGTCTACTGCATCCATAAATTGATGCAAGGACCTTAGAGTACCACTTTTACCGGATTTGATTTCGACCGGAATTAGCAAATCGCGATATTGAAGTAAACAATCGATTTCAGCATTCGATTGTTTACGCTCGCGCGTCCAGAAAACAGGTTTTTGATCGGAGAGATTGTCGGTGGCGATTATTTCCTGATAAACGATATGTTCGGCAATCAGACCTTTATAAAAAGCGTGCAAGTCGGCATTCTCATAGTAAAAGGGCATCAGACCAGCCCGATAGTTAACTAAACCGGTATCTATAAATTGCAGGCGCGGAGACTTTTTTAGATTGGGCAGAACTGGAATCTGGGTGCTTGAGGTTGGATAAATTAGTTTGACCAGCATTGCCCGCTCCAGGGTTTTCAGAGATTCACTCATTTCACGCGAACGATAGGATGAACCGCCAAATCCCTGAAATACAATGCGTTTGCCAGCTTCCAACGGGGCTGATTCGATTGCATGTCGCAAATGTGTGGCGGTTGCGACTGAGAGAGCATACTTACTGGCGTCATTCATATAAGTCGTGAATAGGCCTTCGTATAATTTTCGTAATTTCATGACATCATGCGACTCTGCGAATTGGCTGACGATTTCCGGCATTCCGCCAATCATTGTATATTGATGAAATAATTCCAGAATCTTTTTATGTGCTAATGATTGGAGAGGAATTTCATTGAAATATCGTAAAGCGACAGATTCACTCATAGCCTGCAAATATTCAATGAAATTGATCGGGTATAAATAACGATATTCAACTCTTCCGACCGGAAAAGAAATCCGGCGATATTCCATCATGATTTCCAACAGAGAACCAGCCGCGATCACAAATAATTCCGGAACTTCTTCAAAAAAATAACGCAAAGCTGCTGTGCCTTCTGGCGAATCCTGAATTTCATCTAAAAAAAGCAGACACCTACCATTCGATAAATCGGTATTCTGTTGCAGTGCTATCGCCTGAAGTATCTTTTTTATGGGAAGATTTCGCCGAAATAAAGCCTGATTCTCTGGTTTCTGAAGGTCAAGGTAAACATAATTATCAAAATCCGCGGCAAACATATTCACCGCCACGGTTTTACCAACCTGCCGTGCTCCGCGCAATATGAGTGGTTTCCGGTCGGTTTGACTGGCCCAGTTTCTCAGTTCACCGATAATTTTTCTATTGAACATGCTTTCTCGTCGTTATTTGTAACAAAGTCAAGGCAATATTCGCAATTATTTGTAACAAAGTCAAGGCAATTATGCGAATATTATGTAACAAAGTCAGGGCAATTTTAACTCGCCTGACATAGAAATTGCTGACTATTTATAAAATCTATTCACCAAATACCGTATTCGACAAAGACGCGCCAATTATTAATAATAATTAAATATCCGTGGACTCGGCGTTCTTTGTGGTGAGTCTTTTACTTTACGGTCGGCCGCCCATGGTCAAGGCCATTACGGCCTTGGCGGTGTGCAAACGATTTTCGGCTTCGTCGTAAATAATAGCCGCCGGTCCATCGATGACTTCGTCGGTGACTTCCTTGCCACGGTCGGCCGGCAGAGCGTGCATATACTTGACTTCCGGCGCCGCCAATTGCATGCGGCGGGCGTCGCAAATCCAGTCTTTATGTTTTTCGAGATTGGTTTTCATTTCTTTCCGGCAGGCGTCTTCATTGGCCAGGTATTCGTCGAATTCATAATTGCCGAAGCCGCCCCAATTTTTCGGAATGACAATCTGCGCCCCGCGGAAACCCTCGTCCATATCATCGGTAAATGACAGTTTACCGCCATTCAGTCGGGCATTTTCCCGGGCTTGTTCGACGTATTCTTTTTTCAATGGAAATTCTTTTGGCGCAGCGACGGTGACATCCATCCCGAAACGCGGAAACATCAATATCTGTGACAGCGGCACGGAGAGTGGTTTGGCGTGGCTGGTGGCATACGCCCACGAAATCGTGACCTTGAGACCTTGCAGATTTTGCCCGAAATATTCCTGAATCGTCATGAGGTCAGCAATGACCTGCATCGGGTGGTAAATATCGTCCTGCAGGGAGAGAATCGGCACCGATGAATGTTGGGCGAGCTCGCGCAGATACTTGTTGCCGATGCCATAAAAGCAATTGCGGCAGGCGATGCCGTGTCCCATGCGCGAAAGCACCATGGCGGTGTCTTTGGCCGATTCGCCGTGTGAAAGTTGCATTTTATCGGGTGTCAGGTCATGCGCATGTCCGCCGAGCTGGGTCATGCCGGCTTCCATCGAATTGCGCGTGCGCGTCGATTGTTCGAAAAACAGCATGAATAACGTCTTGTCCTGCAACAGCCGGTGCGGCTCGCCGAGTGCGAAGCGGCGTTTCAGATCGGCCGCCACACCCAGCACCATGTTGATTTCGTTCTTCGTCCATTCCTGGAATGTGATGAGGTGTTTCCCTCGCAGTAAAGTTTCGTTCATATTGACTCCTGATTATTAGCCGCGGATAAACGCGGATTATAGTCGATTTTTCCTTTTATTCTCATAAACGATTCTTTTAAACTCGGGTTTGTCGCCAAAGTTAAGAAGTAACCCAACCTCCACTCCCGTAGCCTTAAGATAGTTTATTAGTTGAGCTTCATGCTCAGGAACAATGGCTTTTACGGCTTTTAATTCTACGATTACACAATTGTTAATTATTAAATCAGGTTTGAACTCTCCAATGATTGTATTTCTAAAATATACCGAGAGTTGTTTTTGGGATTCAATTTTCAATTCAGATTCTTTTAAAACCAGCGCAATCGCCTTTTCATAGACTGATTCCAGAAAACCGGCGCCAAGTTCATTGTATACTGTATAAAATGCGTTTAATATTTTATCGGTGATTTCCTTATGTTTTAACTCTGTCATACAGAAATAAATCCATAAAATCCGCGTTCATCCGCGGCAAAGTTTCTCCACGATCCCGGCGTAGAAGGCCGCGGCCTGCCAGAGATGTTCAACGGGTGTCCATTCATTTGGGGCATGCGCCTGTTCCTCGAAACCAGGACCAAAGCCGATGCATGGAATGCCATGCACACCGCAAATCGTCACGCCATTGGTCGAGAACGTCCATTTGTCGATCACCGGCTCTTTTTCAAACAAGGCCCGATAACTCGCTACTCCGGCCCGCACCAGCGGATGATTTTCTTCCAGCTTCCAGGTCGGATAATATTTCTCCATTGGATAGATCTTATCAGTGAAAGCTTTTTCACGATAAACCGGCAATTCTACTTTGGCCTCGATTTTCAGGCGTTGGATGATTTCCTGAATTTCCGCCAGGGCCGACTCTTTGGTTTCGCCCCAGGTCAGACGCCGATCCAGATAAATCGAACAGAAATCCGGTACGGCGCATAATGACGGGCTGACTGACCGGATCTGACTGAGAACGACGGTGCCTTTGCCTAAAAATTCGTCATTCGCCAGACGCTCGTTGAGCAATTCGATCTCCTTAATCAGCGGCGCGATTTTATAAACAGCGTTGTCGCCGCGTTCCGGTGCGGAACCATGGGCGGAAAGACCGGCCACGGAAATTTCAATTTCCATGCGCCCGCGGTGACCGCGATAAATACGACAGCCGGTCGGTTCGGTGAGCACAACGAAGTCCGGACGGATTTTTTCCTCATCGATGATATAATGCCAGCACAGACCGTCGCAATCTTCTTCCATGACTGTGCCGATCATGTAGATGGTGCAACCTCGCGCCAGATCGAGTTCTTTGATGATCCGCGCGGCGGCCAACATGGACGCCATGCCGCCTTTCTGATCGGCCGCCCCACGTCCCCAAACCTTGCCGTCTTTAACATGACCAGCATATGGATCGAATTTCCATAAACTGCGATTGCCAATGTCCACCGTGTCAATGTGGGCGTCGAAGGCGATTTTCACCGGCCCCTTGCCGAGACGACCGATGACATTTCCCAGGCCGTCGATAATCACGTCATCGAAGCCAATCGCCTCCATTTCTTTTTTCAGGCGCTTGATTATGTTTTCCTCTTTACTGCTTAGAGAGGCAATTGAAACGATTTCAGCCAGAAAATCAGCGGTCTCGGTATTTAAAGCCTGTGCTTTGGCAATAATATTTTTATTCATTTCATTCCCGTCTTGAAATTTTTACTGAAGAACAGCAGGTGATATTCGAGCGCATTTGTCCAATAGCCCCAACTATGCGCGCCGGGTCTTTCGAAATAGTCATGGGGTATCTTTAAGTCCAACAGTTTTTTATGTAATGCAACATTGGTCTGGTACAGGAAATCATCAACGCCGCAGTCGATTAAAATCGCTTTGCCGCGACCGGTCAACCGGTCGGCCAGAAACAAGGCGGAATTGCCTTCCCATAAGGGCCGGTTGGTTTCATAATCACCCAGAATATCGGCCAGCCCGGCGCGGCGGTCGCCGCTGGACATCGCCATGGCGCCGCTCATACTACCGGCTCCGGCATATTGCTGCGGATATTTGGCCAGTAGAGTGAAAGCGCCGTGCCCACCCATGCTCAATCCGCAGAGGAAGCGCCCGGTCGAATCAGCGACCGTCAGATAATTTTTATCGATAAATGCGACGACCTCCTGGGCGATGTAAGTCTCGTACTGAGAGTCCTTGCGGATTGGACTATTGACATACCAGCCAGCATAACCGCCATCCGGGCAGACAATGATAAAACCGTATTTATCGGCCAAGGGCCTTAAGTCAATTTTCGTCGGCCAGTCGCGATACGAACCGCTCCAGCCGTGCAGGAGGTAAACCACCGGATAACGGCTGGCGGTTTGCTGGTACTGATCGGGCAGGACGACCACGGCTTTTGGGTTCTTCTGCGTGGCCGGGCTGGAGATGGCCAGTGTATCCAACTGCGCGGCCGCAAGCCAGTCGCTCAGTAAGTAAAGAACAATAAGTGTTTTAGGGATCATCCGTGAAAACATCTGAGGGTCTTTCATGGTTTTGCGATTCAGCATTGACGGCTAAATATCTTCAACATTTGGCAAGTCTGCAAAGGTTTTGTCGCAGTGCAGAGCCTTTAACAAAGCCCCAGTTGTCATCATCAGCAATTTTCTTTAAACTGTAGAAGATTCGCAATGTCCTTTGAAAACCTATAGTTGAGGATGCATAATACAGGGGGTTGGCAATGAGAAAGCGGCTTATTAATCTAATTGTTGGTCTGGTGCTGACATCATTCACTTATGCGCAATCCTACCGGATAGTGGATTATATTCCGGACTCGTTGACTACCTGGCTCTTCCGGCCGAGTCTCGCTTTGAATAGCTCGGGCAGTACATCCGCTGGAAAAAATGATTACCACTTCGACGACTCCAATCTGACGGTTCCCCATGCAGGAAAAAACTTGAATTTTATATTCCAGCCGACAGGAAACCTCCATTACAAAAAGATCACCAAAAGCCGGGAAATATCCTCTGCGACCAGTCTGACCTATCGGCGAGACCTCGTTTTGTATCTGCATGACTCCGAAAGGGACATGTTCTCTATCGACTGGAGTACTTACGAGAATAATCGGGCTCGAAATATGATAGCCTCTTTCACAGGAAGTTTGAACTGGACCGAATATTTCAAATCGCGCTGGGGAATTGGCGCCGGCCTTTCAGTCAATGCTCAGAGTAGCATTCAGGAGGTGAGGGACAGGGAGAATACTTTGAATGAACCAATCTACAAACTACTAAAAGACTACACCAAATCTCACAAAGATAATCCTTCCTACGGCTTGTTATTTGGGCCGCGACTATCTTACGGTCGGGTATATGAAGGTCAATATGCCGCCAAAGCTGAGGAGTTGATGGCAGAACTCAGAAAACAGGGTCGACTGCAAAGAGACCTGAGCAGGGAGGAATTTGTTCAGCTTGCCCAGCTCATTCTTCGGCAGCGCGAACGCTACCACTACGACAGTCGGATAAAAAATCTCGAAGCAATGGGTACAATAATCGAGTATCTGAAAACAGTCGGAGCCATTTTACCCAATGATACAAAAGCCCACCTTGCCTTGCATGACATTTATCTGTTTGCGCCGATTCAGTCGCGCCCATTCGGGACGAAATATTCCATTTACGGGAGCATCGTTCAAAGCGATGATTACAACAAGCACGAATACGATTTTAGTCGCCAGGAATGCAGGGCGCATTTAGACAGCGAGGACGAGGTTGTCGAGGATAGCCTGCTAAGTTCTACCAAAACGCACAGGTTATTTTCATCAAAACGATTCTCTGAAAGCCGGGCAGTCGGGATCAACGCCAGCTACAATAAAATTTATAGTTGGCGGTTCTGGATGCAGTTTTCTTCCGATCTGAATTATGAGGAAAGAGAAAATCAATTCCAGCAAAAAGACAGACAGTATTCAGCAAACGACACAACAATAATTACTGATAGGAACCGTGGCAAGCAATCCTTTTCCCGCCTGAGCGTTTCTTCGGCCTGGTACTATCAATGGGACAGCCGGTCGCTTGCGTCGGTAGGCGTGGGTGTGGAATGGTATTACCTGAACGAGAGACTACACCCGGAACAAGACGTTCCAAATGATGATGGCAGGACAACGAGTTGCTTACTGTATCTCACCCCACAGGTGAAGTATTATCTGAACCCGCAGTGTGTACTAAATGTCAGCAGTACTAATCAGCTCACCCGTATCGGATCACGCTCCCACTTACAAACCAGTTCTAATGATTATAAGACGACCTTGCGGGAATGGCGTTATTCCGGGAGCATCAACTTCAGCCTGGTCTATTATATTTAAGTTAAGGCGGGGTAAATACACAAGGCTTTGCGTAAAACGAAAAACCGCGGCTGTTACCCCGCGGTTTTTCGAGAAGATTGCGTATTTGAACTATTTGGTTTTTTCCTCGGCAACCGCCTGCGCCGCCGCGAGGCGGGCGATCGGCACGCGGAAGGGTGAACAGGAAACGTAGTTCATTCCGACGCGGTGGCAGAACTTGACCGAATTCGGCTCGCCGCCGTGTTCGCCGCAGATACCGACTTCGAGTTCCGGACGGGTCTTGCGCCCGCGCTCGATGCCGACCCGGATCAATTCGCCCACGCCCAGTTGGTCAATGGACTGGAACGGATCCACCGGCAGGATTTTCTTTTCGAGGTAGTCGGGCAGGAAGCCGCCGATGTCATCCCGCGAAAAACCGAACGTCATCTGGGTCAGGTCGTTTGTGCCGTAGGAGAAGAACTCGGTGACGGATGCAATCTGGTCGGCGACCAGACAGGCGCGCGGAATTTCGATCATTGTTCCGTACAGGAATTTGATTTTCTTCAGGCCGAATTTTTTCAGGGTCTCGGCATAGACTTCGTCTACCAGACGTTTCTGGTCGGTGAGTTCCCGGACTTCACCGACAACGGGCACCATGATTTCCGGATAAGGTTTTTTGCCGGCCTTAAGCAGTTCCGCCGCGGCCTCCAGAATAGCCCGGATTTGCATGCGAGAAACTTCCGGGTAGGTGACGCCCAAGCGCACGCCGCGATGCCCCATCATGGGGTTGGATTCGTGCAGATCGGCGGCGCGTTTCTCGAGTTCCGCCAGGGTGATACCGAGGTCTTTGGCCAGAGCTTCCAGTTTTTCTTTTTTACGTGGCACAAATTCGTGCAGTGGTGGATCCAGCAGACGGATCACTACTGGCAGGCCGTCCATGGCTTCCAGTGTTGCCTTGATGTCTTTTTTAACATAAGGGAACAGCTCATCGAGTGCTTTCTGACGTTCCGTCTCGGTTTTGGAGACGATCATCTTGCGCAGGGCAAAAAGCGGAGCGTCACTGCCTTCACCGTAAAACATGTGCTCGGTGCGAAACAGACCGATGCCTTCGGCGCCAAACTGCCGGGCGCGTCTGGCGTCGGCGGGCGTATCGGCATTGGTACGCACACCCAGGCGCCGCACCGTGTCGCATATTTTCAGGAACTTGACCAGGTCGGGATTTTCGGTGGCGTCAATCATCGGCAGGGCGCCGGCATAGACATAGCCCTTGGTGCCGTTCAGTGTGATGACGTCGCCTTCCTTTAAGGTTTTGCCGGCAACGGCAAGAATTTTTTTCTGATAGTCAATATGTAAGGCGCCGCAGCCGACGATACAGCACTTGCCCCAGCCGCGCGCAACGAGAGCGGCGTGACTGGTCATTCCGCCGCGGGCGGTCAGGACTGCCTGCGAGGCGCGCATGCCGTCTACGTCTTCAGGATTGGTTTCTTCGCGCACCAGGATCACCTTTTTGCCATTTTTAGCCCACTTAACGGCATCCGCCGAAGTAAATACGATCTGTCCGCTGCCCGCGCCCGGCCCGGCAGGCAGGCCCTTGGCCAGAGGTTCGTGTTTTTTCTCTTCGTGCGGGTCAATAATCGGGTGTAAAAGTTCATCGAGCTGCGCCGGCGAAACCCGCCGAACCGCCACTTCT
>Ga0208047_1000277_pt1 | contig 19018 bp, 10 predicted proteins | sample Kivu_220m_FD_184162 | JGI IMG/M metagenome (GOLD analysis project Ga0208047, IMG submission 184162) | Freshwater microbial communities from Lake Kivu, Western Province, Rwanda to study Microbial Dark Matter (Phase II) - Kivu_220m (SPAdes)... | ecosystem: Environmental > Aquatic > Freshwater >...
CATTCAGGCCTGCCGGTCGTACCCGAGGTCTCGATCTTCTTCCACGAGGAACTCCTGCGCGGCAACCGCAGCCGCAAGGTCAACGCCTCCGGTTTCGCCGCCTTCAAGTCGCCGGACTACCCGCGGCTTGCCACCGCCGGCGAGAGCATCGTAGTCGACCGTCGCGTACTGCTGTCGCCGGGCTCAGGGCTCCGACTGCGCACCCACATTGAGCCCAATGTAACCTCGGTCATCTTCTTCCCCGGCATCCAGGAGGCCTCGATTCTGGAGGACGTGCTCACGGACCCGCGGCTCAAGGGCGTGGTTCTCATGACGTATGGCGCCGGCACCGTTCCATCCGACTCACGTGTGCTCGACCCGATAGCAGAGGCGGTAAAGCGGGGAGTCGTCGCGATCGCAGTCACGCAGTGTGGCGGCGGCCGGGTTGAGCTTGAGCGCTACGAGGCGAGTTCGCGGCTGCTTGAGGCCGGAGTCGTCTCCGGCCGCGACATGACACCCGAAGCGGCTCTCGTGAAACTCATGGTCCTGCTCGGCGACCCGAACCTCAGCCCGACCGATGTCCGCCAACTCCTCAGTCAGGACCTCGCCGGCGAGCTGACCGTCGGTTAGCCTCTCGTCCTTCCGCCCTCAAACCCAGAGATGTCAGTTTGATTCGTGTCCTTCGTGCCTTCGTGGCTCCCGCGTCCGTTGTCGGCCCTACTCGTCCTGGTTGGCAACCGTGCCCAAGTAGATGGCTCCCAGCGTGACGGCCGCTCCCGCAGCCTGCAGGACGGTCACCGGATGCTTGAAGAAGAGAACGTCCCAGATTGACGCAAGCACCGGCTGCAGGAGAAGCAGAAGGCTCGCGAGTGAATGACGCACGCGCGGCAGAGCGCCCGACATCAGCACCCACGCCAGCACCTGGCCAATGACGCCCAGGGACACCAGCAGGCCCAGACTCGGCGCGTCTGGTATGGCGAAGCTCTCCCGCTGGACCAGCGCGATGACTCCCAGGAAGGCGGCGCAGCACACCGACACGGTCGCCATGTTCGACACGCGGCCACCCAGGCCCGCTCCGTGCTGCAGCTTGCGCAGGGCAACGAGGTACCCGGCATAGCAGCAGGCACTGCCGAGTCCGAACAGGACGCCGGTCCGAAATCCGGCGCTGCCCAACCGCCAGTCAACCCCGACTATCATAGCGAGTCCGACGATGGCCAGCGGCACTGAGACGGCCAGCCGCCACGTCAGCTTCTCCTTGTAGAAGACAAGCCCGACTGCGGCCATCGGAAAAACCTGGCAGCCGACCAGGATTGTCGCGAGGCCCGGGCCGACCAGCCTGATGCACCGGTTCCACATTGTCATGTCAAAGGCAAAGGACAGTGCCGCCGCGCCTGCAAGCCAGACCGACGCACGGTCCAGCCGCAGCCGCTCGCGCGCGAACAGGACAATAGCGAGCAGTATCGCCCCGCCGAAGATCATTCGGTAGAACGCGGTAACGGTCGGCGCCACCACGAGCACTCGTACAATCGGCCCGGTGAAGCTGACGATCGCCGCGCCGGCGGCAAGTGCGAGGAAGGAACGGTTAGTGTGACTGGATATCATCTGGTAATCGGCGCTCAGTCTAGGTCCAAAGCACCACAAGTAAAGCGCGGAGGTAGCGCCCGGGACGGTCGGGGATTCCATCACTTGCGGACCCGGTCAGGGCGTGTATGCTCGAATGCGACCACGTAGGCACTGGCTGCCAAAAAGGAGAAATGATGAGAACCGCGTTCTTGATACTCACGTGTCTGGTGAGCCTCTCGACCTTCGCCTGCAAGCGCGCCGGCTGGCAAGTCCGACTCTGGGTAGGCACGGGCCGCGTAGAAGGGACGCCCGACGGCTCGCGCGTCGCGACTGTCGTGGCGGTCACCACCAGCGAGGGCGCGTATCCGGACACGGACATGGTAGTGAACGTCAAGGTCGCGGGCGAAGCCAGCTCGACCAACCTGTCCATCCCGGCCAACAAGGGTATCTGGAGCGGGTGGATCTACTACACCGACGACCGCGTCTGGCCGACGTCGGACATCGAGGCGACGACCACTACTCCGGAAGACAAGGAAATCTCGACCAAACGGCACTACCCGTCCGGCGGCACGCCGATCGACTACCCGGCAACTCACGCGACTCTTGACACAATTGCCCGGCAGGTCGTTTGCAGTATCGAATCGGTACCGGGCGGAGTGTCGTATCGGTTTTGGCTCGGCCGCGGCGAAGAGACATTCAGTGTCGCCTGGGGCTCATCGTTCGAGAAGTCACCGTTCGCCTACAGTGTACCCTTCGACTCGCTGTCCGGCGGACCGGACTACACGCTGTGGGGTCTGGCGGACAACTTCGATATGCCGGCAATCAAGGCAGGCCCGGACGGGCTCAAGGCTCTGCCCGAGAAAATCCGGTCTTCCCTCGGCCAAGGCCCGCAGTTCACCCTGCCCGGCCGCCGCGCCGCATCTGCGGTCGGGCTGATCCCGGAGCGCACCGCGCCCGGCGCAATCAGCGCACTGCCGGCCGAGTAGCACCGCCCGCCACTTGCGAGTGCCGCCGGCGGCGCTCAGCGCTTGCGACAGAGAGTGGGGCCGTCGGCAATCGGAATCAGGCTGAGGTCGATGCGAGCTTCTCTCTCCGGCTACTTCTTCTTCTGCTCCTCGTTAGCCCAGAACACGATCCTCCACTCGCCGTGGGCCGCGCCGTTCTCGTAGGGCACGTTGACTTCGATGTCCTCACCATTCGCGAGACGCGTGAGCGGCACGGAGAAGACGACCCCGTCGCTCTCGACCTGGCCGAGGGCGAACTTCGGATACTCCCACTTCAGTTCGGGTTCGGCAACCGAGAAGCCCTCGTTGTAGCGGAGCCAGACCGTGGAAACGAGCGGCACCAGCGGCATGCTATCCTCGTCCTCGGAGTGTGCCATCTCGTACGTCAGCACTTCCAGTCCCGGCGCAAACGGAAGCGGGCCCGCCGTAATCCTGGGTTCAATCGTCTCGTTCGGGTCCTCCCAGGCAGGGGCGATGACAAACGGGCCGATTCTGCCCTCGCCGGTTATCTTGCGCACCGGAACGGCGGCGTTCGCCGCCAGCCGGCGCTCGAACCAGGCGGCGAATTCCTTCGAAGGCGACGGTCCGAACCGCACGTGCTGGAACTCACCGGTCGAGGTGTAGCTTGAGAATCCTCCCTGCTCGCCTTCCGGGCTGACCTCTCGGGAGTAGGTCAACTGGACGGTCACATCATAGACGGCCGAACTCACAAAGACCTGCTTCTCGGCCAGGGCGACTTGCGCCGCGAGGGCCACGACGACTGCCGCGCAGAAGACTGACTTCATCACGAGCACCTCCTTTGGTGATCGGGGTCATGATAGCGCGGAATGCGACCAACGCCAGTGCTGATCAATGGGCGCGGAACCAGAATCGGGTTTCACCACCAAGACACGAAGCCACAAAGAGAATCAGACAGCGACGACAAGTACGCAGGATGCTCCCAGACGTCCGGACCTTGGTGTCTTGGTGCCTTTGTGGTAGAACTCCGGTCCGGTCAGCGCGTGCGGCTAGAGGATTTCGCAGCGGCCGGCGAAGCAGGCCGGTTCGACGTCCACGGTCGTCGTGTCGCCGGTCATCGCCTCGAACTTGCCCAGCTCCGCAAAGTCGAGCTTGGGGAACTTCGCCGCCCGGTCGCGGTACGTCGCCTCGTCGATTTCCTCGAACGGCGCCAGTTCGTACTCGGCCTCGGCAAAGGGGTAGAACGTGACGCCGACGATATCGTCCCAGTGCTCGTAGACGTAGTTCGCAACCTTCAGCCATTCGTCCGGCTTCACGTACACTGTGCAGGAAGCGTTGTGTGTGCACCAGTGCTGCTGCACCTTCCGGTACCAGTCGAGCTGCTTTAGTGCGTCCATCTGGTCGCGGAAGACCGCGGTCGCCGGTGCCTGTATCGGAAACGTAACAACCGCGGTCGTGAAATTGTCGCGCGTCTGCCCGGTCTCCGGCTCCCACGCCATCCCCTGGGCGCGGAGCATGGCCAGGACCGGGTCGTTGGCCGCAATCCGGTATCGGCGCAGGTAGAAGCGGCTCCAGCGCGGGTGCAGCCCGCTCGCGGAATCAACCAACTGTGACACCGTGCCCGACGGCTTCACACAGGTGTAGGCGGTGGCAGCCGGCACCTTGAGCAGGCGGGCGGCTTCCTCGACCGTGCGCTCGACCACGGTCTTCAACTGCTCCAGCACCTTCTCGGTCAGCAGCGAAGGGTTGTCCATCTGCCCGGTCAAGGACACGCCGGCCAGCCGCTCCTCGTTGCAGTTGTCCGTCCACTCCTTGCGCAGGAACGGGAAATAGGCAAACGTCGCCTGGATAACGCCCAGCCAGGCCGCGGTCTTCACCTTGTCTACCAGCATGCCGATGTCGTCGCCGGGCCGCAGCACGACCTCGGACAGATTGCAGAACTGGTGCGGTCTGAGAACGATCTCGCCGCAGGGGTTGGTGCGTTCGTCACCACGGTACTTGCGGGTGTGCGAACAGGCAATCGGCACCGCTCCGACGTTCAGCATCCCGCGCTCGCCCGAACCCGACGCGGCCATCGCCGCCCACTCGTTCATAAACACGATCGGGTCCGGCTTCTTCGTGTAGGCAACACTGTTGTTGGCGATGAACCGGTAGGACGGGACCGGTCCGCGTGAGAAGTCCTTGGCGTGGCGCATCTCCTCGTCGTCGATGTCCGAGAACGAGATCATGGCCGAGCGGCGCTTCCCGCCCATCACTATCTTTTCGGCCACCAGGCAGCAGATGTCGTGGCACTCCAGCGGCGAGAGCTTCCGGCCCGCGGCCCGGCGCACTATGCCCTCCACATCTTCAAACAAACGCTGCAGTGACTCGGCACCGGATGCCCGGCCGCCCATCTGCTTCAGCCGCGCCCCGTACGGACGGACATGCGAGAAGTCGAACCGCACCGACTCCCCCGCGAACCACGTTTCGAGGGCGAACAGGAACGCCCGGGCCCAGCCCTCGCGCGAATCCTCGATCACATAGTCGTCGCGGCAGTCCACGCCCGGCTGTGCCACGCTCGGAAGCTGGTTCACGAACTCCCGCTCGACCGAGAACCCGACGCCCGAACCGCACATCAGGATGAACATCAACTCGGAAAAGCTGCGCAGGTCCCGAATCGGGAAATAGGCGCAATTGTATATGCAGGTATTGTCCTTGAGTACGACCGGGCCCGCGGTGGCCACGAGGCGCATCGAAGGCATCACACTGAACGTCGCCAGCCCATCGCGTATCCGCTCCCAGACCCGGACCGGCACGGCCTCGCGACCCGGCGTATGGTCACGCAGGAAGGTGACGACCCGCTCCACCACCTCGTCCCAGGTCTCGCGGCGACCGTCTTCCTCACGCCAGCGGCAATAGTGGGTCAGGGCGACGAACTCCGCGGCCTGGTTCGGAAACACGCTGTGTTCTGTCAAGACTACTCCTCTCACAATACCGGGTTGCGGGACACAAACGTCATCTGCATGGCAAACGGCCCATCTCCGGTCCGATTCGCGTACCATTGGTTTGACTCGGTGCTCGGGATTCGGGCTTCGGAGGTCTGACTCCGACGCTACTAGTCTACTCTCGCCCGGCATCGGTTCAAGCGCGTCATGGATCCCTCGATGCGATACAGCCGGCGACGACGCGCCAAACCAGAGGTGACTACCCAATGGTGTTTGGACCCATCCGTCTCGTGCCTTTCGTATCTCCGTGACTTCAGAATCTCTTCCTGATGACTTGCGGCGCCTTGACGTCACGGCTGGGTTGGCTACACTCCGGAGACATCGAGCGCACCATCGACTGCGGCCGGGAACCGGCCGCAGGGACCCGGGTAGCACAGGGAACGCTGCGTGGCGCAGCTAGACCGAGACCGCTGCTTAAGCAACAGGAGGACACGAAATGACGTTTCTACTGGTACTGCTGACTATCGGCATCACGGGATTCTGGTTCTGGCGGGGAATGAGCACCGGGGTTCGGACCGAAACCGGCGGCAGGGTACTCAAACTCCCGTGGGCGAGGATCCCCATCGGCCTGGCCATCGGCATTGTCGTTTCCGGCATCCTCGGCGGATTCGGGACCGTCCCGACCGGCCACCGCGGCATCCACCTGCGCTGGGGCGCGGCCACCGGCAAGGTGCTCGGCCAGGGCATCTACTTCGTCATGCCGTTCGTCGAGAACGTCTACAAGATGAGCGTCCAGGTCAAGGCACTCCACACCAAAGCCGCGGCCGCGTCCAAGGACCTGCAGAACGTCAGCACCGAGGTAACGCTCAACTACTCGGTTCAGCCGGACAAAGCGTCAACGCTCTTCAACGATGTCGGCGCCAACTACGAAAAGACGATCATCGAGCCGGCGGTGCTCGAAGCCGTGAAAGCGACCACGGCCAACTACAACGCCGAGAACCTCATCACCGAGCGTTCGCTCGTCAAAGACGTGCTCTACGAACGACTCAGCACCCGGCTGGCAACACACGGCATTGCGGTCGATGCCGTATCGATCACCGACTTCACCTTCTCGCCGGAGTTCACCCAGGCAATCGAACTCAAAGTGACGGCAACCCAGAACGCGCTCGCGGCCGAAAACAACCTGAAGAAAGTCAGGTTCGAAGCCGAGCAGGCCGTCGCCAAAGCCAAGGGCGAAGCCGAGGCCATCCGGATCCAGGTCCAGGCCATCCAGCAACAGGGCGGCAAAGACTACGTCGCGCTCAAGGCCATCGAACGGTGGGACGGCAAACTGCCGACCTACATGCTGGGCAGCAACACCCTACCGTTTGTCAACATCCCGAGCGGGACCAAATAGCGCAGCGACCTCACGCATCCTCCCCGTCCCGGTCTGGCCAGGAGCCAGCGGTGCCAGTTTGCCCAGGGGGTCGAGGCTGGCGTCAGAACGTCGACTGGTCCTCGCGTCGTGGCTGTCGTAGTAGCGGCCATCGTTTCTCTCACGAGGTGCTGGACCGGTTTCCGGACTGGACCTTCGACCGTATCTCGATCTCGACCTCAATCTTGACCTCACCCTCGACCTGAATCCGTCGTTCCCCGTCTGCGAGTCCTACGAGAGACTGAAGGCCGCAAATTCGGGCAGTTCTCATCCACCGATTCCACCGATTACGGAAGATTCCTCCGAGTCCGCCCGGAACCCTGATCTGTGCGAGTCTGTGAAACCTGTGGATGTCCTTTCCGACACCGGAGCCCTGTCTGGCTGCATGGCCGGCCTTCGCCCTCCCGCCCGCAGCCGGCGGTCGGCCGTCTCTGCCCCCAAAAGACAACCGGCCGCGCAAGTGGCCGGTTCTCTCGGTGGCCCCGCGTGGGGCTACCATGGAGGACGACTGGCGGGAGTAGCCGAGTCCCCGGTCAGATTCTGACGGCGCCTATTCGGTGACCTTGAACTCGCAGCGGCGATTCAGCTCGAATCGCAGCGCGTCCTGCGTCACGAGCTTCTCTTCGCCGTAGCTCATGACCGTAAGCTGGTCTGCGTCCGCACCCAGTTTGACCAGGTAGGCCCTGGCCGCCTCGGCCCGGCGCATGCCCAGGGCCAGGTTGTACTCGGCCGTGCCGATCGGGTCGCAGTAGCCTTCGATGGTGATGCCCGGCGTCTCGTCCTGCGCGGCGGCGTCACTGATCTGGTCGTAGTTGCCCTGCAGGATCGTCGCGTCGCCCGGCCGGATGTCCGACTTGTCGAAGTCGAAGTAAATCGTCCCGAGGTTCCACTCGAACTCCGGCAGCGGCTCCGGCTCGACCGGTATCGGTGTCGGCTCCGGTTCCGGCGTCACCACCGTCTTCTTCGGGCAGCCGGCCAGCACCAGCAGGCACAGGGCGCCCGTCAACACAGTCACGGTCCAGGATGGTCTCTTCATGGTTCTCCTTCACGGTTTCTGCGGTTGAGGTTTGGATTTGAGAGTCGAGCCGGCGGCGGGACGCAGGGAGCAGCGCGTGCACCCCCGCGCCGCGGCAATGGTGCGCAGCAGCGCGGCCTGCCTCCCCGAACGCCGCATCGGCCGGCTGAGGGAGCGCGGAACCAGGGACGGCAGTATTCAAACTAACGGTCGTGTCAACCTCCGAAATGCAGCCTGTTCCAGGGCATCGTGTGTGACCGAGCCTGCGCCGCGTCACACGGTTTGTACCGGATGGCGGCCCGACCATCCGACCTGCCTGCGGCGGTTCGGTTGCGACCACCGCACCCTTGTGAGCCGTCGCGGCACGTGCATCGCCAGAACAACCGACGGGGCACGAAACCGGCTCGCGGCCCAATGGTAGCGGATTGTCGTCGCGGGTCAAGGGCGGGTTCGCGGGACACCACCCTTGTTCGCAAGCGGCGTCACGGTGCACCAATGCGGCATTTCTGGTTGTCGGTTGTGAATTGGGGAGAAACGGTGACGCGGTACTCAACCGCCACCGCACCGGACTCCGAAGGCGGTGGAACGCCACCCGTCTCCCAGCCCTGGCAGATTTCAGATTGCCGATTGCCGATTGCTGCGGACGCGGGTTCTTGGATCCAGGTCCCTGATCCCCAGTTGCAGCTCAGGCTCTAGTCGGCCCACGGCTGGCGGCTGACGGCAGAGGTCCGGGAAGCAGGAGGCCGGCGGGCAGATGCCTGCCGGCCGTTCAGTCTGCTGCCTGCTGTCTACCTGTGAAGTACCCCTTACTCGGTCGCGCGGTAGCTACCGCGGAGCGCTAATCGCCGACAGGGAGGTCGGAACGGGTAACGGTGGGGCTGTTGAGAAACCCTACATATGTCACCCTGAACGAAGTGAAGGGTCTTCCAAGTCTCGCAAAGTCAGCATCGCGAAGATTCTTCGCTGCGCTCAGAATGACAGAATGAGCCTTTTTCAACAGCCCCACGGTCACTTCGTTGCCGGGCAGGACCGGTATCCGAAGACTGCCGTCGTAGGGCGAGTAGGTGCCGTCGGCTTCGGAGCCGGAAACCGTGACCCAGGGCCACGGGACGTCGAGAACGACGGTCATCGGTAGAAGCGGGAGCTTGCCGGACGAGGCACCGGCGATGTTGATAACCGCAGCGCGCTCGGTCTGGCGCAGGTTCAGCTTGGCCCGCCGATATTGGAGCAGGTAGCGGCCGACGTCGTCGACCGGCGCGACCCAGGCGCCAGTGTTGCGCGCCAGCCGTACCTGGCGCCCGAAGGTCAACGGTGTGACCGAGTAGGTATGCTCGACGTTGTGCCTTGCCATAGTCTGGAGCTCACGCGAATCCGGCTCGAGCACGTGGTGGTAGAGGAGGACCGTCCATTGACCGCGTCCTCCCGTAACCACGCGCTTGAACTCTCTCAGGCTCGGCAGCGTCTCGCTGTACATCGCGAAACTGCTGAGTCGGTAGGAATCGAAGCTCGCCGGTGCGTTGTAGCGCTCGCCCGCAGTGCGGGCAAACCAGAACCCGGCCTGCCGCACCGCTCCGCTGACCTCGGGCCCGGCCGCGCTGTAGGGGTAGTGGAACACGTTCACCGACGCTCCGAGCTGCTGTTCGAGCAAAGCCCTGGCCCCGGCCACGTCTTCGGCCAACTGGTCAGGCCTGCTTTTGGGAAGCTCGTGTGACATGCCGTGCGAAGCGATCCGGTGGCCCTGCGCGAGCAGTTGCTTCGCCTCGGCGACGCCGATGCGCAGGAACGACGTGCCGTCCGGTTCCGCGTGCCAGCCCGGCTCAGGCCCGGTCCAGGTTGCGACGAGTCCGAAGTCAGCCTTGAACCCGTAGCGGTTGAGCAGCGGGGCGGCGCGGTCGAACTGGTCGTGAGAGCCGTCGTCGAAGGTGATCGAAACGGCGCCGGGGCTGTCCCAGGCGAACGGCGCAATCCGGGCAGCGACGTTCTGTCGCTGCTTGCGCGCGAGACGTGCGAGGCCGGCGACGCGGGCAGCGGAATCGGCAAGGACTCGCGGCAGGCCTGCTTCAATCAGCCCGTAGCTCTGCTTGAGACGTTCGGTGTACTTCGGTTCCTCCCAGCCCGGCCAGCGCCAGCGGCCGGTGAACTGGAGCACGCCGCCTTTGGCAGCGGGCAGTGCATTAATCAGTCCTTCCTGGCCCTGCTTGTCGTCGCGGGCGACAAGAGCGGAGATAGCGAAGCCCGGGGTCGTGACCGTACCGAGGCTGTGCGCCAGGGTGTCGTACCTGAGCACCTGGAACGAAGAAGGGTCGGAAACATTGACGAGCGCCCAGGGCAGGCGCACTTCGATGATGCCGTCCTTTGCGTACCAGTCGGCCAGGGTGTTGTCGGCCGAACGGCCGTAGTGGAGCCGCCCGTACTCGGAGATGTAGGAGGACACACTCTCGCCGGTAGTCGTCGTCCTCGGGTAGTTGGTGATGAGGCGTTCGGGAACAAACGCGCCGTCGTTGTTTGCGGCTAAGCAGAGCCGCGGCCGTTCCGGCTGCCTGGGGTCGAGCATGGCCGAGTAGAAACTGTCGACCAGGACCTCGGCATTCGCCGTGTCGTCGAGCAGCAGGAGAAACTCGGCGCCATTGGCGCAGTCGAGCCCGAGCCTGCCGATACGCTTGTCCCCGAGGCGCGGGTCGTAAGTATCGATCGCAATCCCGACGCGCTCTCCTGCCCAGTCCGGACCTCGCGCGAGGTCAAGCCGGACATAGAGGTACTCCTCGTCCGCTGCCAGCCATAGCGCCCGGATGTCCCCATTTCCGCGCGCGAGCGGTCGCCCTGTCCAGTCGCCGGTCTCGCCGTCGACCGCGACCAACTCCCGCCCGAACTTGACCAGCCCGAAGCACTGCTCGGGGTTCTGGACATTGTGCCAGAGCCGTACCCGATCGGGCGGCAAGGCGAACTCGTCCACGAGCCAGTTGCGCTTGAACCACTCGTCGAGCCAGGCGAAAACGACGCCGCCGGCACAGCCCTGGTCGTGGATGGCGGAGAGCATCGCCAGGTCGAGCCGGGCCTGCTCGCTTTCGTCATGCCCGCCGTGGTCCATGCCGAGCCAGTTGTGATGGGCATTGCCGCGCGATGAGGGAACGCCGAACTCGGCAACGAGGAGCGGCAGCCCGACGTGGCGCTGCTTGAGGTCCGACAGGTAGCCGGCGTAGTTGTCCGGCTCGCCGCGGGCGTTGCGGAAGTCCCGGTAGGCCGAGTCGAGAAAGACGAAGTCCGGGTAGTAGGGGTAAACGTGGTAGGCGGCGAAGTAGCCGGCCCGCAGCGCCGGCGTGGTCTGGATGGCGAGCGGGTTGACGCTGACGATGTCGTTGTCGGACTCACGAGTGCGCCACCGGTCGGCGTATTCGCTGGGGTGGAACATCGGGTCGAGGGGCAGCCAGTTGATGAAGGCGACCGGATGCTGGGTCGCGTAGGTAACCGCCTCGTACTGGACGAGGAAATCGAGCATCCCGGCCAGCCAGACCTCGGTCGGACTGCCGCGCGGTACGTTGACGAGGACCCCGTCGTAGCGGCTGACCGCGGGATTGGCCGAGTCGGTCGCTTCGACCGCCTCCGGCTCCCATTCGCGGCCGAAGAGATACCCGAGCGTGAAGGACGAAACGTCGGCCGAGTAGGCCCCGGCAGCGCTGCCCGGCCTTGCCGGCAGCACGGCATGGCCTGCGACCACGTCAACCGCGTCGCGGATTTCACGCCTGATGCCGTCCGAGTACTCCTGTTCGAAGAGGTTGCCCGAGGCGGGAAGCTCGGCCCAGATTCCCTGCAGCAGGTAGACGGGACGGTCCGAGTGTTCGAAGTCGTACTCGGCCAGTGCCTCGTAGAATTCGGGCGGCAGTATCGTGTAAGCCCGGACGACATTCATGCCGGCAGCGCCCATCTGCTCAAGCCACCTGGTGTAGTCCGCGCGCGTGGCGCCGAACTCGGTCGGGTAGTGGCCGGGCAGGGCCACACCGAGGTTCGCGCCGACGACAAAGAGCTTCTGCCAGGTCTCGGCCTTGAGTCCCCGGACGTCGCTGGTCAGTCGCAGGTGTTCGAACTCGTCACCGGCGCAGCGGAACAGCACCCGCGCGTTGGCGGCTGCCGACTCAATCTCCTCGCGTGAGGCGGTGATTTCCACCGGTATCGCTGCGGGTTCGACGATGCGAACCGGCTCGGGCTGCGCGCGCCGGCTCTCGACTCGTACCAGAAACGAAACCAAGGCCGCAAGCCCGGTCACGAGCAGCGCGATTACCGCGTACTTGCCGTGCATCCTAGAAGGAGCGGCTGATTGTGAAACCCAGACTGCCATATGAATAGGTATACCCGCTTGCTTCAGTGGTCAGGGCCCAGTTCACGTCGAGCGAAGCCCGGCACCCGGGCAGGATCTGCCGGCTCGCGGAGAGGTTTGCCTGGGCGACCCGCTGGTCATCGGCGTTGACGCCGCCGGCTGCGCCAGCCGAAAGCCCGAAGCCAACCAGCCGTCCGTCGAACGTCAGGCCGACGCTGTTCGTCATCAGGTCCTGCGGCGTGTAGTAGCGCGGGGAGAACTCGCTGAAGTCATCGTAGCTGAACGTGTAGGCAACGGTCAGGCGGGGGCTCGTCAAGATGTCGAACCCCAGGCCCGCGGAGAGCGCGCGCTTCTCATTGCCGTCACCGATAATCCACGTTCGACCCGCGCGGCCCTGCAGCTTCAGCGCCTTGAAGGGTCGAACTGCCAGCGCAGTCCAACCTGCCCCGGCCCCGATGTCCTGGGCCGGCTCGTACAGGACCCGGCCCGCTTCTCCCGACCATGAGAACCAGCGTTGTTCGACTCGCCAGCCCAGGGTCGCGGACTCAAACCTGGGTTGCAGCAGGTCGACCTGACCCTGTCCGTTCAGCCGCAACCACGTGAATGGCCGGTACGCGAGGCCTGCCCGGGCCAGCAGGTAGTCGTGTGCGAACGTATCCCGCCGGTTGCTCGAGTACGCGAGGCCCGCGCTCGGCAGGAGCCGGTCCCCAACGTGCTGCTCGTAGCCAAACCGGTAGTCGAGATAGGTGCCGGGTATGCCGCCGTCGCTCTCGGTCGCGCCGTTGAACCCGAGCCGGGCCTGCGGCGCCGCCGCCTCGGCAGTGCGCTCGACTGCCTCGGTGATCTCTTTCCGTCCCAGGGCCAGGGCCTGCGCCCGGCGGAAGAAGCCGTTCGCGGTCACGGGCCGGTCCGACCACTCGTAGTTCTGGCCGAGGCCAAACAGGTAGTCCGGGTTCTCGGGGTCCTCGCGGAGCAGCTCGCGATAGAGTGCTGTCGCCCGAGCCCGGTCCCCGGACCAGGAGGACGTCCTCGCCCGAATCTCCGCGACCTCACGGTTGCCCGCCTCGAGCGAGTCAGCCTCGGCGAGGAAGCGCAACGCCTCGCGGTACCGCCCGGCCCAGCCGGCCACGCGGCCCGCGCCGACCAGGGCTTCGAAGTAGCTCTCGCTTCCGGGCTCAACCTCGGCGTAGAGCGCGAGCGCGTCGTCGAGCCGGCTCTGCCAGGAAAGAGAGATCGCCTTGCCCAGCCGGGCATCGTCGTCCGACGGGTCCTCGGCGAGCAGGCGGTCGTAGATTGCGTTGGCCGAGTCGAGCGAGCCGGTATTGCGCAGGAGCAGAGCATAGGCCTTCTGCATCGGCCGGTCGTCCGGATTCGCCAGTGCGGTTGACTCGGCGCGGACCAGCGCTTCTTCCCCGCGCCCGGCATTGACGAGGTCGTGGATCTCGGCGACCGTTATCGGTTGGTAAGCGAGCAGCGCGAGCAGCAGCAGGGTCATGGCTTCACCCCGCCAAACCCCTCGCGGCCGAACTTGTACCAGTATTGCCTGCCCGCCAGCCAGTCCCAGATGCCCCAGAGCTGGAACGCCGAACGGAGCGGACCGTACACCGGCCCGCTGATGATGGCGTGAAAGAGCAGCAGCAGCCAGTCGCCGAAAGAATGATAGCGCATCGCCTGGACGTTCACGGCGGAGTTCCGCGCGAAGCGTCGCTCGACCGCGGTAGTAACAAGCGCGGCAATCACGCCGCCGGCCAGCGCGGTCACACCGAGTGCCCCGGCCAGCCAGAGCCAGCTCGTCTCGCCGGCAATCGCCATCCACGCCAGAAGACCGAGCCCGGCAAGCTGCAGCAGCGGCGAGAAGGCAACAAACACGAGCTGGTAAGGGACACCCAGCAACCCGGCCGCTCCGTACCCGGGCTCGAACCACATCGCACGATGCATGAATAGCGATTCGAGCAGCCCGCGGTGCCACCGGTTGCGCTGGCGAGCGAGCTGGTTCAGGCGGGAAGGGACTTCGGTCCAGGCGACCGGCCAGGGGTCGAAGACGATAGGACGCCGGAGTCGGTTCTCGCGGATGTACCGGTGGAGTCGGACCACAACCTCCATGTCCTCGCAGACCGTACTGACCGTCCGGCCCCGCGCGATCTTCTGGACGTAGGGGTGGCGATTGCGCCGGGTGAGAAACCCGCCGCAGTCAAGCAGGAGCCGGCGGTCGAACATCGAGAACGCACCGGAGAGGATCATCAAGGAATTGAGCGAGGAGAAAGCGACGCGGCCGACGGTGTAAGAAACAAGGTACTCGATTATCTGGAACAACACCAGCGCCCGGTGCGGCAGACGGCTGGAAACGACCTGCCCCTTCTCCACCCGAACGCCGTTAGCCGCGGCGATGAGCCCGCCTGCGGCTGCGGCATTGCGGCGCAGGAAAAGACCGGCCAGCCGCTTGAGCGCCGACGGTGCCAGCAGCGAATCCGAATCAACCGTTACCACCAGCGGCATCTCGGTGAGCGCGAGCCCGACGTTAAGAGAATCGGCCTTGCCCGAGTTCGGCTTGTCAACCACACGGAGCCGCGGGTCTAGTGCGGACCGGAATACGCCCCGCACCGCTGCGGTGCCGAGCAGGTCCACGTAGTCTCTTGCCTCGGGCCGCAACTCGAACTCGCTCCTCAGCACGGCGAGCGTCTCATCCTTCGAACCGTCGTTGATGGCAATGACCTCGAGCTTTCTGTAATCGAGCGCGAGCAGCGACCGAACGCTGTCGGCCACCGTCGCAGCCTCGTTGTACGCCGGGACTAGAATTGCGACGCCCGCATCATCCGGTTGCCCGGCTTCACCGGACGCCGCGGCCGGCGACGGGCGGCGGAAGACCGCAAGAAAGACCGCAAGAAAGATAAGGTTGACCAGCACGTCCAGTCCGAAGTACACGGCCAGAATGTCGATCGCTACCCACTGAAGCATCAGCCCGCAGTCAAAACCCGGTTGGGTAGTTGACAGTCCATTCCCGGAATCGGTGAAACCTCCCGCGCGCGGATTCAGACCTCTGCCGGTATGTCAGCGCGACACCTCGATTTCGCCGGTCGTCGCGAGGTCGAACGTCAGGTACGTGAAGGTGCCGTCTTCCTCCTCGCGTTCCGTCCGCTTAAGTGTCAGCCCGCGGGCAACTGCCTTGAGCCCGGGCTCGCCGAGACGTACTGCGAGCGCGCTGACCGGCCCCGGGTTGCGGTTGGTTAGTCTCAGCACGGTCCGGTCGCTGTCGGCATCAAGTCGGACATCGACGTTGCGCCGCGCGTCCCACCAATCCGCGATGCCGGCGAGGCTCGAGCACCAGGCATCGCCCGTCTCCGCTGTTGTGCCAAGGAACTGCGTGACTGGTGCGAGCGTAGTCTCGGAGTAGCCGCTGTACTCAGCGTGCAGGACCAGGACCATCATCCCGCGCCGCTCGAACGCCAGCTCGTGCCAGGCCGCCTGCAGCCGGGCGCCGAAGCGCTGGGCATCGCGGGCCTGCGCGGCCGGTGTGTAATCAGCGGCCAGCGCCCCCTCCCCGTAGTAATTCCAGTCCTCGAGGGTCGGCGAGAGCTCAAGCATGTCCGTGCTCAAACAGTACTGCCCTCTCAGCCAGACCGGCAGGTTGTAGGGAAACAACGCGCCCGCGAAACCGGATGCGTGGTCGACGAACAAAGATGACTCGTACCGGTAGCCGCGTCGGACAAGCTCGAATATCCCGCTCGCGGTACGGTTGCTGTAGGGGAACCGGAATCCGGTCAGGGGCGCGCGCAGGAAATCCTCCAGCCGCGCAATCTCCCAGACCGTGCGGCAGTAGTCCAGGTCCCGGAAATACGGGTGGCTGAAACTGAGGCTGGCAAGTCTCACGCGCGGTTCCCGCTTCAGGTACTCAAGGGTCGCCTGCGGTACGTGGCCCGTCACAAACGCGTCGATTTCGCCGCTGCCGGGCAAGCCCAGGAGCTTCTCCAGCATCGGCTTGATGCCGGGGCCGACGGAGTCACCACCAGCTTCGTTCACGGTCACAGCCAGCGCGCTGCGATGGGCACCCGGCCAAGGATTGATGCAGACCTCAGGCCCACCCTTGAACGCCAGCGCAAACACCTGGCGGTAGAACTCGGTGATTGCCGGGATATCGCCGGCGCCGCCGTCCACTGACGGTTGCAGCAGCAGGAAATGAGACACCATGATGCCAAAGCCGCGGCCGCAGGGATTGAGGGTCACCGCCGGATAGCTCGTCTGTCCATCGCTCCAGCGCGCCTGAACCTCGACGCCGCCTGCCATCGCCGACTCCACCGGTACAAGCAGCCAGGCGTCGGTCACCGGTCCGGTGAGCACCTTCCGGTACCCCTGCAGCAGAACTGCACCCAAGTCCCGCTCCAGCCAAGCACCCCGCAGATTCACCTCCTGCATCGGGTAGCCAAGCACCCGTGCCAGCGGCCATTCCTGCTCATCGATGAGGTTGCCGGACGCCACTCGGTCCTCACCTTCAAGCGTGTTGCGGCCGATGTTCTCGCCGGCAATCAGTATGCCGCCCGCCTGCACCCAGTCGGCGAGGTTGGCCATGCTGGCGCTGTCGAGGAAGGAAAGCGAGAACTGCCGGTCCGCATCGTGGTACCCGGCAATCGTCGGCGCCACGATGATGCGCGTCGAATCGAGCCGGGCGCGGTTGAGCAGCACGGACTTGTCCGCCACCTCGGTGAAAGCTCCTAGACCGTCCATCACTTCGAGACAAATGTTGGCGCCGGAAGGCAAAGTGCCCGGCCCGTCCGTCCCGGTGGTCAGGAACAGCACCCGTGGATAGACCAGTGCTTCCACGGCAGCGGACCCGGCAGCGGCCGTGCCCGGCCTTCCCCCACAGGCGGTCAAGGCAAGTGCGGCGGCCAGCACGGTTGTTCTCACGAGATGATGAAACCGGATTCCTATGAGGCAGCAAGAACGCCGGCCCGAAGGCCCGATGTAAGAACCGGCTGGACCAAACATGTGAGTTCCATTATACGCCATGTCTCGCCGCATACCAACGCTGCGTGTCGCCTGGCCGCATCCTGGCTGCCCGCGCGGCAGCATGAGAAGATGCCCCGCTTACGCTGGGCGTCTGGACCTTGGGTACAGGCACTTTCTGAAAACGATGAACGATGAACGAAGAACGATTGGGGCTTCAAGAACGATTGCAGATTGTAGATTGAAGATTGCGCCTGGGCTTTGGCTTTCGGTACAGTCACCGTTTTCGTCGGACGAGAGCGGTGACAGTCCCCGGGAAAGCCCTGCCAGTCCCCGCGAAGCCGGACGCCCCGCTTGCGCGGGGCGTCCGGACTCTGGGTACAGTCCCTAGACGAGGTAGTCGCCGCGGGGGGTGTAGTGAGTGTGGAGATACTTGTGGCTCACCTCGCCGCACGGTCCGTCGGTGAGGAACTCCTCGTAGAGCTTGATAACGTGCGGGTTTTCGTGCGATTTGCGGATCGCGAGGCCCATGTCTTCGGAGTAGATGGCCTTGGCCCGGGCCGCGCGGATGGACGGCGAGGTGGGAATCGGTTGACCGCCACCGCCGAGGCATCCGCCCGGGCAGGCCATGAACTCGATGAAGTGACAGGAGGCGAACCTGCCCCCCGCCCTGATGTCTTCCATGACTTTGCGGGCGTTGGCCGTGCCGTGTGCCACCGCGACTTTGAGGGTCGCGCCTTTGAGCCATTTCCAGTCCTTGCCGAGCTTGCCTTTCTTGACTAGGTGTTTGAACAGGTCGATCATCGGGCCGGTCTGCGGCACTTTGATTTCCATGTAGCGGATGCCTTCGAATCCGCGTACCGGTACGACGTTCGCGTCGGTGAAGATCTGTTCGGCTTTGAGTCCGGTGACGACTTCGACCACGGTGCGGATGGCCGCTTCCATGACGCCGCCGGTGGCGCCGAAGATGAGCCCGGCGCCCGAGGCGTCGCCGAAGGGCAGGTCGAAGTGGCTCTTGGGCATACGCGGCAGGTCGATGCCGGCTTCTTTTATCATCTGCGCGGTCTCGCGGGTGGTGAGTCCGTAGTCGACGTCTTTGTACCCGGAGGAGCGCATCTCCGGCCGGTTGGCCTCGAACTTTTTGGCCGAGCAGGGCATCAGCGAGACCGAAACGATGTCGGCCGGGTCGATGTTCTGTTTCTGGGCGTAGTAGCTCTTGATGAGCGCGCCGAACATCTGCTGCGGGCTCTTGCAGGAGGAGACGTGGGGCAGCCACTCGGGGTAGAAGTGCTCGATGAACTTGACCCAGCCCGGCGAGCAGGAGGTGAACTGGGGCAGGTGCGCCTCTTCTTTTTTGACCAGCGCCTTGTACAGCCGGGTGAGGAGCTCGGTGCCTTCTTCGATGATGGTCAGGTCCGCGGTGGTGTTGGTGTCGAATACGCGGTCAAAGCCGCACCGCCGCAGCGCCGTGTTCATCTCCTGGGTCACCGACGTGCCCGGCGGGAGGTCGAACGCCTCGCCGACCGCGGCCCGCGGGCTCGGTGCCGTCTGCATGACCACGTGTTTCTTCTCGTCGTCGATTGCCGCCCAGATTTCGTCGGTCGGGTCTTTGGCGCGGAGCGCACCGGTCGGGCAGCGGTTGATGCACTGGCCGCAGTTGATGCAGATGACGTCGGCCAGGTTCCGGTCGAGGAAGGTCTCGATTTTGGTCTTGTCGCTGCGGTTCGCCGCGGTCAGGACGCCGACCGACTGGAGGTCGTTGCAGGTGCGGACGCATCTGCGGCAGAGCACGCACTTGTTCATGTCCCGCACCACCGAGTAGCTGGAGCGGTCGATGTCGTAGCGCGGCTTGTCCGGGTGGCCGAAGCGGAAGTGGTCCACGCCGTATTCCTTGGCCAGAGCCTGGAGTTC
>Ga0208047_1000279_pt1 | contig 18967 bp, 16 predicted proteins | sample Kivu_220m_FD_184162 | JGI IMG/M metagenome (GOLD analysis project Ga0208047, IMG submission 184162) | Freshwater microbial communities from Lake Kivu, Western Province, Rwanda to study Microbial Dark Matter (Phase II) - Kivu_220m (SPAdes)... | ecosystem: Environmental > Aquatic > Freshwater >...
GGCCTCGTCTCTCGCCCCGTGGACTCGAACGCGAGGCTCTAGAATCGCACCCCGGGCGACCGGCCCGTCTCACAGGGAAGGGGATTCGATTCTTCGGATGATGCGCCAGGCACGAGAGGAGGATCCGCCCTTCTTACTCGTCGCGGAGGGCGCCGGCCGGATCGGTCCGCGCCGACCGGACGGAATGGAAGCCGACGGTCAGGGCGACGACCAGGAAGGCCAGAGCTCCGGCGAAAAGGAAAGGCCCGGGTCCGATGCCGATCCTATACGGGTACCGTTCGAGCCACCGCGAGACCGCGTAGTAGGCCGCCGGCCAGGCGAGGATGTTGGCCACAAGGACCCATCGGGCGAATTCCCGGGAAAAAAGCCAGACGAGGCTCGGGACCGAGGCGCCCAGGACCTTGCGGATGCCGATTTCCTTGGTTCGTCTTTCCGCTGTGTAAGAGGCCAGGCCGAAAATCCCCAGGCAGGAGATGACGATGGCCAGGAACGAAAACGACTTGACGATGGCCCCGATCCGCTGCTCCGTCCGGTACAGGTCGTCCAGGGCCTCGTCGAGAAAGTTGTAGCGGAACGGAAACCCGGGGGCGAATTGCTTCCAGACGGCCTCGATATCGGAGATGGTCCGGGCGAGATTCCCGGGTCTGAGGCGGGCCAGGAGAAGGTCGCAGTCGGGAGGATAGTAGATGAGGATCAGCGGCTCGATCTGCTGACGGAGCGGGGTGAAATGGTAATCCTTGACCAGCCCGACGATCGTCCCTTTGAACTTTCCGCTCCGGTCGCTGAGCCACTGCCCGACGGGCTTCTCCAATCCCATGACCCGGGCCGCTCTCTCGTTGACGATGAACAGCGGATTCGTTTCCGAAACCGGCAGGCCGTCGAACGTCCGGCCGTCGCGCATCTCTAGACCGAGAACGTCGAAATACCCCTCGCCGACGCATCCGGCCCGCATCAGGATCTCGCTTCCGGGAGCCTGGCCTTCCCAGGTCCACAAGCTGTTGGAGAACGAATATCCGTAGGTCGGCACGGTCTCGCTGGCGGCGACTCCCGCAACGCCCGGAAGGCGCAGGAGTTCGCTCTTCACGGCCTCGAAATTTTTCGGCATGTCCCCGCGCATGGTCAGGTAGACGACATTCTCCTTGTCATACCCCAGTTTCCTATTCCGCATGTGGTGGAGCTGGCCGGAGACGAACACGGTACAGATGACAAGGAGGATGGACAGGGAGAATTGGACGACGACCAGGGCGCGGCGGAAGGCCCGGCCGCCCCGGCCCGCCGACGGCGCGGACTTCAGCGTCCGGGCCGGCCGGAAGGCCGAGAGGAACAAGGCCGGGTAGCTGCCGGCGATGGCCGCCGTCGCCAGGGCCAGCGCGGCCAATCCCGGGAGCAGCCCGGAGCTCCCGAGGAGGCGGAATTCGAGATCCTTGGAGGCCAGGGTGTTGAAGGCCGGAAGAAGGAGCTTCGCCAGCCCCGCGGCCAGGATCATGGCCACGGCCGTCAGGAGGGCCGATTCCCCGTAGAACTGGGCGATGATGTCGCCCCGGCGCGCCCCGGAGACTTTGCGCAGGCCGATCTCCCTGGCCCGCCGGGCCGAGCGGGCCGTCGTCAGGTTCATGAAGTTGATGCAGGCCGTCAGGAGAATGAAAAACGCGGCCAGGGAGAAGACGCGGACATAGCGGATATCGCCGTGGGGCGCGTCGAATTCGTAATTCGAGCGAAGATGGATGTCCTTGAGGGGCTGGAGGGTGAGCCGGGTCCCTTTCTCGACCGTCGGCTTGTCGTCGAGATAGCCGGCGATCCTGGCGATGGCGTCCTCGGCCGAAGTTCCTTCTCGCAGTTGGACGAAGGTCGTGAACGTGCTGTTGTTCCACCGGTCCACGCTCAGGTTGATCTCCCGGCCGAAGGCGAAGGGGATGAGGATATCGAATTGGAGATGCGAGTTCCGGGGGACGGGCTTCAGGACCCCCGTCACCCGGAAATCGAACCGGTCGTCGACGCGGAGAGTTTGGCCCAGGACATCGCCGTCCGGGAAGTATTTCGCGGCCATTTCCTCGGAGAGGACGATCGAGCGGGGGTCGGCAAGGGCCGTGGCCGGGTCGCCCGCGGCGAGGGGAAAGGTGAAGACCTCGAAGATCGAGGGGTCGGCCAGACAGATCGTCTCCGAGAGCCATTGGCTTCCCTGGCGGACCTGGAAGCGCCTGTTTTTGAGCCGAACCGACCGGGCGATCTCGGGGAAGTCCTTTTCGAGGCCCGGCCCGAGCGGCCCCTGGGTGATGGCCCACGTCGATTCGTGGTCGCTGAACTTGACCTCCTGGAGAACGCGGTAGATATCGTCGGCGCGGGCGTGGAAACGGTCGAAGCTCGTCTCGTCCCGGACCCAAAGAAGGATCAGGATGCAGCAGGCCAGCCCGACGGCGAGTCCGGCCACGTTGAGAAACGAATAGACCTTATTCCGTATGAGGTTTCGGATCGCGATCTTCAGATAATTCCTGAACATGTCCGTTCACCTCCATGCCCGGCGCCGGAATCCGTCGTCCATAACATGATACGCCGGCAGAAGCCGAAAAGTTGGCTCCTCCCGAGCGGGCGCCTTGTCGCCTCGTTTGCCCCTTCCACCCGTCGTGATGGAGTGAAGGCGTGCTGGACGTCGGGCAGCTCGAAGGCGACCTTGGTCACCTCCCCCGTGACGAACGGCTCGGCTCTCTCGTTTCGTCGATATCGGAAGCCGTTTTTTGTTTTTCACATAAGGGCATATGTCTTCGAATTCGCCTTCGGACATCGCCGTCCCCCGGATATCCGGGGAGACGAGGATGTCATTTTCCTTCAAGAAGTCAAGGGACGGAAAGGTCATGTTGGTGGAGGACTCGCCGTAAGGAGGAATTCCATAGGCGTTGCGATGGAGAAGAATGGGATAGCGCTCGGACCGATCGATGGGCGTGACGAAGCGCGCCGTCCTCTCCCAGAAGAATTCCAAGTATTTTCGCCGGAACGCCTCTAATGGGGGCGTTCCCCATGTTCGTCATGAAGGCCAAGACGACTTTTTCCTCAGGCACAATGAACATGACCGTGGTCCCCCCAATGGCGTTCCCTCCCGTCATCAACAGACGTTTCCCGTTTGGTGTCCGAGTGACCTGCCAGCCGAGTCCTAGGGTGGCCTTCGCCGCTTCTCTCCCGGGTTGGGGGGTCCAAAGGAGGTCCATTGTCTCTTCGCGGAGGGATTGCCCGTCGAGAAGCGCCCGGGCGAACTTCATCAGGTCGCCCGCCGTGGAGACGAATCCGCCCCCGGCCCACTTGACGCTGAGGTCCGTTTTCGGCGCGACCTTGGGCTTGCCGTCGTCCCCGGCTTCGTATCCCGTGGCTTGATCGGAAAGAGGACGTTCGCCCGTTTCGAGTTCGGTTTGGGTCATTTCGAAAGGCTTCAAGATTTTCTCCCTCATGAGGGCGGGGAAGGGCTGGCCGGCGGCCCTCTCCATCGCCGCGCTCAAGAGCGTGTAGCCGTATGGGGAATAGGAAAAGGCCGTGCCGGGCTTCGCGACGAGGGGATCGTCGGCGAAGACCTTGAGCGCTTCAAGGACGCTCTCGTAATGACGATGGCTCAAGGCCTCGTCTTCGCGATAGTGGCGGATCCCCGATCGGTGATACGCCAGATCGCGGACGGTGATGGGAGCTCCTTTGTCGGGGAATTCCGGGACATACCTGCGGACATCCGCGTCCAGGTCCAAGAAGCCATATCCCCTGAGCTGAGTGAACTCGTCCCCCACGCCCATGGCAACGGATATCCCGGGCACCACCGATGTCTTCAGGAATCCCCGGAGATACTCGTCGACTTCGCGGACACGTTCGGAGAACTCGGAGGCTGTTTTGGGAATCCCGCGGGACTCCGCGGCGTCCGGATGCCGGTTCTCTGGAATCATTCCCTCCAGTCTGGATCCCCGAGGGGCTTCCGACGTCACGCCGGTGAGAATAGCGAAAACGAATATCGCCGCTTTTATCTTATGCATCACCTTGTCCTTTTTGTATCGGTACAAAGGCGCCGCCAGCGCTCATCCCCGGCCTTCGGTCAACTCAGATCATCCAGGCGTATCCGACCTTGACGAACAGCGTTCGGTCCTTCTGGGTCAAACCGAATTCCGGACCTCCCAGATAGTTATCCACGTACCCCAGGAAAAGAACCGTCCGGGGATTGAGCTTGTACGAGAAGAGGACCTGGGAGAAGAACTTCTTGAACCGCGGCGAGACCGGGACGAAATAGTTGGCCGTGTTGTAGTCGTAGTCGTAATACTGGAGTTGGGCGCGGAGGAAGACTTTTGGGTTCAGGTGATACATGACCGTCGCCTGGCCGACCAGGGCCGTGTACAACCGGGCGTCCTGGACGTTCATCCGTTCATGGGTCAGGTTCAGGTTGAACCGCCAATGCATCCCCAGGTTGTAGAGGAACATAGAGCCCAGGGACGTCTTTCCGCCTTTGCGGGTATTGACATAGTCGAGAGCGTCCCCGAAGGAGGCGAGGCAAGTCAGGCCATAGGCCCCCGAGGGAATGACGCCGGCCGTCACGGAGAACTTGGAAAGGTCGAACTCCCGGCCGTTGTACCGCTGCCGTGACAGGGAGTGGCCGAAGGTCAGGGAGGTCTGGTAAATCCCCGTATAAGACAAGCTGTTGTCGAAGGATTTCGCGAGCAGCTTGCCGCCGTACTCCAAGCCGTATTGGGCGGCGTTGACCAGCATGAGTCGCGACCACCAGCCTTTTTTCTTGGCGATCCAGAGATACGCCGACTGGGCGGCGAGCCGCCGGAACCCGACCTGGGGCATGTAGCCGAGGTCGGCCCGGAAATCCTTGCCGATGTCGTCGGCCTCGAAATCGATTTGGTGATACCTCGTTTTATGGGTCAACACGGCGGCCAAAGCCGTATCGCCGAACGTCCCCTGGGGTTGGCCGAAGGCTGCCGCCGTCTCCCGGTCGTAGCGCGTGCTCGACCCCAGGAACTGGAAAACGATTTCGTCCTTGGGACTCAAACGGACGTGGCCGTCGATCCCGTACACCCGGTTGAAATAGTCCGCCCCTTCCCGGTCGGAGACGAAGGCCCCCAGGTTGGAATCCTTCCCCAAATCGCGGCCGTAGCGAAGAACGCCCACGGTGTTCCGCCGGAGGAGGGAGAAGGACCGGGAAGCCTGGCTTCCCGGAAAAATGAGATTGGTGATGTCATCCTCCAGGGCGTAGGCGCCGACCGCATTCTTGCCCTCCTTGCCGGTCAACTTGACCCCCCAGTTTGGATCGCGCATGGTCCGCGTATAGAGGACGTTCATCGGCAGGCGGAAAAAATCCAGGCCTTCGGTGAAGAACGGCCGGCGCTCCGGGTAGAAGAGGGCGAAGGGCTGATTGATGTCGAGTTGGGCGGCGTCGGCTTCGACCTGGGAGAAATCCGGATTGACGGTTCCCGACAGGACGAGGTTCGGGGTGATTCCCCAGCGGCCGGTCAACCCGGCCTCGGCGCTTTTGTTCCGGAGAGAGAATCCGCCGGCGGGGAAGGCCGGTCTTTCGTCCGTCCGCGTAGCCGTGAGCGTGGGATTGATCTCGATATTCCGCCCCGGGGAGACGCCCTCGAAGCCCTCGATCTTTAGATACTGACAAACGCGGCAGTTGTTGCCGCGATCGTAGGGCCTGGCCCAGATTTGGTGATTCTGCTCGCGGGGATACCCCCGGACGGCGTTGAGGCCCCAGACCTGGGGTCCCTTGGTCCGTTGAAAACGGAGGGAAGAGAAGGGGATGGCCACTTCCACGCCGTATCCCCAGTCTTGAATCCGGGCCGCCGTGTCGTAGATCATGTCCCAGTTGTAGTCTTTGACCCCCGCCGCGTCGGACACGCCGTCGAGCTGGACGCCGGAGGCCGAGGTGATCAAGGTAAAGGCCCTCCGGGAATCGTTGTAGGTGTCGATCTCGACGGCCACCCAGTCATCCCCGCTCGATTTGTCCCGCTCGCCGTAATGGGCTCGAATCTTGGACGGCTCGGGATCGTAGCAGCGAAAACCGAAGTACAAGTGGGTCTGGCTGTAGGTGATCAGGATTTCCGTCCGGACGGGAGGGGGAACGTTCTCCCGGGGGGAGATTTCGTAGTTGAGCTCCAGAATCCGGGCCTTTTTCCAGCCCTCCTCGTCCAGGACCCCGTCGATTTTCAGGGCGGATTCGGTTTTGGGGATGAGATAGGGGCTTTCCTTCGTCCCGGCGCCGGTCTGGGCTCGTCCGCCGAGAGGATAAAGGCCTATCCAAATCATCAAACCGGTCAGGGCGAATCTCGACATCCGGGTCATGGACGCGCCTCCTCGATGTCTCTTGAAGCCAAGCATAGCTTATCGTCTCTCTTACCAACGACGTTTTTCCAAGAACGTTCACAGGACCCTGGTCCTTATTTCAAAAAAGGACCAAGGTCCCTTCCGCGGCCAAGGGATCAACGAGGGGATTCCAACTCTCTTGCGGAGCGTTTCCCGTGCCGGAGACGAAAACGACCGGGCCGGAAATTGGGTTCCGTTGGAGGCGAAGGAACCGAGGCCCCTAGCCCTCGTCGTCGAGCCGCATCAATTTGCCGATCATTTCGCTGCGTCCCTGAACCCCGATTTTCTGGTAGATCCGGGTCAGGCTATTCTTGACCGACTGGACGGAAAGAAACAACTGTTTCCCGATTTGATGGTTCTTATTCCCCAGCAGGACGAGGCTCGCGATTTCGATTTCCCGGGGGGTCAAGCCGAATCGTTCCGCCAGTTTGGACGGGTCGGCGTTTCGGGCCGCCGCGAAGACCTCGGGCGACTTGCGGGAGACGTCCCACAAGTAGGCCAAGGGCAGGATGAAGACGAGGTAATAAAATGCCGGGGTAAGAGCTTCCAGGGGAGAGAAGGACACGGCCGCATAGACGACATAGCCCGCCAGGCTGAGTGCGGCAAAGATCCGGAGAGTCCGCCGGTCCGGCGCTCCGGGCCGCCCGCGGATCGGGAGGAGCGGGAAGAGAAGGATGAGAAACCGGACAACCAGAGCGGCGAGGCCGAGAATGAAAATATTCCCCGCCCGATGGACGGGCGGAGGCACTCTTCCCCGGACAAAAAATGCGTAGACGTCGAGAGCGAAAAGGAGGGATAGGAACAGCGAAAAAACGGCGAACCCGGCTTTGACCGGCCCATTCAACTCGAAGCCCATCCATCTCCGGACCAGGCTGAGGAGAAAAAAAATTTTGGCGACGAGGAAAGGAAGGGCGAGTCCGCCGAAGATAAAGAGAATCCGGACGTGGGTCGCCAAGGGCACTCCCCGCACGAGATCGGCGACGAGCAGGGGCGCCAGCCAGTCCAACAGGCCGAAGGTGACTCCGGCCGTCAAATAGGAGGAGAATTCTGTGAGAATCCGATGGCGGCTTCGCTTTTGAAGGCTATACCCCAGCCCGACGATGCCGAATCCGGCGAGGACGTAGAGCAAATAAAACGCCAGGCTCCGGAATTCCATATGGAACTTTATACCATACCTTCTCCCCCGAAAGGAAAGCCGCCGGACTCCTGGCGTGCGCGTTCCCCGGCTCTGTTGACGGGCTCTGGGGCGCTCTCCGAACCGCAACGCTCACCGGCCTCAGGATGCTTGTCCTGGCGCCATCCAGAATCCGTCAAGACGTTCTCAATCGAGATGGATGGTTTCTTTCCGGGAGAAATAGTTGTCGCTGACCGCCGTATAAATAGGAGAGGCTTAAACCCCATCGTCAGTCTGTCTTGACACCTCCCGAGGGAGGATTTATTCTCGTCCGCGAGGCCGGGATGGGATATCGAACCGTGAAGGGAGCCGCCGTGAAAGCTCTCGTCCGATGCGGTTGGCTCCTGTTCGTCCTCGCGCCCGGCGCCGTAGCGCAACCTCAGGTCCTCACGGCGCAAGAGGTGCGGGAAGACGTCGACCAGTTTCAGCTCGAGCTCGAGCAGCGCGCCGCCTATCTCAAGCCGGGCAATCCCGACTATCGCTCGGCCCTCGAGGCGATCCGGGCGAAGGGCGCCGCGGGCCTGACCGTCTACCAGCTCGGCATCGAGATCGACAAGGTGCTCGCCCTGCTCATCGACAGTCATTCCGCGGCCGGATACGCCGTGCCGGTCGGCTACCTTCCGTTCTGGATGGACGACTCGCGCGGACGGGCCGTCGCGTTCTGGCCGGACCGTTCGGGCTTCGTGGACTCGGACTTCCCGTTCGTGAGCCGCATCGACGGCCGGACGATCGGCGAGTGGGTCGAGGCGTTGAAAGTCGTGGTGCCGCGCGGCAGCCCCCAGTATGTGCGGCGCTATGGGCTGTGGCTGCTGATCCTTATCCAATACGCCCGGGATGTCGTCGGGGACGACCGGTCGGCCGGCGTGCTCGTCGAGCTCGAGTCCGGAGATGGCGCCGCCCACAAGGCCCTCTCGCTTTCGGTGGCGACGAGGTACCCGGCCGTCTCGGTTTGGCCGGCGACGAGTTCGGAGATCCTGCCCGGGAACATCGGCTACCTGCGCCTGATCGGGATGTGGGATGAGGCCGCGCGCGCGGAGATCGTCCAGTGGATGCCGCGATTTCGATCGACGGCCGGATTGATCATCGACATTCGCGACATCGGCGGGGGCGACCGCGACGTCCTGAGGACGCTTTACCCCTATCTGGTCAGGGCGCGTGACCGGCCGCGCGTCGCGAACGTGGCCAAATACCGCCTGTCGCCGACGTTCGGCCCGGACCACCTCGCGTCCCGCCGGATATTCAGATGGGATTGGAGCGGGTGGACCTTCGCCGATCGTCTCGCCATTGCCGAGCTGATGGCGACTTTCGCGCCGGAGTGGGAGCCGCCGGCCGGCGAGTTCAGCGACTGGCACTTCTGGGTGCTGTCGAAACGGCTGGATCCGGCCGCGTACGACTACTCGGGCCCCGTGGTTTTTTTGACGAACGAACAGAACGGCAGCGCGTCCGACGTGATCCTCTCCGCCGTCAAAGGGCTTCGGCGCGTCACCATCGTCGGCCGGCCCAGCCTGGGCGCGTCCGGGGCGTACGTCGAGACGACGCTGCCGCACTCGGGCATCCGGCTGCGGCTCTCCTCGATGGCTTCGTTCCAGCGCGACGGCCGCTTCTATGAAGGGCACGGGGTCGAGCCCGACGTCTATGTCGACGTGGAGCCCGAATTCCTCGTGGGCATCGGTCCCGATACCGAGCTCCAAGCCGCGATCGACGTGATTCGCCGGACGGTAGGGAGGGCCTGGTGACGCGCCGCTCGCGCGCCGCGGCCGTCGTCCTCGTCGCCGCCGCCCTTGTTCCGGTCGCCGCCGTTCGAGCGATCGCGGGAGCGCCCGGCGACGCCGCCCGCGGCGGTCAACGCCGCCTCTATCTGGCCGCGTATGGCGGCATGACGGTGGGCGGATTCCTGTTCGAGGACACGGACATCCCGCGGCCGTTCGTGCTGGGCTGCGCCGCGGGTCTCTGGCTGGGGCGCCTCATCGGCGTGGAGCTCGACGTGGCCCATAGCCCCAAATTCTTCGGCGACGACGATTGGCTCGGAACGAACCACACGACGACGGCGTCCGGCCATCTGATCGCGGGGCCGGTGTGGGCCATCCGGACGCACACGATTCGGCTCTTCCTCCTTGTCGGCGGCGGGGTGATGCGGTCGCGAATCGAGGGATTCGGAAGCCTCGGCCCCGAAACCAAGACGCAGGGCGCGCTCGATGCGGGGGGCGGTATCATCTACGCCCCAGGCGGCCGGGTGTTCGTGCGCATTGAATACCGGCACGTGGAGGGCCTCGGGGGGGAGCGCGGCGCCTGGGCGACGGTCGACAAGTGGAGATTCGACCGCGTGACGGCGGGCCTCGGCCTCTCGTTCTGACCTCTTCGCGCCTCGATATGGACTTGAAGTCCTCCGAGAAGATTTCTGAAAGCGATTCCACGGGGGAACCTCACCTCCGGATCGTTCAGGACGACAAAAAAAACTCCGGAGCGTGACCCCCGTCTTTCCGGAAGAGGCCAGGGCCAGGCGGTCGGAAGGGATGGTGATCCGTTTCTTTTGGCTTTATTTGTGCCTGCGTTCAAATACTATTAATGTTCATGAAATATGAACATCTTTCGTTAATGAAAAACATAATTATATATCAGTAATTAATGAATTTAATGAAATATTGATTGACATACGTTCGATTATTTAGTACGTTCATATTAAATGAACGTGAAAAATCTTTGAACATATTTATGGAGAAAAAGGTGTTATACAAGGAAGATGATTTATTCGATGCGGCCCTGAAGGCGTTCAGGGAAAATTTCGCCGACACGCCCATCCACGTTGATGTCCTTGGTCCGGGAAAAAAGTTCGGGCCGGATATGGTTGTCGATAAGCAAGTCATATTGACTATCGACGAAAATCAATTTCCCTATTATGCGAAAATAAAAAATAACCTGACACGAGCTAACGTCGGCCTAATGATTCATCGCAGAAAATTGCTGCCAGAAGCATTATTGCTGGTGACATATTACGTGAATGACATTATGGCGGAATTCCTAAAAGAAAACAGGATTGAATTTATCGACGCAACCGGTAATGCCTATATTAATCGCCGGCCTTTCTATATATATAAAAAAGGGAACAAGCCAAGAGAAAAAGTCCAAAACACTCCCCCCGGACAAGCATTCCGGCCGGCCGGTCTTAAAGTGGTTTTTGCCTTTCTGTGCGATCCCCTAATCATGAATAAGAATTATCGGACCATTGCGCAAACGGCAGGAGTCGCACTAGGCAATATCGGACGGCTTATGATCGACCTAAAGAGGCAGGGATTTCTTCTCGACAAGGGAAAGAAAGGGCGCCTGCTTATCGACAAGCAACGTCTTCTTGAACGTTTTGTCGAGGAATATCCAAGAAGATTGAGACACCAGATATTGTTAGGCCGATTCAGAGGAGATCCAGAATGGTGGTGGAATAAGAGCGCGGATTATGAAAACGCCCTTTGGGGAGGCGAAGTCGCTGCCGCCAAGATGGGAAATTACCTGAAACCGCAGACGATGACGGTCTATATCAAACAAGAATGGCTTAACGATTTTCTGCTTAAAAACAGGCTCAAAAAAGATGCCAATGGAGAGGTGGAAGTATTGAGAATGTTTTGGGCCCCGAATACCCTTGCCGGAAAAAAGGGATTGGTTCATCCGATTCTCGCTTATGCGGATTTAATCGCGACAGGCGATCAAAGGAATATCGAGGCAGCAAAGGCGATTTATGAACAAGATATCGTACGATTTATCCGGGAAGATTGATTCGTCGATAATCAATGCTTTATCCGAAATAAAGAAAGTTGCCCTTAAGCACAAACTCGATTTCTTCATTGTTGGCGCGACGGCGAGAGATATCCTTATGGGGTGTATTCATCGTATTCAAACGCCTCGCATGACCAGAGATTTAGATATCGCGGTATGCGTTGCCAATTGGGAAGAATATGAGGCCTTGAATGACGAGCTTGTGGCGACGGGAAGATTTTTGAAGCAAGCTCAAAAACAAAGATATGGTTTCGAAGGGATATTGATAGATATTATCCCTTTTGGGGATATCTCCGGGCCGGAGAATAGAATTGATTGGCCTCCTTATCACGATGCGAGTATGTCGACAGCCGGTTTCAAAGACGTTTATGAAAATTCGATGACAATTAGACTGAACAGTGATCCTGTGCTTGACGTCAAAGTGCCGACGATTCCCGGGCTGGCGATAATGAAATTATTATCTTGGAATGAAGTTTTCCCCGCGAGGAAAAAGGATGCAGAAGATCTATTGTTCATCATGCGTGAATATCAAAATGCCGGAATTGAAGACCGCTTATATGGTCAAGAAGCCGGTTTGCTGGTAGAAGAAGGATTTGATAATGAGCATGCCGGGGTTAGGCTTCTCGGCCGTGATATGGCAAGAATATCGAATGCCGATGCGGCAAAAGCGGTCAAGGAGATCTTGTCTTTAGAAACCGGAGAAAACAGCAAATACCGATTAATCTCTCAAATGGGAAGTGAGATCGATGATCCCGATTATTTCATGTTGATCCTTGAAAAGCTGAAACAAGGTTTTATCGAAGAGCTTGGCTTTTAAGCATCCCTTGTCGAGCAGGCGGCTCCCGAGGTGATTGCCCTCACCGGGATGCCCTCCGGAACGGCGGCCAGGTCGCGCTTCGGCGCGCCGACCATGCGGACCACGGCCCGCTGGAACTTCGTGAGCGTTTCTGGCCGGGAGTCGTCGAACGGAAGCTTGCCCATCATGGGAGGATTGTTGCAGTCATCGAGAGTGGAGCGAAATTGCGTTAAAATAGGGGGGAGAAAAGTGACATGGGGGGAATGATCGGCGTGGCCGGGCACGCCGGCAAAGGCTGGTTTTTCGCGTCGCTCATAAGCTTTCTCGTCATGGCGGCGCTGCCTTTCATCCAGCGTTCCATCACCGGGTAGTGATTCGATACCCTGCGCGGGATTCCACGGGCGCTCTTCCGCCCGAAATTTCAAGATCCGCCGGCGCCGTCCGTCAGTCTCCCTCCAAGGCCGGGAGGGCATATTTCTTGAGCACGTACGTCTCGGCTTCCGTCCGCTCGACGGCGTAGAGAAAATCGCCGCTCAGGGCGCAGGTCCAGGGATTGCGAAACGCTTCGATCCCGGCCTCGGGTAGATGGAGGTAAAACGAATCCAGGAAGATCCCCTCCCGGGCGAAGACGTCGATCAGCATCCCCTTGTTTTTTTCCACCGTCGAGGTGAAAACCCACAGCCGGTCGCCGCGGATTTGAAGGTGCGAGACATCGACGGCGTACTTCAATTCCGGCGGTTCGTAAATTTTTCCGTTCAAGTTGATCCGGGGCTTCGTCTGGCCGGGCTTCAGCGGCGGGGGCGGGACGCGCCGGTAATCCCGGCGGAATTCCCGGATGACTCTCCCGACCGAAACGTCGAAAATCTTGATCAGGTACTCCTGGGTGTGGCACACGGCCAGGAGAGAGTCCCCCAGGAAAGCCGGGCTGAATCTCGCGACACTGAACATCCCCGCCGAGTTCCCGGAACTCATGGCGAAAGACGTGACGTCAAAGCTCGCTGAATCGCTCCACTCGCTCGTTTTTTCGTTCCAGATCACGATCCGGTGGGGAACCTCGATGTACCCGGGTTCGCCCGTTTTCCGGGGGATATCGTACCCTTCGAACATCCACAGGTCGCCCGCTTTCCCCAAAAAGCTCCCGATCCGCGACTTCGGAGTCAGGGTGACTTCTTTCCTCAGCCGGCCGTATCCGTCGAACCAGATGATTTTCGATGGATCGCGCGTCTGGACGGCGATCCCATCCGGCTCGGGAAACGCGTAAGCCGCGACGCCGCTCATCTCCCCGGGGCCCTGGCCTTTCTTAAACAGGTTTCGCAGAAAACGGCCGTTTTTGTCGAATTGAAGCAGTTGCTCCCTGTCGCAGATGAAGATCGAGCCGTCCGGACCGGTTTTCAGATTGTAGGGATACTTGAAGAAGAAATTTGTCCCGTCGTCTTCGATCGCCAGGACTTCGCGGGGAGCGATCATCCGCCCGGCATTTTCAGCTTTAGGCTTGGCGGGGTTATCGATGACCTGAGCGGAAACGGCCGAGCATGTTATGAAGGGGAGAAACCAAAGGAACGATAATTTTCGTCCCGGATTCGCTTTCATTTCGCCTCCCCAAAACGGAAGATTCGCGCCCCTCAACGCGACTTCGATCCCGGACGTGAACGGATCAAATCTATGTGTTTTCCCTTCGCCGGCCGTCTTGTTCGCATCCTCGGCCTCGCACACCGGCCGCTTGGATTGAAAGTTATCTCCACGCTAGTCATTACGAAAGGACGGCCTCTCGGGTTGCCCCGGCCTTGGCGGGACATCCCTCAGACGGCCTTGATCCTCGAGGCGACGTCCAGAAAGAACTCCTTCGACCAAATCGCCAAAACGGACGCGTCCTTCACGAAAGGCTCAACCTCTCGCCGGATCTGGTCGATGTCGACCTTGTCGATCCTCTGGATCATCAGGTCGCGCAGGGCCTCCGCCGTCAACGGCGCCGGCCCCGTCCAATGCCCCGTCTGACCCATCCTCTGCTCGAGGTGGGCGAGACGCAATTCGGGATGATAAGCCGCGAACCAGACCAGGTCGGACAGGGCCCTCCAAACGACGGTAATTTCGGTAGGCAAATCTCTCCCCATCTCATTGTGGCGTAACAAAAAGTGCCTAATCTCGCTGAATCTGGGTTATTGGCGCAGAAGGCCGAAAGACCTGGGATGACCGAAAACCAGGGGAGAAGGGGAGAGGATGGTGGCTGGGAAGCAAGGATTCGAACCTTGATACCATGATCCCTTCTCTTTGGCGAGGCCTGACCTTCCGAATATCCGGCCTGCCGGCCGGATCTTCTACTTTTTATCCGGGACGACGTTCCGTTCGATCTTGATGACGATGCTGAATTGCCCCGAATTAAAGAAGCTGCCGGCGAAGGTGCAGTCATTGATGCCGACATAAAACAGTCCGTCTTTGCCGTGGAAGGTCGTCTCCGGACCGAGAAGGAACCTTTCGTTGTTGATGTCGGCGATTAAGGCGGCATGATTCTCGCTCATCAGCGGATCATCGCAATAATTCGCGTCCTCGGGAAAAGCTGCGGCATAATTGTCGCGGGCCCAGCCTTCCGGTCCGACCCCGGATTCCTTCGCTCCGTCGCTGAAATAGACTTTGCCCGACGCCTTGACCGTGACCCGGTCCTTGGGAAAAACCGTGAATCCCGTGTTCGTCCAGTCCTTGTTCCCGGAAACGAGGATGATCTTTTGCTCGACTTTAGGGGGCTTGATTTGTTGGGCCAGGATCGCCGACCCCAGGACTGTCAAGACGCAGGCGATCATGCCGATCGTTCTTCTCGTTGTCATCGTGACCCTCCTTGGATTATGAAACAGGCGGTTTTTCTCCGCCCTTTTGCAAAGATAATTCCGAGGCAGCATATTGTCAAGGACGGCCGGAGACTGAAACCCCGGGAACGATCCCCAAGCCCAAGTTCGATAGTTTGGAGGTTCGGGCCAAAGTCGCCAATACATTTTCGATGATTTTAGGAGAGAATGGACCTGCTCTATTTCGCCGGCCTCGCGACCTCCGCGACGGCGGCCACAGGATTCCCCGGCCGCCTAAAACCAAGTATAATGGGCGGATTAAACGGAGGTGCTCCATGGAAAAACGTGAGACCGCGGCGCTCGGCCGGGACAAGAAGCCCTCCGTTTAGGTTCGGCATGCGCGCCCACCCAGCGATCATCGTCCTCGCAGCGGCGGCGCGATGCGCGTCGTCGCCTTCCTCACGGAGCACGTCGTCGTGGACAAGATCACCGACCACCTGAAGCTCACGTTCGCCGCGGCGAAGCCGCCGCCGCCCGGTGGGGCTTTTCGGGACCTGGACATGGTCGCCGATCCCCCGGCCGAATATTTTTCGTGATCCTTTCCCAGCCGGCGGGGAGAGGTCCGGCTGGTTTTTGGGTTCATTGGCGCGGCCTCGGCCAGCATGACTTGTCGGGCCGATGATTTCCCGCGGCCAACTCCTCTTGACTTCGTTCGAGGGCTGGCTATCTTCGTTGACGAGGTCAGGATGGGGATTCAAGCCGATTCCGAACTCGCCCCATGCCCTGTGAGGAAAAAGGAAATACTTTTCCACAAATGCGGTATTGGGCAGGATGCGGTGCCCAATTTCTCTTGATGAGCCATAAATAATTGTAGTATTAATATTTACGTGAATAAAAGCAGGATAATATATTCCGTTCTCCTAATATTATTCGGAATATTTGGGCTTGTATATGGTGAAATTGATGATAGTCCCGGCGGACAAGTGCTCGGACTACTGGCGATTATTATTGGTATTGTGGTTGCTGCAAAAAGTAAAAAGAAAAATTATGCCTAAACCAGATTCGAACAACATCCACGTGATTTGCCGGAGTCGGCTATGAGATTAGTGATAATTCTTGTTATTGCTTCCATAGTAATCGCTATATTTTTTTTTGTGCTTAGGTATTTTTATGAAATATACCAAAAAACCCCGGGCTTTCAAGCCCGGGGATGAATGGTATCCCGGAGCGCAGCCAGCTTTGTGGCGGAGCGGAGGTGAATCAGGCATAATCTGGCTATGGCCCGATATGCAACGGGTTCTCATACTAAACACCGACTCCAATATCATCTCGTCTGGATTCCCAAATATCGCCGACGAGTGCTCCAAGGCAAAATATCCATCCGCCTCAAAAACTTGTTGTACGAAGCGTGCAAAATGAACGGGTGGTGGATCAGCGCGTTGAGCATCCAAGACGACCATATCCATCTTGTAGTGCAAGTGTCTCCTGCCTGGAGTGTGGCCGAAGTCGTCCAGATATTCAAGGGCGGAACGAGTCGAGTGCTTCGGAAAGAATTTCCGGAGATGGAGGAATTTCTTTGGGGCGATAGTTTTTGGGCGGATGGGTATTTTGCCGAGACGGTTGGGCAGGTCAACGAAGATATCGTCAAGAAGTACATTCGGTTGCAACGAGAGAAGCCATAGCCAGGTTATGCCACGGGGCTCAAACTCCGGGCTTTAGCCCGGGGTTTTTTGATTTCACCCTAAAACGACGAAAACAGACTCCTAATCCTCCACCTCCCCCTGAATCCCCAACGCAACTTACACTGCATACAAGCGTTATTGTCTTGCGCTCCACTCCCGCCACCCTGTCGGAGCAAGATGTAAGAGCAATGCTCAAAGAAACAGGCTTTTTTGATTTTCGCAGGCCTTCTTGGAGGGTATCCGGTTTACCATCGGATTACTGGCATGATCCGCAGGGAATCGTGCGAGTAGTTTATGATCGTTCTACCAGGCTTATGTGGCAGAAATCCGGATCGGAGGAAGGTCTGTCGATGGAAACTGCAAAAAAATATATTTCCAAGCTGAACCGGTACAAATTTGCTGGTTTCACGACTTGGCGCCTGCCAACGCTAGAGGAGTTGATGTCATTAATGAAAAGCCGTCGTCAAGGTCAAGGTTTATATATCTCTAGGATTTTTGACAGCAAACAAGATACAATCTGGACGGGAGACTATAGCAGTCAAGGAGGATGGTACGCTCATTTCCAACAAGGCGTGTGTGATCCTTTGGAATTCCGATTTGCGGCCTATGTGCGCGCTGTTCGAACTGGAAAACCCAGGATAGAAAAGCATAGTGAAAGAATGCTGGAATATTTTATTAATGCGACTCGTGCAGCAATAATTTTTAAAGACGAAAATGCACTCATAGCAGCAGAAGCTGCGTTTTCAGCATGTAGTAAGTCCGATAGAATTAGATGCATCGATTATTTAATGCAAATGGGGGGGACTTAAATTATTGGCCAGATAATCCATTTCTGATATTTAATAAAATGATTGATAAAGACTGGCCGGAAAAGCATATCATACCAGAACTTGTATTAGCTGAAATTGATCCTGAATACTTAGAAGCATTAAAAAATGCAGATTATGATGTATTCGAGAGAAGGCATCCCTTGAATTTGGTTGTCAGGGATGACCAGGAAAAAGTATGCAGCCTAGCGGATACTTGGGTGCCGAGATAATACGAATTTATCAACAGAAGCAAAATGAACAGAATCTCCATCTATTCCAACAGGTGTCCCGATATGCCCACTTGGTCTCTGGCGGAAAGACCACGGTCGCAAAGATGTTCGTGAACAATGCTAATGGACAGCGCGGTCTTGTCTGCATGCGACGTGGTGTATAGATATTATCAAGTCTTGTGTATAGGATATTGAGGATATCTCTTAACTATTGAATTCCTCCTCGGAATTCTCCTTCTGGGATCGTCCCCGGCGGATTGAGGTTCGGCCGTACGGCCGAGCCCGGCCCGGCTTCTATTTCGCCGGCCTGGCGACCTCGGCGACGGCGGAGACCACCAAATCCGGCTCGCTGAACGGAATCCCGTGGCCGCTTTTCTCGGCGACGACGAGAATCGCCCCCTTGATCGACTCCGCCAGCCGCACGTGGGACTCCCGCCAGGCGTTCATCTCTTTCGGGTTGGGGAGCCAGTTGGCTCCCGAGGTGATCACCCTCACCGGGATGCCCTCCGGAACGGCGGCCTTTCGCAGGACGGCGACCTTTGCGGCCAGGTCGCGCTCCGGCGCGCCTGCCATGCGGACCACGGCCCGCTGAAACTTCGTGAGCGTTTCCGGCCGGGAGTCGTCGAACGGAAGCTTCCCCATCATGGGATGGTTGTTGCAGTAATCGACCCCCAGCATGTCGACGAACTCCACGGTGAAGGGGTCGACGAAGACCAGGCCCCGGACCGCATCCGGGTGCTCGGCGGCTTCGAACTTGATCAGGAAGCCCCCGTAGGAATGCCCGACGAGGACGAGATCCCGGTCGAGGCCGAGAGCCCGGAGCCCCCGCCACAGGGCGGCCGTGTCCTCGCGGAGGTCGTATTTCGTCTCGGGGAGGTCGCTCTTTCCGAACCCGGCCCGGTCGTAGGCGACGACGGTCGCGCCGGTTTCCTGGGCCAGGCGGGGGGCCAGGGCCCGCCACTCGGTCGAATCGAGGCCGCCGCCGGCCTCGAGGAGGATCGTCAACCTCCGGCCCGGGATGACCCGGAAGAAAAGATTGTAGCCCCCGACATCGACCAGCTTTTCAACGGCCTGGGGGGGCTTCGCCTGCGTCGCCGAATCCGGCGCCCCAAAAGCGATCACGGCCAGCATCAAAACGACGAAAGCCAACAAGACGTTTTTCATCTTTTTTCTCCTTTCTCATCGGCTCCGCATCCAATATGGGGCGCCCCTCGCTCGAAGTAAAACGATATGGGACGGCGTGTAGAAATTAGGGACAGGGCGCATGGGAAGGGCCGGAAATCGCGGCGGATCGCGGCGGATAGTGGCGGATAGCGCCCGCTATCCCTAAAAGGCGGGAATCAGTAGGCCGGACGGCCGGCCGCCCCGGCTCCCGCCCCTCGCGGCCGGGTGACCAGCTTGAAGAGG
>Ga0208047_1000282_pt1 | contig 18918 bp, 13 predicted proteins | sample Kivu_220m_FD_184162 | JGI IMG/M metagenome (GOLD analysis project Ga0208047, IMG submission 184162) | Freshwater microbial communities from Lake Kivu, Western Province, Rwanda to study Microbial Dark Matter (Phase II) - Kivu_220m (SPAdes)... | ecosystem: Environmental > Aquatic > Freshwater >...
AGGATGACAGCGAACCACGGCGGCTGGGCGTCGTAGCCTGATCTGCACCGGTCATCCCCATTACAGGAGACTCCATATGACACATCATATTAAAAAAGACAAATGCAGATATATATCGAAAAAAGCGCGTGATATCTCGCCTTCAGGCATCAGGAAATATTTCGACCTGCTTTCTTCCATGGACGGCGCTATCTCGCTCGGCGTAGGCGAACCCGATTTCGTGACCCCCTGGCCTATGCGCGAGGCGGGCATCAAGGCAATCGAGAAAGGCTTCACCATGTACACATCCAACCGGGGTATACCCGAGTTAAGGGACGCCATCGCAAAATATCACAATAAATTCTATAACCTCAATTACGATCCGAAATCTGAGATCTTAGTGACCACCGGCAGCAGCGAAGCGCTCGACCTGGCATTCAGGGCCATTATCGATCCGGGCGACGAGGTCATCATGTCCGATCCTCATTATGTGGCCTACCCGGTTTGCGTTGCCCTGGCGGGCGGCGTGCCGGTGCCCGTGCCGACCTACGAGAAAAATAACTTCGAGTTGATGCCGGCTGATATCAGGAAGAAATTGACGCGCAAGACCAAGGCCATACTGCTCAGCTTCCCCTCCAACCCCACCGGCGCGGTCATGCCGAGGAAGCTGCTGCTTGAAATAGCCAGAATAGCCAATGAACATGACCTGCTGGTGGTGTCGGACGAGATATACGCCCGCCTTACCTACGATATGGAACATACCTGCATGGCCGGCCTGCCGGGCATGAGAGAAAGGACCATACTGGTCGGCGGATTCTCCAAGGCTTTCGCCATGACGGGATGGCGCGTGGGATTCTCACTGGCCAACGACGAGATCACCGAGGCCATGCTTAAGGTGCACCAGTACACCATGATGTGCGCTCCCATCATGGGCCAGCTGGCCGCCGTCGAAGCGCTCAAGGACAGCAACAACCAGGAAGTGGAAGATATGCTGGCCGAGTACGACAGGCGACGGCATGTTATCGTCAAGGGATTCAGAGACCTGGGACTCTCCTGCTTCGAACCGAAGGGTGCCTTTTACGCCTTCCCCAATATTACATCCACCGGCATGACGTCCGAGGAGTTTGCCGAGGATCTGCTGACGGAGGAGAAGGTGGCCGTGGTGCCCGGCTCGGTTTTCGGAAAATGCGGCCAGGGCTACGTGCGCTGCTGTTACGCAACCTCAATGCCGGAGATTGAAGAGGCACTCAAAAGGATTAAGAAGTTCCTGGCGCGGCGCCGCAGGAAGTAGCTACTTTTTAACAAGCCAGTCTCTGAATACACGGCCAAGGCGGGGATTGGCGGCGATTATCTCCCTGTCATGAATAGTGGCAGGGCGTCCGGTGTAATTTGTCACCTCACCTCCCGCTTCTCTGATCAGTAATAATCCGCTGGCCGAATCCCACGGATACAGGCTCCTGTGAAAATAAAGGCTCAGCCGTCCGCCGGCCACATAGGCCATTCCCAGGCTGGATGAGCCGATCAACCTCATACAGTGTATCTTCGGCCACAACTTCATCGCCGTCTCCAGAAGATCGTTGCTTCTTTCCGCGTCATAGCCAAGGTCCACGCCGACCGCGGCGTCTTCCAGTTTGGCGACATCCGCTACCCTGATTCTTTTATTGTTCAGGTATGCGCCTCCGCCCCTGACAGCCCTGTAGATCTCATTGCGCATGGGATCGAGGGTAATGCCCATCAATACTTCATTACGCCGGGCTAAAGCGATGTTTACACAGAACAGGGGGATCCCGTAATGGAAGTTGTTGGTGCCGTCCAGGGGATCAATGATCCAGGTATATTCGCCGTCTGTTTTCCTGATCCCGGCCTCCTCGGACATAATGCCGTGTTCGGGAAACGCGGCGTTGATGATCTGAATAATGGTCTGCTCCGACAGCAGGTCGGCTTCGGTTACCAGATTGCGCCTGCCTTTGACCTTTGTCGCGTTATAAAGACCGAAGCGCTGCCGCAGTATCTTACCTGCTTCAGCAGCGGCCTGCCTGGCCACGTGATAAGCGGATTGACCCTTTATGGATACGGGTAGCGCCCGATGCGGCTTCTCAGTCATGCCTGCTGAGGCCCATTTTGAGCTTAACTTCGCCGATGGTCTGACCTGCTATGTCCTGCGCACGCCTGGCGCCGTCGGCCAATATTTGGTAAATATGGTCGGGATCCTTCTCAAGCTTTGCTCTACGCTCGCGAAAATCCTTGAGGCTGCTGTTAATTCCGGCTGCCAGCAGTTTCTTGCAATCGACACAACCTATCCCCGCCACCCTGCACTGCGACTCGATCTCCTGGACACGTGATTCATTGAAGAACTTTTGCAGGCTGAAAACATTGCAGACCTCCGGGTGCCCCGGATCGTTGCGGCGCTGCCTGGCAGGATCGGTCACGGCTGTCTTTACCCTCTCCAGCGTCTCCTCAGGGGTCGCGGCCAGCTCGATGTGGTTGTTATATGACTTGCCCATCTTCTGCCCGCCGTCCAGACCACGCACCATGGGATAATTGGTCAGCCTGGCCTGCGGCTCGGGGAACGTATCGCCGAATATGTAGTTGAAGCGGCGTACAATTTCCCTCGTCATCTCGAGGTGGGGCAGCTGGTCCTCGCCCACCGGCACAGCATCAGACTTGTAAAGCATTATGTCGGCGGCCATCAGAACAGGATAACCAACCAAACCATAGTTCACATTCTGCGGCTGCATCCTGGCCTTCTCCTTGAAGGTGGGGACGCGCAGCAGCCAGCCCAGCGGCGTGAGCATGCCCAGCAGTGTGAACAGCTCGGTCACCTCAGGAACGTGCGATTGCACGAAGACGATGGACCTTTTCGGATCGATGCCGGCGGCCAGCCAGTCGAGCGTCATCTCGAAGATGTTCTGCTGGAGCTCGGATGTGCTTTCAAGCGTTGTCAGCGCATGAAGGTCGACGATGCAGTAGATGCAATCATAATCGTCCTGCAGCTTGACGTAGTTCTGAATAGCGCCGATGTAATTACCGATGTGCTGTCTGCCGGTAGGGCGCGCCCCGGAGAAAACACGTTTTCTCATAACAGGGGGAAAGTGTATCACAAATGTGTTTACAGCTACAAACCTGCTTCTACCCGAGCGGTGCAAGACACGGTCAATCAGCCGACATTTCAATATTGTGTATGGCGGGTGCGACAAAGGTGACGACTTTACTGGATTAGGTGAAGATGTAAATAATCGAAATTTCAGTGGATAGTAAATAGATATACTTCAGAAAATATTGTCTAAACGAATGGCGAAGCGACGAAGTAATTCCATAGCTATATCATTCAGGCCCGCAAGAACAATAACTGCTGATTCTGTAGTGCCTCAAGTGGTCTGGGCTTCGACAGGATACATGGGTCACTAACATATTATCTGAATAGTGTAATTAAACCGACTATAATTGCCACGAGTGAACCTGATAATACTATTAACAATAAAGTTTTTAAATTCGCTAGCCTTCTTAAAATTTCAACTTCGCCGACTTCCTTAAACTCCTTAACTATTGCATGACTTTTATCAATGGTTTTACCCGTCGTTTCAATTAACATTTTCGATGTGTCCAATTTCTCTAATATCTGCGGTTCCCCAACTTCTTTCAATTCCTTAACTATTGCATGGCTTTTGTCAACGGTTTTACCCGTCGTTTCAATTAGGGTTTTCGATTTGTCCAGCTTTTCCAATATCTGCGGCTCTCCGACTTCCTTAAACTCCTTGACTATTGCATGACTTTTATCGCTAGTATGCCCTGTCATTTCCAGTAAAACCATGGATTTGTCCAGTCGGTCTAATATCTCAGGTCCCCCAATTTCCTTGAGTATTTTTACTACCTCATGGCTACTTTCCACGACCTTCTCTGTTGATTCAATTAGCTTCAGTAGCTTCTCTCTGACCGTGTTCAATTCTCCTGTTGCTGTTTTGTACGAAGACGTTTCACTGTGCAAGTCTTGCAACGTTTTAGTTAGTGTCGTGGCCATTTCTTCAGCTTCCAAGAATTTTTTCTTTGTGTCATCCATACCTATAACCGCTCCTTTTTTCAGTGCGCTCTATTTACTCACTAAACCAGCGCATTCTCTTGCCAGGTTAAATAATAATAACCACGCCGGTATATAGCAGAGGTCATCTCCCATTTCCTCAATAAGTTTCCTTGCCAGTTCCCTCTCCCCGTAAGCATCCAAACTATCATATATGAGTTCTATTGCCAGTTTTCGGTTGCCACGTGCAATGTAGGAAATTGCGCGGGCCACAAGAGCCCATACTTCCGCTGGTTCCATTTTATATTTAACCCGCGCTGCGTTAATAGCAGAATAGAAATTTTCTTTGGCCGTTGTATCGTTTCCTTCCCTTGACAATGCCTCCGATATAGCCCGTATCATCAGCAATTCGGGAAACATCGGATAATCTGCCAGAACACGGCTCACTTCACCTCTCAACTCTTCCGCTTCGAATTGATCAACTTCCCTCCCTTTTTGGGCAACCTCCTTTTCCATGATTTCAGCCAGAATATCGAGCGGGGATCTTTTACTTTCAAGCATATCATCGATATATGTCTGGTATTTCGTTTTGAAATGGTCCAGGATGCGTTTTCTGAATTCCTCCTCTGTCCTACAGTCCATACATATGTTTACCATCTCCTTAATTGCTGTTCTTCTACCGTGTTCGATTTTGTCATATACAAAAGTTAGTAGAGTCTCCACAATGCGCGATACGAATTGCTCGCACGGATAGGTTGAGAACTTCGCTGTTTCTTTATTTTCATGTTCGGCATCCATTGCAGAATATCCGGAAACATATTTTATATAATTATTCAAAATTTCCGTCTGGGAGATGCCAGAGATATCCAGCGTGAAGATATTATTACCAAAATCTATTGTGTAATCATTCACTATGCCAAGGAGCACTAGGCGGTGGATGGCTTTTTCCGTGCGCATCCGTTCATTATCATCCTCGCCGGATGCAGTGACATCTTTTACCTTTTTCTTGATTTCAGCTGGTATATTTAATATGACAGCATGCCGCTCCTGGGAAATGTCCCCTATTTCCCTGATCACCGCTTCTATGTGGGCTTTGGCCTCGCTCACTCTGGGAAATGAAGACAAATGGAGATATATAGCCCTTGTGATATCATCTGCATCATCATATTTAAGGTTCTTAATGATTTCGTCAATATGGTCTATTGAATTATCGGTGCTCAGCAGATCGCTTGTACGCTTGGGGTTATCGTTGGAAGCTATTACTCTGCAGCAGGATAGTAACCGTTTGTTCCTATCGTGCTTGTCCTTGCCCCGACCCGCTCGCCCAGCTTCCTGGTAAAAGGCTTCGATCGAGGATGGTATACCGTAATGGATTGTGTAGCGGATATTGGGTTTATCAATGCCCATACCGAAAGCGCTGGTGCAAACCAGCAATGCTAAATCATTATCCTTAAATTGCGAAGCTACCTTTCGCTTATGCAAATTATATGAATTCCTGCTCCATCCTCTTTTATCCGGGGGTTTCCCTGTGTATATATCTGCTTTTATTTTAGGGGCCAACACCTTAATGTAGTCTAATATTTCGGAAGCACCGTAGGTACCGTTAACATTGATGCAGAAGACCAGTCCGCATAAAGTATCATCACCGATCAGCGTGAATAGATCATTTTTATCATCTACAGAATCTTTGAAGAACTTAGGCAAGCTTTCAAATAGCACTTTTTTTAACTTGCCGCGTTTCTCCTTAGATTTACAGACTAATTTACGGAATTGAAGTTCCGGGCGGTCAAATGTTACTGGCGTGATGACATCCTCATCGCCCATTCTAAGCTCACGTTTAACATCTTTAAGCACCTTTGGCGATGCTGTACCCGTTAGTGCCAGTAATGGGGACCTGTAGTTCCCGGTGCAGCAAAATTTTTCTCTGACTGGTGCAAGACCAAGATAGCTGGTTCTGAATGTGTGACCCCATTCTGTTACGCAATGTGCTTCATCAGCAACCATGAGGGAAACTGGTATTCTATCTCTTAGCATCTTGATTGCTTGTCTGAACTCTTCTATCTGGAGCCTCTCCGGAGCAACAAATGCTATTACATAATTACCTTCAGAAAACAATTTCACAACATTGCTGCGTATATCTGTATCCATCAAGCTGTTAATAGAAATGCATTGGTCAATGCCCTTTTGATTGAGGTTGCTTGCCTGGTCCTCCATAAGAGCTATAATCGGATCGATAACAATTGTGATACCAGGAAGCAAGAAGGCAGCCAGTTGATAGACCAAAGATTTGCCTGCCCCTGTGGGCAGTAAAAGCAGGGTATCCTGCCCCTTGAGTGTACGTATAATCCCTTCCCTTTGTCCTTCCTGAAAATCATCGAAGCGGAAAATATAATTAAGAAAATATAGCAGGTCTGCTTTTTCAGGTGTGCTGATCCGCTGGTTGATGGGTGCTGTTGGGATTTGTAAATAGGTTATATGCCATGGGAAATATGCTGATTGGATATAGAGGGTATTTACTGATCTCAGGTTCCCCGTAAATGAGATCGCCAGTATATGGACATCGGTGCTTTGGTTAATATCCTCTGCGAGTTTAACCTGGAATATTGGAATATTTATATCAGGTTGATAAATTGCCGCAACTTGATGCATTAGCTCACCCAGGTCTTTGGCCGCCTCACTCAGGATGAATTCTGATTCTTCATCAGTCAGACATCCTGTCTTATTGAGATCGGTTATTAGAATTATTGGTTCGCTCGCGCCAATATCGATTAACCCTTGCTCAAAGGCGTGCAATAAACTAACCTGAACTTGGTGGGCATATCTAATGGCCTGCGTTAGTTTGAGAACTTCATCCTTTATATCGACATTGTTTTCCAGTGGCCTGTTTAATGAGGCAAGCATTGCCTCTAACTCAGTTAGCTTCTTGCCCTTTCCTTTCTTGACTTCCTCGGTGTCAATGCGAATTATTGTGTATCCCTGCGTTTTCAGCAGATTGTCCCTCTTTGCATCTATGGTCTTCTGCGGATCTTTTTTATGCTGCGAGCCGTCTATCTCCACTATTATTTTCTGTTTTAAACGCGGGTGACATATGGCAAAATCTGCCGTCTTGGTATCATCGTTTTTTTCATCTGGTAAAAGGCTGGCGAATTCAATTTGCGGAATTACGTACTGGCTGTAATGTTTCCCCATCATTTTGCGTAGCAGATTGTCAAGGAAATCCGCTTCACAGGATAATTTGGTTTCTGGATCGGCATCCAGCCATATTCCCAACAGGTTGATTTCAGGTAACTGGCTTATCGCTTTTTCGATTACATCAACCGCAATTTCACCATTACTATTCGTTTTCTCACTGAGAAAACGTTCTTTTAATTTATTTTCAAGGTGATGTGATGTTAAAGTTATCCGGCCTCTTGTGACTATTTTCCAGGTGACCGAAAGGATTTGTCTCTGTGTATCAGTCAATTGATGTGGCTGAGTGGCTGGTTTGTAGTCCAGGCGCCATTGTGCAAAAGCCTTGACTGCACCACTTTCCTTTTCGCTGTGTTTGATTGAAGCAAGCAGATTGTGGATTACCGCAGCTGTTTCAAAGAAAACTACTTCGTGGCCTTTAAATCTCGGCCTTGCTTTCAAAGTTCTCTGCACAGTAGCGCTTCGCTGCAGCTTTGTATCGAAGCTGCTGGCCCTTTCTACAGCGAAAGCAGTGCTAATAATGCCTTTGATATGATTTGCAGTGACAGCGAGGTCAACGGGTAAAGAAGTTAATGCATGTGCTAGGCCGGCTACCTTGTTCTCATGCCCATTAGCACACGTCCAAAACCGTTGCTGATCCTGTGGCCCACATGTAACATCTCTTATCACCATGGGTAGGCCGCATTTAGGGCATTTTGGGTTGCTCAAAACATGCTATCCTTCATATGATAAACTCACTTGCTAATCCAAGATTTCCCATTTCAATTCCCGACTAAACGACAATCTTCCATTATCCTTAAGTCAGCATAATATGATTTATACGTATGGCTGTCAATGCGTCACCATGCCCTCCCAAACGACCGAATTGTCCCAATCTTTGGCTATGATACACAAACCTTATCTCTAATGAGTCGCTTTCACAACTCCCGACCTCTAAGCTACCTTCATTCAGAATGGTCACATTATGCACAGGATAAATTAGCCCCGAAATATGTCATTGGACAGTGATAAAACTCGTTTTATTAGCGCTTTCGCACTATTATGTTATGTAGCTACGCCTTTGCTCGCCAAAGCAACTCGGAGAAGGTAATTACTAACCAAGGAGCCTCCCTACATGCTGTCCGGCGCGGTCATGCCCATCAGGTGGAGCGTCCCGGCCAGCACCGTCCTGGCTGCCAGCACGAGCTTCAACCTGGCCGCCGTCAGGTCGGCATCTTCCGAGATGACCCGGCACTGTTTATAAAAAGAGTGGAAGACCGTGGCCAGGTCCTGGGCGTAAAACGGCAGGTAATGCGGCTGACGTGACAGCGCAACGGTCTCGATTATCTCCGGCATCCTGACCATGCTGCGTATCAGCGTCAACTCGGGCTCGGCCGTCAGCAGGCCTGTATCGCCTTTACTGAAATCGATCCCTTTCTCAGCCGCGTTGCGCAGTATACTGCTGATGCGGGCGTGGGCGTACTGCACGTAATAGACCGGATTATCTGCAGATTGCCTTATAGCCAGCTCCAGGTCGAAGTCCATCTGGCTGTCTGCCGAGCGGGACAGGAATACGAAGCGGCAGGCGTCGGGACCCACCTCCTCCAGCAGCTCGCGCAGCGTGATGATATCGCCGCTCCTCTTGGAGACTTTAACGGCTTCCTTGCCGCGCCTCAACATTACAAGCTGGCAGATGATTATCTCCAGCCTCTCGGGATCGATGCCCAGCGCATTCAATACTACCTTCATGCGCTGCACATGGCCCTGGTGATCGGCCCCCCAGATGTCTATTACGTTGTCGAACTTCCTGACGGCGAACTTGTCGTAATGATAGGCGATATCCGAGGCGAAATAGGTGGGTGTGCCGTCGGAACGCACCAGTACATTATCTTTATCCTCCCCCAATGTGGACGAAGTAAACCAAGTTGCATTTTCCCTGTCGACTATATAATTTCCATCGCGCAGCATCTGCATGGTGCTGTCATACCTGCCGCTCTTAAACAGGCTCTGTTCGCTGAACCAGACATCGAAGGTCACTCCCAGCGTCTCGAGGTCCTGTTTGATCTGCTGCATTTCCCTCTCTATACCTATCCGGCCGATCTCCTCTATGGCGCGATCCTCCGGCATAGCGGCGAATTTATCGCCGTATTGCTTGACCAGATCACCAGCCAGGTTCGCCAGATAGTGGCCGTGGTAACCATTGGCCGGTACCTCGGCCTCTTTGCCCAACGCCTGCAGGTAGCGTGAATATAAAGACCGGTGGAAGGCCTCGAGCTGGCTGCCCGCGTCGTTGATGTAATATTCGGTGGACACCCTGTATCCGGCCGCTTTGAGGACGTTAGCCAGCGTGCTGCCCAGCACGGCTCCCCTCCCATGCCCCACGTGCAAAGGACCGGTCGGGTTACCGCTCACGAACTCGATCTGAATGCTTTTATCCTCGAGTTGTATATTGCCGTAGGCTTCTCCGGCCCGGCAGATAACGTCCACCTGGTCAGCCAGCCATTTTTGACTTAATGTGAAATTTATGAATCCGGGTGGCACCGCGGTGACTTTATCAAAATCGCTGTCCGGAGGTAGATTCTTGATTATGGCTGCTGCAATATCCATGGGCTTCGTGCCGGTCAGGCGCGCCAGCTTGAGCGGAAGGCTGCTGGCATAGTCTCCATGTTCCGGTCTGGCAGGTCTCTCTATGGTTATCTCCGGCAGACTGGACTTGTTCACCAATCCCTTTTCACTGGCGTTGGCGAATGCCTGCTCTAACATTTCAGCCAGTCGTTTTTTAAAAGTCATGTAATCCCCCGAATAAATCAGTAAAATTTGCCCGGGAACACACATGTTCCCGCCGAGAAAGTAATATTCTAATTGTTTTCTATGCTTTTGTGCCAGATTCTATGATATTCCAGGGCTAAAAGCCCGTTTTCGGCGGCCAAAAGATCCGGATCTTTTTCAAATATGATACGGGCTTCCCTGCGCGCCATCTCCAGCAGGCGTGTATCCGATAACCTTGCCATCTTTAAATCGGGCAGGCCGCTCTGCCTCGTACCGAAAAACTCGCCGGGCCCGCGCAGCTCCAGGTCCTTCTCGGCCAGGGCGAAGCCGTCTGTCAGCTCCTCGATGGCCTTCAACCTCTCCTGTCCGTATTCCGAGGGATTCTCCGACAGCAGGATGCAATAGCTCTGGCTCTCACCACGCCCAACCCTTCCCCGAAACTGGTGCAGCTGAGAAAGACCGAAGCGGTCCGCCGCCTCAACCAGCATCACGGTGGCATTGGGCACGTCTATACCGACCTCCACTACCGAGGTGGAGACCAGTATATCCAGACGGCCGGCCTTGAAATCGCGCATGACCGATTCTTTGTCAGCATTCTTCATCCTGCCGTGCAGCAGCCCCAATTTCAGATCGGGGAAAATATCGCTCGACAGGCGCTTGTATTCCGCTACCGCCGCCTTAACATCAAGGCTCTCGGATTCCTCGATCAGGGGACAAATAATGAAGGACTGTCGCCCCTCGGCGGCCTGCTTTTTTATAAAATTATATGCGCGCTGACGGTCCTCAGGCTTCAGCCAGCGTGTTTTTATCGTCCGCCGGCCGGCCGGCATCTCGTCTATGGTCGATATATCCAGATCGCCAAAGAGCGTTAGCGCCAGTGTCCTCGGTATAGGTGTTGCCGTCATAACCAGAAGATGCGGATTATATCCTTTCTGCTTTAAAGCTGAGCGCTGCAGCACGCCGAAACGGTGCTGCTCATCTATCACGGCCAGGCCCAGGCCGGCGAATCTTACCCCTTTCTGCACCAGCGCATGAGTACCCACAACGATGTCCACCGATCCCCGCTTTATCAGTCCCTGCGTACCGGCCTTTTCCCCGGCAGCCAGGCTGCCCGTTAGAAGGACGATCCTGATCTCGCGTCCCATGATCCCTTTGAAGACACAAATATTAGATTCCAGACTGCTTTCTTCTGAAATGGCTGACAGCAGCTTCTGTAATGTCGAGAAATGCTGCTCCGCCAGTATCTCGGTCGGCGCCATCAGCGCGCCCTGGCATCCGTTGGTAACCGCAGCCAGCAGCGCCGCGGTGGCCACCACTGTCTTACCGCTGCCCACATCTCCCTGCAGCAAACGCGACATCGGTACCTCGCGTTCGAGGTCCCGGCATATCTCATCTATGACCCTGACCTGGGCCGGAGTCAGTTTGAAGGGCAGCGCCCCGATGAAATCCTGAATGTCTTCCCGTTTTATATGGAATCCCCGGCCGGGCTGCTCCTCCTGCCAGTCGCGCTTCTTATTGAGCACGCCGATCTGAAGCAGGAAAAGCTCATCGAAAGCCAGCCTCTGCCGCGCTCTGTTCTGCGCGGCGTAGTCTGACGGATAATGCGCCTGCATTACCGCATTTCGTAGGTCCATCAGCCCGCATCGATGCCGGACAGGTAACGGCAGAAACTCGGGAAGAGCCGTTAAATATTCATCCAGCGAGTTTCTCACCACGGCTCGCACCTGCCTGGGAAAAAGGCCGCCGGTCAGGGGATACACGGGGACCAGGCGACCGGTGTGCAGGAGCTCGCGGTCGTCAATGATCTCCCACTCGGGATTCTCAAAAACCTTCCCGTAATTGAATTCACCCGCTCTACCACTGACGGCTATTTTAGCATTTACTTTGAGCTGTTTGGCCACCCAGGGCTGATTAAACCACACAGCCCGCACATTGCCCGTCTCGTCACCCAGGACGGCCTCGCTGCTCTTCATGCGGCCCAGCATGACCTGACGCGCTTCCCACACATCGACGAAAATCGTCTGCTCTTTACCGGTTTCGAGCGTGGATACGGTGCAGCGCCGGCTGAAGTCCATGAAACGCCGCGGGAAGAAATAAAGAAGATCCCTTATACTGACCACGCCCAGTTTGGCCAACCGTGCCGCAACAGCATCACCCACACCTTTTATTCTGGATGCCGGCAGATCGAGAGATTCAGTTGCAGCCGCAATGGCGCCCGCCTTCCCGGACGCCACCGCCTTCGCTTTCTGCAAGGGCGCTTTGCCCGTCTGCGCTTTAATTCTATGAGAGATCTCCGCGCGGTCCAGTTCCCTCAATATTAGGTCCGCCCATTTCCGCCGCTCATCGGTGTTCTTCTCAGCGTAGGAAGGCGTGTCAAGCAGCAGCGTTTTTAATTGCGGATGAGCTAAAAAATAATCGTGGCCGGGGGCGCCTTGCGAAAACCACCTGGCCACGAATTTATCGAGGCCTCCTATGACCGCGCGGTTGGCATAACCGCTTCTGGCTTCCAGATTCAATACAGTCCTGAACGTGGCGGCATTTTCAACAGAAGGCTGTGTCATGGACGCCGCTTTCACACGCTGTATTCACAGGAGCTATTTGCCCTCGATGAAATTTGCACAGAGCACGTGGGGGCCGACATGGGCGCCGATCACCGAATTGACCGTGCTGAAAACGGTTTTTTCCCTGGGATAAAACTCGGCGACCCTCTTGGCCAGTATCTCCAGTTCGTCCGGAGTGGTGGCATGCTGGAGCATCAAACCCTCGATCTTGTTGGCGCCCTTTACCAGATTGACCAGGGCATCGATAGCCTGAGTTCTGCTCCTGGTCCGCTGCACCGGCGTTACAATGCCTTCGCGCAGCGTAAGGATGGGAGTTATCTTGAGCAATCCGCCCAGCAGGGCCTGTGCGCGCCCGATCCTGCCACCCTTGCGCAGGTACTCCAGAGTATCAAAGACCATATAAGAGTGAGAACGGGAGCACATGTCTTTCACGGCTGCGACAACATCCGCCAGTTTGGCGCCACCCTGAATCATCTCCGCCGCCTTGATGACAGGCAGTCCCAGCCCGCCGCAGGTCTGCAGCGAATCTACAATCTCGATTTTACAGATATCGCCCACCAGGGCCTTGGCCTGGATGGCGCTCTCGTATGTAGCGCTGATCTTGCTGGAAAACAGTATCAGGAGAATCTCATCGGTTTCCTTGGATAAGCGTGTAAACAGCTCGGAAAAATATCCCGGTGACTGCGCGGAAGTCGTGGGATGTACCTTGGACTCCACCAGCTTCTTGTAAAACTGCTCCGCATTGATGTCTATGCCGTCCCGGTAAGTTTCATTGCCGAAAAGAACGTTGATGGGCACGATAGTGATGGCGTACTTTTTGATGAGATCCGCCGGGATATCACAGGTGCTGTCCGTTACAAGTTTAATCATGACTTAGCCTCCCTTGACTTATTCCAGAGACACTACATAGAAATAGTGGGGTTGTCCTCCGCTGACCAACTCGATCTGTTTGCCCGGATACTTCTCCTTTAATTGTTTGACCACCTCCTCAGCCTGCTCGCCCGGCAAATCAGCACCGTAATATATGGTAATCATCTCGACCGCACTGATCCCGCCTTTATCGAGGCTCCTCACAAGCACATCTTGAACGTCATCTCCGGCCGCGACAAGATCCGTATCATCGATAATACCGATGGCCTGCCCTTGCTTGATCTTAAGCCCGTGTATCTGGGTCGATCTGGCAGCCGTGGTGACCTCGACCGTCTTGACCGATTTAATGGCCTCGCTCATCGATTTAATGTTCTCTTCCAGCGTGCTCTCGTAGTTGAAAATCATCAGGGCCGTGATGCCCTGGGGTATCGTGCGGCTCGGAATAACCTCCACCGATTTCCTGGTCAACTCTTTAATCTGTGAGGCTGTCAGTATGATGTTTTTATTATTGGGCAACAATATGACCTTATCGGGCTCGACGGCTTCAACAGCAGCCAGTATCTCCTTAACGCTGGGATTCATGGTCTGCCCACCCTTCACCACCACGGCGCCCAGGCTCTCGTATAATTTGATCATGCCTGCGCCAAAAGCAACCGCCACTACCGCTATATCCGTCGGCATGGCTTTTTGCTTCTGCATCTCCTTGAATCCGACATGCTGGTCATCCATGTTCTGGATCTGTATCTGGTGAAGGGTGCCCAGCGTCGTGGCGTAGGCCAGAATGCCCCCCGGATCGTACGAGTGAATATGCACCCGCACGGCCATCTCATCGCCCGCCACTACCAGCGACTGCCCTCTGTCCTCGAGCTTACGCCGGATCTTCTCGGGGTCCAGGTTCGTTCCCTCCAGCAGGAAATTGGTGCAGTATCCGTAGGCTTCGTCTTCATCCGCAGAGATCACGTTAACGTTTTTAGTCGCCGTGATATTGGCGCTGACCATCTGGGGTTTGCGGAATTGCAGGTCCTCCAACTCACCTTTAAGATATCTCAGAGCGCCATCCAGCAATATATATAATCCCTGGCCGCCGGCATCCACAACGCCGGCTTCCATCAGCACGGGCAGCAGCGTGGGAGTCCTGGCGACAGACTCACGGGCTTCCTTGACCGTCTCATCGATAATGGCCACCAGGTCATCAGGATGTTTGTCCGCATACTGCTGGCCTGAGCCCGCGGCTTCACGTATAACTGTGAGTATGGTGCCTTCTACGGGATTGGAAAGCCCCTCCCTTGCCGTCTTGGCCGCCTGCACCAGCGCTGCGGCCCAGTCCGTGCCGTTGAATTGAGCTTTACCGTCGAACCCCTTGGCCATGCCTCGAAAGATCTGGGCCAGGATCACACCGGAGTTGCCCCTGGCGCCGAGAAGCGCGCCGTGGGACATGGCTTTGGCCATCACGCCCACGGTACTATCGGTAGCCCTGTCCGCTTCTTCGATAACCGACCTGAGGGTAAGCAGCATGTTGGTGCCCGTATCGCCATCGGGGACCGGGAAGACGTTGATGGCATTGACCTCGGCGACGCTCTTCTCCAACCAGTTGCTGCCGGCCGCAAACATATCTCTGAGGTCTTTGCCGTCCCAGGACTGTTTCATCTGTCTCCTTTCAACATTTTGAACGTTGTGGTATTATATATCATTCTTACTCAGTTTTCGTAAAGTATCGGAAAGAGGTTATAAATTGGCTATCAAATGTGATATCTGCGGAAAAACGCTGCGTTTCGGCAACAGGATCAGCCACTCTAAACAGCATACCAGGCGGACATGGCTTCCCAATGTTCAGCCAACGACCTTTAACATCAACGGGACGGCCGTCCGGCTCAACCTGTGTACCAGGTGCATCAGGACCAGAAACAAAGCCGCCCGCTAACATACAGAATTCCTCAGTTCTTTTATAGCTGCGCCTATACCCAGACGTGAATTAATAATGGCGGAACCGGCCACCAGGACATCCGCACCGGCGCTTACAGCAACAGGGGCCGTCTTAGTGGTTATCCCGCCATCAACCTCGAGCTCGGCGCTGGATTTTCTATTATAGAGTATTTGCCTCAGCCTGACTATTTTGTCGGCCATTCCCGCGATGAACTGCTGCCCGCCGAAACCCGGATTAACTGTCATCAACAGCAATAAATCGGCCAGGGGCAAGACCTCGTCCAGCGAGGACAGGGGCGTGGCCGGATTGAGCGAGATGCCCGCTTTTATCCCCAGCTTCTTAATGCTGTTAAGTGTGCCATCCAGGTGAGGGCATGCTTCAACGTGCACCGTCAGGATATCGGCGCCCGCCCCGGCGAACTTCTCAATAAATAACTCTGGTTTCTCAATCATAAGATGGACGTCCAGCGGAACATCCGTGATCCTGCGCAGCGACTCAACCACCGGCAGGCCGATGGATATATTGGGTACGAAATGGCCGTCCATGACGTCCACGTGTATGTAGTCCACACCTGCGGCGGCTGCCTCGCGTACCTGCTCTCCCAGACGGCCGAAATCCGCAGAAAGGATGGAAAGGGCTATTTTAACTTTCTTCTTTTTCATATCCCCTGACGACTTCTCTGGCTCTTTCTATGCTCTTTTTCACCTCGGCGGTGGCCGTGCCGCCCTGTGATGACCTCGCCTCGACGGATTTATGCAGGGTGATGGCCAGCACATCCTTCTCGAATAGCTTCGAGAATCCCCTGTATTCCCTGATATCCAGCTCGTTTAAGTCCCTGTTATTATCGACGGCATATGAGACCACCCTGCTAACGACGTCATGCGCCTCGCGGAACGACAGACCCTTGTTTACCAGGTAATCCGCCATGTCGGTGGCCAGGATATAGCTCTGCATGGAATACTTCATCCTGGCAGCGTTTATCTTGATGGAAGAAACCAGACCTGCCAGAACATCCAAACTTGAGATGAGCGTGTCCACCGTATCGAAAAGACTCTCTTTATCCTCCTGCAGGTCACGGTTGTAGGCCAACGGCAGGCCCTTCATTACGGTCAGCATGGATACCAGATGGCCGTACACACGGCCGGCTTTCCCTCTGGCAAGCTCAGCCGCATCCGGATTTTTCTTCTGCGGCATGATGCTGCTGCTGGTTGCATAGGCGTCGCCGACCTCAATGAATCCGAACTCGGTCGTGGACCAGATAATGATCTCCTCAGCCATCCTCGAGAGGTGCATCATGGCAACGGCGGCGGCAGCCTCGAACTCTATGATGAAATCGCGGTCTGAGACTGCGTCGATGCTGTTGGCGCTGACATCGTCGAATCCCAGCTTGCCGGCAACGAACTCCCTGTCCACAGGGTAGGGGAGACCGGCCAGCGCTCCGCTGCCCAGCGGCATGATATTGATGCGGCTGAGGCAGCTTTCAAATCTCTGCATATCACGGCTGAACATTTGGAAATAAGCCATGACGTAATGTGAGAAAAGCACCGGCTGGGCCTGCTGCAGGTGGGTATATCCCGGCATGATCACCTTGATGTTTCTCTCGGCGATATCCACAAGCTGCGAATTAAACCTTTGCAAGGCCCCGATCACTTTCCGGGCTGACTCCCGGGCATAAAGCCGCATATCGAGGGCCACCTGGTCGTTGCGCGATCTGGCCGTATGCAGCTTTCCTGCAGTATCGCCGATCAGTTCGAAGAGCCGGCTCTCGATGTTCATGTGGATATCTTCCAGCTCGAGTTTGAATTGGAAACGGCCGCTCTCTATCTCCTTCAGGATGGAATGCAGCCCTTCCCGTATCTTTGTATAATCGCTTTTGGCTATGATCTTCTGCCGCGCCAGCATTTCGGCGTGCGCCAGACTGCCTTCGATATCATGCCTGTACAGCCGCCAATCATAAAGAATCGAAGCCAGGTAGCGCTGGACGGCTTCATTGATATCCTCTTTAAACCTGCCCCGTAACCTTGCCTCTTTTTTAACTCCCATCCTTCTCCCGCCGTATTTTATTTATTCTTCTTACCTTTCTTGCTCCTCTTGCCGCTCCTGAGCGGAGCTAATCCTATGACCTGCGCCTGCGCCTGTATCTTGAGCGGCAGGCCCCAGATGCGGATAAAGCTCGCCGAATCGCTCTGGTCGAACAGATCGCCACGGTCGTAGGTCGCCAGCTGGAAGCTGTAAAGCGAGTAAGGCGATTTACGCCCGACGATGACGCAATTGCCCTTGTGCATTTTGACCCTGACTGTCCCTGATACATACCTCTGAGAGCTGTCGATATAGGCGTCCAGGTCTTCCCTGTGATTGGAGAACCACAGGCCGTTGTAGATGAGATCCGAGTACTCCTGGGCTACCCGCTCCTTGTATCTCAGCTGGTGCCTGGTCAGAGTCATAGCTTCGAGCGCGAGGTGGGATTTCAAAACAACCAGGGCAGCCGGGGCCTCGTAGTTTTCCCTGGATTTAATGCCCACCAGGCGACTTTCCATGTGGTCGATCCTGCCTATACCGTTGCGTCCGGCCATCACGTTGAGTTTTTCGATCAGAGGCAACCCCTCCATCTTCTTGCCGTTAAGGCTGACGGGTGCGCCCTCTTCAAAGCCGATCTCAACATATTCGGCCCTGTCCGGCGCGTCCGCAGGGGATTTGGTCCACTCGTATATATCCTCGGGCGGCTCGTTCCAGGGATCTTCGAGTATGCCGCATTCGATGCTGCGGCCCCACGGATTTTCATCGATGGAGTATGGACGGTTTACCTTAACCGGCACCGGTATCTTGTGCCGCTGGGCGTACTCAATGGTCTCGTCCCTGGTCATGCCCCACTCACGTGCGGGGGCTATGATCCTGAGATCGGGCCCCAGCGCCAGCACGCTGACGTCGAAGCGAACCTGGTCGTTGCCCTTTCCGGTCGATCCGTGCGCGACAGCTGTGGCGCCCTCCATATGCGCCAGGTCCACCAGCAGCTTGGCCATGAGGGGACGGCCCAGCGCTGTGGCCAGCGGATACTGCCCTTCATACAGCGCATCTGCTTTAACAGCCTTGAAAACGTAATCTTCTATAAATTCGTCCCTGGCGTCAACAGCGAAAGATTTCAACGCTCCCAGCTTCAAGGCCTTCTGCCTGATACCCTCCACATCTCTGACCCCTCCGATATTGACGCAGAGCGTGATAACATCCATCTTGTAGTTGTCGGCCAGCCATTTAATAGCCACCGATGTATCAAGTCCGCCGCTGTAGGCCAGGACAACCTTTTCCCTTATTTTTTTTACCATTTCTATTGCCTCTCTTTCAGTACTTTGCCGAGCACATCCAGCGCCCTGTCGATCTCCTTCTCCGTGACGATGAGCGGTGGAATAAAACGAATTACGTCGGCTTTGACCTTATTAATGATCAATCCCTTTTCCAGGCAGGCCAACACTATCGGCTCTGCTATTTCTGCATTGAACTGCACGGCCACCAGTAAACCTTTTCCTCTGACCTCTTTAATAATCTTATAGTCGGCGGACAGGGCCTTAAGGCCGGCGCGAAGGTATTCCCCCATACGTTGGACATGGCCCGCCAGATTCTTTTGTATTATATAGCTG